>Ga0214473_10002010_pt1 | contig 25709 bp, 26 predicted proteins | sample RVTome_7_FD_203509 | JGI IMG/M metagenome (GOLD analysis project Ga0214473, IMG submission 203509) | Soil microbial communities from uranium-contaminated site in the Upper Colorado River Basin, Wyoming, United States - RVT98D197 | ecosystem: Environmental > Terrestrial > Soil > Contaminated >...
GAATCTAGCGCGTCTCCACCGTCCGCGACAGGCCCGCTGACGATTTTCTGTTGCCTGCGCCGAACGTTCGGCGCATACCGTCAGCGTCGCGGGGCGCTCGCCCGGAAGTGGCTGCCGCCGGCGAACAGCGCCAGCAGCACGTAGGCGTAGCCGAGCAGCAGCACGACGGCGATCATCAGCTGGACGGACGTGCCCGGTATAAGTGCCATCGTGGCGATCAGGGCAACAACGCTCACCAGCAGGCCGAACAGTGCCAGAAGTACACCCAGCCAGCGTGCCCAGCCGCGGTGGGCCAGGATGACCGCGCCCACGAGCAGCTGCAGCAGGCCGAACACCATCAGCACCGCGGGAAGCAGGCTGAACGATGCCTGGAGCTGGTCGCGCGTCGGCTGGAACACTATGAGATCCACGCGCCGCAGCTGGCTGAGGAGGTCGCTCAGCTCGGGCCCCTGGGTCAGGGTCCAGCCACCGAGCAGTGCGACTGCCAGGCCGAAGATGATCAAGACCGCGCCGGCGAGCGCCGCGAGGATCGAGGTTTTGTAGACGGGCCCGGCCCACGGCTGCGCCGCTGCCCATCCGGGCGGTGCACCGTAGCCCACAGGTGCATAGCCTGGCGGGGCGCCGTAGCCGGGTTGCTGCCACTGGCCCTGCGGCGGTGCGGGATAGCCCTGCGGTCCCGGCTGCCAGCCCGGGGATGGAGGCACGCCCTGGGTCGGCTGTCCGGGCATCGGCGGCTGGGAGGGCCAACCCGCGGCGGGCGGTTGCGGATAGGTCGGAGGCTGAGGCGGGGCCGGGTAGCCGGGCGCGGGTGGGCTAATGCCCGGGGGAGGCGGTGGCTCGGTCTCGATCGTGGTCGTCGGCTGCACCGGCTCCGCGGGCGGGGGCTCTGGATAGGCGGGCTGTTCCTTGGTTTCCTCGTCGGGCTCGGTCACGACCAGGACCTCCTGTGCGTTGGTCCCCTACAAGAGCGAGAACGCCGGCCGTCCGCAAGGTCGGCCGGCGTGTCCATCAAGCTGCGATGACTGTCAGCGGCGCGCTGCGAAGAACGCGCTGGCCATCCAGAGGGCATAGATGACGCCTGCCCAGATGGCGATGTTGACGATCCCGGACACCGCATTGTTGCTTGTCAGCAACGACAGCCCACCCAGGACGCCCAGTATGGCCAAGACGATGCCGGCGATGCGACCCCAACCCTTGCCGCCCCAGATGCCCCAGCCGGTGAGGAGGTAGAGGACGGCGAAGAAACCGACGATGGCAGCCAGGACGATGCCGAGGGCAGTGGCGCCTGACCCGAGAAGGTCCGCCAAGAGCGCCCCGCCAGCCAGGGCGAGGACGGCGGCGAGGACCAGAATGACACCGATGAAGTAGAACCAGATCGCGCTCAGGGTGACGCCAAGCGGCCGCGCGACCGGCCCCATGTAGCCCGGGCCGCCCCAGCCCGTCGGCTGCTGCGGCGGCGGCGACCATTGCGGCTGCTGCTGCTGCTGCTGATCCATGTGCTCCCTCCTGTGTAGCTCCCTCCGCGACCCGCCCATGAGTCGAACGTCACCAGGAGGTGCGCCGGCGGATCAGCGAATCTGAATACCGCCGAGTGTAGCGGGCCTCAGGCCCGATTCGCGCTGCGATTGTGCGCGCGCGAGCGCCGGCGGCAAGTGCGGTCAGTCGCTCCCGAAGATGCGCGCCAGCTCGAACGGGGCAGTTTCCTCGAGCTGGTCGTAGCGACAGTCGGCGGGACGTTTGTCGGGCCGCCAGCGCTGGAACGTCGTCGCGTGGCGGAAGCGGTCGCCCTGGAGGTGGTCGTAAGCGACCTCGGCCACGCGCTCGATGCGCAGCGGCTCCCACGACAGATCCTTGCCGCGATTCCAGCGGCTGGTCGCGCCAGGCATGCGCGTGCCGGCCTCCGCCGCGCCGAATCCGGCCCACTCGGCCCACTCGGCCCACGGGTGATCCCTGAGCGCGTCATTGCGAAGTGGCTCGAGCTCCTCCACCAGCGCCGCGCGTTTGTCCCACGTAAACGACGAAGTGATGCCCACGTGGTTGAGCCGGCCGGTGTCGTCGTACAGGCCAAGGAGGAGCGAGCCGATGTGGGAGCCCGGACCGTTCTTGTGCCACCGGAAGCCGGCCACGACACAGTCTGCGGTGCGGGCGTGCTTGATCTTGAGCATCGCTCGCTTGCCCGGCTGATAAGGCGCGTCGAGCGGCTTGGCCACGACGCCGTCAAGGCCGGCGCCCTCGAAGCGCTCGAACCAGTCGCGGGCGACGGCCACGTCGCGCGTCGCCGGCGTGAGGTGGACCGGTGGCGTGGCGCGCTTGAGCTCACGCTCGATCAGCTTGCGCCGCTCCCCCTGGGGCGTCGCGCGCAGGTCGTCATCGCCCAGCGCCAGCAGGTCCCAGCCGACGAAGCTCGCCGGCGTCTGCTCGGCCAGCATCTTGACGCGCGACGCCGCCGGATGAATGCGCAGCAGCAGCGAGCTGAAGTCGAGCCCCTCCGCGCCGGGGATGACGATCTCGCCGTCGACCACGCAACGCTCGGGCAGGCTCTCGCGCAGTGGCTGCGCCAACTCGGGGAAGTAGCGGTCGAGGGGCTTCAGGTCCCGGCTTTGGATGTACGTCTCGTCGCCGTCGCGAAAGACGATGGCCCGGAACCCGTCCCACTTCGGCTCGAACAGCCAGCCGTCGCCTGTCGGCAGTTCGGCCGATAGCTTGGCCAGCATCGGCTCGATCGGGGGCAGAAAGGGCAGCCGCATCGGCGCCGACTATAGGCGGTGGGGCGACGCCGGACTCTGTTGCGGGGTTCTTGGCCCGGCGTCGGCCTTGGGCGCATTGGCACTATGAATATCGGTGGGCCTAACCCGCCGATTCATCAGCTGCTGAGGTCCGCGGCCGCCAAACCCACGCTCGGCGCCCTGCTGGCGACGCGCGGGATCACCAGATTCGGCCGTTCTTATTCATAGTGCCTATAGAGACGCGCCCTGGGCGTCGGTTCAGAGTCTGCGGGTGGTAGGCTCGACGGTTGATGCCCGACCAACGTTTCCGAGGCGATCCGTACCGCGCGCTCGACGTCGCCCACGACGCGTCTGACGCTCACATCAAGCGCCGCTGGCGCGAGCTGGCGCGGGAGCACCATCCCGACCGCGCGGCGGGCAACGGCGAAGAGGCGGCGCGGCTGACTGCGCGGATGGCGCGCATCAACGCCGCGTACGACGTGTTGCGCGACCCAGCGCGCCGCGCGGCATACGACAGCTCGCCTGCGGGCAGGCGTGCGCGAGCAGAGAGCGGCACGACCGGCGGCGGGACACATTTCGATGAGGACGGCGCGGTCGCAGGCGAGCGTGGCGGGCCGCCGCCACCACCGCGGACGCGGCCGGTCACGGCTCGCTACGACACGAGCGCGGGACTGCGGCCGCGCAACTCCAGGACGGGCGCGCCGTCGGCCACTATGCGCGGCACCTTTCCGCGGTCGCGGCGCGACTCGGTCGAGCGCGACCTGCGCGCCAGCACCCCAACCGGGCCGGTCCACCGCCACGCGGGTCGCCGCGCCGAACCATTGCCGACGCTGCGCGAGGCGCGCGAGACCACGCTCAACTTCGGCCGCTTCCACGGCTACACCCTGGGCGAGGTCGCGCTGCTCGAGCCGTCTTACATCGACTGGGTGGCGCGCACCATCACGCGCGATCGCGACCTCGTCATCAGGGCGCGGCTTATCCAGGCGGACCTGGACGAGAAGGGAGTGACGCGAGGGTACCGGCCACCGACGCCGGGCTTCGGCTCGAGACCCGCCGAGGGCTGAGCCGCGGCTCCCGATGTGAGTCGCGGCTCCGGATCTGACGAAAACCGAATGAGTCCGTCCGGGGCCGGCGGACCTGTTACTCGGCTCGTTGCCCGCGGCGGCGAGGCTCTCATTGCGGACCCAGCCGCCCCCACAACGTTGAGCTTCGCGTTTCGTCGACGAGCCCGGTGGCCGACGCCCCGGGTGCCATCGCTGGCGTGGCCAACTTAGTCGCGCGCCGCCAGGTCTCGCCACTGCGCCGCGGTACCCCAACCCCCATAACGAAATCGACTTGCCACGACGCACCGCCCTGACTCATGGGTGGTGCATCTCGGCGCCGCTCGCCCTTTTGCTAGAGTCGGCTCGCAAACGGCGGGCAGCAGCGCGGTCTCCGCGATGCTGCACAGAGTGCGCAGCGGCGGCCAGCAGGCCGACCGCGGAGGAGATCTCAGTTCATGACCAGCGAGCGCCGGCCGCGTTTCAGCACCATCAGCGACGTCGAGATCGGGCGTCTGTATGGCCCCGAAGGGTGGGTCGGCCCCGACTCTGGCGGTGGTGGTCCGACAGCGGTCGATCACCTGGCCGACCAGCTGCGGCAGGGTGTAGGCCCGTGGTCGGCCTTCGATCCCGAGCGGGATATCGGTACCCCCGGTCAGCCGCCATTCACCCGCGGCATCCACGCCAATGGCTACCGGGCGCGGCTGTGGACGATGCGAATGTTCGCCGGCTTCGGCAGTGCCGAAGACACCAACGCTCGTTTCCACCAGCTGCTTCGCGCCGGCCAGACCGGCCTGTCGATCGCCTACGACATGCCGACCCTGTACGGCTACGACACGGACGATCCGGAGGCGGAGGGCGAGTTCGGCACGTGCGGCGTGGCCGTCTCTTCGCTGGCCGACATGGAGGTGCTCCTCGACGGGCTACCACTGGACCGCGTTTCAACGTCGATGACGATCAACTCGCCCGCCGCCCCAATCTGGGCGATGTACATCGCCGCGGCGGAGAAGCGCGGCTTTCCGCGCGGGCAACTAGAGGGCACGACGCAGAACGACATCCTCAAGGAGTTCGTCGCCCAGAAGGAGTTCCTCTTCCCGCCGAGTGAGTCGATCCGCCTGGTGACGGACACGATCGAGTTCGGCACGCGCGAGATGCCCAAGTGGAACACCATCTCGATCAGCGGCTACCACATCAGAGAGGCAGGCTCGACCGCGGTGCAGGAGCTTGCCTTCACCATCGCTGACGGCATGGCCTACGTGGAGGAGGCCATCCGGCGCGGCCTGCGCGTGGATGAGTTCGCGCCGCGCCTGTCGTTCTTCTTCAACTCGCACAGCGACTTCTTCGAGGAAATCGCCAAGTTCCGCGCCGCGCGGCGCATCTGGTGGAAGCTGATGACGCAGCGCTACCGGGCGGAGAACGAGCGCTCGACCTGGATGCGCTTCCACACCCAGACCGCGGGCGTGTCGCTGACCGCGCAGCAGCCGCTCAACAACCTGACGCGCGTCGCGATCCAGGCGCTGGCGGCGGTCCTGGGCGGCACGCAGTCGCTCCACACGGACGCGTACGACGAGGCGTGGGCGGTGCCGTCAGCGGACGCCGCGCTGCTCGCGCTGCGCCAGCAGCAGGTGATCGCGTCCGAGACGGGCGTTGTGAACACGGTTGATCCGCTGGGGGGCTCGTATTTCGTCGAGTCGCTGACCAACGAGGTGGAGCGCCAGGTGTGGCACTACCTCGACGAGATCGATGCCCTCGGCGGCATGGTCAAGGCGATCGCCGCCGGCTTCCCTCAGAAGGAGATCGCCGACGCTGCCTACCGCTTCCAGCGCGAGTTCGACGCGGGTGAGCGCGAGATCGTTGGCGTCAACGCCTATGCCGACCCGGACGAGGAGCTGGCCATTCCGCTGCTCGAGGTTTCGGAGGAATCGAAGCAGCGGCACCTGGCGCGGCTCGCGCGGACGCGGGCCGAGCGCGACCCGCGGCGCGTCTCGGCGGCGCTTGCCGAGCTGCGCGACCTTTCGTCGCGGCCCGGTTCCTCAGAAACGAACGTGATGCCTGCGCTGATCGAGTGCGCCAACGCATACGCCACTCTGGGCGAGATGTGCGGCGTCTTCCGCGCCGTCTTCGGGGAGTACCGCGAGCCGGTCGCGGTCTAGCCGATGATCCTGGAGCACCGACTGGCGGAGCTCGTCGCCGAAGCCACCGACGTCCGAACCACCGACAGGCACGAGTTCAGCCGATCGGGCACTGTCTTTGCAGTCAACCCATCTGCCGGTGTCGTCGAGTTGCGCTTGGGCCCGGAGATCGGCGAGGCGGCCCAGCGCACACCCGACACGAGCCCCTCGTCCCGTGGTGACTCCTGGATCCGGTTCGAGCCACGCACCTGGGACGACCTCGCACGCGATCGCCTCGACGCCTGGTTCCGCGTCGCCGCGAAGCTCGCCGCCGGTCGCTGAACACCACCTACGCGTGGGGCGCGTACTAGAGACGCCTCGCAGGCCTCCGTGGGTGTCGACCACGCTCAGCAGTGCCCCATCCACCCGCCATTTATGCGCTGGGCGCGTACTTGGCTGGATTTCGGCGCATAACACGCGTCATGAGCATAAGCGGTGGGGATTCGTGGCTGTGGCGGCCAAATACGCGTGGCCGCGCAGGAATGACGAGACCCCGGCCGGGGCCGGGGTCTCTTGAGGAGGAGGGAGGACGAGTTAGTCGATCAGGCGGCGGTGGCCGACTGGTCGGCTGGCTTGTCGGCCTGCAGGAACTGCTTCAGGCCGAACTGGGCCTCAAGCTGCTCGAGCGGTCGGAAGCCAACCACACCCTGAGGTGTATACGGCTTGCCGGCGGGATCGGTTCCGGGTCGGAAGAACGCGATGGTCGGGATGCTCATGATGTTGAACGCCTGCGACAGGACGGGGTTGGCGTCGACGTCCACCTTGACCACCTGGACAGCGTCGCCGTACTTCGCGGCGAGCTTCTCCATCTCCGGCGCGACCATGCGACACGGGCCGCACCACACCGCCCAGAAGTCGACGACCACGGGCCTGTCACTGCCCAGGACAAGCTCCTGGAAGTTGGCGTCCGTTGCGACCTTGATCTCTGCCATCAGTTGACCTTTCCTCCCGTTCTAGCGCGAGATGTTCTGCATCAGCCGATAGGCCTCGATCACTCGAGGATCGGCCAACCTGTAATAGATCGTTGTTCCCTCGCGCCGCGCGGCGACCAGGCCGGCTGAGCGCAGCACACCAAGGTGCTGGCTCATGTTGGGCACCTGGCAGCCCACGTCACGCGAGAGCTCACTGACCGAGCGCTCACCCGTGGCCAGCGTTTCCAGCACGCACAGGCGTTTGGGGTCCGACAGCGCGCGGGCCACTATGGCGGTCCGCTGGCGGTCGTCCTCACTGCTCTGCGTGCCGGCTGGCACGAGGGTCGCGCTCGTCATTGCGTCAGCCATTCTCTCACTACTTGCGCAAAGACGCAAATGCAGGATCGGCGCAAGTACTGCTTTGCAGACGTTGCCCGGTGGGACAATGTCTATCCGGACCCGGCCCGCAGCACGGAGACCGCCACATGTCACCCCGCACCGTCACCCGCCACGTTCTGATCGCCCTGGGCGTCGCTGCCCTGATGGCCGCCAGCACCCTCACGGTATCGGCCGACACCCTCATCAGCACAAACGGGCAGGTTGGACCCAACCATCTGAAGGACACCGCCGGGCACCCCGGCGCACGCTGCTGGTACGTCGAGGGCGGCGGCAGCGGCGAAGAGGTTCTCGACTCGATTCGCGTCAAGCCGCCGGTCGTGTTTGCCCGCGACACGACCGCGATGCGCGACAAGCAGAAGATCCGCTTCAAGGCAATCATCCAGCGCAAGGATGGCGCGGGAGCGTGGGTCCAATACTCGACGTCGTCAACGACCGCCTTCGCCTGGGATGACCAGAAGGCCAGCCTCCCGGCGATCGACATGAACGTCGTTTCGCACTACGGCTGGAGGTTCCGCGCCCGCGTCGAGATCACTTTCTACACCAAGATGGGCGGCGTCTGGAACCAGACGGGCCAGGTCGTGCGCGAGGTCGACTGGTACCACAAGGTCTTCCTGAGCACGGATTACGGCAACGACATCGAGGACGTGCCCAACTACTGCAAGGACTACGACCTGAACAACTGACGCAAACGCGGCGCCGCGCGCGGCCGGAGCATTCCACGCGAGATCGTCAGTTACTAACATCGCGTTGATGCCGGCGACAACTGATACGCGCGTCGTGGTCACCGGGCTGGGGCGCAACCTTGCGCATGACACAGGCCCGACGGCGTTTCGGTTGGAGATGGGCCCTGAGGCGTTCACCCTGGCAATCGCGGGCCAGCAGCCGGTGCTCGCCGCGTATCGCGACCTCGAGACGATCGCTGTTGACGAGGGCCGCGTCCTGCTGGTGTTGAGCGGCGGCCAGGTCCGCCTGGTGGCCGAACAGCTGGGCGCCGGGCTGGCGACGCTCGTCGGCGAGATGCGTGAGCGCCGTGCGCGGCAGATGCTGACCGACCGGCTGATTGATCTGCCCAACGACGAGCGGCTGGAGCTGCTCGAGTACGCCGCCCGCGGCGAGCACGGCGTGGCCCAACTGGCGTTCCATCCGTGGGGCTTCGCGCTGATGCCGCTCGACGAGCGTCGGCCGTGGCGGCAGGTGCGCCGGGCTGACATCCGGGCCGTGCGGCCGGACCAATCGGCGGGCAAGGTTGGCGTGGAGGTCAGCGCCCGGCTCGGACGCGATGGCGCGGCGTTCGAGCTGCTTGGCCTGGGATTGGCCACGGTCCGGACGGCGCAGCGTTTCTCGACGCTGTACGAGGGCGCGCTCGCCGACGCCGCGGCGATCGTGGCGCGCCTGCTCCCGGACACACCATTGGCGCTCCGACAGCGCGCCGCGAGCCTGCTCGTGGACGGACGGCCGACCAGCCCGAATGACTTGGGTGATGCCTGGGAACCGATCGAACGGGCAGTCCTGGCCGAGCCGACCTTCGCTGCCAGTTACGCCGCGCTTCGTGCGAAGTCCGGCGGAACCGCGGCAGCTGACAAGCGCTGGATCGCGCTGGCGCCCGCCCAGCCGGGGGACCCGACAAAGCACATGGCCTGGTTCCTGGTCGGCCTGCCGGGTGACATGCTCGCCTTCGAGCTGGTGTCGGCGGGTGCGCACGCGACGTACCTTTTCCGGGCGCGTGACTCGTTTGACGCGGCGGTCTTCGACGTTTCCGAATGCCTCATCGACAGCCGCTTCCTGCGCAGTGCGATGTACCTGACTGAGGCCGCGCTGGCCGACGCGCGCCACCAGCGCCAGCGTCTGGCCATCGCCGCGCTGCCGTCTCTGCGCGCTGCTCGGGCGCGCTTCGTCGGACGGCTCATCCATACCGATGAAGACGCTTGGGCGGCCACCCTTGACGAGGCGGTCAAATGGAACGCGGCCAATCCCGGTGCGACGAACGCGTGGCCGGGCACCGATCAGACCGAGGGAGACTGATGCCGACCTTCAAGCACCCCTGCCCCCGCTGCGGCAAGTACATCGAGCGCGACGTTGCGGCATGCCCGTTCTGTGGCACAGTCGACCCATTCGCGCCGGCGCGCTGTCCCAGCTGCAGCGCGATCATCGAGGACCTGGCCTGGAAGGTGTGCCCGAAGTGCGGCCAGGCGCTGGCCGGACCAGCGGCGTCTCAGCCGACGCCAACCCCTCCGCAGCCGGCCGCCGACGCCCCCCAAACATCCAGGAAGTGCACCGGCTGCGGCGCGCCACTCACTGAAGGTGCCCGTTTCTGCACCGTCTGCGGCACCCTCGCCGGAGCCTGACCAGGCCAAGCACGGCCGATGTCAGCCTGACTGACATTACTGGTCCAAGGACGCCCTAAGCACGACTTGACGGCTATGTCGGATGTCCTTGTAAGCCTGCCTTGAGTGGGAATCGGTGCCGAGATGGCCGGACGTCGGTGCTTGAGGCGCGCCAAGTCCAAGAATGTCAGCGTGCCTGACATAGCTGGGCCTTAACGCTGTGTCGCCCCTCTGACGGACCGCAACTAGACGCGGCCGGACGGAAGGCGCTAGGCGGGCGTGCCGCAGTTGCCGCAGAAGCGTGTCCCGGAGGCCATGTCGTTGCCGCAGTTCTTGCACTTGGCCAGGCCTACGGGCGTGCCGCAGTTCGAGCAGAACTTCTCTGAGCCCACGGGCTTGCCGCAGTTGGTGCACACCGTCGCGCGAGTCGAGGTGTCGCCGCTGAACTGGGTCGTCGCCTGCATGGCCTCGCGCATCTGGTTGAGCTGGACCGCGGCCCGCTCGGCCTCCATTTCCGTCGCCAGCTTGGGCGCGTCGTTGACGCACAGCCCGCGCTCTTCGTTCCAGCACGTCTCGTCGACCCAGCGGTGGTCACGCGGACATTGCTTGAAGAGCGGCATGATCTCGTTCGCCGCCTTCTTCAGCGCCGCGTCGCGCGCACCGCGGTCGGTCACGTCCTTGATCGTGTCGGCCGCGTTGCGCGCGCCCCACAAGCCGCCGACAAGATTGCTGGCGCCACCCAGGAGCGAGCTGGCGGTGCCAAGCGTCGAGCGCTGAAACTCGCTCCGATAGCCGCTGCCGCAGATGTCGCAGCGGAACTCGAACTGATAGCCGCGCTCATCCGACAGGTCGCTGTAGTTGTCGGTGAACGGCGTGAAGCCCGGCATCAGGAGTTCCTCCAAGCGGCGGTTGAGGTTGACATCGTAACGTGACCGCGTCGCGCTCAGAGGCCGCGCCGGTGCAGCGTCGCGTCGCCGATGCCGGCGTGGTGGCCGATCTCGTGGATGACCGTCTTCTGGACCTCGCGCGCCAGCTCGCGCGGGTCGGCGAAGTCCTCCTCCAACGGCAGCCGGAAGAGGGTGATCTTGTTGGGGAAGGGGACAAGGTCGGCCCCGTACTCGGTCGGCGAGATGCCCTCGTACAGCCCGTAGAGCGACTCATCGGGGTCCATATCGCTGTCGCTCAGCTGGTCCGGGCTGGGCTCGTCCTCGATGACGATGGCGACGTTCTCGAGCAGACGCTGGATCGGCTCCGGGAGGCCGTCCAGGGCGTCAGCCACCAGGTCCTCGAAGGGGCGGTGACGATCCTCGGGCAACGGCGGCACGTCCACGCGCCGGCTGGGATGGCGGCGAGACTGGCTGCCGCGGCGCCTGATGGGCACGTACCTATGCTACCGGCGTGACCAGCTCCAGCGGACCGAGCCCAGAGCCCGACATGGCCTTCGAGCCCGAATCCCTCGTCGTTACCATGGATACGGGCGACCGGCTGCACTACCTCGATTGGGGCGGCCCGACAGCGGACCGGGAGCCGTTGCCGCCGCTACTGTTGATCCACGGGCTGTCATCGACCGCCTGGACCTGGGCACCGATTGCCCGCCGCGTGCGCTCCGCGACGCGGGTGCTGGCGCTGGACCTGCGCGGTCACGGGTTGTCCGAATCGCCGCGCACCGGCTACGACCTCGACTCGCTCGCCTACGACGCCCTGACGGTGCTCAGCGCGAACGGCTACGGCGCGGACCTCGATGGGCCGCCGGCCGCTGTGGCGGGGCACGGCCTGGGCGCGGCCGTGGCGGTGACGATGGCCAACCTGCGGCCGCGCTCGGTCGCGGCGCTGGCGCTGGTCGAGGGCGGCTTCGAGGACCTGGCGGAGGCGACCGGCATGACTGCCGCCGACTACCAGCGCTCGATCGGCGATCCACCGGAGGTGCTGGCGTCGATGGACGCCTACCTGACCGACCGGCGCGAGTTCGATCCACAGACGTGGGATGCCGACCAGGAGCGGGCCGCCCGCGCGGCGGTGGACGAGAAGCACGCCGGCCACGTCGCATCGGTGGTTCGCGCCCACGCGCTGCGCGGCAGCGTCGAGGCGATGTTCTCCTACCGGCCGCGCGTCGCGCTCGCGCGGGTGGCGGCGCCGACCTTGATCGCGGTCGCCGAGAGCGGCGCGGCGGACGACGAGACGCTGCGCGAGCGGCGCCTCGCGCTTGACGACGTGGTTCACGCCCGCGCGGCGGCGGGCGTGCCGGCGCCAACGATCCGCGTCTACAAAGGTGCCGGCCACAACCTGATGCGCTACCGCGAGGCGGAGCTCAGCGCCGCGCTGCTCGACCTACTGGAGGAAGCGGCTCACCAGCGGTCGTAGGCGGGGTGGCCGGGCTTCACTGCGACGAAGGTCGCGCGGCAGGTGGCGGTCACGACGCCATCCGCCTCGAGCGTGCCCTCGACGGTCGCCCGATCGTCGGTCGAGTCCACCACTCGCGCCCGTAGTCGGACGGGGCCTATCGTGGGTGTCGGCTTCAGCAGCTTGATGTGGTAATCGGCCGTCACCGTGGTCGGTGGCTTGTCAGCGCCCCTGCGGCCCATCAGGTGGCGGGCCGCGGTCCAGTTGCAGTGGCAGTCAAGCAGCGTGCCGATCACGCCGCCGTTCAAGACGTTGTCGAAGGCGTGATGGTGGGGCAGTGGCTGCCAGGTCGCGACCACCTCGTCGCTCGAGTCGTCCGCGGGGAAGGAGCGGATGTGCAGCCCGCGCTCGTTGGCCGGGCCGCAGCCGTAACAGACGGACTCGGCAGCGTAGCGCTCCTGGAGGCTGAGGTCGTTGGACACGTCGCGCATTGTCCTACGAAGGGCGCTGCCGCCGTCGCGTGTCACAATCGGCGCGATGGAGCGCAAACTGCCCGACCGTGTCCGCCAGCTGGTCGATGAGATCGAGCACGAGGTCGGTGAGGACGGTGCCAGCCCTCAGGGTGATCTCGGCGGCCCAGAGTCGGTCGAGGCGGCCGTGCGCCAGATCCTGCTCGAGATGGGCGAGGACCCAGATCGCCAGGGCCTGGTGGACACGCCGGCCCGGGTGCGTCGTATGTATCGCGAGCTGACCGCCGGGTACTGGGTCGATCCGGAGCGCCTGGTCAACAACGCCATCTTCGATGTCGACTACAGCGAGATGGTCGTCGTCAAGGACATCGCGTTCTACAGCCTGTGCGAGCACCACCTGCTGCCGTTCTTCGGCACGGCCGCGGTGGCGTACATCCCCAGCGGGCGGGTCATCGGCCTGTCGAAGATCCCGCGCATCGTCGAGATGTACTCGCGCCGGCTCCAGGTGCAGGAGCGCATGACCCGCCAGATCGCCGACTTCCTGATGGAGCGCCTTGCGCCCAAAGGAGTGGGCGTGGTCATGGAGGCGTCGCACCTGTGCGCGGTCATGCGCGGCGTGCGCAAGCCGGGCACGATCATGACCACCTCGCACGTCCTGGGCCTGTTCCGGACGGCCGATCGGACGCGGGCCGAGTTCTTCAGCCACCTCGAGCGCAGGTCACCCGCGCTGTGAGCGACGCGACGTGAGCGACATCGAGCGCATCCCCTCCATGCGCAAGCCGAGCCGCCAGGGAGTGCCCAAGCCCAAGCGGCGCGACATGGCGACGCCGCTGCACGGCGGCAGGACGAAGGAGGCGCCGCAAATCACCCCGAAGGCCGTGAGCGAGCCAGTCGTCGAGTCGACGCTCCCCGATGAGCCGATGCTGCCGCCGGAGCCGACGCTCCCCGAGGAGCCGATGCTGCCGCCGGAGCCGACTCTGCCCCTCGAGCTGGCCCCCGAGCCCGAGCCGCCACCAGCGCCCGAACCCGATCTGGAGCCGGAACCCGAGCCTGAGCCAGAGCCCGTGGCTGCAGTGGAGGCCCCGCCGGAGCCTGCCCCAGAGCCTGAGCCTGCGCCCGAGCCGGTAAGTCGGCCAGTGCCCACGCCCGAGCCGGTAAGTCGGCCAGTGCCCACGCCTCAGCCTGTCCTGGCTGCGCCCGACATGCCGCCGTTGACACTGCGCGAGATGACCGCCCGCGTCGACGCCGCGTGGGCAGTCTTCCGGGCAGCGGCATTCCGTGTCCCGGCCGAGCACATGAACGACCACCTGACCGAAGACGGCTGGACGCGCAAGCAGATGCTCGCCCATATCGCGGCGTGGCACGACCTGACGGCTGACCGCATGGTCAAGCTGATGCTGACCGGCCGGCCGACGACGCTCGAACGCGATACGGACGCCATCAACGCCGCAGCAGCGCGCGTCGCCATCGGCAAGACCGCGGGCGAGGTGCTCAAGGACGTAGAAGCGACCTTCAACCGCCTCCGCCGCCAGATGCTGCGCCTGAGCGAGGCCCAGTTGCGCCTGGCGAACGGGTGGGCCGCGCAGGTGATCGCCGGCAACACCTACGAGCATTACGCCGAACACATCGCCGATCTCACGCCGCCGCAGCCTTTGCCGGCAAGCGGCGCGCGGCCCTGACTATCCTCTCTCCGTGAGCGACGCCACCGCCCGCCCGATCAAGGTGCTCATTGCCAAGCCCGGCCTCGACGGGCACGACCGCGGAGCCAAGGTGCTGGCGCGCGGGTTGCGCGACGAGGGCTTCGAGGTCATCTACACAGGGCTGCGCCAGACCCCTGAGATGGTCGTCTCAGCTGCGCTCCAGGAAGACGTCGACGTGGTCGGGCTGTCGATCCTGTCCGGCGCGCACATGACGCTGCTGCCCAAGATCTGCGCCGGCCTGCGCGAGAAGGGCATGGACGATGTGCTGGTCACGGCCGGCGGGATCATCCCCGACGATGACATCGCCGCGCTCGAGCAGGCCGGCGTGAGCCGCGTCTTCGGTCCGGGCACGACCATCCGCGAAGTCGCCGATTTCATCCGCACCAGCGTCAAGCGGCGCGAGGTTTGAGCGCGCGCCGCTCGCTATGAGCGCCAGCCTCGCCGAGCGCGCCCGCGACGGCGATCGCCGCGCGCTGGCTCGGCTGCTGACAGAGGTTGAGAACCGCACCGCGGCGGGTGAGGCCGCCCTGAAGATTCTTTATCCGGTCGCCGGACGCGCTCACCTGGTAGGCGTGACCGGCGCGCCCGGCAGCGGCAAGTCGACGCTCGTCGCCGCGCTCACAGGCGAGGCGCGCAAGGCCGGCCGCACGGTCGCCGTCATCGCGATCGACCCGTCCAGCCCCATCACCGGCGGCGCGATCCTGGGCGACCGGGTGCGGATGCAGATCCACGCCACGGACGACGACGTGTTCATCCGCTCGATGGCATCGCGCGGCCACTCCGGCGGGCTGGCCGCGAGCACTGTCGCCGCGGCGGCGGTGATGGACGCGTCCGGCTTCGGCCTGATCTTCATCGAGACCGTCGGCACCGGGCAGAGCGAGGTCGAGGTGGCGGCCATCGCCGACACGACGGTCGTCGTCCAGTCGCCGGAGATGGGTGACGAGGTCCAGGCGATCAAGGCCGGCCTGCTAGAGGTGGCCGACATCGTCGTCGTCAACAAGTCCGACCGACCGGGAGCAGACCGGGCCGCCGCCCAGCTGCGGGCCATGCTGACCGTTGGCGCCTCTGCCGATCGTGCGGCGGGGGACCGGCCGCGGCCCAAGCGGCCGGACGTGATGCTCTGCTCGGCGCTGACCGGCAAGGGCGTCCCAGAGCTGCTGGCGGCCCTGGATCGGCGCGAAGCGGCGCGCTCGACGGCAGGTGCCGGTGCCCGCGACGCGGCCGCGCTGAAGCGCGCCGAGGCCCAGATCAGCGGCATCCTCAGCCAGCGTGTCGCGGCCGGACTGGCCGACCCGGCTCGCGCCGCCGCGCGCGACGCGACGCTCGCCGCCGTGGCGGCGCACGAGATCGACCCGTTCACCGCGGCGGACCGACTTTTGGCACTGCTCGGCCGCCGGGGGGAGGGCTAGGCTTACGGCCATGGCAGAGCGCAACGTGCTTGTTTGTGGGGCTGGACTTATGGGCCATGGCATCGGCCAGTCGATGGCCGCGGCCGGACATCGGGTCGTGCTGTACGAACCGGAGATGGCCCGCGCAGAGGCCGGCCGGGCGCGCATCGGGGCGAGCCTCGAGCGCGCCGTAACCAAGGGCAAGATCACGGACGAGCAGCGCGTCGCGGTACTTGATCGAGTGTCCGTGGCGAAGAGCCTGGCCGACGCCGCCAAGAACGCCGAGCTGGTCGTCGAAGCCGTCTTCGAGGACGAGCAGGTCAAGCGCGACCTGTTCGCCCAGCTCGCCGCGGCCACGCCTGAGACAACGGTCCTCGCCAGCAACACGTCGTCGATCTCGATCACGCGGCTGGCGGCCGCTTTGCCCGTCGCGCGGCGCCCCACCTTCGTCGGCATGCACTTCTTCTCGCCGGTGCCGGTCATGCCGCTGATAGAGCTGGTGCGCGGCACGGAGACGAGCGACGCCACAGAGGCCTACGTGCGCACGCTCGCCACGGAGCTGGGCAAGCAGGTCATCGTCAGCAGGGACCGCCCGGGGTTCCTGGTCAATCGGGTGCTGATGCCGTTCCTGGGGGAGGCGATGCGCGCCTACGAGGAGGGCGTGGGCACCGCGGCCGACATCGACACCGGCGCCAAGGTCGGCCTGAACCACCCCATGGGCCCGCTCGAGCTGGCCGACTTCATCGGCCTGGACGTCTGCCTGCACATCATGGAAGTCCTGCACAAGGGCTTTGGCGAACCGCGCTTCGCTCCGCCGCCGGTACTGCGCCAGCTGGTCGACGCCGGCCACCTGGGCCAGAAAACAGGCCGCGGCTTCTACACCTACCCGCGCGGCTGACTTTCGCCCTTGCGTCGGGAAATGTCGGCCAGGCTGACATAACGGCGGCAACGGAGGCATAAGGGGCGCGATCGGGCTCCCATCCACGCCTGCGAAGGGTGGTCGAGCGTGAGCCGACCAGTGAATCGGTGCCTTGAGCCGCGTCAAGCCCGGTTTTGTCAGCCTCGTCGACATTCTTGCCCTTAAGCGCCGCGCCCATGCGCGTCGCTATGCTTGGCCGCGATGCCATCCCAACTCACCGCTGAGCGTGCAATCGGCGGGCTGACGGACGAGGAGCGGCTGCTCCAGCAGACGGTGCGGGAGTTCGCCGCGCGCGAGCTCGCGCCGGGCGCCGCGCAACGCGACGAGGAGGAGCGCTACGACCGCTCGCTCTTCGCGCGCATGGGCGAGCTCGGCCTGACCGGCGTGCCTTTCCCGGCTGAGATCGGCGGCGCCGGCTTCTCCTACCGCGCCTGGACCCTGGTGATGGAGGAGGTCGCCTACGCCGACATGGCCATGGCCGTCTCGCTGTCGGTGCACATCCTCTCGCAGTACCCGGTCATCACCTGGGGCAACGAGGAGCAGAAGGCGCGCTGGCTGCCGGACATGCTCGCCGGCCGGAAGCTCGGTGCCTTTGCGCTGACGGAGCCACAGGCGGGCTCTGATGCGGGCGCGCTCCGACTGAAGGCCGACCCGGTCGGACCGGCCGATTCACCCACCGGCTACCGACTCACCGGCACCAAAATCTGGATCACCAATGCCGGTGAGGCCGAGCACTACCTGGTCTTCGCGACGGTCGATCCAAGCCGCGGCACCAAGGGCATCACCGCGTTCCTGGTCGAGGCGGGCACGCCCGGCTTCAAATTCGGCAAGCGCGAGAAGAAGCTCGGCATCCGCTCGGACACCGCTTCGGAATTGGTTTTCGATGGCTGCGAGGTAGCCGTCGCGAATCGCCTGGGCGAGGAGGGCCAGGGCTACAAGATCGCCCTGTCGGCGCTGGGGGAGGGGCGCATCTCGATCGGCGCCGCGTGCACCGGGCTCGCGCAGGCGGCACTGGACGCGGCAGCGCGGTACCTGACCGAGCGTCGCGCCTTCGGCAAGCCGCTGGCGGAGCAGCAGGGCCTGCGCTTCATGCTCGCCGAGATGGCCCAGAAGGTGGCCGCGGCGCGCGCGCTCGTTCGCGCTGCGGCGGACGCCAAGGACCGCGGCGAGAACATCGCAGAGGCGTCGTCACTCGCCAAGTGGACTGCCTCTGATGCGGCGATGAGCGTCACCTCTGACGCCGTGCAGCTCTTCGGGGGGAGCGGCTACTCGCGCGAGTTCCCGGTGGAGCGGATGATGCGCGACGCCAAGGGCGCGCAGATCTACGAGGGCACCAACCAGATCCACCGGCTGATCGTCGCCGAGCACGTCCTGGGGCGCGTCACTCCCGCCTGATCAGGTAGAGCTGGCGCTCTCCGGGCAGGCCCTTGAGCGTGTGCAGCCCGAAATCCTCGAACTGGACGTCCGTGCCGTCGAGCAGGTCGCGCACGGTCGACGAGACAACGACCTCGCCCGGGCCGGCGAGGGCCATCATCCGCGCCGTAGCGTGAACGGCCACGCCCCGGACATCGCCCGCGGTCATCTCGATCTCGCCTGTCTGCACCGCTGCGCGGACCTCGATGTCCAGGTCCTTCACCGCCTCGCCGATGGCCAGGCCGGCGCGCACCGCCCGCTCGGCGCTGTCGAACAGGCCGATCACGCCGTCGCCGGTTGTCTTGACCAGTCTGCCTTCATGCCGCTGGATCAGTCTCTCTGCGACTTGGTTATGTCGACTGATCACGTCGGCCCACCGACCCGGCCCCAGCGCAACCGCGCGGGCGGTCGAGTCGACCACGTCGGTCATCAACACTGACGCGAGGATGCGCCGCGTGGAATTGGCGTCTGCCTTGGCAAAGCCGCGCATCGCCTCGAAGTCGACGCTCACGAATGGTTCGTCGCCGATGACCCAGGCGTCGTGGCCCGGTGGGATCTCGTAGATTTCTCCCGGACCAATCTCGAGCTCCACGCCGTCCTGCATCTGGACGCGCACCCGGCCGCTCAGGCTAAGGGCCAGGTGGTGCGACTGACACCACTCCGTTCCGGCAATCGGCTTGACATCGACCGACCATCGCCAGCCCGGCAACCACGTGATCTTGGCCACGGAGCGGTCGTCGAGTTCGACGACCTCGACGCGCCCGCGGCCGGTGACGCGAACGTCCTGCGTGTCCTCGAACCGCCGCCGTTGAAGCCGTGCCATGCCGGTCTGCCTGTCTACGCGAGCTCTGCGAGCCGGCGGGCGACGCGCTGCGCCTCGACGGTGATGCCCTTGGCCTCGAAGTGCGAGCGCGCGGTCTCGAGCGCTGCACGCGCTTCCCGAAGGTCGCCGGCGGCGAGGAGCACTTCGGCCAAGTCGGTGTACGTTTCAGCGCGCAAGCTGAGGTAGTCGGTCGCGTCGACGATCGTCTTGGCCTGGCCGGCCAGCTGGAGCGCGGCCGCCAGCTGGCCGCGGGCCGCAAGGATGCGCGCCTGTGCCTTCAGCCCACGCGCCTGGGCATCGATGTCGTCCGACGGAGCCAGCTCCTGTCCCAGCCGGGCATATCGCTCTGCCTCGTCGAGTCGGCCGCGGTCCATGTACAGGTTGGCGACATGGCCGGCCATGGTCGCCGCATAGCCTCGCTCGCCAGCCGCGAACAGGCTGTCGTAGGCCCCGACCATGATCCGCTCAGCCTCGTCGTCATTCCCGGCGAGGCTCTCCACAGCGGCAAGGAAGTTACCCGCGTAGGTCAGGGTCATGACCTGCAGGCCGAGCTCCTCAACGATCGCGATCGCCCGATGGCAGTGGTCGCGGCCTTCGTCGAGCGCGCCCGCATAGGCGCGCAGTACGCCCAGGCTGGCCAGGCTAGTTGCCTCAACGGTTCGGTTCGGCGCCGTGTGCAGCAGTTCAGTCAGGCGTGCCGTGGCCGCGGCGACGGGCGCGGGCCCCCACAGGAGCACCACCGGCAGCCAGGTGCTGGCCTGCGCCGCCGCCGCTGGCGAACCGGTGCGCGCGAGGGCATCGAGCGTGTCTTCGGCCAGCTTGGCATGGCCGGCGAAGAACTGGTGACGGGCCAGCTCGTAGGTCGCCCTTTCTTCTCCACGCCGATCGCCGTGCTTCGCGAACGTGCGTCGCAAGCGTTGGCAGTCGGTGATGACCTGCTCGATCGGGACTATGTGGGACGCGCCGAGGGACAGCCTGACCACCTCGGCATGGGCCTGCCCCAGAACGTCCCCGGTCGTGGCGGCGTTGTCGATGATGGTGGCCAGCATTTCGTCGGCGAGGCTGAGCTCGCCTGACTTGGCCAGCGTGTCGGCCAGCTGAACCCGAACACGCCGGCCAAGCCGGTCGTCGGCGGGCAGCAATTCTGTGGCCGTGGCGAGCAACTTGCGGGCGGCGGCAATGTCGTTGCGGTCGAGGGCGCGCTCGCCTGCGGCGGCGAGGTGATCGACCGCCGCGCGGCGCAGATTCGCCGTCTTCTCGTCTGCAAGGCCCAGCTCTGATCGGTAGCCGACTGCCTGCTGGTAGTGATAGCCTAGGATCTCGTCGTACTCGCCGACGTGGTCGGCCGCCATGCGGCTGAGCCAGCCCGCGAACCGGGCGTGCAGGTCGGCCCGGATCTCCTTGGGTAGCCCGCCGTAGGCCGCGTCGCGGATGAGCAGGTGACGGAAGCGAAAGGCTTCGTCGCTGGCGAAGTCGGGCCGGTCGGGACGCACCAGCTCCTTGCGCGCGAGCGACCTGAGCTGGGTCGGCACGGTGTCGCGCATCACGTCGGGTGCCAGCTCAACCACTGCGCCGCGGTGGAACGACTTGCCCTCGATCGACGCGCGCTCGAGCACCATCCGCTCGGCGGCTGGCAGCCCGTCGAGGCGGGCCGACAGGACTGCGTGGATGGTCGGCGGCATGTCGATCTGGCGCAGCTCACCCTCGACCGACCAGCGATTGTCGTGAGCGACGAGGCGGCCGGAGTCGATCAGCATCGCGATCAGCTCCTCAACGAATAGCGGATTGCCCTCCGCGCCGGCGGCGATGCCGTGCTCGAAATCCCGGCCCAGATCGACGCTACCCAGCAGACCGCTGACCAGTTCGCGGCTCTCACCCTCGTTGAGGGGCTCGAGAGTCAGCGTCGTCGCGTAGGCCTTGCCGCCACCCCAGTTGGGTCGTGCCTCCAACAGCTCCTGGCGACAGATGCAGACCAACAGAAGAGGCGCATCGGTGATCCACTCAGCCAGGTGCTCAACCAGGTCGAGCAGCGTCGACTCAGCCCAATGCAGGTCGTCGAGAACGAGCACCAGCGGCCGTTCGCGCGCGAGCGACTCGAACAGAGTTCTGACCGCCCAGAAGGTCTCCTCCTGGCCAGCGGCGCCAGCCTCGAATCGGCCGATCAATTCACCCAGCCGCAGCGCCGCCTTGGGACCGTCGCCAGCAGATCCGATCAACCGGCCGATCTTGGCCAAGACCTCATCCTTAGGATCCTCGTCGGCAATGGCGGCCGCGTGGCGAACCATCTCGGCGATCGGCCAGTACGTGATTCCCTCGCCGTACGACAGGCACCGTCCGCGCAGGACCAGCGCGCCGTCGCCAAGGCCGGTCAGGAACTCACGCACCAGGCGCGATTTGCCCACCCCGGCCGCGCCCAGGATGGTGAACAGGTGGCACACCCGTTCGCTGACGGCATGGTCGTAGGCGTCGGCCAGCAACCGGCTCGGGCGCTGCCGGCCAACCATCGGCGCCTCCAGCCGGCGGGAAGGTCCGGCCGCCGTGAGCTCTACGGCGACCAGCCGGTACGCCTCGAGCGGTTCGGACTTGCCCTTGGCGTTGATCGCGGCGACCGGCTCCACGGTCACGGCATCGCGCAGCAGCCGTCGTGTCTCGCCACCGAGCAGGATCTCGCCCGCTGCCGCTGCCTGCTCCAGCCGCGCGGCGATGTTGACCGCGTCGCCGGTCACGAAGCGCTGGCCAGCGCCGGCGTCGCCCGCGACCACCTCACCCGTGTTGATCCCGGTGCGCCACTGGATGGTCAGTCCGCGCGAGCGCTGCAGCTCGACCTCCACGTCCGCCAGCCGCTCCCTGATGTCGGTCGCCGCCCGGACCGCGCGCAGCGCGTCGTCCTCGTGCACCACTGGCACACCGAAGACAGCCATCATCGCGTCGCCGATGTACTTCTCGACGACCCCGCCGTGACGCTCGACGATGGAGCGGATCTCGTCGAAATAGCGCGTCATGACCCGGCGCAGCGTCTCCGGGTCGGCGCTCTCGCCGATGCCCGTCGAACCGACCGCGTCCATGAACAGGACGGTGACCGTCTTGCGCGCCTCAGCCGCCGCCGTCGCCGCGCCCAAAGCCAGGGCGCAGTTCGAGCAATAGCGCGCGTCAGCATCGTTGGGATGGCCGCAGCGTGGGCAGGCGATCACCGCCCGAGTCTACCGGCCGCGGATCCTGCTCCTAGCCTCGGCGGAGCGTCGCGGCGATACGCGGTCGTAAGATGCGGCCATGAGTCTCGACGGCCCGAACGGCCAGGTATTCATCGTGTCCGCCGCGCGCACGCCGATCGGCAAGTTCGCCGGCACGCTCGCGGACACGCCCGCGACCACCCTCGGCGGGATCTGTATCCGCGCCGCGGTTGAGCGCGCCGGCATCGCCAATGACGCCGTCGACGAGGTGCTCATGGGCCAGGTGCTCCAAGCGGGGGTCGGCCAGGCGCCGGCGCGCCAGGCGGCGCTCAAGGGCGGCCTCGCCGACAGCACCAGTGCCACGACGATCAACCGCGTCTGCGGCTCAGGCATGAAGGCGATCATGCTCGGGGCGGCCGAGATACGCGCCGGGGACGCGGAGATCATCGTCGCTGGCGGCATGGAGAACATGAACCAGGGGCCGTACCTGCTGCCCAAGGCGCGCTTTGGCTATCGCCTGGGCAACGCGGAGATGGTCGACGCGACTGTCCACGACGGGCTGTGGTGCAGCGTCGAGGGCTGCCACATGGGCACGCACGCCGAGCGCGTTGCCATCAGCAACAGCGTCAGCCGCGCCGACCAGGACCAGCTCGCGCTGGAGTCGCACCAGAAAGCGCTTGCCGCGATCGCCGCCGGGCGCTTCCGTGACGAGGTCGTGCCCGTCCCGGTGAGGCGCGGCAAGGAAGAGGTCACCTTCGATACCGACGAAGGGCCGCGGGCCGATAGCAGCCTCGAGGCGCTCGGCCGACTGAAACCGGTATTCGCGCTGCCCGACCCCGAGCCGGGCCAGCCAGCCGCCGAGTCGGGCACGGTGACCGCGGGCAATGCCCCCGGCATCACCGACGGTGCTGCCGCGACCGTGGTCGCGTCCGAGCGTGCCGTCGAGCGGCTGGGCTTGACGCCGCTCGCCCGCATCGTCGGCTACAGCCAGGCAGAGGTCGCGCCCAAGTGGCTCTTCCTGGCGCCGGTCAAGGGCGTCCAGCGGCTGCTGGAGAAGACGGGTATGACCATGGACGCGTTCGACCTGGTGGAGATCAACGAGGCGTTCGCCGCACAGGTGCTCGCCGACGGCCGCGAGCTGGGCTTCGACTGGGCCAAGGTGAACGTCAACGGCGGCGCAATTGCGCTCGGCCACCCGATCGGCGCCAGCGGGGCGCGTATCGTGGCGACGCTTCTGTACGAGCTGCGGAGGAGAGAGGGACGCTATGGACTGGCGACGCTATGCCTGGGCGGCGGGGGATCCGTGGCGATGGCCTTCGAGCGCTTCTAGCCAGACGAGGAGAACCGCATGAGCCGCGTCGCGATCGTCACTGACTCGGCGAGCGACCTGCCAGCGGAGCGCGCGGCGGCGGCTGGCGTGACCGTCGTGCCGCTGCTCGTCTACTTCGGCGAGCGCGAGTTCCATGCCGGCGTCGACATGTCGTACGAGGACTTCTGGCGCGAGCTGACCGCCCCCGGGGCACCCTTTCCCAAGACCGCCGCCGCCGCGCCCGGCTCGTTCAAGGAGGCCTTCGAAGGCCTGTTCGCGCAAGGGTACGACGAGGTTGTGTGCGTCAACGTCGGCTCGAAGCTGTCAGCCACCCTGGGCAGCGCCAAGGTGGCGCGCGAGATGCTGCCGGAGCGATCGATCCACGTCGTGGACAGCGAATCGGCCACCCTCGGGCAGGGCCTGCTGGTGCTGCTTGCCGCGCAACGGGCGCGCGAGGGCAAGTCAGGCGCGGAGATCGTCGCCGAGATCGAGAAGCGCCGGCACACCCTCAACCTTTTCCTCGCCCTGGACACGCTCGAGTACCTCAAGCGGGGTGGGCGGATCAGCCCGGCGCGGGCGGCGATCGGCAGCGTCCTGTCGGTCAAGCCGATCATCACCCTCGTCGACGGCGTGGTCGAGACCGCGGACCGGCCGCGCACGCGCGGCAAGGCGCGTGCCCGGGTGCTCGAGCTGTTGAGCACCCCCAACCCGGACATGGTCGCGGTCATCCACGGCCAGGCTGACGACATCGACGGCTTTGCCGACGAGCTGGCCAAGTCGATCAAGTTTCCGCGCGACCAGATCTCCATCAACCTCATCGGCCCGTCGATCGGCCCGCATACAGGGCCTGGCGTCTACGGCGCGGTGATCCTGCCCAAGGCCTGATCTTGAGCGCGTTGGGGGAGCGCCACTCGAGCCTGGCGAGGGCCACGCCGGAGCCTGACGAAGGGCCACGCCGGAGCCCGACGAAGGGCCACGCCGGAGCCTGACCTGCCATCCGCGGGCCGGACGGCCCTCGGCCTTCGGTGACCTCTGGCAGGTCGGTCGGGCGGGTAGCCCGGTGTAAACTTCGCCCGCTTTGGCCCCCATCTCGGGCCCGTTGAAAATCATCCCTCTGGAGGTTTCGGTCAACATGACCACCGAGCGAGCAGCGCCGGCCACCAACCCATGGCATGTAGCGCAGCAGCAGTTCGACCTCGCCGCCGACAAGCTCAACCTGGACCCCGGCCTGCGCCAGGTCCTGCGTGAGCCCCGGCGCGAGTTGCACGTCCACTTCCCGGTCAAGATGGATGACGGCAGCGTCAAGGTCTACGCCGGCTATCGCGTCCAGCACAACCTGGGTCGCGGCCCCGCCAAGGGCGGCATCCGCTTCCACCAGGACGTCAGCATCGACGAGGTCAAGGCGCTCGCGATGTGGATGACCTGGAAGTGCGCCGTGGTTGGCATCCCGTTCGGCGGCGGAAAGGGCGGCGTGATCGTCGACCCCAAGAAGCTGTCGCGCCGTGAGCTCGAGAACCTGACCCGGCGCTACGCGACGGAGATCGAGGTCCTGATTGGCCCGGAGCGCGACATTCCCGCCCCGGACGTGAACACCAACGGCCAGACGATGGCCTGGATCATGGACACCTACTCGATGCACGTGGGCTACACCGTGCCCGGTGTCGTCACCGGCAAGCCGATCGCGCTCGGCGGCTCTGAGGGCCGCAACGAGGCGACGGCGCGCGGAACGGTCTTCTGCGTCATCGAGGCTGCCAAGCACCTCAAGATCAACCTCAAGACGGCCACCGTGGTCGTCCAGGGCTTCGGCAACGCCGGCTCCATCGCCGCCCGCTTGATGGTCGACGAGGGCGCCAAGATCCTCGCGGTGTCCGACTCGACCGGCGGCATCCATAGCCCGTCCGGCCTGGACATCAATCGCGTCATCGCCTGGAAGGCGGAGCACGGCACGGTCGTCGGGTTCCCCGGCGCCCAGGCTGTGTCGAACGCCGAGATCCTCGAGATCGAGTGCGACGTGCTGATCCCGGCCGCGCTGGAGAACCAGATCACGGCCGCCAACGCGGAGCGCATTCACGCCAAGATCGTCGCCGAGGCCGCCAACGGTCCGACGACGCCAGAAGCTGACGAGATCCTCTTCCGCCGCGGGATCTTCATGATCCCCGACATCCTGTGCAACGCCGGTGGTGTGACCGTCTCCTACTTCGAGTGGGTGCAGGACCTCAACCGCGACCACTGGAGCGAGAAGGTCGTCAACGAGAAGCTGCTCGAGATCATGGTCAGGGCGTTCCACGAGACGCTCGACATCGCGCAGCGCGAGGGCGTGCACATGCGGCTCGCCGCGTACCTGCTCGCCGTCCAGCGCGTTGCCGACGCGACCTCGATGCGCGGGCTGTATCCGTAGATCGGCCCTTCCGCGCCTCAACTGTGAGAGAGCCCCGGCCCGCCGCCGGGGCTCTCCTCTTTCCTGGCCACGCCTGCCCCGGTGCGTCGTGTGAGCCACATTCGCGAAATCCGGCCCAACCGACCGCTTACCCGGAGGTCACGGCAAGGCGAAATCCTCCACCCAAGCGTGAGTTCGCGGCCGATTCGGCCAGACTCCGCACCGCCGC
>Ga0214473_10002011_pt1 | contig 25689 bp, 24 predicted proteins | sample RVTome_7_FD_203509 | JGI IMG/M metagenome (GOLD analysis project Ga0214473, IMG submission 203509) | Soil microbial communities from uranium-contaminated site in the Upper Colorado River Basin, Wyoming, United States - RVT98D197 | ecosystem: Environmental > Terrestrial > Soil > Contaminated >...
GCTGTTTCCGCTCGCACTTTGCGTATCGCTTCTGGGTGATGAAGTGCAGCGGCAGCAAGTAAACCTGCTTCAGGTACAAACTCAAGGGCACGTGGATACTCTTATCCCGTCCGACCGTGAACCACCACATTCGCGCGCAGTTGGTCACAAGCAGAACCAGCAGCACACCGGCGAGCGCCCAGTCGAAGATGTGGATGCTGGCGCTTGGCATGAAGGCGTTTGGACCGTCGTAGTTGCTGATGCTGCCCCGCGACATCCCCCATAGCACGAACCCCAACCCCGTGAGTAGGGCCGCGATGACGACGGTGAACAGCTCGATCTTGCCTGATCGGTAGAAGAGGCGCGATATGCCGGTGAAGTCGTAGCGGCTGGTCAACCAGCGCCGCAGGCTCATCATCGTTTCCCCAGGCTCGGCGCCGCGGGGACAATCCTCCGAGCATTCGCCGCAGTAGTAGCACAGCCAGGGCTCGAGGCTGCTCTCCAGCTTCTTCTCGAGACCCATCTGCAGGTAGCGCATCGAACGGCGGGGAAAGATGTAGGGCTCTTCCGAGAATGGGCAGACCGCGGAGCAGTTGCCGCAGTGGTAGCACTTGGACACGTCCTGGGCTCCGTACACCTCCAGGTCGTCGATGAGTTTCGGATTCACCCTTATCGCCATGATGCCCTCCTCATCCCCGGACTAGGCTGCGAGCCCGAGCCTCGATGTCGGACAACGAAAGTTCAGCCCGGCTGTCTAGGCCGCGGCCGGTGGTCAGGCTCTTGAGCACCCCGGCCGCAACCGCCGAGGCCTGTGCCACTGTGTCGGGGATGTCCTTCGGCGCCTGACAGGCCCCGGCCACCGATACCCCGCCCCGCTCCGTGCCGGTGGGATCGGAGTTGTAGTCAAGCTCGCTGAACCACCCATCGCTATCACGAGGTACCCCGAGCATCTCCGCGATGCGGTCGCTCCCGCGCGCCGGCACCAGACCAACGGCCAGGATCACCATATCCACGGGGGCGTCGATCATCTTGTCGCTGAGGATGTCCTCGCCCTTGATGATCATCCGTCCATCCACCTCGGACACACTCGCGGTGCGCCCCCGAACCACGAAGGTCCCCTCTGCTGCGATGCGGTCTGCGAACTCCTCGTAGCCCTTGCCGAACGCCCGCATGTCGATGTAGTACTCGTAGCAGGTCGCTTCGGGCAGCTTCTCCCGCACGAGGTGGGCGAACTTCAGGGAGTACATGCAGCAGACCCGGGAGCAATAGGAGTTGTGCTTCTCATCGCGGGAACCCACGCAGTGGATGATAGCCACGCTCCGCGGAGCTTCGCCCGCAAGGTCGAGAACCCATTCGTCCGTCTTGGTGCGCTTATTGTGTTTCTTGGTCTTGGTGATGATCTTCCCGCCGCTCGGTCCCGATGCGTTCGTTAGGCGCTCGAACTCCAGCGCTGTCAGCACGTTGGGGAGGATCCCGTATCCGTAGCGCTCAATCTTGGTAGCGTCGTAGATATCGTAGCCGGTGGCGATGACGACGTTACCGACCTCGATCTCAACGATCTCGTCCCGCTGGCCGAGGTCGATGCACTCTTTCGGACACTTCTTGGCACATACCCCGCACTTCGCGCCGGCGCTCTCAAAGTAAAGGCAGGACGACTCATCCAGCACGTAGGCGTTCGGCACTGCTTGGGGAAAGGGGATGTAGATCGCCTTCCGCTCCGAAATACCGGAGTCGAACTCGCTCGGCGCCCTCCGCGGACAGGACTCAGAACAGGCGTTGCAGGCAACGCAGGACTCGAGGTCCACATGGCGCGCCTTCTTGCGGATCGACGCTTTGTACGACCCCGGGCTGCCGCTGATGCTCTGGACCTCGGCGTAAGTCAGCAAGTCGATCATCTCGTGCTGACCAACTGCAACCATCTTCGGAGTGAGGATGCAGGCGGCGCAGTCGAGCGTGGGGAAGGTCTTGTCGAACATTGCCATATGGCCCCCGATGGTGGCCGTCCGCTCGACCAGGTAAACCTGCTTGCCGGCATCGGCGACCTCGAGGGCGGCCTGGATGCCGGCGACGCCTCCTCCGATGATGAGAGTGCCGGCGTGAGTGGCCGTCGTGTTCGGCCTGGCTGCCAGCGGAAAAGGCACCCCCAGTACGGCGCAGGCGACTACCGACTTGGCTCTCGCCGTCCCTGCGCCGGACGCGGCTCCATGTTCACGGAATGACGCCAGCCGTACCTCGTCCGGATCTCCGCCCGCCAGCCTCATCGCCGCGGTGAACGCGGGTTTGAAAAACCCCGGCGAATCGCCGGCGACAACGACGCGCTCGAGCTGGGCCTGCTTGATCTCGAGAGATAGGGCCTGCGGATCCAGCGAGGGGAGCAGGCCCAGATTCCTCACCGTCTCCACCTGGGGCAGGTTGGCCGCGTAGGCCTCGACCGAGTGGGTATTCACCACCTCAGGGTCGCTCCCCCCCACCTGGCAAATGAACACGCCGGTCCTCATATGACCTCCCGTTCGAGCCGGTTTGCCGAGAGTGGTGCCGTCAGTCTCGATATTGGTTCGGGCGAGCACGACGGTCTCGCCGATTGCTGGAAGAGTCGGGAGTTTGACCGCAGCCGATCACTGGCGACACGAGTGTGGACAAGCGGAAAGGTGTGCAGGAGCGGGAGTTGCCACGTGCTCGAGGAGCCGGCCCGGATGACACCATCCCCTCGGTCCTATTCGAGGCAACGCTGACACTGAAGCCTGCATCGTACCCCCTCGCAAGGGTCTCGCGGCGCGGACAGAGCTGCCGGCCCAGACTTTTGCAGCCCATGACATGTACATAGATACACAAGCAAGATGATTATGTCAACAGCCACCGACACGAAGTATGGTAAATGTCCTACAAGTAGTAGGGCAATACCTTACACCGCAAGGGTCGTGCTCCCGGCAGAGGACTGAACAACAAAGCAAGCTGGCATTGATATGCCTCGGGCAGGCGAGGTCCGAGGAAAGTTGGGGCAGAAACAAGGTGGGCGATACTGGATTTGAACCAGTGACTTCTGCAGTGTGAATGCAGCGCTCTCCCACTGAGCTAATCGCCCACGTCAGGGGGTGAAGATGATACCAGGAGGCTCGGCGGGCCGCCAAGGCAGGCGCTGGGGCGAGGCAGAGGCCGGAACGCCCACCTCGATCCAGCACGCATGGGAGGCGGTCGCGCGTCGCCGAGAGCTCGCCGAAGACTCAGTTTCAGCCGGAGTCCTCCTCACGGAGGATCCGCAGACCCTCCTGCCGGAGGGTGATAAGAACCGGTGCACCCGGGTGAAGGTCCAATTCCCGATAGAAATAGCTGGCGCCTCTTGCTTCCAGCTCACGACCATTGTCCAGCAGAAGCCGGATGATCTGGATGTCGTGCCGGTTCTGGATGCTCATGACTCTCGCGCTCAATTGGTTGGCCGCCAAGCTGCCCAGCACCGGCCGGTCCGGATAGAGCAATTTTACGTCCTCCGGGGCGACGTAGACGGGGACGGGCTCCCCCGGGGAGCAGGACTGAGCGGGTGCGTGCAGCCGCAGGCCCTCCCAATCCAGAACGACGCAATCAGCGGTCGCGCTTGAGACGCGGGCGTGAAAGATATTACGGATGCCGAGCACCTCTGCCGCGCTCATGCTGGAGGGCCGGTGGAATACTTCCCCCACCGTTCCGACCTGTTCGAGTTCTCCGTCGCGCAGAACCGCGAGCCGGTCCCCGAGGGCGAAGGCGTCCTCTACATTGTGGGTGACGCAAATGACTATGAGACGCCGCTCGAGCTGGAGCGCCCGCAGATCCGTTCTCAGCCTTTCCCGGAGTCCGGGGTCGAGCGCGGAGAAGGGCTCGTCGAGCAACAGGACTTCAGGATCTCTGGCCAGCGCCCGCGCGATGGCCACCCTCTGCTGCTGGCCCCCGGAAAGCTGATGAGGGAGGCGATCCACTAACTGGGTCATGCCCATTTGGTCGATGAGCGTGAGCGCCCGCTCCCGCGCCCTTGGATCCCCGCGGAGGGGGTAACGGACGTTTCCCAGGACCGTCAGATGAGGGAAGAGGGCGTAACTTTGAAACACATACCCGACGCCTCGTCTGCGAGCAGGCATGTCTATCTGCGCATTTCCCGGACCGCGCCTGAAGAGGACCCGCCCATCCAGAACTATCTCGCCTCGGTCGGGTGTCACCAGACCGGCTATTGACTCCAGAGTCATGGACTTCCCCGAACCCGATGGGCCGAAAAGGACCAGGACCTCTTCGCCGACTTCGAGCTGCAGGTCGAGGGTGAAGGAGGGAAGCCGCCTGTGAATATCGACGAGAAGCCGGCGTTCGGTCATCTGTGCGCAGGGTCGAGACGCCCTATGACGATGAAGCTGACTAGACCGAGTCCGGTGAGAAGACCCACGACCAGGTTCACAGTGCCATATTGGTGGTTATAAACGGCGTCGTACACAAACAGGGGCAGGGTCTGGGTTCGTCCGGGGATGTTGCCCGCCACCATGAGGGTCGCGCCGAACTCTCCCAACGCGCGAGCCGCCGAAAGAACCGCGCCGGCTATGAGCATGCGCCGGGCCAGCGGGAGAGTCACCCGAAAGAACACGGCCGCTTCTGAGGAGCCCAAGGTGCGGGCGGCGTTCTCGAGCACCGGATCGACCCCCCGGATGGCCGTCCGGGCGGCCTGGACCATCAGCGGAAGGGCTACAACGGCCGAGGCGAGCACCGCCGCGCCCCAGGTCAAGACCAGATTCACCCCGAAGAGCCCCTCGACCGGCCCTCCCGTCCCAAGAAAGCGGAGCAGATAGTAGCCAACCACGCTCGGTGGCAGGACGAGAGGAAGCATGAATAGAGCTTCCACCAGCTGGATCCCGGGAAAACGAACCCGCGCCAGCAACAGCCCGGCCGCCGTGCCCACAATCACGACCAGCACGGTAGCGACGGCGGTCACCTCCATCGAAATGCGAAACGCCTGCCAGCCCACGCTAGTCCCCGTCCGGAAGCACGAACCCGTATTTCTGCAGGATCTCGCGTCCCTTGGAGCCGGTAAGAAACGCGACGAACTGCTTCGCCTCGCTCTGATGGCTGCTACCGGCGACAATGGCGAGCACTTGGTTTATGGGCTCATAGAGTTCTTCGGGAACCGGCGCGTAACTGCCGCCGGCGAAGGCGACCAGGGACATGGCAACGAGTCCCACGTCCACGTTGCCGGTCTCGGCGAACTGGAAGGCCTGACGTACGTTTTCCGCCGGTACGAGCTTCGGCTGGAGCGCGTCCCATATCCCGGCCGACTGAAGCGCCTCTCGAGCCGCCTTGCCGTATGGCGCGTGATCGGGATTCGCCAGGGAGATGCGCTTGACCTCGGGAGCGGTCAGATCCTGCAAAGTCTTTGCGCGGACCGAGCTTCCCGGTCGCGTCCACATGACCAGCCTGCCGCGCCCGTAGGTCTGGTCGGACCCGGGGACCAGGAGACCTTTCTGGCCCAACTGGTCGATCGCCGCTGTGCTGGCGGCTAGGAAGACGTCTACGCGGGCCCCGGCGGCGATCTGCTCCGTAAGCTGCCCCGTCGAACCCAGATTCGTCTTCACGGTCAGCCCGGTTTCCTTCTCGAAAAGCGACGCAAGCTCCGCCAGAACCGGGGAAAGATCGGCGGCAGCCGACACTACGATCTCACCGGGCCGAGCCCCCGTGGAGGATTGCGAATCCGCCGTGGGTGCATCACCGCACGAGAACATGAAGACAGCGGCAACGACGGTGAGCCCAGTCAGTACGAGAAGCGATCGAGGCCCGAACAGGGTCAGAGCAGACGCCGCGCGTGACTCCACCCCCAGGGGCACGGCGGGGCAGGGATCCCGCATAGAGAGTCCAGCCTCGCCGATACGAGGGGGAACCCGGGGTGTCGTGGACGCACGCATGTCATCCTTGGTCCGTTGTCTGACATGCAGTATAACGGTCTACATGCGGCCCGGGCAAGCCAGAGGCGTCTATCAGTCGCTACGCGATCAGGCAGCACCCGTCTCGTATCTCGATGACGCGGTCGACGATCGAAGCGGACTCAGGGTTATGAGTGACCATGACCACAGCATGACCCCCCTGTGCCAGCTCTCGCAACAGCGCCAGTATCTGCATCCCGTTGGCCGTGTCCAGGCTACCGGTCGGCTCGTCGGCAAGGATCAGGGGGGGATTGTTGACCACCGCGCGGGCGATCGCCACCCGGCCCTGCTCTCCGCCGGACAGTTCCGCGGGAAGCCTCCCGCCCTTCTGCTTGTCCAGCCCGACACGTTCCAGCGCGGCCAGGGCCTGCTCCCGCTTCCCCGGCATCTTGAGGATGGCGAGAGGGAGCATCACGTTCTCCAGCGCCGTCAGATAAGGAACCAGCTCCAGTTGCTGAAAAACGAAGCCGATGTATTCGCGCCGCAGATCGGCCTGCCGTTCCTGCGAGAGTTTGTATGCGTCGATACCATCGATGGCCAGGTGCCCGGTAGTCGGAGGATTCATCACCCCAAGAATCGACAGAAGTGTCGACTTACCAGATCCGGAGGGGCCCATTATGGCCGTAAATTCACCACCCGAGACGTCCAGGCTGACCGGACTCAACGCCACCACTCGGCCGTCACCTTGGGCTCCATACTCCCTACTGATCTGCTCGGCAGTCACAAGCGGCATCCGTTCTAACCCCCCATCTACATTTGCTTGAGCGCGGCGGCCGGATCGAGCCGTGCAGCCCGGGAGGCCGGGTATAAGGTGGCCGCGACCGCCAACACCACGGCCAGCACCATGCCGCCGAGCACGACGAGCACGTTCGGGGTGAATTGAAGCGTGAGGCCCTGCACCAGCCGCGGGCCGAGAGCCGCTCCAACGAGGCCGAGCCCGGTGCCAATGACGGCCGCCCCGATGCTCAAGAGAAGGGCCTCGGTGAGCAAGAGCGCCCAGATGTCTCGCTGCCGGTAACCAACCGCCCTAAATACGCCGATCTCCCTCTGGCGCTCCCTGACGGCGGCAAGCGTAGTCAGAGTGACAATGAGCGCGGAGACCAAGACGATCAAAATCGTGGCGGCGAGCCCAAACTTGGTCAGGGCCCCATTGGCTTGTGCATTGAACTCCAGGCTCTTCTTCACAGAGATCACCGACGCGTCGGGAAGCGCCTGGGCGATCTCGCGGCTAATTGGCTCCACCGCGCCCGAGTCTCCAACGGTCACCTCAATCAGGTTCACGGCACCTCCCCGGCCCGTCAACCGGGCCAGCTCCTGGCGGTCCATCACGATCACTCCGTCCTCTTCTCCGCCCGTCTGCCAGAGGATGCCGCTGACCGTGTAGTCATGCCCTTCTATCGTCACCTTAGCGCCGGGATCCGACCCCAACTTGTTCCGCGCGTCCAGACCCAGGAGCACCTGGTCGGGGCCCTGCGGCGGCGACCCTTCCATACGCCACCAAGGCTTGACCCGAAGACTCGCCCCTATGTCGGTCCCCAGAGCCAGATACGTCGCCCCCGCGACTTTCACGGGCTGGAGGAGAACGGGGATGGTCTCCGCCACCCGTTCGCCCGAAGGAAGGCCGCGGATGGTAGCCGCCGCGCTTTCATCCAAGACCGGGACCTCTCCGGACCCGGCGTCGGCCACGCTCACTCCCCCGTAATCCAGGGAAAGTTCGGGGCTGGCGGGCACGACGAGGAGACTGGCGCCATAACGTGCCAGTCGATCGTCCAAGGTCGCCCGGAGCGAGAGCACCAGTGACACTACTGTGACGAAAGCCGCCACTGCCACCGCCATCCCCACCAGCATGAGGGCGGCTCTTCCCGGGTGCCGCCGGATGTTGGCGCGCGCAATCGTCCCCAGGCCCATCCCGCTACTCATCTGGCTACACCCGCCTGAGAGCGAGCAGCGGGCTCAGGCGGGACGCCCGCCAAGCCGGATAGAGGCTGGCCAACACCACCATCAGCACCGCCGCCGCCACGGCGGCCACGAGAAGCAATGCACCGGGCGCCGCGGCTGTGGTTACCCCGGCAACCGCGCGGGCTACCGGTCCGGCTGCTACCCATGCCAATGCGACCCCCGCCGCCGCCGCGACGATGGCCAGAACCAGATTCTCGAATAGCACGATCTCGAGGATATGTTTTCGCCGATAGCCGAGTGCACGGAACACACCTATCTCACCCTTGCGCTCGCGCACACGGCCAAGGGTGGACGTGAGTACGATCATGGTCCCCGCCAGCACCATGAAAGTCGAAAGCACGATGCTGAACAATTTGAACTGACCTACGACCAACTCTCTAGACTCGATCGCTTTGCGCAGCGCGGAAACGCGCGCATTGGGCAGCAGGGTCGAGATCTGCGCGCTTATGGTCTCGATGGGACACGTACTGCACCAAGCGGACACCTCCACGAAACTCACCTGGCCCGCTCGGTTCCAGAGACCCTGGGCTATAGCCAGATCCATGAATACCGCATCGTCCTCTTGGACACCGGTGGGATCGAGAACCCCCGCGACGCGGAATTGCCGACCGTTCAGTGGGAGGCTAGAGCCCGGCTGCAATTTCAAACGCTCCGCTGCCCTGGCCCCGAGGAGGACCTCGTCTGATGAGTTGGGTTCGGACCCCTCGATCCTCCACCACTTCTTGATGGCCAGCTCTTCCTTCCAGACTACGCCGACCGCCATAAGACGGGTTCCATTGACCTCGGTCAGCTGGAGGAGTTTGGGAGCTACGCGGTTGATGTTCTCCTTGTTCTTGATCGTCCGGATGAGCGCCACCTCGTCCATGCTCATGGGCTTCACGTCGTACGTGAGGCCGCCCACGCGGATCCCTCCGTACACCAAGGGGAGCTGGTCAGATAGGGGCACAACGGTGATATTGGCCCCGTACTCGTCCACCTTATTCGCCAGGTCCTTGTCCGCGCTCCTGGTCACGAGAAAGAGGGTGGCCACGATGGCCACCACACACATGATCATGACCACCAGTAGCGCCGTGCGCGCCGGATGGCAACGCACGTTTCTGAGCGCTATGCGCGAGATACGCATTGTGGTGCCCCAGTGACGGGTTGCCTTGTCAGTTCGATGAATTCGACTGGGACTCTTATATCCGTGGCGCCCAGGCCTCCAGATTTACGCCGACTTCGTCGGGCGCTTCCGTTTCGACATATCGACCCCAAGAGACGGCCCCTTGCAAGAGCCTTCGCCGCACCGGGGCCTCTGGCATTGGCGGCAGCTGCCGCAGTCTACTAAAGATTGTAGTACTAGACAAGTCCGTAGACTGAATGAGACCGCGAGCAGGGGGCCTGGCTCGCTGTCCGAGTCGGCGGTGCTTAGTGCGCGACCGCTAGGACACTATGCCGGGAGCATGAGTAGAGCCCGAGCATACGGCTGCGTGCGCCCCCGGGTCGAGGCTCACATTTGCCACGCGGTAGGTGCCCAAGGAAAAAACCAGAAGGACGACCGCAAGGACTACAAACGCCAGGCGGACACGAAAACGCGATACTACACGGTCTGATTCGTCAAGAAGCCGGTCGATCCGTTCGGCGATCAGTCCGTCTTCCGAGAACCAGGCCAAAACGGGATTCGCGCCTTTCGTGTTCACGAGAGATCGGTTCGACATGAGCGAGGCGAACCGGTGGAGACTGGACGCCACAACAAGCCCATCACCGACCTTCCCGCGCGCGTGACTATCGGCTGCCAACTCGACCATCCTGCGCAGATGACGGTGGGCCAACCCCACGCCGGGCAGGAACCAGAGGGATCGGGCGATCGTCCTGGCCATCAGCAAGACAAGGTTATCGCGACCTGCCGCGTGCGCACTCTCGTGCGCCACAACCGCCTCGAGCTCCCGCGTGTCCAGTCTGTGGACCAGATCGGTGGACAGCACCATCACCGGTCGGAACAGGCCCACGGTGAAGGCGAAAGTACCAGGTCCATCCAGCACCACGAGCCGGTCGGACAATAAGCCCATCTGCCAGGACTCTTCAGCGATCGTACGCGCCGCGGACAAAACCGCGCGTCGCGTCTTAAGAAGCGCTCTTGTCCCGGACAGCGCAGAATGGGTCCCTATAACCAGCAGGCCGGCCAAGAGGATCAACCCGACGGACCAGAGCCCCCACTGGACCCACCAGGGAAGCGCGGTCCCACAGCCGCCACCGACGGTACACGGAATACCGAGGGCACGCATGACGCGGTTAGGCATCAGTCGGATCGACAGCAGAGCCAGCGTGGCAGCCGCTAACAGCCCAGTGGTCAGCAGCCATCCGAGGTTGAGCCAAACCAGGGACCTCGCTCCCGCGACCGGCTCCAGGAACCGATGAACCAGCCATGGCGCCGCGAGGAGAAGAGCGAACGCGCCCACCAGTAGAATGGTCATGACTACTTCCGCGCCCGTCGTCTCTCCTCGATGATCTCCGCCAGCATGTCGAGTTGAGCGGCGTCGTCCGCCGCAAGGCTCTCAACGAAGTGAGCCAGCACCGGCTTGCTCGCGCCGACGAACATCCCAGCCATGAAATCTTTGACTACGCCTGCGCAGTACTCGTCGCGAGGCGTAGCGGCCGCATAGATGAACGCGCGACCTTCCGGGTGGCGAACGAGAAGCCCCTTTTCGGCCAGGCGGCTCATGACCGTCATAACAGTGGTATACGCGATGTCCCGCTTATCCATGAGACACCGGTGCACCTCCCTCACCGAAAGGGGGCCACGATCCCAGACGCACTCCATGATCTCTTCTTCCAGCTCGCCCATGACCTGTCTGAGCCCCGACCGTTCCCTACTAAGTATTCCCACCGATCATGCCTCCCTGCCACCCGTTGCCGCTTGCTCCTAAGACTACCAGCTGTAGTAGCAATTTGAACAGGGGGAGATGATTGTTCATTCGCTATGGTCTCGTCGAACTGCATCATCACCTGCTGACCTTGAAAACCTACTACGCTAAGTAGTAACATGGGTGCCGTGAGGCCGGTCGTCCCTTTCAAGAATGCCAAGGCCACGGCCGCCATTGCAGAAACAGCTGACAAGGGGAGAGCAAGTGGCATCGAACCGCCCGAATAAGAAGCCCGCAAGCCGCCAAAGCACTCGGTCGTCCTCTGGCCGAGTCGGCAACCTGCAGAACAAACGACAGCGTTTCGAAGAGGCGGGTAAGTTCCCCCTCAAGAAGGTTGTCATCGTAGTCTCCGTGGTCATCGTGTTGGCAGTCGTGGGCGTGGCCACCCGATCGATAGTTCAGGCTTCCAAGCAGGCCTCGAGCGGGGTACAAGTGACCAGCCAAACCTCCGTTCCCGCCTCCGCCGCGTCCGCGCAGTCGGGCGGGACAATCGACATGACACCCATCGATCTGGCCGTGGCCGGCGACACTGCAAGCTTTTCCGTGGCCGACGTCCAGAAGGCAACCCTGGCCAGCCTGACGTACAAGAGGAACACCCCGATGCCGGGTGAGTGGCAGAGCATCACCGGTGGCTCGCTCCCCCTGATCTCATACGTCGCCCCGAGCGGCAATCTGGTGGTGGCCACGTCATTCTGCGAGCCCTGTAAGAGCATTGCCTTCCACATCGAGGGCAACACATTGGTATGCAACACGTGCTTCACTAAATGGGACCTCAACACCCTCCAGGGCATCTCGGGTGGTTGCACTTCCTTCCCGCCGCAACCCCTGCAGGCCCAGAACCAGAACGGCACGATCATCGTCAACACGGGTGACCTGGAGAAGTGGGCCCCTCGCATATAGTCGCAGCCCTCAGCCCGGCGTCGGCAACCAAGGGGACGCGCCCTAAAGGCATTTACCCTCGGTCAAGTTACCGGAAGATCTGAAGGCTGCTTATGGCATGACGGCACCATTGAACACGGCCTCGGCCAGAACCAGGCGCCGCTATGATAGGAATGCTCCCCTGTACGACATGATGGAGCACCTCATGGAGAGCCGTGCCTATCAACGCTGGCGGCCACGTCTGTGGGGGCTCGTCGATGGGGCGGATGTCCTGGAGGTTGGCGTAGGTACGGGGAGGAACATCCCCTTCTATCCGAGCCAAGCCCGCGTTACTGCCATTGACCTGAGCCCTCGCATGCTGAAGCGGGCACGGAAGCGAGCCGAAGAGCTGGGCCGCACGGTGGACCTGCGCGAGATGGATGCCCAGCGGCTCGAATACCCAGACGGCTCGTTCGATGCCGTCGTTTCAACTTTTGTGTTCTGCTCGGTCCCTGATCCCGTCGCGGGCCTGCGGGAGATCAGGCGAGTTCTCCGGCCGGGCGGCAAACTCTACATGCTGGAGCACGTGCTCTCGCGCAAGCCGGTGCTCCGGCCGCTCATGAATCTTGTGAATCCAGTGGTCGTTCGTGTAGTGGGAGCAAACATCAACAGGGACACCCGGCTCAACCTCGAGCTCGCCGGCTTCACCGTAGTTCGAGCAGAAGCGCTCGGTTCGGACATCTTCTGGTTGTTCGTGGCAGAGGCCTGAAAAGTCCGCCGCCCGCGTTAGGAGAGATGGGCGGGCTGAGGCGGGGTTGACTTGGCGCAGGCCAAAGCTCATAATACCGATAGACAAAGTGAACAGCGGAGGAGCTATTGGTCACGCAGAAGAGCCAGTACGCGCTGAGGGCAGTCTTTGAGCTAGGCAAAAGGCGGGGCGCGGGTCCCACTCGCATCGAGCAGGTAGCCAAGGCGCAAGGCATTCCCCAGAGGTTTCTGGAAGTCGTACTGAACGAGCTCAAGAACGCTGGGATCGTGGAAGCTAGGCGAGGGCCTCGGGGGGGCTATCAACTCGCGCGGGATCCGCGAGACATTACAGTGGGCGACGTCATCGAATCTTGTCAGGGCCCGTTCGTCCCGGTCGAATGTCTCCCCGACCCCAGCTCGGCGGATTGCATCTTCAAGGGAGATTGCGTCTTTGTTTCCTTGTGGGAAGAGGTAAGGGACGCCGTGTCCCAGGTGTACCGGTCGACGACCGTTCAAGATCTCATGGAGCGGGACGAACACAGGCTGACGTCCGCCGCTCCCAACTACTCGATCTGACCCGCAACATTCCGGAGAGACTGGTGAGGTATCTCGATAACGTATTAGAGGCCATCGGGCACACCCCGCTCATCAAGTTGTCGAGGATCACCGAGGGGTTGCCGGTGACCATCTTGGCCAAGGCCGAGCAACTTAACCCGGGCGGCAGCATCAAAGACCGTATCGGCTTGGCGATGATCGACCACGCGGAGAATCAGGGGCTTCTCCAACAGGGAGGCACGATTATTGAGGCCACGGCCGGAAACACCGGGGTGGGTCTGGCCCTCGCAGCGGCCTGCAAGGGATACCGGTGCATTTTTGTCCTCCCGGACAAGATGAGCGCCGACAAGGTCAACCTTCTCAAGGCCTATGGTGCCGAGGTGGTCATGACTCCCACGGCCGTCGCCCCCGACTCTCCCGAGAGCTACAACGGGGTAGCCGAGAGACTCGCCCGAGAGATTCCCGGCGCCTTCCGCCCCAACCAGTTCGCCAACCGGCACAACCCCGAGGCCCACTACCACTCGACCGGACCGGAGATCTGGGAGGATACCGAAGGCAAGGTGGATGTTCTCGTTGCTGGAATGGGCACCTGCGGGACGATCTCCGGGGCGGGCCGCTTCCTCAAGGAACAGAATCCTCACATCGTTGTCATCGGGGCCGATCCTGAAGGCTCGATCCTTTCGGGCGATGCTCCGCGCTCATATCTAGTGGAAGGCATCGGGGAGGACTACGTCCCTGCCACGTTCAATCGCCAGGTGGTGGACGAGATGATCCGGGTGAGCGACCGGGAATCATTCCTCACCGCACGCCGGCTTGCCAGAGAGGAAGGCCTTCTGGTCGGCGGGTCGGCAGGGACGGCAGTCGCCGCGGCGCTCAAGTACGCCGGGCGGCTCAGGGAACACAAGGTCATTGTCGTCGTGCTACCGGACACAGGCCGGAACTACCTCTCTAAGATATTCTCCGATCGCTGGATGGAGGACAACGGCTTCGCAGATCAGGTACAGGAACGATTCACGGCCGGTGAGGTCCTGGCCACAAAAACTGGGGGGTGCGAGTTGTTCTCGGTCGCGCCGACGGACCGCCTGCAGCAGGCGATTGACGTGATGAATGAGTATGGTATTTCCCAACTCCCGGTGGTAAGTACGGGCCATGTCCTGGGGAGCATCACCGAGATCGCGGCCACCAGGGCCCTGCACGACGGCATGGACCCAGATATGACCACGGTCACGGAGGTCATGGGCCGTCCGTTGCCGCAAGTCGATGAAACCACAGACATCTCTGAGGTGTATCGACTGCTCCTCAGCGGGCTACCTGGCGTGGTCGTCATCAAGGGGGGAAGTGTTAGTGGCTTTCTCTCCCGCATGGACCTGATGACCTTCTGGACGACGCGGACACGAGGGCAAGTGAGGGTCTCATGAAATTCGCAACCCGGGCTATCCACGTCGGCCAGCAGGCCGATCCCACCACCGGAGCTACTGTGGTGCCCATCTATCAGACCTCGACATACACTCAGGAAGGAATCGGCGAGCACAAGGGCTATGAATACTCCCGGACCGGCAACCCCACTCGCACCGCGCTGGAGGAATGCCTCGCCTCCCTTGAAGAAGGGGCCCACGGCCTAGCCTTCGCATCCGGCCTGGCGGCGACGACGGCCGTGCTTTCCCAATTACAGCCCGGCGACCACGTGCTGGCCGCTGAGGATTTGTACGGAGGAACATACCGGCTCTTTGAGAAGGTGCTCGCCCGGCAGCAGGTGTCTTTCACCTACGTGGACGGTCGCGATCCGGAGGAATTCAAGCATGCCCTGTTGCCCCAGACACGGATGGTATGGGTGGAGACGCCCAGCAATCCTTTGCTCCGGCTGACGGACATCAGCGCAGTGGCCGAGATGGCCCACCAGCACGGCGCCCTGCTCATAGTCGACAACACTTTCGCCACGCCTTGGCTCCAGCAGCCCCTCAAGCTCGGCGCCGACGTCGTGGTGCACAGCACGACCAAGTACATTAGCGGCCACTCCGACGTGGTCGGCGGGGTGGTGGTCACGAACAATGCCGAGGTGGCCGAATGGGTGCGGTTCTACCAAAACGCGGCCGGCGCGGTTCCCGGTCCCTTTGACTGCTGGTTGACCTTACGCGGAGTCAAAACCTTGGCAGTGCGGATGCGGCAGCACGAAGAAAACGCCCAAAGGGTTGCCCGCTTCTTGCGCGACCAATCCCAGGTGGTCTCCGTGCTCTACCCCGGCTTTCGCAGCCATCCCCAGCACGACCTCGCCATGAAGCAGATGCGCGGCTGCGGCGGCATGGTTACCTTCCAACTCGACGGGGGCCGCGAGGCCGCCGACAGGTTCTTCCGCAGTCTGCAGGTCTTCTCCTACGCCGAGAGTTTGGGTGCCGTGGAGTCCCTGGCCTGCTATCCGGCCGCCATGACTCACGGGAGCATCCCGCAGGAGGACCGGACGCGCCGGGGGATCGACGAAGGCACCATCCGGCTCTCTCTTGGGCTTGAGGACTCCGATGACCTCATCGCTGATCTGCGCCACGCCCTGCGGACGGCAGACGCCGATGTGCCCGCGGTTGTGATGCGGGATGTTCCAAGCCTGGGCAAGCTGTCCGTCTGACAAGAACCGGGGGAATCCCGTGCCTTATCGGGTGGCAAAGGTTGGTATGCCCCTCGAACTGGTAGATTTACCTTCCTGGAATAGCGGCCGCACATAGGGTTGCACACCACATGAAGGATTAAGCATGAAGCAAATTGGAACGCCCAAGGTAAAGACCGGCCTGGCCGAGATGCTAAGAGGCGGGGTAATCATGGACGTGACCACCGCCGAGCAGGCGCGAATCGCCGAGGAGGCGGGCGCCTGCGCCGTCATGGCTCTGGAGCGCGTACCGGCCGACATCCGCCGGGAGGGCGGGGTGGCGCGCATGGCCGATCCCGACAAGATCACCGAGATCAAGGAGGCGGTCAGCATCCCGGTTATGGCTAAGGCCCGCATAGGCCATTTCGTGGAAGCCCAGATCCTAGAAGCCCTCGAGGTGGACTACATAGATGAAAGCGAGGTTCTCACTCCCGCTGATGAGGCCCATCACATCAACAAGTGGAACTTCACTGTGCCCTTCGTCTGTGGCGCGCTCAGCCTGGGTGAGGCTCTTAGGCGCATAAGCGAAGGCGCGGCCATGGTCCGCACCAAGGGGGAGGCGGGCACCGGCAACGTGGTCGAGGCGGTGCGCCATATGCGCACCATCCGGGGAGAGATCCGCTCCCTCACCAGTCTGGACGAAGACGAGCTCTACCGGGCCGCCAAGGAGCTCCAGGCCCCCTATGAACTGGTTTTCTGGGTGGCCGAGCACGGGAAGCTCCCCGTGGTCAACTTCTCCGCCGGAGGCATTGCCACTCCCGCGGATGCCGCCCTTATGATGCAGCTGGGGGCTGAGGGTGTATTCGTGGGCTCCGGCATCTTCAAGAGCAAGGACCCTGCCGGGCGAGCTAAGGCCATCGTCGAGGCCACCACGCACTATGAGGATCCGGCCATCCTTGCCCGAATCTCGCGAGGGCTGGGAGAAGCCATGCCCGGCCTGGAGATCGGCTCTATCGGGCCAGAGAACCTCATCCAGCATCGTGGCTGGTGAGGATCTATCCGCCGGGGGCGAAGTCCCGCTCACGATCGGCGTCCTTGCCTTGCAGGGAGCCTTTCGAGAACATGCCCAGCTGCTCAAGAGTCTTGGGGCCCGAGTGGTGGAGGTGCGGTTAGCGGCCCACCTCGCCGACCTTGATGGGCTCGTCATCCCCGGTGGCGAAAGCACGACCATGGGCAAGCTCATGGAAGAATACGGGCTGAGCGCTCCTCTGCGGGCCTTCGCCGGCGATCATCCCGTTCTTGGCACCTGCGCCGGCCTGATCATGCTCGCGACCCGCACCACGGAGGGGGAGCAGCCGTTGCTTGGCGTTCTCGACGTCACCGTGCGCCGCAATGCCTTTGGGCGCCAAGTACACAGCTTCGAAGCCCCGGTGGAGCTTTCCCTAGCCGGCCAGGAAGGCGCGGGTTCTTTCCCCGGGGTCTTCATCCGGGCGCCTTGGGTGGAGGAACTAGGGCCCGGCGTCCAGGCGATTGCCAGCTGCGAGGGGCGCATCGTGGGAGTCAAGCAGGGCTCTGTGCTGGGCGTCGCCTTTCACCCCGAGCTTACCGAAGACGCCCGACTCCACGCCTACTTCCTGCGACTTGTGACGGCGCATCGGCAAAAGGCGGCCCTGGGAGCAAAGCCCGATAGCGAGTCTCTCGCCAAGAAAGCCATCTAGAGTCTCCGCACGACAGCTTTCGACACGCGCCCCGAGGCGGACGCCGGCGAGGCGGTTCGGCTTCCGTCCCTCAAACGTTTTGCCGGAACTTTGCGGACCGCGGCCCGCAACCGCCTGATCGGCCAAAGCACGACCAGTTCGCCCACGACCATCACGCCCCCGCCTATCCACAGCCAGTTGACCAGAGGGTTGAGGTCGACCCTGACCGTGATGGTGTCCCCTCCGCCGGTGTAGCCGAGGAGCGAGACGGAGCGGCTTCGTACTTGCTAGGGCATTTGGCCTCCAGAATGGTCGCTTCGAACGACTGGCCGGACACTCGCACCTTGGTCGCCGGCCTCTTGGCCATCAGCTCTGACCGCATTGTCGAGCCCTCAGGCATCTTGTCCCCCGCCGCAACTCGGGCAATAACGGGCCTTATTGGGCAGCTCCTCGCCGCAGACGAAGCAGAACCTATTGACCGCCTTGCCCGGATTTGTGGCGGCATGCCTGGAGTTGGCAGCCGGTCCCTGGCGGGTGCTGGCCCCCTGGCGGGTGCTGGCCACCGGTCGCGTTGCCGGGCTTGGTTGCGTTCGTGGGCGACTGCTGCCGCGCTTGGCCTTCCCGGCGTTTCTGTACAAACGGTAAGCCGCAAAGCCTCCAGTACAAACGACTACAACCAGGATCGCAGCGAGCAAGGCGGTGTTCGTACTTATCGGAGCCTGACCGGATTCGCCGGAGCCTTTGGATAGCCCGCCGTCAGGCTTGCTGTACGAGACGAGCTGCCCGAGGGTGCTGCCGGCCTTCACCTCAGAGAACTTCGCCCCCGCGTACGTGAAACCATCGGCGGCCTTACCGGAGTCTTGCATGAAGGGTTGGACCGCGAAGTTCGTGGCTCGGGCAGGCTCCTGCACCTGCAGCTCCAACGTGCCTACGTCTAAGGGCACTTGCAGCAGCAAGGGGAAGGAGCGCTCACCGGCTCCCGCGGGCAGGCCCGGATCGTAGTAGTAGTCAATCTGCAGCGACCGGAACTCCTGCACCTGGATGGTGGCGACGTCCCAACCGGCTCCTGGCTGCACCGGCGGATAGGAATTCGCATAGTTGAATTTGAAGCTGCCGTTCGGGTTGATCTCGCCGATGCCGGCGATCACCGCACCGTTGGGGACGGCTAACTTGAGCGTCGCCGGAAGCTGGACGTCCGTGGGCAACGAGAAATTCAGGATGACAAGGACGGCCTTCTTATCGTATTCAGGCCACACCTCCACCTTCATCTGGGCGGCCTTCCAGCCCGGGTTGAGCGGGGAAAAGCCCGCAGCAGGGGGGATCACGGCGGTTTGCCCCGCCTGCGCCCCCGGATCGGGTGCGGTGGAAGCCGTCACGGGCGGGGCCGCGTCTTGACCCGTGGTCGTCGTCGGCGAGGCGGTCGATTCTGGAGAAGACGTGCCGGTTGCTCCGGTGGGCGGCGAAGTCGCGGTGGTGGTCACGGTTCCCGAGGCGTCCGTCGTCGGGGTCAGTGGAATGCCCACGTTAGGAGGGGACGATTGCGCCCAGGCGACGGTGGCTAGGAGGAATGACAAGACCACGCCAACTACGAGAACCCCGACGACCTGTGGCAAAGACCCAGGTCTGTGCCTCCTACCTTGTCTCATGGCTCCCCGCATTCCGTTACAGTCCTTCCTTCGCCCTTCGCCCGGGCGCAATAACCCGGTCGGTCGTCACCCGTGACATGCCGTCGCGGGTCTGGATAGCCCGGTCGGCGCTCTCGGCGGACCCCCGTGCGTGCCGGCAGCTTAACCGAGGCGAAATGCGCATCGTCGACATGCGTCTTACTGGGGCGACAGGCCTCGGCGCGCCATATTACTACGGATGGTAGTAGCTTTTCAAGACCGCTTCCCCCTCTCTCCCCCACGTTCTCTCGCGTCATTTCTTCTCACTTGCATCGCGTCTCGTAATCCGAGAAAGGTCCTGGTTTCCGGCGGCGACTGCGCGTTTCGTGATTTGTCCCCTCATAAGTCAAGCTACCTAGTTTTCGCTCCCCGTGCACGGACGTTCGTCGCCTGTTCGTTGCCCATGTAAGTTTCATGTAAAGACTCCCCCGGGGCCGCTTTAGCCTACTACGGAATGTAGTAACATGTCGTGGCCGGCTTGACGAGAAACGGGGGAAGCCATGCCTTACCGAGTTATTGACATGATCCAGATCGGACCCCTCCACTTCCGCACCTGGGGCCTACTGGTCGGTCTGGGCTTGGGGGTCGGCCTGCTGGTCGCCAGCCTAGCGGCGCGCGGACGGGGCCTCAGCACAGAGAAGCTCTATGCTCTTGCGGCTATCGGCATCATCGCCGCCCTGTTCGGCTCGAAACTGCTCTGGGCCCTACAACCGGCGGAGATAGCCGCCACCCTGGCGCACCCCTGGCGGGCGTTCGCCATCTGGCAGGGGGGGCTCACCCTGGTGGGCGGCCTGGTCTTCGGCTTTGGGGCCGCCCTCATCTACGCCTGGAGAGCCCGAGTGACTGTCAGACGTACGTTCGACGCCATAGCGGTGGGTTTCGGGCCTGCGGTTGCGGTGGGACGGATCGGCTGTTATCTCACCGGACTTCACCCGGGTAGGCCCACCAGCCTACCTTGGGGTATCAACTACTTGGGCGCGGTGCGACACCCGATCCCCCTATATGAATCGCTTTTGGGCGCGGGGCTCTTCGTCCTTGCTTTAGTCCTTTATCGCCGCAGACTCCCGGCCGGGGTGGTCGGGCTCTCGGTGGGGCTGACCTATCTCGTGGGCCGGTCTCTGCTCGACCTGCTGAGAGCCGTCGGCATCAGCCAAGCTGATCCCCGGCTCATGGGGGGCTTGACCCTCACCCAGACTGTTACCGTATTCGCGGCCCCGATTCTCGCCGTGCTCATCGTGTGGTTGGCGCGCAGACCGGCGCCCGCCGGGCTAGTTACTCAGCAGTAGATGGAAAGACCCGGGGTGATCGCCATCACCTTTCGTGGCCGCCGTTGGCGACGGCGCGAGCGCCGCGCTCCGGGGGGGTGGGTGCCGCTGGCGGATAGCCAACGTGGTGGGCAACTTACTCATCTTTACTGGCTTCTTACGGACGCTTAGCATCCCCCCACGATACTCGGTCCTGTAAGCACTCGGCCTGATGCGGGAAAAGACTCACCAATGGAGGTCAAGCGAAATGAGAACACTGCTCCCATTGCTGTTCGTCCTTATCTGTCCCATCGCCATGGTGATAATGATGCGCGGGATGCACGGCCATGGCGCCAAACCCGACGCAGAACATGGAGCGACCGCGGAGAAGAACATGAGTGCCATAGAGTTACGCAAGCTGCGTCAAGATCTTGAACAACAGGTCGAAGAGCTTAGTGCCCGCCTCGACGATCTCGAGACCTCGGGGACAGGCACGACGGACGCTCGAACGATCCGTACGTGACAACGAGCCGCCGAGCCTCGCGACGCGCAGCCGGCAGCACGAACACGACAGAAGATACTGCCGGCCCGGGCACCCTTAAGTTCGCGCTCCCTTCGGCCTTCCTGATCAGCTTCTCGGTCCTGGCCTTCGAAGTCGCGCTCACCCGCGTCTTCTCGGTGATGCTGAACTACCACTTCGTCTTCGCAGTCGTGTCCGCGGCCATGTTCGGGCTCGGCATCGGAGGGTTTCTGTTCAGACGCCTCGGGAAGGCGATGCCTCAGCGGGCGATACACTGGGGAGCCTTAGTCCTTGCCATCTCGCTGGCGGGGTCGGTCGCGCTAATCCTCGCACTTCCCATCTATGCTTCTTCTCAGTTCGCCGGGATCCGCTTCTGGGTATACCTCGCCCTCGCCGTTGTGCCCTTCGGGGCGGCCGGTTTCACCATCGCTGGGCTATTTCAGCGATTCTCGGGGAAGAGCTCGTCTCTCTACGGAGCTGACCTCCTCGGAGCGGCAACGGCCGCTGTCGTAGCCGTTCCCGCTATGGACCGGCTCGGACCGGTCAACGTCATCTTCCTGGCGGCGGCCGTAGCCGCAATTGCGGCCACCCTGATCGGCCTCCCCCGACGTGGGGCAGCTCTCCGGGGCCTCGGGGCGGCCATTGTGCTCATCGCCCTTTTCGCCGCGCTCGCGGTCACCGGCGTCGATTTTAGGGTTCCTGTCACAAGCGATCCCAACAAGGAGTTGTTCGGGTTGCTCTCCAACCCGGAGTCCGAGACGAAGATTATCGAAAGTCGCTGGAGCTCCTTCGGTAGAACCGACCTCGTGCAGAGCAAACTCCACCCGAACTCGTTGTTGCTGCTGGTGGACGGGGCAGCCGGATCGCATATGTACAACGTGGACCGGGTCCTCAACGACCCGGAGGCGCAAATGGAGCTGACCCAACATTTCGCGGGGTCTTTCCCCTTTTCCCTCGTGAAGGACGAGGAAAAGAAAGCGGCCCTAATTCTAGGTTCGGGAGGTGGACGCGATGTGGTGGCTGCGCTTCTGGGCGGAGTGAAGAACATCACCGCTGTAGAGGTGAACCCCGACATCGTGAAGATCGTAAGGGACTACAAGGACTACAACGGCGCGATCTACTCGGGTCGCCCCGGGATCACCAGTGTGGTCGCCGAGGGCCGCAACTATGTCAGGACAACGGACAAGACCTTTGACCTGATCATGCTCTCCATCCCGGTCACCAAGAGCTCGAGAAGCGTGGAGGGCTACGCGCTGACCGAGAACAATCTCTTCACTGTCGAAGCTTTTGGGGATTACTTGGACCACCTGACCGTGAACGGCCGGATCATCATCGTAGGTCACAGCGATGTCGAGATCCTCAAACTGGTGTCGATCGCCCTGGGATCATTTGAGAAGCGAGGAGTCTCCGAGCCTGAGGCCATGAAGCATCTCTACACCGTGGGCTCGGACATGATGCCCGCCATCGTGATCAAGAAAGAGCCGCTGTCTATCGATGAGGCGAATGCTGTTCACAACAAGCTCCACGAATTGGGCTTCGACAAGGGTGTGCTCTTCGTCCCCTGGATAAAGCAGCAGACCAAGGGGCCGGCCACTATGTTCAGCCAGTTCCTGGTCAATGTCTCTGAGGGCTCGCGTTCGGTGGGTGACCTTAGTAAACTGACGACCTTCGATTTGCGACCGGCAACCGACGATCGGCCATTCTTCTACAAGACAGCCCGCGGCCTACCGAGCCCCTTTGGGATCTTCGCCATCTTGATGGGGTTTTCGGTCCTCGTGATCGTGGTCTTGGTGACGCTACGGCGGAAGGACACTCCTGTCCCGAAGTCCTTCATCGGCGCTCTCCGGAAAGACACGACACTCAAGACATATCTACTGTTGTTCTTCGCCCTCGGCATTGGGTACATGCTGATAGAGATCGCCCTTTTCCAGAAGCTCACGCTGTATCTGGGCCGCCCGCAAATGGCGCTGACCGTCCTGCTCTTCTCACTCCTTCTCGGAGGCGGGATCGGCAGCTTCCTGACAATTCTGCTTAGGCGCTCCACGCCCCGAGGCGGAGCGGCGCTGTCGATCGGCGTCGCCGTGCTTGTGGCCACACTCATGCTTGTCTTCGCAAAGGTCTTTGAGATGGGCGTCGACCCGCGCATCGCCTCGACGATTCTCATCCTCCCGCTGGGCATCGTGATGGGTTGCCCATTTCCCCTGGCCCTCAAGGCTTTAGATGCGCACGGGTTCAAGAGCCATACCGCCGTAATGTGGGGGGTTAACGGCGTGGCGTCGGTCTTGGGCTCGGCCCTCTCGATGATACTGGGCATAACGTGGGGCTTCTCACGCGCGCTCTTCGTAGGCATTGCCATCTACCTTGTGATCGCGGCGTTGTTCTTCATTCTCAAGAGAGCAAAGCCAGGTGGCCTGGTCGTGAGAGCACGCGGGCGAGCATAAGGCGGAGCGCACCTTTGCCGTGACGTGATGCTTCCTTGCGTCTTCTGCGCCCAGACCTTGCCAAGAAGGGGAAGAATTGGATTCACTTGACAAAGCGACCCAGCTCACTCGGCGACGCTACGACCGAGCATCGCGTTTCTATGACCGCATGGAGGGCCTCCTCGAGAAGAGGGGATTTCGCGACTGGCGCGAGCAGCTCTGGTCAATGGTGCACGGTAGCCGGATCCTGGAGGTGGGGGTGGGAACCGGGAAGAACCTCCCCTACCATCCCGCTGGCACCGGGATTATCGCCATCGACTTGAGCTCGGGGATGTTGCGGCGGGCCCGCGGGCGAGCGGCTCAGTCCGCTGCCCGGCTTGAGCTTTTCGAGATGGACGCTCAGCACCTCGAGTTCCCCGACGCCTCATTCGATGCCGTGGTTGCAACTTTTGTCTTCTGCTCCGTCCCCGATCCCGTGAAGGCTCTTCTGGATTGCGAGACGGGTCTTGCGACCCGGAGGCGAGGTCTATCTGCTCGAGCATGTCCTCCCTTCTCGGCCAGTACTAAGACGGCTCATGAGGCTCGCCAATCCCTTTGTGGTTAGGATGCATGGAGCCAATATCAACCGAGAGCCAGCCGCCAACATCAAGGCGGCTGGCTTTGAGCTCGAGACGGAGACCGACCTTTGGAAAGACATCGTGAAGCACTTCGTGGCTCGGCCTCGTAGCGAGAAGTGAGGGAGACAAGGAACCGTCAACGGGATGAAGGGGCAGTTGGCTTTGGTCTCCCCGTCATTCTGTGAAGCACCTCAGCCACCCCGTGCGTGCTGGCTTACATGCCCAAGGGCGTATTGAAGGGCAGAGGCCGAGAGCTCAGCTCAGTGAAACGCGTCAGCTGGCCGCCAACCATGAGAACCCCGAACCCGACCGGCACCGCGCGCTCCACCGACGATCTCCATGGGTCGCACCGCCTGGTCGAAGAGGGGATCCCACGGCGCCGGCAGCGCCCCCCGCCGCAGTGAATACAAGCGGAAAACCGAGAACGAAGAGCAGGGTGTTCAGCAAGATGGAGCGCCGCGCCCAAAGGCCGGGGGCCGCCTTGAGCTCCTCCAGGGTCATGCCGGTGATCAAGATGAGGTACACCGAGATCATCGGGACGATGCAGGGCGAGAGGAACGAGACCCCTCCCGCGGCGAAGACCAGCGCAACCGGCACGCTCATAAGGGGCGGCCGTCTAGCTCTTGGGGAGACTCCAGGTCATGTCTCGCTCGGGGACGCCGGCGATACCCTTCATAATCAGCGAGAAATTCCCGGATGCATTCAAGTCCACTTTGCTACTCGGGAAGACCAGCATGCCGGAGCGATGGTGACCGGCATCCGACTCCGACACCCAGCGGAGGGGGGCAACGTCGCCCTTGGGTGTACGGAGGGTACTGAGTGCCACCAAGTCGAGCTCGGACAGGTCAACCGAGTGCGTGAGGAACGTGACTGCGATGCCGAACTCGTCCGCGCCCACCTGGCCGGCCAAGCCGGAGAGCAAGTCGTCCTGCCCTATGCTGCCCGGCGTGAGCAGCGTGGCTGACACCTGTACGCTCCCTTGGCCCTCGTCCTGCGCGACGTATCCGGACGCGCCTGACGGTGCATCCCCGGTGGCCGTCGAGTCAACAGAGCCAGGTCCGGATCCGGTGGATGCGGAGGCGACAGCCGCAGCTCCGCTGGTGGACGGGGATGCGGTCGATGCCTGCCGCCCGCCGTAAATCCAGGCTACGCCGATTACTAGAGCAAGTCCTAGCACGGCGACGAGTACATATAGACGCCGGTTCATGCCCGACTCCCGGCTGCGCCTCATAGGTGCGGCAACCAGAGCTCGGCGCGGCCGTGCCCCTTGCGCCTCTCCCAGCGCTCGAGGCAGTGGGGGCAACAGAGGTAGACCGTGCGACCCGCGTTTCTCGCCACGTACGAGGTGTCGGATGGATCCACGAACATGAGGCACACCGGGTCGATCGCCAGGCCACCGGGCGCGTAGCCCTCGAGGGTCCGCCACGCCTCCCAAGGATCCCGGAGCTCCGGCTCAAGGCGTTTGGGCAAAGCGAGGCGAAGACCCATTAGTGTCTTGGGCCACACGCCGCTGCGAGAGTGCGCGGCATCATCGAAGGCGGCCTCAAGATCGCGGTCACCAAGATGCAGGAGGTACGCCGAGTATCCTCCTAGCACGTTGGTGTGCTGCCGCACGAAGACGCGACGCGCGTGGCGGTCGCCGTGCCGCGCGACCATGAGCAGGCCGCATAGATACTTCTTATGGGCCTGCTCGGGCTCGCGACTGCGTTGTAAGCAACTGAGCATCGTTCCCTCCTCGGGCACGATGTGATCTACGAGACGCGGCGGTCCGTTCTCTCCCTGGACGCACCGACAGCATATCCCATACTACCCTTTAACTACTACGATATGTAGTATTCCGAGGCAAAGTTAACGAAGCCTTTACACTGCCGACCGCTCCAGATGTATCACCGTCCCGGAGTCTGTTTCTCGCGTTTGGAGTCGGCCTGAACCGCTGCAGCGGCCCGCTCTGGCGAAGGGGCTCAGAGAAAGGCCTAGAAGTTAGTGGTAGGCGTGCTACCCGTTGTTGAGGTCGTCGATGAGGGCAC
>Ga0214473_10002012_pt1 | contig 25686 bp, 28 predicted proteins | sample RVTome_7_FD_203509 | JGI IMG/M metagenome (GOLD analysis project Ga0214473, IMG submission 203509) | Soil microbial communities from uranium-contaminated site in the Upper Colorado River Basin, Wyoming, United States - RVT98D197 | ecosystem: Environmental > Terrestrial > Soil > Contaminated >...
ATGAGGAAGGGGAAAAGTTAATTAAGTTGATAAAGTGATTAAGTTAATTAAGTTAAGAGATTAAAAAGAAGTCATTGACATATTATCCGACGTCTGATATCCTACGTCTAACATCCTACTTAACTATGGTCTACACAATTCAAATAAGGCCGAAAAGGCAGGCTACATTTCCCTCCTCACTACTGGAGGCGTTGGGAGTTGATGTGGGTGACGCTGTGGAGGTCACACTTAAAGGAAAAAAGGCAGTTATTAAATCTAAAAAACAAATAGCCCTTGATGCACTGCGTGAAATTCAAAGAATTGTTAAAGAGTCTGGAATCTCGGAAAGAAAGATGCTAAGGGACCTCGACAAACAAAGACAAGAAACCTCTAAAAAGTATGCCCAAAAAGCACCTTAAAGTTTTTATCGACACCAACGTCTGGTTTTCAGCTTTTTTTGGTTCTCCCAATTCAGAAACGTTATTAAATGCCCATGTCGATAAGAATATTGAAGTAGTTGCTTCACAGGAAGTAATCAGAGAATTAATAAGAAATATAAAGAATAAATTTCCGTCTGCATTTAGGTCAGTTCAAGACTTCTTTAAATCAACCCCTCCGATCATCATCAAAGACCCTATAAAAACATCCCCACAAGTAGAAAGTTTAGTCCACATAAAAGACCGATTAATTTTTCAATCAGCACTAGATGCAAAAATAAACAAGTTTGATTCTGGCGAATTAAAAATCTTTGTAACAGGAAATACGAAGCATTTTGATAGCAACGAAATTAAAAAACAGTTAAAAATCCAAATACTTACTCCAAAACAGGCTGTTGACAAACTGGGATTAAAATAATCTAAGTACGGGTTAATTAGCGGCGAGATAGGTGGGACGGGGGTAGGTTTTTTTAACAGTAACTTTAACCGGTGGCCATTTTTTCATAGCAACAGAAAGTACATCACCAATATTTTCAGCATAAATAAATTTGACATCTTTTTGGGTTGACTCCGGAATATCTTCCAAATCTTTTTTGTTGTCTTTAGGCAAAATAACTGTTTTTAAACCCGCACGATGAGCCGCAATTACCTTCTCCTTAACTCCTCCGATTTCCAATACTCTTCCTCGGAGTGTAACCTCACCGGTCATACCCACTTCGCGTTTCACCTCAACCCCGGTTAAGGCTGAAATAAGCGCAGTTGCCATTGCAACTCCTGCGGATGGACCGTCCTTTTTGACTGCACCTTCGGGAACATGAATATGTACGTCGATTCCTTTGGCAAATGTCTCTTTTAACCCTAAATCCTGCCAATGAGCTTTACTCCAGGTGAAAGCAGCCATTGCTGACTCCTTCATTACATTACCCAATTGTCCGGTTAAGGTTAGCCTTCCGCGCCCGGGCATAAGGGCAACTTCTACAAACATTATTTCTCCCCCTGCCGCGGTCACTCCAAGTCCGGTTGCCATTCCGACATCATCCTTCTTCTCGGCAAGAAGCGAAGAAAATTTCGCCGGACCTAAATGTTTTTTAATTACCGATAAAGTAACTCTTTTTTCTATGCTCTTTTTTTCGGCAACTTGCCTTGCAATCTTTCTGAAGACAGTTGCGAGGTTTCTCTCTAAATTTCTCACTCCGGCTTCCCGTGTATATCTATTTATTACTTCATACAAAGCATTTTCATCGATTGTTAGTTTTTTCCCTTCAAGTCCATGCAATCTTAACTGTTTTGGCCATAAAAACTCTCGTGCAATATGGTATTTTTCATCTTGCGTGTAACCGGGGAAAGTTATAACTTCCATACGGTCGCGCAGCGCCGGGGGAATTGTTTCCAATAGATTCCCCGTACAAATAAAAACAACTTCGCTTAAGTTAAATGGCACTTCCAAATAATGATCTGAAAATTCTCTATTTTGTTCAGGGTCCAAGGCCTCAAGAAGTGCGCTTGAAGGGTCTCCTCGAAAATCCACTCCAAGCTTATCTATTTCGTCAAGCATAAAAACAGGGTTTTTCGTTCCGGCATTTTTAATTCCTTGAATAATTCTTCCGGGCAAGGCTCCGACATAAGTTCTTCTGTGTCCGCGGATCTCTGCTTCATCTCGGATTCCACCCAAAGACATTCTGACGAATTTACGACCCAGTGATTTGGCAATGGATTTACCTATGGAAGTTTTCCCGACTCCGGGAGGCCCAATGAAACAAAGAATTGTCGGTTGCGCTTCCCAATTTTGACTCGTCTTTTTATCCCCTTTATCCATACTTACCTTGTTTGAATCCTTTTTAACCTGCATTACAGCAAGAAATTCAAGTATCCTCTCTTTTGCTTTCTTTAATCCGTAATGGTCATTTTCTAAAACTTTTGCCGCTTTGGTTATTGATACGTTATTAGGTGAGGATTTACTCCAAGGCATATCACAAAGCCAATCAAGGTAATTTCTGATATACCCACCCTCGGGGTTATGAATAGACAACTGCATAAGTCGTTGAAGCTCTTTTACTGCCCGCTTTTTAACTTCCTTGGGCATGTTTGCATCTTTTATTTTTTTCTTATATGTCGCATATTCTTCTGAACCTAAATCCCCTCCCTCTTCTCCAAGCTCTTCTTCTATTGTTCTTTTTTTCTCCCTGAGCATTGCTTTCCTCATCTGGTCCTCAAACCTTTTTTGAGTTTTAGAAGAAATTGACTTTTCAAGTTCAAATACATTTACTTCATGAGCCAAATATTCAAGAGTTTTTTTCAGTCTGTCTTTTAGTGACCTCGTTTCTAATAACTCTTGCTTTTTTGACGCTTTAATTTCCAAAAGTGACGCTACTTGGTCAGCTACTTCTACGGGGTCTGCTTTTCCTGATACCAGTTTAATAACCGTAGTTATTTCCGCTTGTTTGCCTAAATTAATTGCACGTTTAAAAAGTTCTGCCAGTTTATTTGACAGCGCAATTACTTCGCTTCCGACGTCTTTATCTTCAGAGAGTTCTTTTACCCTTCCTACTAAATGCGGTTCATAGGAAATTATCTCTTCGAGTTGAACCCTTGTTTGCCCTCGAACAACTGCGTGAATTTCCCCATCTGAGTCCATCATTTGTGTAATTGTCGCAATAGTACCTATTTTGTATAAATCCTCATCTATCGGTTCTCCTGTTTTGGGGTCTTTTTGTGTGTAAATCGCGATAACTCTATCTTCAGAAAATGCTTGTCTCACGGCAGAAACGCTTTTCTTTCTGCCGAAGGTTAATACGGAGTCCGTGTGAGGAAATACAACCGAATCGCGAATAGCAACTATCGGAACAGTTCTTTCGTTATTATTGTCCATAAACAAGTTTGTTTTTACGCGTTCGATACATTGCGTTTCGAATGCTCAAAATAAATTAATATATCTTAGCAGTCTAGCAACAAGACTGCTAGTTGTCAAGCCCTCTTCTTCCAAAGCTTATGCAAATGTACTCTCTGCAAAATTATTGCTGCAACTATTCCTACAAAAGCCCCTCCTGCAATGTCCCCTACGTAATGAACGTTGCCGAAAACCCTACCTACCCCTACGGCCAAGGCAGAAAATAAAAATATAATCCCAGCTTTTTTGTGATATCTAAAAACAGACGTTGCTAAACCGAATGCGATAGCAGTATGACTTGAAGGAAATGCAGGGTCTGAAGGAACCGTCACTGTTAAGGGCGGCAAGTTATTAATCTCAAACGGTCTTAGGGTCGGAACTAATAATTTAATAATTTGTGCAATTGACCATGCGGTAAAACTAACCAAAAGTGCATTTGTCACATGTTCCCTTTTTATCCGTCCGTCAAAGAACCAAAGGAAAAATAGCCCGGCAAACATCACCCAGATAAGAAAACTTGCGAGGAAAGTGATCAAAATGTTACTCATTTTTCATTTTTAACTTTTAATTATTCTCATTCATGTATTACAATCCTCGTTCCCAAATTTTCCCCTGTTGCACGAACTGCATTCTTTCCATCCGGCAATACAGGGTCTACCCAGTAGTAAATCTCTTTGGCAATAGAAGTTGGTAGGTTTACACAACCATGAGACCTCGGTGTCCCAAAATCATTGTGCCAATATGTTCCGTGAAGTCCATATCCACGCCATCCGGGCAAGTTTTCACTTTCAAAATACATTACATAAGGTACGTTGGGTAAATAGTAATAGTACTTCCCGGTTCCTCCTTCCATTTTTGTTGCTCGAAGTTTTATCCAAATTCTAAATTCTCCCGTCGGTGTAGGATACCAGGGAAGCCCTGTTGAAACAGCAGTCTCCAAAAATTGTTGGTCCCCCTCCCAGGCGCGTAGTTTTTGTTCAGAAAGGTCTACCTCAATCCATCTTTCCTCATGCGAAGCTCCCAAAACCTTAAACTCATCATCTGCCAGCGCAACTTGTGGAATATCAAGACTTTGACTTTCAAAATAAGCGTAGGTATCCGTCAAATCGAGTTCACCGGTTAAATTGGATGGTACACAGGAGGTAATGTTGACTTCTCTTTTCTCGCCACCCCGAAAATTAAATACGGCAAGAATTACAGCAAAAAAGAGTAAGGACAAAAAAACGATTTTCAAAAAGCCTTTTGACATCATAGGTTGAGATAAACTACTGCGCTAAAAGTTTGTTCACTCCTCCCATCCATCCGTGGAGTTTACTCCAAGGTTTACTGGGAGTTTGTATAAAGCATATACTAATCAGCTTTGTTTTTACAAACCCGCCAAAGTATACTTAGTTAATGGGATTGAATCACTCAAAGGTAAAAAGTTTTAATTATGCGATTGCAGGTTTCAAAGAAGCTTTTAAAAAGGAACCTAATATAAGAACTCACATACTTTTCGCAATTCTTACAATTGTTGCGGCAATCGTTTTAGACTTTACGAAGTCTGAGTGGATAATCTTATTGTTTACAATTTTTTTTGTTTTGACATTAGAACTTGTAAATACAGCAATCGAAGCTTTAGTAAACCTAATTAGCCCTGAAATAAAACCGGAAGCAAAAATCGCTAAAGATATCTCAGCGTCTGTCGTCCTTCTTGGTGCAATTCTCGCGGCGCTCATCGGAGCAATTCTCTTCATCCCAAAACTGGCTAATTTTATTTAGATAAATAATAGTACAAAAAGACCCAAGGCAAGACAGTAAACTCCAAAATACTTAAACTGTCTTTTGTGCAAGGTAGTCAAAACTACTTTAATAGATAAATATCCAAAAATTAGTGCAGCAAAGAAACCAATCAGATATTCAAAAGTTAATAATTCCAGACTATCTCTGTATTTTACAAATTGAAGAAGATTTGCACCTAATATTGCAGGGATCGAAAGTAAAAAAGAAAACTCGGCTACATTTTTTTTGTTAATTCCCAAAAAACTTCCGGTAAATATTGTTGAAGCTGATCTGGATATTCCAGGAATAATTGAAATGGCCTGCGTAATACCGATTAATAAAGAGTTTTTTGCATTAAATAGTTTTTTTCTATCCTTAAATTTGTCAATCATAAAACAGAGTATTCCGGTTAACATAAGCTGCCAAGCTGTTGCTTTGACATCCAAAAACATTTTCTCCAATACGTCGGAAAAGAAAATTCCAAAAAGAGCAGCAGGTATGCTTCCTACAAAAAGAAACCAAAGATATTTCTTGTCAGAAAATAATATAGTTTTAATCTTTTGTCTGAAAAAAATAATAACGGCTAAAGTAGTTGCCAAGTGTAAAACAACATCAAATAAAACTCCAGTCTGTGTGAAGTTGGGAATAATATTTTGGGCTATGACTAAGTGACCGGAAGAAGAAACCGGTAGAAATTCGGTTAATCCTTGAAGAATTCCTAATAGTAATGACCCGATAACGTTCATATTAGTAATCTATCACATAATCCTTCCAGTTATCTTTATTTAATTTATTTAAACTAATAGCCTGGGTAATATCGTAATTACCTATCTGTGTCCTTCTTAGATTCTTAAGATAAGCACCGCAACCAAGTTTCACTCCTATGTCGCGAGCAAGTGCTCTTATGTAAGTTCCTTTTGATACATCTGTCTCAATCACAACTTCTGGAAACTTATACGAAAGTAGTTTAATCGAATGAATCGTTATTTTTCTCGGTTTAAGTTTGACCTCTTCACCTTTTCGTGCCAATTCATACGCCTTCTTACCTTTAATTTTAATCGCTGAGTATATCGGCGGCACCTGCATCTGCTCACCTACAAATGAGTGTATTACTTTTTCCACTTTTGAATTTGACAAAGCTGGTAAAATTTTTAGATCAGCTTTGTCATCCTGAGCCTGTCGAAGGATTCGACCCTCTGAGTCGTCAGTCTCTCTTTCCTCTCCTAAATAAATTTCAGCAATATATTTCTTTTTGGTATTTACAGATAATTCACCTAATTTTTTAGTCGATTCTCTTCCGACACCAACAATTAAAAGCCCTGTAGCACTGGGGTCTAGCGTTCCCGCGTGACCGACAAGCTTCTCGCCGGTAATTTTTCTAACCTTGTCTATAACATCGTGTGAAGTAATTCCTTTGGGTTTGTCGATTAAAAGAAACATATTATAACCCCAGTTTTTCTATTTCTTCCTCGGAGAAAATTTAAGCGAGGCTGAATTTACACAATAACGTGCTCCGGTAGCCTGCCTGCCGTCAGGCAGGGCTGTTGGTCCATCATTGAAAAAATGGCCTAAGTGCGAACCGCATTTCGCACACATTACCTCAGTTCGTGTCATACCATAAGAAGAATCTTTTGCAAGTTCTACGCTTTCTTCATCAACGGCATTCCAAAAACTCGGCCAACCGCTTCCCGATTCATATTTAGTATCCGAAGAAAACAAAGGTGCACCGCATGCGGCGCAATGATACATACCGTCCTCATGATTCCCTAAAAGCTTACCGGCAAATGCGGGCTCCGTCCCCTTTTCTCTTAAAATCCTGTACTCCTCTGGAGTCAATTTTTTCTTCCAATATTCTACCGGTTTGTTCTTCATCATTAACATAGTTTACTATATTATGATAAATTATATGTGTGAAAGTGAAACTGCCTAAATTGAAAAAGTTTCAATTTAAGTGGGACCAGCACGTTCCGATAATAATTGCGGTAAGTATCGTATTGGTCGTCAGTACTTTATTTTCATACTACAAAATAACTTCATTAACAGACTTGGTTCAAAAAATAACACAAGAAAGAGATAAGAATTTGGAGGAGCTGCAAAAAATTGCAGCCGAGCTTGAAGAACTCAAAAACCAAGACCAAGTTAAAAAAAACTTAGAACTCCAGGAAACGATTAAAAGAATTGAGTTAACCTATGACAAAGCAGTTTTGGTTTATGACGACTTGGTCGAGCTTCGGACAAAGTCAAAAAATACAAAAGCCTTGGAGGAAGATTTTGCAGATGCTCTTTCCAAACTTTCCAATCGCGATTACTCGGGAGCAAACGATACATTAATTTCAATAACTGCACAAATTGTCCAAGAAGAACAAAAAGTCGCAGCAGCATTTACTATTCCCCAAAACGTACCAACCAGTAATTCGCCTCCCGGCTCAGGTTATTCAAGGCAATCTGTAAATGTTGAAGGGTTGGGAAGCTATATGGTGAGTATGGTGGCAGCCGATATCGGCTCAACTAAAGTTATAGTCGATACTGCGGCGGACTCTGATTGTGCTAATGACTGTCCGGTTTTATCCCTCGCCGATTATGTATCAAGAAACGGTGCATATGCAGGAGTAAACGGTAGCTATTTCTGCCCGGCTGATTATGCCTCTTGCGCCGGAAAATCAAATACTTACGATTTGCTTGCCATGAATCATAAAAAAACTTACTTTAATTCGGCAAACAATGTTTATTCCAACAACCCCGCAGTAATTTTCGGTGACAGCTACATTCGTTTTGTATCAACTGTATCTCAGTGGGGTCGAGATACTAGTCCTAATGGAGTACTATCAAACTATCCCCTCCTCCTTTCAGGCGGGCAGGTTTCATTCGGTGGTGACGACGACCCTAAAAAAGGAAGCAAGGGGGGAAGAAGTTTTGTGGCAAATAAAGGAAACACCGTTTATATTGGTGTAGTCCATTCCGCTACTGTTGCCGAGTCAGCAAGAGCCTTGCAAGCCCTAGGGATGGAAAATGCTATGAATCTTGATGATGGAGGCTCCACTGCACTTTGGAGCGGCGGCTACAAAGTCGGCCCCGGCCGAAATCTACCAAACGTGATTTTGTTTGTTGGAAAGTAAGGTGCGAATGTCGTCCATTCGGCAAGTGGAAACAGGATAACCTGGATTAGGATTTTTTGGGGCCAAATTGTATAACTGCTATTCTAGCAAAAGTAGAATAGTGTTCTAATACTACCTCTATCTGTTCAGGGGACAATTCTTCAACGATTTTACTAAAAGGGAGCGTGTCAGTTCCTTCACGTAAATCCCGCATCAAGGAATCGTATGTGTCGGGTGGTACAGGCTCAAGATGTGCATCTGCTACTTTGAAAGGCACCTCGCCGCGACCCTCTAAAACCCGGTGATATCTACGGCCCCATGCTTTCCACGACTCAGTTGCTCTTATTTTTGAGATTATACCAGCCTCGTGTTCACTCCTCTCGCGTTTCTCCATGTTGGCACAAATTATACATTTTTATCTCTATATGTCAATTATTACAGGCTATTATAGACATCTAAAACGCCTGTGTAAATCCCGTACCACCCCGATAAAATCAGGGTTGGTGCGCGGATAATTTTATTTGTGGGAAAGTAGTAATTAATTTTCAAAAAATTTTGGTATTATCCATGTCAATGTTTTGGGGTGAACAATGCCAATTCTCTCGTAAGATTTCATTTTTAAAAGGTGCTTATCCATAGTAACTATTAAATTAGCTCCTGCCTCAACCGCACATTCAATAATTTTATTATCCTCAGGGTCGATTTTAACTACACTTAATTTCTTAGTTGGTCTAACTTTGGAAACGCTAATCTCTGTGTGATTGATAAGCTTCCTAACATACAGTGCATCAAGCTTTGCTTTGTTAACTAATTTATCCTCCACTTCTTTCAAAATTTCATCTGAAGCAAAGATTTTTATTTTTCCCTTCTCGCCTAGTTTGAGGATTTCGGAGGCCAAACCCTTAGCGAGAAATGCAGCTATAAAAACATTAGCATCTAAAACTATCTTCATTCATTACTACTTTAACCAAAATATTCTTCAATGTCGTCATATGATTCAAGTCCTAACTTTTCAGCCAAAGAACTCCCGACTTTCTGAAGCTCCCGAAGTTCCTTTTCAAATAAATAAGATTCCATAGCTTTACGTAAAAGTTCACTTTTGGTCGTCCCTTCTTTTTTAGCTTGTTTTTCTATTTTTTTCGCAAGTTTAGGAGGAGCTGAAAAATTAACAATCGTTGTTGTTCTCGTCACAGTAATACTCAGTATTATCCAATTATTTGTTTTTGTCAAGAAGCATGTTATAATAAAGTTCTCTTTTACATCTTTTCGCATGTTCGCTAGAACCTCAGAAGGTAGGTTGAAGATCTCCTCAAAAGGTATTCGAGTCAGGACTGCGACAGTTTTGTAAAAAAGTAGGAGCCCTAAGGCTCAGTTAGGTGGTGATAATTAATGAGTAAAAGATTGTTTGTTGGAGGTCTTCCTTACACTATAACAAGTGCTCAATTGGGTGAAATGTTCGCTCAATTCGGAAAAGTAGTATCGGCAGATGTAATCACCGATAAATACTCCGGTCGAAGCAAAGGTTTTGGATTCGTAGAAATGGAAAACGATGAAGAAGCCGATAAAGCTATCGAAAAGCTTAATGAAACTGAACTAGAAGGTAGAAAGATTGCCGTAAACGTTGCCAGGCCAAGAGAAGAACGAGCACCTGGGGGTTTTGGTGATCGACGCGGAGGCGGTGGGGGTTTTAACGACCGAAGTCGTGGGCCAAGACGTGATAGCAGAGGTGGTCCGAGAAGAAGAAGTAATTATAATTAATTTAAGTTGACTTAATAGTCTACGAAGTAATTTATATTTGCTTTATCTTTCAAATCGGTTAGCCAAGTCTGAATCGCTTCAGATAGTTTTTGCTGTTGCAATTGGTTTTTAACCTTATTGTTTAATTCTTCCGTATTTTGGTCTTCGGGGAGGAGGTCGGCATTTGTTTCAATATACTGCTTCACTTCTTCATCCGAAACGGAAACTTGGTCTGAAAGAATCTTTTCTGCCAGTTTTTGTAGTCGGACTTGATTTATCAGGTCATCTCTTGTCATGCCTTCGGAGATAAGTATTTGGTCAAGTCCGCCCTGCCCCTCAAGGCTTGCCTCTATTTCGGCAATAGTTGCGTTTACTTCTTCGTCCGTCGCAGTAACTTTTTGTTTCTTTGCTTCCTGCAAGATAAGTGTTTGGCTGATAACGGAATCAAGGGCCTGCGCGCCGCCGCGTCTTTCGAGTTCCCTGACAACCGACAAGCGACTGATAGGTTGACCGTTGACAAATGCAGCTACAAATAATCCTTTTAAAAGATAAAGAAGAGAAAGTAAAACTACAATCACTACCCCAACAATGAATTTCTTATTACCTTTAAGCTTTTTAAAATTTTTCTTGTAGTCTAAAACTCTCTTTTTGAAATTCTTTTTCGCCATTTTGGAAAGTATATCACAAAAAATTAATTAGCAAACGAGACAAAGTCTTTCTACTTCAAGTAATCTGTTAAACTAGGTATGTTATGTCCGAAAGTTCGAATTCCAACCTAGATTCTGTAGCGGATTCAACAATATTATTTACTCCGGAAGCTCCGAGAAAGAAAGAGGGAGTGTTCGGAACTGAAGCAATTAAGGAATTAAAAAAACCATTAGTAGTTTTGGTACAGGTACAAAACCCCAGTTTATTTCGAGAAATAGATTCAGAAAAAGGGGTCATAAAGACACAATTGACTACTCCCTTAACCTGGGAAGTGGTTCAAGATTTAACCAGAGTTTATTATGAGCCATATCTTCTGGTTCCTAGGAATGCGAAAAATGGAAAGCTCGAAAACTTTGTTGAATCAGGAAAAGTTGAGGAAGAAGGTAAATTCGGACCATTTTCAGTTTATCGCTTTTTAAGAGAAGGCAATGTGGGCAGAATAATGACTTTCGGAAGTAGAAAAACAGCGTCTCAGGCAATAGCTGAAATCATACCCAAAGATATCCGCTATCAACAACCCGAAATCGACAAAAAACCGAAGGTTCCTGAAGAGAAAGAGCGATATTTTAAAGGTATTAAAAGCGCTGAAAGACAAACGATTAAGCAGGATTTAGAAAAGCTCTTTGAAGAAAAATTTATAAAAGTATTAAGACAAACTGATTTAATAGCAGATTATCCAAAGGCTATGCTCGCCGGGCTTAACTCTATTGTTGAGGACTTATATGCTTCAGCTCCTAAAGACTCTGAGGGAAATATCTTAGCAAAAGTAAAAGATATCAACTGGCTGAAATGGCATTTTGCCGAACAAAATATTGTTCCCTTAAAAGATTATTTAGAACTGCAAACACAACGTAGAAGCGCTAGGTATGAGAAATGGGCTTCAGAAGAAATGGCCGAAACCATAATTGATTATGACTATGTTATAGATGCTATGAAAGCGCAGGCTGATCTTCTAATCGGAGAACAAGGAAAACCCTTTCATTTCGGCGTTTTAATTCCCAAAAGTAATTTAAACGGAGTTAGTTCAGGTGAAACTAGAATAAATTTTACAAACACACATCTTGTTATTAATGTTGGCAACGGTGCATGGAGTTATCCGCAACCTGAGAGAGCTAAAGGCGGAGAGATTGCCATAAAAGGCGGAATAGCTAGACTAGTTGCTAAAGTTGTCTTAGGATTGCCAGTCAATGACGAGTTGCCACCTAGCGATATCGACGTTGTTACATTAGGTTCTGATAATGCATTTAATATGGACGTAATTAAGGATAAATACAACGTTGAAGCACGCGATGTCGAAAGAATAGAAAGCGGAAGTATTAACGAATTTCTTGGGGACAGAGACCAAGCGGTAAACGAGGTCTTGTTAACGGAGAAAGGATTGGTAATTTCCCTCAATGCACTTTCTGCATATTTCCAAAGGACAACAGAAGCCTCAGCGGACCCTGTACGAAATCTTTATGGGCAACATGTATTGAATGTCTATAGAGGTTATTATGGAGAAGGAATTGATGCGACTGATTATTTTTTAGTTAAGGGAACCAGGTTTCCTACTCCTAAGGCACTATCTAGAATGTACAAACTCTTAATTGAGGGTAAGATCGATTCCATTACGATTCCTGAGGGTTCATTAAAAATGGATATTGGTCCTGCGCGTTGGTTGGTTTTAGCTAGAAAATTATTAAATGTAAATGATAAGGAAAGAAGAGACAAGCTTTTGTATAGGATGGTAGAACTGGCAAATGTCATAAATTCCCCTTATTTTAAGGAAGAATATTTAGATTCAAAATCCGGGCCATTTAAATTTATAGAATCTATAGCTAAAGTATTTGAAAAAGAAACAGGAAAAAAGTTTGATATTAATAGTAAACTTTCAGACAAAGAAACACTTGATTGGATAGCGGGACGCCTTGTTCGTCAGGTTCTTACCAGATTTGATAGATTTTCCGGTTACAATAGAGAACTTTCTTTCGGAAAAAAGTTGGGGACAAAAGACTTGCTGCCTACACAAATCATTTTGCCTGAAGATAAACATTTTACTGAAGAGTATTGGAATATGACAACTGAACTTGAACCGGGACAAGAAAGTGTCGAGGAATTTAATTGGAGAAAAGTCGATGTCGATACTATTTTGCAGAACTCAAAATATCAAGAGCTTTTTCAGAGACATGATTCTCGAGACAAATTGCAATTTGAAACAAGGGAGAGGTCATTTGAGGAATGGCGCACCTTAATGGATAAGCTTCGACAAGAGGAGGACGAGGATTGGGAGACAAATATAATTTCGTTAAGAGAAGCGAGAGAATATGACTATTTTACTAAATTTAAGTCCCTTGAAAGAGCACGGGAGCGAGCACTCGATCCGGGTATGTATCTTATTCTAGATAGATTTAACCGTTTGCCTTTTAAATCTTACCAATCATGCACAAATCACATTATCCCGGGAACAAATTCGCTGGAAGATGACTGGCAACAAGCCATTGTTTTCACTGGCGATAACGGTGTTAGCAAGGAAGAGGAATTAATCCGATGGCAATTTATTAGGGAAATAGATAAATTAAATAGATCTATTTGTCAGCGATTGAGTGTATCACCTCCTTATAACATTCTAAGCTTAAGAGGGGAGCTTTTTGAATTTGAAGACAGCCATACTGAAGAGCTTTCTATTGCCGAAACTCTTGAAAAAGGACTGCAGCTTTATCTTTATTTAAATGTTATGGGAGAGGATCGCTTTGGTAGAAATTTAAGAAATGAAGGCCGCGAGGTTTTATCGGCAGTATGGGAGGAGTTTTATAAGTATGTAAACAATTTTCTTGGGGAAGAAGTCCCTGTTCCTGATTTTAAAGGTGGGGATATATTTGTAAGACAGATGAGTCATTAAATCCCGCGCTCGAGGAAAGCTTCATTTGAGAGGGTTTCTGGAAATCCGATATAAGCGTAGCTTGCAACAGCATTTCTAAAAATGCTGTTATAATATCTTTCACCATGTATAACGAAGTTATTTTTGACCTAGAGACGAAAAAACTATTCAACGATATAGAAGGATTTGACCCGGGAGACCTTGGAGTTTCAATTGTTTCTTTGTATACAAGAAAAATTGATGAAAACATAAGTGAAATCCATGGAAAAATTCAGAGCTTCTGGGAAAATGAATTTGTAGGCATGTGGCCGATTTTTCAAGAAGCTGACAGGATTATTGGCTTCAATTCCTTAGGTTTTGACGTTCCCGCGCTTACCCCACTATCCCCTTACCCTTTTGCCAAACTTCCCCACTTCGACATAATGCAAAAAGTAAAGGAAGTATTCGGCAGAAGAATTAGTTTAGACGCAATTGCAAAAGAAACCTTAGACAGAGAAAAATTGGAAACCGGTCTCGACGCAGTTTTTCTTTGGCAAAAAGGAGATAAAGAGAGTTTAAAGAGACTTAAAGAATATTCTCAAGACGACACCTTAATTACTAAAGAAATTTACGATTTCGCTCTTAAAAACAGTCACTTATTATTTAAAGACAAATGGAATACACTGCGAAAAGTTGAGTTAGATTTCTCTTACCCAAAAGATAAACCGGAAAAACAAATTGGTTTGTTTTAAGGTTCACTTCACAAGTAGAATTACTATATGAAAAGTATCTTCAAAATAATCAAATTATCTAAACCCCAACACAAGTGGATTATCGTTTCCTTTTTATTAATTACTATTCAAGCTATTCTCCAACAGGCTACTCCTGTGACTTTAAAATACGTTGTTGACGAATTATCAAATCAGATAGGGAGAGCTTCCGGAAATTTCCAGAGACTGACATTTTTATTCGCACTGATACTGGCCATTAACGTTACCTTAGTCATCTTAAATAGCGTCAATCAACGTCTTGGTGATTATATCGGTTCACGCTTAGGCCGATACTTAACCGAAAAATACTATCGAAAAATTTTTACTTTACCGCAACCCTATTTTGACTCTGAGCTCTCCGGGAAAATAGTCAATCAATTAAACCGAGGAATATTGTCCATTCGCGACTTTGTCGGAACGGCAACAAATTTCATTATGCCGGCCATACTTCAGGCGATATTCGGAATTGCCGTCCTTTCCTACTATGACACAAGCATCGCGTTGTTAGCATTAGCCGTGTTTCCGGGTTACATTGCAATCTCTTCCTACTCAACCCGCAGATGGGGAAAAATACAAAAAGAGAAAAATATTCATGAAGACGCAACACGAGGAAGAATTGCTGAAGTTATCGGAAACATCAAATTAGTCAAAACTTACAATACCCAGCGTCGAGAGTGGAAATTTATTTCCGACAAATATCAAATAATAAATAAACTCTATGACAAACAATCTACCGGATACCACATTCTCAACTTTCTTAGGGAATTTGGACTCGAAATCGCATTTGTTGTGATTTTGTACATGATTTTTAGAAAAACATTTTTTGGAGAATTAACACTGGGCGAGATGGTGTTAATTATTCAAATACTAAACCAGCTGAGGTGGCCGCTTTTTGGAATGAGCTACATTTTAGAGCAAGTGCAACGGGCTAGTGCTGATTCCAAAGAATTTTTTGAAGTATTGGACATACACGGCAAAGAGGTTTTTCAAACCAAACAGTTATCCCGATTAGTCAAAAAACCGGAAATTATATTAGAACATATAAGTTTCTCATATGCGGATAGTTCACCTGTTCTGACGGATATTAACTTGAAATTAAAAAACCAAGAAAAAGTAGCATTTGTGGGGCATTCCGGCGCCGGCAAAACGACACTCGTTAATTTAATTTTGAAACTTTATGAACCAACCAAGGGCAAAATCACGTTGTCGGGAAAAAGTTATAAAAAGGTAAGCCATGCATGGGTTCGCGAGCATATGGCATTAGTTTTTCAGGACAATGAGCTTTTCTCCTCAACTATCAGAGAGAATGTTTCTTACGGTGTAAATAGCGCATCCGACGCCAAAATTACATCCGCGCTAAAACAAGCCAATGCTTATGATTTTGTTATGAAGTTTAAAGACGGCCTTGATGCCGAGATTGGTGAGCGCGGAATTAAGCTTTCTGGTGGGCAAAAACAGCGCATCCAGATTGCCCGAGCGATACTCCATAACAAGCCAGTCTTAATTCTTGATGAGGCAACAAGCAGCCTGGATTCCAAATCAGAAAGTTTAGTCCAGGATGCGCTTTCTAAACTCTTTAGAAATCGCCTTGTAATTATTATTGCCCATAGGTTTTCGACTATTCAAAATGTCGACCGCATACTAGTCTTGGACGAGGGCACAATAGTCGACGACGGAAAACCGCACGAGCTGGCAAGAAGAAAAGGAGTATATTCAGAACTTTTGCGATACCAAATTAAAGGAAACAAAAAACTCTTGCTTGAATACGAGCTAAGCTAAACATGTTGAAAACTTTATATTTATTACTTCTTCTTGGGTTTTGGGGATTGATGGGTTAAAAGGTAAATGCCGGGAAGAATTCCAAAGGAATTAACCAAAAGGATGGTGACAAACCACCATTTTTGTTCCAGCCTCGCACTTCGGTAGAGTGCAAATCCCTTGAGAATTAAATCTAGTATAACTAAAGGTAAAATCCACCCCCACCAATGGTTTGGGAATCCCCAATCACCAGGCCCGCCCAGATATCGCCACCAGAACATATTTTAATATTAGCACAGGGTTGAAATAAAAATATCTTCACACGCTAAGGGTGTTACAATTGCCAAATATTACCAGATATTGCCAAATATTACCTAATTTGGCGGTAATCAAAACAGCGTCTTTAAGTTTTCCCAATATTCTTTGGTTTCTCCGTGACCGCCTTTATCAAAAGTAATTACTTCAACCCCCAACCTTCTCAGCTTGCTCGCATACTTTTTGTAAGAAACAAGATTGTCATCTTTAAAAAGAACCACAGCCTTCGGCATAGGCATTTTGTTAAATTTTCTCACGCGCTCACTCCACGTACCCCCTACAATGTTGTGCCACAATACATCGTAAAAGGTACCTAATACTTCAAATGGTCTAAGTCTGATATGTTTAATAGATTCTTCCAGCCTATCTGTTTTGGGCACAAGAGCGCGCCCTATTTTGGTGGCTTTCAAAAATGCAAAGAGTGGATAAATTAAGCGCGGCACCTCTCTTGGTTCAACAGAAATCAGTAATTTGTCTATCATTTGCGGTTCCAGGAATCGTGGCACACAATTTAGCAAATATAGTTTTTTAACCCGTTTCGGATACCAATATGCATAATCTGCTGCAACTAAACCTCCAAATGAAAATCCACATAAGATAAATTTTCTAAGACCGATTTTGACTACCGCTTCATTAACAAATGTAGACAGTCCCTGAAGGTCATAGCTAATACCTTTTCGTCTGACCATAGGGAGGTCTGGAATAATGACTCGGTATTTTGAACTCAAATAATCCTTCAGCGGTTCAAAGGTTTTTGCCGAGTCGGAGTAGCCGTGCAAGAAAAGGATTGTATCGCGATTTTCCTCCCCATACTCGACGTAAAAACATGGTCCTCCTACACACTTAATCTTTTTGTATATAGTATTCATTTGCGAGTTGTGCAAAGTTTAGATAATTGGCAATATTTTTTCGACCATAGGAAAGCGCACGCTTCGAAAACATTCCTAAAAATGCATAAAAGGTAATTTTTTTCTTGGCTCTCTTAAAGCTATTTTCCCTTTCATAAGAGAAGAAATCCAGCGTGTCTGCATCTTGTAAGATTTTCGTATATAAGTCTCCACTCCTGTTTAGCTTTTTGAATGGAAAAGAAAAAGGACTTAAATAAATTGCGTTTTCGAGAATTGTTTTGTCATCCGCATTAATATCCAATTCAGCTAAAACTTTTGGTAATACTTTTTTTAGTCTTGCCCTTTCCAAAAAATAGTTCAGTAAACCCGGAGAGTAAAATGTATGATTTATGTCGTGAAGAAAGCAGGCTGCCAAAAGCAAATTAACGTCGATTTTGTTCTCAACTTTCAGCGTTTTAACAATTTTTTGTGCAAAGTTAGCAACTCGTTCTAGATGTTTAAAGCCATGTTGAGGGTCGGCAATTTCCCTCACCATATCGTTAACAAGATTTTTTACTTTGAAAAGTTGTGCCTCCGTCACTTTAATTAATCTTACCAAATACTAGCTTTAATAAAAGCTTCCCGTTCGACTCGTTCTACTCTCTCAGGATCTTCGACTTTTCTGTAGTAATTTTTTTACCAGTTAATAAAGTTTCTTTTTTGGAACGTGTCCATTTTTTTAATTGAGCTTCCCTTTTCATTGCAGATTCTCGGGTTGAGTGTTTTTCCGAATAAACTAATTTAAATGAGTTAAAGTAGCGGATATATTTTGCAGACTTTGAAGTCTTATTCTTATGTTCCTTGATTCTTTTCTCTAAATTATTCGTTTGACCTATATAAAGAGTGTTTGAGGAAGTTCGGAGGATGTAGACAGAATAGGACATACATTTTCTGTTGTATTATAACAGCCTTTTATTCAAACTCCCTGAAAACCGTGGGCTTTCAGTCCACGGATGAAAGGGAGGAGTGAACAAACGGTTCGACCTTACTCACCGTCCTGAGCAAAGTCGAAGGACTTGTTGAGTCCAAAAGGCGGGAACACTGAGGGCTCTTACGCCAAAGGCGCAAACTATGTTTAACTCTCGGTAGTTTATTATCAATCTGAAAGTAAATATAAACTCCCACAGGCTTTAGCCCGTGGGAGTTTGTCGCTGCGTGCCTTCGTCAGGATTAAAGCTTCATCTCCGCCAGCAACTGCGCAGCTATGAGCGGGACTTTCGCTTATACGCGATAAACTTAGATGGTAAAATGTAAATGTTATCAATGCTTAAAAAAATAAGGACAAAAAGCATTATCGGTGTCGGGAAAAATATACTGATATTTATTATTTTTAATATTATTCTTCTTTTAAATAAATGGTTATTAAGGTCCTGGAATATCAATCTTCCATTGGTATTTTTATCCATCAGTCTTTTTTTCATCTTCACGATGCTTATTTTTTTAAATAATAAGTTTCTACTGTATTTGTCAGGAGTTATTTTTTTACTTTTATGTTTTTATCAAGTAAAAACTACGAATTTAAAATATTTATATTCTTATACGCCATCCCAAATCGATACACAGATAAAAAGGGTAGTTTATTATCCTTCGGAATTTACCAGGTTGGGTTATATTTTGGAATATAAAAAAGAGACCTTAATTTTCTATAAAATTCAAGAAAATTTTTTCAACATGCTCGATCCGAATCAGTATTTCCCCGATTATTTTTTCTATTCACTCTTGCCTTTCGCAGTCATGGGACTTGTGAAATTCATCAATCTTAAGAAAACATTTATAAAACTTTTATTTATTACTTCTTCCGGGTTAATAACAATTCTGGGAGTCAACAGCCAATTGGGTCCGATAATATTGTTTCCCTTTATAAATTTATTTGCTTTTTTGGGATTCTTGCATATTTTTAAGCTTAAGTATTCACCATGAAAAAGTTTAAGAAATGGTTTTTGATCTCAATAATAATTATTTCATCTTTATTCATTTATGTGTATAAATTGGACAAGATTCCGAGCGGAGTCTATGTAGACGAGGCCGCGATTTCTTATAACGCAATTTCGATTCTGAAAACCGGGAAAGATGAATATGGTATGACGTACCCAATTCTTTTTAGGCTTTTCGGGTCCTACACACCTTCACTTTATATTTATATCGCAGCTTTTGCCTTCAAGATTTTTGGGGCAGGGATAGTTGTAACCAGAATGATATCAGTTTTGTCAGCACTTGGGAGTATTTATATTTTTTATTTACTAATAACTAAGTTGGAGATTTTAAAGTATAAATATTCAAAATTTATTGCGGCATTTTTTTATGCAATAAGCCCGTGGTTAATATTTAACGCCAGACTTGGTTACGAAACGACCTTGGGTTATTTTATTTTTCTTACAGGAATCTATTTTACCTACAAAGCGTTGCATAGCCCGAAAAATCTAATTGTCGGATTAGGATTACTTGCACTTTCGACATATGCCGCTCATACGCAAAAATTATTGTTTTTTATTTACGTTTTCTTCTATTTCTTGATTTTCGGAATAAAATTTATAGAAAAAAAACAACTAAAAATATTAATAACCTCGTTAGCTTTAACGGTGTTGGTTTTTATACCTTATATATTTATTATAAAAACTCAGGCTTTTTGGGTTAAGAATTTAAATTTTTTCGACCAGGAAATTTCGCAAATATTTGAAAACTTTTTCCTGCAAATATTAATTTATTATTCTCCAAAAACACTATTTTTTGCACTTCCGGATATAGACTTGCAGCACACGATTCCCCAGTTATCGATAATGTATAACTGGATGGTTATTCCATATTTACTGGGATTATATTTACTTATTAAAAATCGAAAAACTACGGCAAATAAATTTATAATATTTCTATTCTTTGTTACAGTTATTCCTGCAAGTTTGTCGGGAAGATTTATTTCCATCCAAAGAGCGCTTCCCTTTCTGGTTCCACTAATGCTTGTCATAGGTTATGGAATTGATTTTATACTGCAAAAGTTCGGCAGGATTGCAAAAATAATATTATTTTTTTTGTTTACGATTTATTCACTTCTTAATCTTTTCCGCGGTTACTTCATTCTGTTTCCCCGGGAACGGGCTTTGGCATGGAATTGGGGATATGATCAGGTTTCGGATTTTATTAAGAATCATCCGGAAAAAAAATTTACTATTGATAATTCCAGAAATCCAAGACTTTATATCGAACTGTTATACCTTTTGGATTATCCGCCCGACGTTTATCAAACGGAAGTCGACCCAAGATATAAATACGATTATTACGATGCACAACCGCAAATTTACAAATATCGATTCGGAAATATTGAAGTTCGAAATATTGATTGGGGAGCGGATGCGTGTCAAGACAAGATAATAATCGGTGATCCGTTATCGGTTTCTGACCTTCAAATAAAAGAACACTATCTTGAAAAGATTTATCAGATTAATGATTTTTGGCAGGAACCTGTTTTTATTTTCTACCAAACGGGTAATAAACCGGGGTGCTGAAATCAACAAACGAAGAGAAATGAGCTATAGCCACGAGCGAGAGAAGCGAGTTGAAGGGCCGAGCAGGCTGGTTAGGAACTCTCAAGACCCATATTTTTAGTTATTTTATTAAAGTTCCCACATCTTCGCCGTTAATGATTCGTTCAACGTTCTCTAAATGGTCTATGTTAAATACGCGTATTGGAATTCTCTCTCGTTGGCATAAAGCAAAGGCAGTATTATCCATTACTGTTAGCCCTTTTTCTAAGGCTTCCTGATAACTAAGTTTTCTATACATCCGAGCATGGGCATCTTTCTTAGGGTCATTCGAATAGACACCTTCGACATTGCTACCTTTAAGAATAATATCGCATTTTAACTCACAGGCCTTAAGAGCGGCGGCAGAGTCGGTTGTAAAAAAAGGGCTCCCTGTTCCTCCTGCGAGTATCACAATTCTGCCTTTTTCAAGATGCCGCACTGCCCTCCGTCTAATAAAAGGTTCACATACAGACTGTACGACAAGTGAAGACATAACACGGACTTTGCTTCCAAGACGTTCCAATTCTTCTTGAAGCGCCAAGGCATTCATAACTGTTGCAAGCATTCCTATATAATCTGCCGTTGCTTTGTCAACTTTAGTGTTGGCAACATCCCTCCCCCTAAATAAATTACCGGCACCTACTACTATTGCCATTTCAATTTTGGTTTTTTCTTTAATGGAATGAAGGTATGAAGCAACTTTCGCTATAGCTTTAAAATCTAATCCTTTTTTTGTTTTTTCTCCAAACAATTCTCCTGTTAACTTAAGAAGAATCCGTTTATGCCGCATCATAACGATTATAACTTAAAAATCGTCAGATAGTGCCTTTAGCCAATCTTAATTATTTTGGTATGCCGGTCTAGGACCACCTCACTTTCCTGCTTTACCTGTTGACCAAATAAGAAACAGCTTCTTTTTAAATCCTCCCCGCGTCTTTCTTTTTTCTTCCTGAAACTTCTCAACGCGTGAAAATGGAATATGGTAATGGGATGCAATAGATTTGGTCAGTTCTAATACATCTGCCAGTTCATTAAGAAGTTCTTCTTTTGAGGCATAAGCCGCTTCTTTGGCCTCTTCAACTAGTTTCTTTTTTAGTTCTTTTTCAAATTCAGATTTGCCCAAAATTCTGGTTTTATAATCATCACCCGTAGATTTTATCTTTTCCGGAATCTTATCCCGAACAAGTTTTTGGTGATAATATTTCTTCTTCTTTCTTGCTGAGCGGGCTTATACTAGAACCTTTTGACAATTGAAGTATATCAAGGCTTCTTAAATGAAGCTAGATATGGTAAAATTAGCCTGTATTTAGCTGTATTGCGGGATCGTCTAACGGTAGGACACATCCCTCTGGAGGATGGTATCTTGGTTCAAATCCAAGTCCCGCAGCCAGTATATGCACCCCTACCCGAGTGCCTCGAAAGTCCCGTGTCACCTTCAGAAGAGCTATTTCAGGAAGTGAGGATTATAACCAAATTTTACCCTTGAAAATTTAGCGTTCAAATCTCTTTTCTGTGTACTAGAAACAACCAGTTTGTACTAGTTAAATTTTACTTATTATTAGCCTCCTTTGGGGCTAAATAATAAAATCTTCTAGCATATATTCTCGATTTTATTTTAAATACTTTTCAATATTTGCTTCGTGTTCTTCAAGCGTTTTCGCACAATGGATTGTTCTCGATGAATCGTGCAAATAATAATAGCAATCTGTCTCCGTGGGATTAAGAACTGCATCGATAGCATCCATTCCCGGATTAGAGATGGGGGTCGGCGGCAACCCTTTATTTTTATACGTGTTATAAGGAGAATCGATATCCTGGATATCTGTGGATTTTATGGGAGCCCACCATCCTGAATCTGTTTTTCCTCTTGCATACTGCACAGTCGCATCAATTTCCAAAGCTTGGTCATTAAGGAGTCTATTCCATATGATTCCTGCAATGAGGGGCATGTCGTCCTTTCCAGCTGCCTCGCGCTGAACTATCGAAGCAATTTTCAATGCTGTAGTCCACTTTACATCTTGCTCCGAGAATTTTTCAGGATAACCGGCAAACCTTTCATTAAAACGGATTATCATTCTTTTAGCCGTATCTAACCCTTTTTCATCAACCGGGATGAGATAAGTATCGGGGAAATATACCCCTTCCCGATAGTCAAATTCCATTGCAGTATAAGTATTGTTCCACTTTTCCAATTCTGCATCACTCCAGTGAAGCTCTTTAGCAAAACGTTCTCCTATTTCTTCTTTTCTTAATCCCTCCGGAATAGTGATCCATTTGAGTTGAGGTTCTGAGGTTAATATAGTTATCAATTTGCGGGTGTTCATACTTTTAGAAATCTTATAACCACCTGGTTCAATTTCTCCAAAGCGTAAAGTCATAACACGGGCAATAGGGACTGAGAATGAAAAACGAACATATCCCCCTTCCAATAATCTTTTAACCGTATCTTTTTGATTGGTCCTACTTATAACAAAAAGCCCCTCCTCTGCTTTAGAATCCGGTGCATTAGTGGAGTATAAAAAAATAGTTAAAAAAAGGGTTAATACACCTGCAATTATTCCTCCGACAATAATTAATTTTCTCATAGACATTTATATCACTGCATAGCTGCTATGCAGTGAATGATTTATCAATCTGTTTTTGTATGGTGCTTCACTTTGCAGTTAAGGTAAATGATGCTGAATCAACATAGTTCCCTTTATGATAAGTTGTACCTATTATTTTATGTGATCCTGTTGCCAACGCCCCAGAACAATAATAGCCGTAGAGTTCCCAATGACCGGCATAGGTATATTCTAATTTTGTATCATCGTTTAACTTAAGTACGCTGCTGTTTAAGAAAACTGAGAATGTAATGATTTCTTCATTAACGAAAGCATTGGCATCAGCTTTACCTTTGTCACTCCCATCTTTAAATTGTCCGTCGTTCAATCCGTCACTCATTCCTATCCAGAATGACTTTCCCGCTTCCACTTCCACAGTACTATCCTTCTGGGACTTGCCGAAAAACACATTTAGAGTATTGATATTTGTAGGCGTTTGAGAACATTCAGCAAAAGGTATAAACTCTGTTCCTTCGACTACTGCGTGGGTGGTTGGGGTTATTAATGTCCCTTTTTGAACCTGAACGTACATCCCACCTAAATTGTCCACAAAATCACCCTTAGAATCAAAAACCATAAAGATCAGATATTCGTCTTTATTCAAAAAAATATCAATAGACTGTCCTTTGCCCAGTTGTTCAGCCTCCTCGCGTGTTGGTTTGAAGTCAGGGTAGCGATCCCCAGGGTAACCTACTAGGTAATCCCAGTTTGTGTGAGTATTATTTGGTCCGCTCCAATCAATCGAACGGTTTTTGTAGAGCATAACTTTTGCTTCCCATCCTTTTGCCGGATCTGCCAGATACGCTCCGCCAGTTATTGTAAACCTGTACGTTCCAGTTGAGGGAGCATTATAGGTTGTCCCCTCTTCAACAGCTGATACAAAAATTGTCGTCTCGATGGTTGAAAAAGTTAGAACTGGTCTGGGTGTTGGAGTAGACGATGTTGCTAAGCTCGGTGTAACGGACAATTCAACATTACTGGTAGCATCAGGAGTAATTAAATCTTTCGATGAATTCTGTGTTTCTGAAATTGTCTGTTCACTTTTCAGTAAAAAGGGGGTATTGGGAATTACCCCTGCGGCATTTGCAATACCAATGGTTGACGCTGCAATAATCGTCATACTGACAGTTGCTAAGCTTGTCGGTCCGATTGCGGCTGAAGCAATGTTTGCGGGAGTATTTTGATATCTAATATTTTCAACTCTTACTGCTTTAACCCTCACGAGCGCTAGGTTTACTTCCTCCCGAATGTCATTCACAAGATCAATGAAAAATAAAAGTTTCTCTTTCCTTTCTTCATCTTCTTTTGTTTTCACTTTTATATTTGAAACAACAAATCCAATTATTTCATCTCCCCTGAGGAATTTTAATGTTCGGGAAACATAATCTGCTTTTTTAAGAATCGCATCAATTTTTGGATCAATACCTTCAAGAAGTCCACACGCTTCCTTAAATGTATCCAAGGTAAGCTTATTAGGATTTTTAATCAGTTCATGGGCAAGAGCATATTCGTTATAGACTTGTTTTTTGGGACCACTTTGAACCTGAAACTTCTTAATAGATAACCCATATTTCCTTTGCAAGAAACTCCATCCGACAATAAGTGCAGACATACTTACCAGAAGTCCTGGAAAAAATTGTATTACCTCAATACCTAATGCAGAAAATAAACAGATACTGTCTACAATACAGTCTATGAGAAACGATATGGCCACAGTTAAGACAAAACGTTTATTAACAAGTGAAATTAAAATAGCCTCGAAACCGGCAATTAGACCAATAATGGCAAACCCCGTAAAACCCTTTTCCTCCGGCATCAAGATCTGCGAAAGATGGATATATAAATAGAATGAGATTAATGAAATAAGGTAACTTACAGCCAAAAAGATAAAAGCTAGCGCTAACTTTCTACCGAATTTTTTTATTTTCCGTATTCTCCGTAAATATTTAAAGTTTTTCATTGTTTACACACCGATTTTACATTTATTTTTAACGTGATTATAGTATTAGCAAACCAAACTACAATATGGCTATTTACTAGTTAATATTTTGAGATTTCTTTCAGAAATGATCTTTTGAAAACTTTGACTTAGAACCGTTTTTTATCCATTAAAAAAGGACTCCTTTCGTGAGTCCTTTAACGAGTACACCTCGAATTCCGAAGTGGAATTAATATCTATATCAAACTTGCCAAGATAAGAATTTGAGATACCCTTTTTATTCTGTCTTATTTGTCTCATTTAGCCTTGGGGTGAGACATCAGTTATAATGATAGAAAGGTTCGAAACCTATATGCTCAGCAAGTCTTGTTAATGTTTAGAAATTTGAAGTGATTGGGAATTTTTATCGACCCCTAACTTACAAGTGCCGCTGATTGGAAAACTAATTATCGGAGA
>Ga0214473_10002013_pt1 | contig 25685 bp, 23 predicted proteins | sample RVTome_7_FD_203509 | JGI IMG/M metagenome (GOLD analysis project Ga0214473, IMG submission 203509) | Soil microbial communities from uranium-contaminated site in the Upper Colorado River Basin, Wyoming, United States - RVT98D197 | ecosystem: Environmental > Terrestrial > Soil > Contaminated >...
CGTCCTCGACGCAAGTGACGAGCTTGGCACCTTCCTGGATGAGCCGGTGAACGCCTTGCGTGGTGGGAGAGTCGATGGAGCCGGGGACCGCGAACACTTCGCGGTTTTGCTCCAGCGCATGTTTTGCGGTGCCCAGCGAGCCGCTGCGCGCCGCCGCCTCGATCACGATCGTCCCCAAGGTCAACCCGGCGATGATGCGGTTGCGCATGGGAAAGTGACCGGGAAGAGGGGGACTGTCGAGCGGGAGCTCGGACACCACCGCCCCATTCTTCGAGATAGTCTCCGCCAGTCGCCGGTGCTCGGGAGGATAGATGCGGTTGAGACCGGAGCCCAGTACTGCAATCGTCCGCCCGCCGGCCTCGAGGGCGGCTCGGTGCGCTACCCCGTCGATGCCGCGCGCCAATCCGCTCACGACCGTGGCGCCGCGTTGCGCCAGCGCCCCCGCCAATCGGTGACATGCCGCGACGCCGTAGGCGCTGGCTCGCCGCGAACCGACGACCGCCATGGCGCACTCGTCGGCATCGGCCAGCCGACCCCAAACGTAGAGCACCAGTGGCGGGTCCTCCATGGTGCTGAGGAGTTTCGGGTAGTCCGGTGAGAGGAGGCCGAGGAGCGAGAACCCTTGGCGCGTCGCGTTTCGATACTCGCTCTCCGCTTGCCTGATCACCTGCGGCGGGACCGGCGACGCCAGATGGGGGAGGGCCCTCTGGTAAGTGCCATACCGGCGCACGAGCTCCACCTTGTCTCGGAGCAGGACCCCGTCGGCCTGGGCTAGGGTTAGAGCGAAGACGAGAGACTCGTTGACCGGTGGGGACATGGAGCGTGTCATGGAAGGCCCATCGTTTGGCGTTTTCCCGTGGTGAACCAGTCGTCGCCGAGGCGCACCCCCCTGGTGGGCTGGCGAGCCACGGCCCTACTGAGAAGAGACGGAAAAAGAGTGGGGTAGCCGCCTCGGAATCCATCCCGTGCTTGCGTGGGGTCAAGGGGCTGAGATAACATACGCGGGCCGGCCTGCCCCCGTGAACTCTGGCACTCTTGTACGTTGGACCGCCCGGAGCAAGAAACGCCTATGCGACAGCTGCAGCGGTTGCGATCGCAGACATTCTTCATCTTGGCACTCTCCCTCGCATCTTCTGCCTGGTCGCTGTCTGCCGACACCAAGCCCGAAGACCTATCCAAGAAGCAAGTCGAGTTTGGAATCGACGTCGCCCGCATTGGCCTGTGGCGGGAGGCGGTCTACCGATGGCAGAGGGCGGTGGAGCTCGACCCATCGAACGCTAGCGCCCGCAACAATCTCGGAGTAGCCTACGAGCAAGCGGGTCAGTTCGATCTCGCCGAGGAGCAGTACCAGCGGGCTCTGGAGCTGGATACGAACAACGTGTACATCCGCCAGAACTACGAGCTTTTCAGGGAAGCCTATGAAAAGAGGAAGAGGAAGGACGGGGACAGCACGCCTTAGCATCATCTCCACGATTGCTGTCAGAATGAAGTCCGGGGCCCTGGCGCTGGGGACCGGGGCCTTGTCCGCCACAGTCGTTTCCTGCACGAGCTATTACGAGGTTCCCATCGAGGTTCCCATATCTGCCAAACTCGACGTTTCTGATTTCAACCGTGTCCTGGTGGCGAGCTTCGTCACCCAAACTACCGAGGATCTGGATCTGGACCAGGAAACCGTTCGTCTTCTGCGCAACCAGCTGAGAACCCGTTCCCAACTACGAGTCATCGAAGCCGAGGTGCCGCCACTGGGAGACTTCTCGGAAACCACGCTAAAAGAAAGCGGGAAGCTTGAGGAGTTCGAGCGGCTGGAGGAGGAGGCGAGGGCGGAGGGGCAGGAAGAGATCTCGAGGCAAGAGTGGATCGACATGGAGCAGGACAAGCTGTTAGCCGACCAAGAGTACTGGCGGAAGATCGGTGAAGAGTATCAGCAGCCGCTCATCGTGAGTGGTCGACTCACCTTCAGTTCCGAGGCGCGCTCTGGTTTTGCTCGGGGTGATCGCTATGTGCGCGACGCTTACGGCCGACCGCGGCTCGTTCGCAGCACCAACTTTCAGGAGAGGACCGGCTACGTCTTGGCGGCGGAGTTCTATTTCATCGATGGTCATACCGGAAGATCGATTCATCGCGAGCGATTCACCGAGGAGGTCATCTACGGTCAGGAAGAGAGAACCTCCGCCCTGTCGTCTTACTTCGAGCTGATGGACCGTTTGCTCCCTAATTTCCTGAGCATATTGAGCCCCCAGACGTTCCGAGGAACCCGCATTCTCCTGCGGTGAGTGGTAGGTATCAGAGAGCGTAGTCACCCATAACCAGCGCGGTGGTCATTGATGTCGCTGGTTGGCGGTATCACCTGGTGGATCCAGCGAGGCATGCAATGACCGACACAATAAGAAAAAGCATCGGACAAATCAGTGGCGCGGTACTCGTCCTGGCGCTGGTGAGCGGCTCCGCTCTCGCGCAGCAGGCCCAGTTCAGGCCTTATTACGGAAAGAACAAGGTCAAGTACGACCATCCCAATTGGCAGGTCTATCGCTCGCCGCACTTCGAGGTGTACTACTACCCGGAGTTCGAACAGCACCTGGGCCGTGTGGTGAGTTATGCGGAAAGCGCCTATGAGCGGGTCTCCAACGAGCTCAAGCACGAGATCTCCTTCCCCATTCCTCTCATCCTCTACAAGACGTTCTCGGAGTTCGCCCAGACGAACCTTTTCCCCGCGGAAGTGCCGGAAGGGGTACTGGCGTTCGCGGAACCGGTCCGAGATCGCATGGTCCTTCCTATCGACGAGCCGCCTGACAAGCTACAAGAGCTCATCATTCACGAGCTGACGCACATTTTCGAGTTCGACATCATTCCTCGCTCGCTGGTCCGCCGTTCAGTACCCCTGTGGATCGATGAAGGACTCTCCGACTACATGACCGGAGAGTGGGATGCGTTGGATCTGATGATGATCCGGGACGCTGCCGTCACCGACGAGATCCCGACTCTGGAGGAGCTCAACATGGAGTTCTCCCGAGCTCCCTACAACTTCGGTCATGCGATTTTCGAGTTCATGGAGGAGCGCTTCGGGAAGGAAGGCGTACGTCAGTTCTTGTTCGCCCTCCGCCGAGCGGTGGTGGGAGGAGTGAGCTCTGACGTCTATGAGCAATCCTTCCGGATGGATCCCGAGGAGTTCGACCGGCAATTCCGGAAATGGCTCAAGGAGCGTTTCAAGCCCTATCGGGACAAAGAGCTTCCTACCGACTACAGCCGGGACTACGCCCCCGATCAGCGGCGTCAAGGAAAGTGGGTGGCGGCCTTGACCGCGGCCCCTTCCCCCTCCCGCGAGCTGGTGGCGGTTCTGAGCTACAACCGGCGGGAAGGCGAGCTGGACGTCGTCCTCATCTCGAGCAAAGACGGCTCCCTGATCAGAAATCTGACTCCCGGGTACAGCGGAGACTTCGAGTACATCCCGCTGGTTGGCCAGGATGCATTCCTGGGAGCGGCGTTGGGGTGGACACCCGACGGCCAGCAGGTGGGCTTTTTCGGAAGGTACCGCAAGCGACGTGCGCTGGTCATGGTGAACGTTCTCACCGCCGAGGTCGATCGCCGCTACGAGATGCTGCTGGATGGTGCCGCCTTTCCGAGCTTTTCTCCAGACGGCAAGTACGTCTATTTCTCGGCTCTCCAGGATGGCGTGGGTGACATATTCCGTATGGACCTGGTGACCGAGGAGGTGACGAACGTCACTCAGGACGAGTTCTTTGACAAGTTTCCGCTGGTATCACCGGACGGCGAATGGCTCTACTATGCTCGGCGCATCAGCGGGCACGACAAGCTCTACCGCGTGCGGCTCGATAATTCCGGGGAGAAGGAGCAGCTGACGTTCGGCCCGTACGACGATGCCGCCCCCACCTTCTCCACCGACGGCAAGCTCCTTTTCCACGTTTCCGATGAGGACGACAAGGTATTCAACCTCCGCTCGCTCGACCTGGAGACGGGAGACATCATTCAGTACACCGACACGCTGGGTGGGAACTTTGCCCCGGCGGTGGTACTGGACGACGCGGGCGAGGAACAGCTGCTCTTCACCAGTTACTACAAGGGTGAGTGGGGTCTTTACCGCCTGAGTCTCGACGAGCCCGTCAAGGAGATCACCGCCGACCAGATCATTCGCACCGAAGGGCCGGTGATCGACTTCGTCCCGCCCGTCCTCCATCAGGTCATTCCGGAGAACAAACGAAAGAAGGCGACATTCGAGAAGCTCTTCGTTGCCGGCGCACCACCCATCGCGGTGGGCGTCAACAGTGACGGGAGCTTCTTCGGAGGCACCGGAATCACCTTTACCGACGTATTGGGAGATCAGAACTTCAGCTTCTTCGCCCTATCGGTTCGGGAGTTCCGCAACTACGTCGGCAACTACACCAATCTCGGACACCGGCTGCAGTACGCCCTCTCCGGGTTCGATACGACGAGTTTCTTCTTCACGAATCCTTTCATCATTGGACAACCGCTCAACCTATTCAGCCGTCAAGGCGAGATCGCTACTCTGAGACAGAGCGGCGGGGGCTTCGCCGGAATCTATCCACTCGATCGCTTCCGGCGATTCGAGTTCCATACCGGCATCATCAGCCAGCGGACCAATTTTCAGAATCCGTTTCTCGATCCAGACATCAATCCAGGCGGCATCGGTTTTCCTCCAGAGATCTTCGAGGCGTTTCAGGAGTCTCTGGAGAGGCGCTTTCCCAACGGGACGATTCTTCCGCTCGGCGTCTCCTTCGTTACCGAGACGACTCGCTTTCGGAACTTTGGACCTTTGGCGGGAAGCACCATGTTGCTCAGTGCCACGGTCTCCCCGGGTGGGCCCTTCCTCGCTCGACGTACCCTCCAGGCCGATCTCCGAAAGTACCTGCAGCTGACATCGGGGAGCCTGGTGGCGCTGCGCCTTCGGGGCTTTCACAGTGCTGGAGACAATCCCGACTTCTTCTGGTTCGGCGGTGACAACACCATGCGGGGCTACCCGTACCAGGGCTTCGTCGGAAACCGTGGCTTCTACGGCAATGCGGAGTTGCGTTTCCCTCTGGTGGATGCCCTACTCACGCCGCTTGGTTTCTTCGGTCCTCTCCGCGGCACTTTCTTCGTCAACATGGGAGGGGCGGCGTTCGAGGATGAGTCGTTTCAGGTCTTCGCCGACAACCTCCGTATCTCGCGGGTGGACGGTCGGCTGGTCGAGGGATGGGGTTTGAAGGATACGGTGGCCTCCTGGGGGTTCAGCTTGGGCATGAACGCCTTCGGGCTGCCACTGCACTTCGATTGGATCAAGCTCACGGATTTCGCCCAGCCGGTTTCCGATCGTCTTAGCTTGCGGGACGAGACGCAATTCAAGTTCTGGATCGGGTTCGATTACTAAATCGCGCGCCTTTCTTGACAGGGACGCTCTCCCCGAACTAAAATAGGTAAGTTACGGTAAATAGATGGGAGAAAAGCCCTTGTACGTGATTTTCGAGAGTGGAGGCAAGCAGTTTCAAGCCTCGCCGGGCGAGCGTTTGCGACTAGAGAAGCTCGACGCCGAGGTCGGCTCCGAAGTTCAGTTCGACCGTGTCTTGCTGGTCCACCGCGACGGCAAGATTCAGGTGGGCAGACCCTATTTGGAAGGAGCCCGAGTGGTGGGGACCGTTCTCGAACAGGACCGCGACAAAAAGGTCCTGGTCTTCAAGAAGAAACGCCGTAAGCAGTACCGGCGGACCCACGGGCATCGCCAGGCGTTTACCGCGGTCACTATCGACAAGATTGAGGGTAAGGGGTAAAGGCAATTGGCACACAAGAAGGGTCAAGGTAGCTCCCGGAATGGGCGAGACAGTCACTCCCAACGGCTAGGTGTGAAGGCGTTTGGAGGGCAGCAGGTCTCGGGTGGGACGATCCTGGTGCGACAGAGGGGAACACGGTTCAAACCGGGAGAACACGTGGGACGGGGAAAGGACGATACGCTCTTTGCCCGCGCCAGCGGCGTCGTCCAGTTCGAGAACCACGGCCAGCGCGGACGCTTCATTAGCATCATTCCCCGGGCGTCTTCCTAATCGTTTGCCCCGCCCTTTCCGCTATCCCCGCACCAGCAACGAAGACTGACGTGCAACCTAAGTTCGTCGACGAAGCCCGCATCGAAGTACGGGCAGGCGACGGAGGTCGGGGGGTCGTCAGTTTTCGTCGCGAGAAGTACGTTCCCAGAGGTGGGCCGGACGGCGGTGACGGCGGCAGGGGAGGCTCGATCTGGCTAGTCGCTCGTGCCAACCGCAACACGCTCGCCGACTACCGCTACCATCCCCGGTTCCAAGCCGAACGAGGTCGTCACGGGGAGGGCTCCCGGCGTACCGGCCGTGATGGGCAGGATCTTTCCCTGGCTGTTCCCCTGGGAACGGTGGTCTTCGAGGACACGACCGGAGAGATGCTGGGAGACCTTCGACAGGAAGGCGAGCAGCTCCTGGTGGCGCAGGGGGGCCGCGGAGGCCGCGGGAACGCTCACTTCGCGACTCCGACCGACCAGGCTCCTCGCCGCTTCGAAGAGGGACAAGGCGGTGCGCAGCGGCGACTGCGGCTGGAGCTCCGATTGATCGCCGAAGTGGGTCTGGTAGGCTTTCCCAACGCCGGTAAGTCGACTTTCATTCGACGCGTTAGCGCCGCGCGCCCCAAGGTCGCGGCATACCCGTTCACCACGCTCACACCGCATCTCGGTGTGGTGGACGTCGGAGACGGAGAAGGTTTCGTATTGGCGGACGTGCCTGGACTGATTCCAGGTGCGCACCGCGGTGCCGGTCTGGGCCATAAGTTTCTCCGGCATCTCCTGAGGACCGGGCTTCTGGTCTACTTCATCGACGTCTCGGAGGCATCGGAAAGGGACCCCGTCCAAGACCTCGAATGTCTGATGGAGGAGGTGGAGCGATTCGGACGCGGCCTGGAGAAGAAACCTGCGGTGGTAGCGGCCAACAAGATCGATGTCCTGTCAGATGGAAGTCGCCTGGCGTCGCTCGAGAGCGCAGCCAAGGAATTCGGACTCGAGGTCTGGGCCGTCTCGGCCGCTACCGGTGAGGGGACCGAGCGGTTGCTCGTGTCACTGGCCCGTCGGCTCCAGGAGAAGGAGATCAGGAACTTGGTGCAGGGGCGATGAGTCGCCAGCGATGGGGGGTCTTGGGGGGCACCTTCGATCCAATCCACTTCGGGCATCTCCGGGCAGCGGAGTCGGTCCGGGAGGCTATGGTTCTGGACCGCATCGTGTTCGTTCCCTCCCGCGTTCCACCTCACAAAGCGCGGCCGGCGGTGACCTCTGCCGAAGACCGCTACCTCATGGTCGAGGCGGCGGTGTCGCTCCAGCCGACATTCGAGGTCAGCCGGATAGAGATCGAGCGTCAGGCGCCTTCCTACACCATCGACACCCTGGCTCAGTTAGCCGGCCAGGATCCCGAGAGAGAGGTTTTCTTCATCACCGGGATCGATGCCTTTCGCGAAATTAGAACTTGGCGACAGTGGGAGGAACTGCTCCGTACCTATTCGTTCATCGTGCACGGAAGGCCGGGGTACGGTCTGGCGGGAGCCTTCGAAGTCGTACCCGAGGAGCTGCGCTCGCGACTGGTAGAGATCCGAAACGGAGCGCCGCCGTCAAGCGAGCGAGGACCTTCCATCTACTTGGTCAACGCTTTGACGCTCAACATTTCCGCCACCGAGATCCGGGCGTTCGTGCGAGCGGGACGGTCGATCCGATATCTGGTGCCGCCCGAGGTGGAGTCCTATATCGCCGAACATCGTCTCTATAAGGAAAAGGCCGGGTAACATTTGACGACCAAGAAGCTGACACTGAGGAGCATGGGGAAGGATGTGCGGACGGCGATTGCGGCCTCCCAGGAGAGAAAGGCTGGCGATCTGGTGGTCTTGGATTTGAGGGGCCTAGCGAACTTTACCGACTTTTTTCTGCTCGCCACCGGCAGCTCGAGTCGGCAGCTCAGGGCCATTGCCGACGCTATCGAGGAGCAACTCGCCCAAAACGGCGTCAAGCCGGATCACGTGGAGGGCTACACGCATGGTGACTGGATCTTGATGGACTACGTGGACTTCATCGTTCATGTCTTCACCCCGCGCAGTCGGGTGTACTACAACCTGGAGCGGTTGTGGGGGGACGCGGCTCGACTCGCCATCGCCAGCTGAAGGTCCAGGATGTCCGACGCGACGGAAACGACAGGCAAGGCGGCACGCGCGCTTTCCAGCGCGTTCATTGCCCACGATCCTCAGATGATCGAGGTGGTTGCCTTGCTGCGGCGCCTGTCCGACGCTCCGACCAATGTATTGCTTTCCGGCGAAAGCGGAACCGGAAAGGACTTGGCGGCCAGCGCGCTCCACTACTGGGGAAAGCGGGCCGACCATCCGCTGGTCAGAGTCGATCTTCCCTGTATTCCTGGTGACCTCATGGAGAGCGAGCTGTTCGGATACGAGAGAGGCGCATTCACCGGCGCCCGAGAGGCCAAGCCCGGCAAGCTGGAACTGGCGGGGGAGGGTACGATCTTCCTCGATCAAATCGGCGAGCCGGAGCCGACGCTTCAGGCCAAGCTGTTGCGGGTGGTGGAGGATAAGACCTTCGAGCGGGTAGGGGGTACCCGAACGCTCACCCTGGGGGCCCGCATCGTGGCATCGAGCAGCGGTGACTTGATGGAGGCGGTGGAACGCAATTCCTTCCGTCGTGACTTGTTTCACCGGCTCAGCGTGTTCTGGATTCAGCTGCCGGCGCTACGGGACCGCCGGGACGACATCGTTCCCCTGGCACAGTACTTTCTGAAGCGACAGGGCGAGAGATTGGGTGGGAGTTTTCCCGAGGAGTTTTCGAGCGGGGCTTTGGAGGCGCTCCAGAGCTATCTGTGGCCGGGTAACGTGCGAGAGCTCAGGGGGGTCGTGGAGCGGGCGGGGCTGATGGCCCGTGGGTCTCGCATCGAGCGGGAGGACCTGCCCGTTGCCATACTGGACAGTCCGTCGGTCGTGTTCCGACTCGGTAGCGAGCACAAACCGACCTTGGCGGAATTGGAGAAGGACTATATAGAGCGAACGCTCCGTCACGTTCGGGGGAATCAAACTCGTGCGGCGAGGATCCTGGGAATCAGCCGAAAGGCACTGTGGGAGAAGCGCCGGCGGTATGGTTTGGACTAAACTGATCAAGAAAGAGGGTTCGCGGGGGCGGAGATGCGACTCAGAACGCTTTTAAGCTTGCTGCTGATTTTCGGGCTGGTTTGGTCCCTGGCATCGACCATTGCTATGAACCGGGACCCGGTGGAGATCAGTCTGGCCTTGATCCCTCCCCTCAATGTGGAGCTGTGGATGGCACTGCTGGGCGCCTTCGGTGCGGGAGCGGCCCTCATACTGTTCTTTGACCTGGCGGGAGGCGTTCGGCGCTTCGCCAGGAACAGGGAGGCGCGGCGGCTCCACCGCGCGCATGAAAGGACCGAAGATCTTTATTTACAGGGTCTTGACGACATGGTCAACGGGCGCTACCAGCAGGCGGTCGCCCAGTTCGATAAGGTGCTGTCTCGGGAGCCGGACCATTTGAACGCCCTCATCAAGCGGGGCGACAGCCTGCAGACGCTGGAGCGGCATCGGGAAGCGGCCCAATCGCTGGAACGAGCCATGGCTCAGGCGCCCGAGCACTTGGTGGCCCTCTACTGTCTGTCGGACGTGTACCACACCCTTGGTGACGGGGCGCGCGCCGAAGAAGTCCTCAAGCGCATCATTCAGATCGACCCGCAAACCACCGTCTCCGCGCACCGAAAGCTGCGCGACCTCAAGATCGAGCAGAAGAACTGGCAGGCTGCCGACGAGCTCCAGCCGAAGATAGAAAAGATGGTCACCTTGAGCGCGGAGAAAGAGGCAGCCCGCCGCATGTCGATCGGCATCCGTTTCGAGGTCGGGCGGCAACGGCTGGCGCAGGGGGAGCTCAAGGAAGCCATCGCGGCGTTCCAATCGGTCCTCAAACGGGATGGCCAGTTTGTCCCCGCCTACCTGAAGCTCGGTGAGGCACATATGAAGGGAGGGGATACCGACGAGGCTCTCGCCGCCTGGCGCAAGGGTCATGAGGTCACCGGATCGACGGAGCTGCTGGCCGCCGTTCAGAATCATTTCCTCACCATCGAGAGGCCCGAAGAGGCCATCGGCACGTGGAAGCAGGCGATCGTCTTGTCCGAGAACGAGGCGCCCCTCCGATATAGCCTCGGCAAACTGTACTATCGTCTCTTCATGCTCGACGAAGCTCTTAAGGAGTTCCGACTGATTGAGGACACGGTGAGCGGCTTGCCCGCGCTTCACGTCTTCATCGCGCGAGTCTTGGAGAGTAAGGGCGACTTCAAAGGAGCTCTCAGCAAGACCAAGACCGTGCTCGGTGAAGTGGGGGGGTTAATGCAGGACTACAGCTGCGACTCCTGCCACAGTCAATACAACGAATGGCGGGACTACTGCGAGCGCTGCGGCCAGTGGAATACGATTGCCCTTGACGTCCGCGCCGCCACTCGACCCGAGCCCTCCATTCTTCCCGCCCCCACCTGGTCGACGTCCTAGAGATGACCGGCCGCCTGGGATCGATCCTGGGTGGCCTGGTGGCGTTCGGGTTTCCCTCCAACTGCGTCGTTTGTAAGACACCTCTGGAATGGCCTCTCCCTGGGCCGGTCTGCGAGCCCTGCTGGCGGTCGCTTCCCAGGATTGAATGGCCCTATTGCAGCCGATGCGGCATCCCGTACGAGGAGACCGTCGCCGAAGGGCTGTGCGGACCCTGTCGCGTCGAGCCACGGCGACGGTTCCGTCGAGCCCGCGCCATGGGTCGATATGAAGGCGCTCTGAAGGAGACGATCCTTTCGATGAAGTTTGGCGGGAGGCCCAGGTTGGCAACGGCGTTGGGGCGGCTCGCCTTCAGCAGCCAGATCCTCACCGGGGAGCTCGAGGTGGGGGATGCGGTCGTCCCGGTTCCCCTTCACTGGAGGCGACGACGGGAGCGCGGTTTCAACCAGGCCGAGCTGTTGGCAAGGGCCATTGCCAAGGCTGCCAGAAGACCCTGTAGCCGAGCCCTCGTCAAGATCACTCAGCGACCCCCGCAAGCGGGGCTCAGTGCGGCAGCGCGTCGGCGGAACGCGGCGGGAGCCTATCGCGCCCGCCTTCCGGCAGGCCTGGTGGGAAAGCGTCTTCTCTTAGTGGACGATGTGTTCACCACCGGCGCGACCGTGGAAGAGTGCTCGCGGGCGCTTCTCCGGGCGGGGGCCAGATCGGTGGACGTCTTGACCGTGGCTCGAGTCCCCTGAGGCGGCGTTTCTGACGGCTCGTCCAGCGTTCTGCTTATTTTGTGATCGCTCGCGCGGAACGGATCTAGAATAAAAGGCCTGTGATCGGAGGGACGCAGATCAGAACAGGAGCGCACATGTGGAGGCGGAGCCTTTTCTTGTTGAGCCTACTTCTCCCTGCGATGGTGGTCTGGTCCGGCCATGGGCTGGCATGGAGCGCCGTCGCCCACAGCATCGCCCTAGAAAAGGCCATCGAGGTATTACCCAAACCCCTCAAGGGCTTCTACGAAAAACGCGAGTCGTATGTCTTGCGGCATCTTGAAGATGCCACCATCGGCTCACCGAGGACGACCTTCGAGGTGGATTCGCTGGAGCCGTTTCCCTTCGAGGATCTTCCGCTGGACCGGGAGTCCGCCATCGAGAAGTATGGTGAGGAGAAGGTGGGAGAAGTTGGCGACCTCCCCTGGAAGCTCATCGAGGGCTACCAGAAACTGGTGCAGGCCTTCCAGCAGAAGGATCTGGAGGCCATCGACACCGTCTCTGCGGAGCTGGTGTTGTACCTCAACGACCTCCATCAGCCTCTGAACGTCTCGAAGCTTGGCGACGGAGTGATCGTCGGGCAGGAGGGTTTTCGGGAGCGTTTCGACAGCCGGCTGCTCGAGACCTACGGCAGCGAGTTGGAGGTCAAAGCGGCCACCGCCATCTACCTCGACCGGCCGGACCAGTACCTCATCTCTGTTCTGGTGCGGTCCTACGTGTGGGTGGACAACCTACTTCTGGTTGACTATTTCTCCCGATTGGGTGTCTCGAGTTATGACCGGTTCTACTACGAGGGATTGTGGCTGCGGGCCGAAGACATCGTCAACGAACGGATTTCGGACTCTGCCAAAGACATCGCCAGCTACTGGTATACGGCCTGGAGCAAAGCGGGGAAGCCGGAGCTCCCGAACTAATTCACTCCTGGAAGCTCCTCACCGTGAAGGCGTCGATCCCTAAATAGACCAGGACCACCCAGGCCGCCAGCAGAAGCCAGAACGCCAGCCTGAGAACCGGTCTGTACTGCACCCTTCTCAGCAGCCCCTCCCCCAGCACATACATTTCGTGGCACTCAATGGCGAAGGGCGGAAAACCAAGGAAGCCGGCGATCGGCATCTCGAACAACGGAGACCCGCCAAAGAAGGGGATGTTGTAAACCCACTTGCTACCGGCCCAGAAGTTCCAACACTCCCACAGAAGGCCGCACACCATGCCCGCCCCCACCAGTCGATAGAGCTTCGCCGGTCCCCGCTCGCGGATGTCTGTCAGAATGCCACTCCCGCCCAGCCGAAAGTTAACCGCGGCCAACAGGCCAGTTGGGCCCAGCCACACCATCGGGAAGAAATATGTTGGCCAGAGAGCTGGAATGACACTGCCCACCAGACCCACCCAGAGGAGAAGACCGGGGAGTCCGGGAGGTATCGTCCGGCCGGAAAAAGAGCCCGGCTGCCAAACGGTTTCGAGGAGCTCAGCGGTCACGAATATCCCGGGCAACACGGTGGCAAACGCGACCGAATAACCGAGCCACCGCAGAGGTAGGTTCGACGGGATCTCGAGGTAGTGCCAGTTGTTCAGGCGGAAGTTGTAGGCCTCGAAAATCAACCAGATAACAATGGATAAGGCGAACACCTGGGGGGCTTGCCGGTTGCGCAAGAGTGCGCTTCGCCCCGTCCGGTGATGAAGCCAAGCGTCGGCGAAGACGATGTAGCTCCACCAAGCGAACGAGTAGTACCAGGCGGCGAACGGCTCCCGTCCGCTGAGCATGCCGGCGGTCGCACAGACAAATACCGCTCCGCCGGCTGCCATCAAGAAAGAGTCCAATCGATCTCCCATCGGTCGGGATTCCATGATCGCCGTGTTCCCTGGTTGGGTGGCGGTGACCAGCAATGCTACAATAAACAAAGGAGAGTCCACCTTCCTATCGTGACGGCGGAAGAGGCAAGCACGCATGAGACTTGAGATCGATTCTTCCGGCGAAGTGAAAATCGTCCGCATCAAGGAGACGGGCCTACAGAACCTGGTAGAGATCTTCCGGGAAGAGAAAGCCGCCCTGGAGAGCTTCTAGAGCTCCTGGTCGGGGCGTGGGACGGAGACTATGAAAAGAGCCAAGACAGGCCAGGTCGGGACGGGAGAGGTTAGGAGAGTGAGGATGCTCACCGGTCACGAGATCCCGCTCGACGGGGATCTCCTCTACGTTCTTGAGTCGCTCTATCGCGAGGTGACTCTCAGCCGAGAGCTTAAGGCCACCTTCGAGGAGGTGATGCAAGAGATAGTTCACCTGGTCGAGGAAATGGACGAAGATGCAAGGAAGCGCTACCTGGTCGAGAGTCTCTTCCTCAATACCGTGACTTATGAGAACGAAAGGCTGGGGGCTTACATGAAGAAGCTCAGCGGAGGAGCCGGGCGAGGAGAGAGCAAGGGCCTGAGAGGTTCCGAATTCGGTGTTAGATGCGTTTGAGGTGAGTTAGCAGAAGGGAGAATCCATGAAGAGACTCGTCGGCGTTTTATTGCCCCTGGCTTTGGTCGCTCTTCCCGCGGTGGTGGCGCAGGGCCGTCAGGGAGAAAGCAAGGCAAAGCAGGTCCGGGGACCTGGGATCGAGGTGACTCCGGAGGAGCACGATTTCGGCAAGGTCCAGCAAAACGCCAAGCTGGAGACGGAGTTCGAGATCCGGAACATCGGCACAGAGGAGCTCAACATAGGACGCATCTCGACTTCCTGCGGTTGCACGGCGGCACTTACCTCCGAGAGGTTTGTCAAGCCCGGGGAAACCACCAGGCTCAAGGTGACCCTGGAGACGCGGATGTACCAAGGTGCGATCGAACGGAGCATCTCCATTGCCACCAATGCCGCCAACAAGAAGATTGCCACGGTCAAATTGAAGGCGTTCGTCGTGGAGTCCAATGAGGACTCCTCGCGGAGCTAGCTTTCACCGGGAGCGGGGAAGCGCCGTCACGGACGCTCCGGCTCAGGAGACGAGCTCGGTGATGGGAGTCTCGGCCGAGGGGACTGCCGAGGCGACTCGCTCCGCCGGTTCAGGATAGCTCACATGCTCCCAGCACTCCGGAGAGGCCAGGATCTGTCGGACGAGCTGCGTGTGGAGGCTGTGCCCTGCTCGGACCGCTACGACGTGAGCCATTAACGGGCGTCCTAGCAAGGAGAGGTCCCCCAGGATGTCGAGGATCTTGTGGCGAACGAACTCGTCCGGAAAGCGGAGAGGATTGTTGAGCACTCCCGCCTCGCCCAGAACCACGGCATTGTCCAAGGATCCTCCCAGAGCGAGCCCCGCCTGGCGAAGCTGTTCTACGTCCTTCAGAAATCCGAATGTACGAGCCGGCGCGATCTCTTCGACGAAGGAGGTTTCATCGATTTCGAGAGAGCGCTGTTGGTGTCGTAACAAGGGGTGGTCGAAGTTGATGGTGTAGCTCACTCGAAGTGAATCGGAGGGATATGCGGCGACTCGACTTCCGTCTGATTCCACTGCCACCGGGCGAGTTAGCTTCAAATAGGAGCGCTGGCGCGCCAGGTGTCGTATCCCCGCCTCATGGATCAGATAGACAAAAGGTGCGGCACTGCCGTCCATGATGGGGACCTCGGGGGCATCGAGCTCCACGATGGCGTTGTCTACGCCAAGAGTGGCCAGAGCGGCCAGTAGATGCTCCACCGTCTCGATGCGGACCCCTTTTATAGACAGGCAAGTCGCGTGATTGAGACGAGCGATATGCTCTGATGTCGCGGGTATCTCACAATGGCTGCGGTCCACCCTTCTGAAAACGATGCCGGTATCCGCCGGCGCCGGCTTCAGGGTCAGCCTCACCTTTCGTCCCGAGTGGAGACCAATCCCGACACAGCCGCTTTCGCGTTTCAAGGTCCTTTGGAGATGCATGATTCCTTTGAGACCCCTCAATAAGAGCCGGCGAAAGAGCCAGCAAGCTCCATGCCAGTAAGATGTCCGCCCGCCAAGATCTTAAACCATTAAAAATCAGCAGCTTGGACGCGCGGCTCCGGTGCTGGCGTTTTCGCTGTGTCATGTTTGCCACAGAAGACCCTTCCAACTGTGCCATCTGCGCAACAGGTTTCTTTCCGGAAGCCTAGACTTCTGCTAACATGACTTGTTCCCCAGAACAAAGTCTGGCCCCGTCTTCGGCAACCGCGCACCCACGCCGGGTCGCGGGAGGAGGCGGTTGGCGACTCCGGTTCGGCGATCGAAGTGAGCCGTAGCGTGGGGAGCTGAGCAGGGAGAACGGAATGGAGTTCGGTGCTTATCTACAGAAGGGCATTCAGATCCTTCAGCTCGACACCAACACCATCCGGGAGGTCTACCGAGACGAAGACGCTCTTCTTCCCGCCATACTCTTCGTGGCACTCGCCGGCTTGGCCAGCGGAGTAGGACAATTCAGCATTCAGGGTATCTTCCTTGGGGTGCTGTTGATGACGCTCGTTTCCTTCGTATGCGTCGGTTTGCTGCACGCGTTGGCTCGGCTTTTCGGCGGAACCGCTACCTTTCTGGAGCTCTACCGACCCTTGGGGGCGGCAGCACCCGTTCACTGGGTGCTTGCTGTACCTTTTCTCGGACCGGTTCTCGGTTTACTGGCCGCACTCTACAGTTTGGTGGTGGCGGTCATCGTGGTCGAGACCGCCGGGGAGCTTCCACGTTCAAAATCGCTGGTCGTGGTAGGTATCTTCCTGGTGTTGACCCTGTTTCTGTATCTTATCTTCTTCGCGGTGATCGGGTCGCTCGCATTGCTCGGGTGGTTGGCGTCTTGAAAATCTCGGATCGCTCTTTGCATCAACCCTCGAGCCTCCCCTAGTCATCCCTACCGGCCTACCGGCGGTTGGACGCCACTCGGAGCCGCTCCGCCAAGTCAGCGCGCTGTTACCGGCACAAGTTCCCGAGCATGCGATTTGCTCGCTGGCTGCTCCCGGCAAGTCAGCGAGCTTCCGCCCTGATGCCGCGATGTGCTAGTTTTCGGCGGGGGGGTGCCGCCGGCATGGCAACGGAGGTCGGGCGGCGTCACGTTTACCTCCTTCTCATCCTAGCGGAGACGGGTGCGTCATGTGGAAAACCTTCCGTCGCGATTTTTTTGACAACCATCATCGAAGGGTGAGTCTTCTGTTTCTCATCCCTTTCGTCTTGGTCTCCTTGGATCTTTTCGCCGTTCTCATCAGTCGTGATTGGTCCCTGTCGGGGATTCTTGTCGGCGAGTGGGGGGTCGCTTTCCGGGTGCTGCTCATCGCCGGGTTGGCGCTAGGTCTCTATCGGGCTCGGGGCTGGAGAGATGGCTACACCTTGACGCTGTTCATGCTGATGCTTCTGAGTGTCTACCAGTTTCATACCGTCGAGAGAAGAATGGTGGCGGATGGTTTTTTCTATTTTTCTTACGTGCAATCTTTCTGGAAAGACTTCGATGTCGACTTCGAGAACGAGTACCGCCTGCACGGGCTCCTGGAGCGCGACAGTATCGAGATTCCGACGCAAACCGGATACCGCAGGAGCATTTTCTCGGTCGGACCAGGCGTTTTCTGGTCTCCCTTCTTTCTGCTCGGGGAGCTCTACGGTCGTTTGGCAGCATGGACGGGCCGGGAGGTAAATCTGAAGGGGAATGGTCCCTTTCACTGGAACGCGGTGGCGGTGGGCTCGTTGATCTACGGTTTCCTCACTGTTTTTCTCCTACAGTCTATTCTCCGGCGTCACTTCAACGGCGCGGCCGCCTTCGCGGGAACGCTCCTTATCTGGCTAGGCACCCAGCTCCATTGGTACATGGTCTACCAGCCGTGGATGAGTCACGCACTGGGAACGTTCACCGCTGCCCTGTTCCTCTGGTCTTGGGATGGCAGCCGATTGGAGAGGGGGTGGAGAAATGCTCTCTTGCTCGGGCTCATCGGTGGTTTACTGGTTTGTGTCCGCTGGCAGAACGGTCTCTTGTTGTTCTTGCCGCTCTTCGATTGGTTGTGGGGCATGTGGCGCCAGGATAAGGCGGTGCTTTTCCGCGGGCCCGTTCTGTTCCTCGGTTTTCTCATCGGGCTTTCGCCCCAGCTTCTTGCCTGGAAGGCGATCTACGGCCAGTACCTGCTCCTTCAGCCACCGCACGGCGCTCGGTTCGTCGACTACTGGAATCCATTCGCTCTCGAGACCCTCTTTTCGTCCCGCCACGGACTGTTGAGCTGGACTCCGGTACTGTGGCTGGGTTTCATCGGTTTGATGCCGCTGCTCAAGAAACGGGTCGCGACTTTCTGGATGATGGCCTTCTGTCTGGCTCTCATGACGTACGTCAATATGTGCATCACCGATTGGTGGGCCGCCAATTCCTTCTCCAACCGTCGATTCGATGGAGCTCTCCCCATACTGGCCTTTGGAGTGGCCTCCTCCTTCGAGCAGCTTCGCCGAATCGTCTTTCGCCGACCGATGTGGGCGGTCGTTGCTCTGCTGGCTTTCTTCCCCGCCTGGAACATGTTGTTCATGGAACAGTACCACCGCCACCAGATTCCGATTGACGATACCGTGTCCTTTACCAGGGTGGTGGCGAACAGTGCCGAAAACCTCTTCCAGGCGGTCGGCTATCCCTTCGCCTGGCCGGCGAATTGGTGGTTTGCCTGGAAGCACGATGCCTCGCCCGCCAAGTTCGACACCGTGCTCGGCCGTTACCTCTTCTTTCCCAATCGCGTCCGGAGCGAGGTCTTGGAGATCGGGGAAGAGGATGGAGGGTTGATGGGCGAGGAATGGGGCGCCCCGGAGCTTCGTTCCGGTCGTTGGGTGCGAGTCACCCGCCGCACCAAGGCGCGGATCTTCGTTCCCTTGGGCAGGGAGGAATCGCTTCGTTTGTCTTTTTCACTTTCCGTTCGACCGGAGCCGGTCGAGGTCGTCGTTGCCGTCAATGGCGATGAAGTGGGAAGATTTCAGGCTGTCCCGGAATTTTCGGAGTACCGGTTGGCTGCTCCCAGTCGTTGGCCGAGGGGCACCAATGTCCTCTCCCTGCACCCCCAATTCGATGAGCAGGGTCAAATCCTACTTCTGGATCGAGTGACGTTCGGTTTAGTCGACCGCTAGTTGCGAGCGCGGTCGCCTCAAGGCAGGAATCGATCCGTCTGCTTCAGTTTTCTGGGGAGGTACTCCTCCAGCACGTAATTGAGACCCCATTTGGCCAGGGCCTGTTGTTCGGCGCGCACTCCCATCTTCACCAGATGGGTGATGGCCTGCGTCCAGGCGGGTTGGCTCTGGAAGAAGGGGTCGTTCTTGAGCGCATCCTTGGCTCGTTTGATGTCGACTTCCTTGAGTGGATGGGTGGGCAGCTTGTAGTCACGGATGTCCTGGGGCGTAACGCCCAAGTAGCGAGCGTTGGGGACGCAGAAGAACTGATTGATATGGGCTGCGTTTCCCGAGCCTACTTTGAGCGTACGGTAGATATTCGAGATGCCGTAGGGATCGCAGTCGACGAAGGCGTAGACCGGTATCTTGGCATCTTCGGACAGTTTTCGAATGAATCGTCGCGTGGCGCGAGTGGGGACGCCCCCCATGGACACCAGAATACAATTAGCCTTCTGCCAGAACTTGTGGCTCTGCAGCCGTTGAAACATGCCGCCAGTCTCGATGGCCAGAACGAACTTGGCCTTGGTCTCGAAAGACAGATGCTCGACCGAGCTGGGGATCGAGTAGGCGCCGGAGCCGAAGCGCGTGCAATCGATACGCTCCACCTCCCCGGTCTCGATGTCGGGGTCGTAAACGATGAGCTGGCCTGCTACCGCTCCACCATGCTCGTCGGGAATGAAGCGAAGCTGCTCCCGGCTCACCTGATACATGGAGAACATGGCCTCGATGTCATCCATGACGGTGTCCGACTCGGTCTGTTCCTGAAATCCGGCATCGCCCCAGTTCTTGGATTGGTAGTAGGCATCTCGCTTGGTGGCGAAGTCGTTGGACTCGATGAGGTCTTTTGAAAGGGACATCATCCGCAGAGTCTGAGCGAAGGTCTTGACCGTGGTAACTGTGAGGGTGCGAACCTTCTTCTGTTTTCCGATCTCGAGATAGCCGCTCCTCTTGGAATAGCTCACGTTGGAAAGTGAACGGACGGGAAACTTGAGGTCCGGTTTGATGCGTTTCAGGATCTTTTGATTCGTCTCCTCGGCCGTGCCACTGATGAGCTTGAGAGTATTCTGGTCCTGCTGATGATTCTTCCGTTTGACCTCCGCGGCATAACGCTTGGCCTGGGTCGCCTTCATATCTTGCGGCTCCTCTCCAGAGTATCGGTGAGCACCGAGACCGTCTTGTCCCGCTGTTTGTCGGTCAAGGCGAGGATGTCCTGGAGCGCGATTCCGATCTGCGGAATGTACTTCTGGATGTAAGCCAGCTTCTTGGTCTCCGCTGCCTGTCGGCGGCGCCGGCGGATATGGGCGCCGAGCTTTCGCCCCACCTCCTGCAGGCCGAGGCGAAGCTCGCGGAGTATCTCCGGGTAGTGCGCGATGGCTTCCTTGCTCTCGGAAGTAAAGGGAACCCAGACCGAGGCGATGTGAACGAACAGCAGCAGGGGGCCCGTCGGCAAGGTGCCCCGGGATTGCTGGAGTCCGTAGTTGCGCCAGTCCGTCCCGATGACCGACTTAGTGATAGCGCAGGCCGACGCTTGGTATTGAAGAGGTACGCGGTTGGCGACCCGAAGCACGTCCGCTAGCTCCTCCGCAGGCATTGAGCCGCCGTAGGCCGTCCCCACCTCCACCTGGAAGGGAATGCCTCGATAGACGCTCGGTGAGCGGGTGATCGCTTCGTAGAAATCGGCTTCTATCCGCTTCTTGAGGGCGGACACGATAGTTTCCTCGCCAATGGGCGCCAGGCAATTGGTAGGGGGGGCCATGATCTTGACTGCCGGGATGGCGCGATAGATCCTCTCCACCTCTTCCCGAGAGAGGCGGCTGGGACGGCTTTCCCCTTTGAGCCCCGCCTTTTTCAGAATCTCGTCCGCCACCTTGGAGGAGATGCGCGAGAAGTCCGTCTGCAGCGCACTCTTGAGCGAGCGCGAGTCGGTCTCCTTGAGCATCTTGATGAGCGCGCCCAGTTCCACACCGTGAGGATGCGGTTTGATGGCGATCGTCTCTCGGGGGTGTTGGCGAGTAGCTCGCTCGTAGATCACCTCCTCGCCGGTGGGAGGGGTGTAACGAATCGTCGCATGCGGGTTCGCTATCGCCGTCTGTTCGATGTAATCGTCCACCGATCGGCGACCGCGCTTGTAGATGCCCGCCAGCTCGATCTCCACCCGCGTGCCGTGGTCGAGGGTCCAACTCGAGAGCGTCTCGTCCTTCACGACCTCGGGAGCGTTGCGCCGGGTGTCGATGTGCATTTCGTAGTAATGGGCCGGCTTGCTCTTCCCGGTTCGCGACCAGATGCAAACCGGCTTTCCCGTTGTGAGTTGGCCATACATGGCGGCGGCCGAGATGCCGATGCCCTGCTGGCCACGGCTCTGTTTCAAGGTGTGGAACTTGGATCCATAGAGGAGCTTGGCGAAGATCTTCGGGACCTGAGTCCTGACGATGCCGGGGCCATTGTCTTGAACCGCCACCCGAAACCGGTCTTCCGCCAGGGTGTGTATGCTGACCGCGATCTCGGGGAGAATGCCGGCTTCTTCACAGGCATCGAGAGAGTTGTCGACCGCTTCCTTGACGGTCGTCAACAGAGACTTTTGCGGATTATCGAAGCCCAAGAGGTGGCGGTTGCGCGTGAAGAACTCGGATACCGAGATCTCCCTTTGCCTGGTGGCGAGTGTCTCCGCGGACACTCGGGGCGGACTCTTGGGGACCGACTCTGTCGATGAGGGCTGGGGGCTTACTAGCTTCAGAGAAGATCGCTTCCGGCGCTCCTTGGCGGTGAGCGGAAGCTCGATCTGCTTCGACTCCCCCTTGACCACGCGCAAGGATCGTTTGGCGGCCGGAGCCTTTTTTTTCGCGGCGCGGTTGGAACGCGCTTCCGATCCGGGGGGCCGGGAGGACCCGTCTCCCGACCGTGACTTGGGACTCTCCTTACGCTTTGGCTTGTGCCCTCCCAACGCCCCTCCTTTGGGACTCACCTCGGTGGCCACACGAGATCGAAATCCCCAATCAACGTGATTGTTAAAAAACTATTATAGAGTAAAACCGAAACGCGTGTCGCCGTTTTGACCGATCGACTTAGGGCTGGTACTCTGAGAGAGATTTTTGGTCGACACGACTAGAGAGGTAGGCAGTCATGGTGAAGAAGCTCCTTTTCGCTGCCGTGGTCCTGGCGGGTGTGCTCCTTCTCGCCATCGCCGTTGTCTTCTTGGTGGATTTCGATTCACCGGAGTTGGGGATGGCCGTTCTCGAAAAGGTGAACGAGACAACCGGTGTCGAGCTCGTGGTCGGGAGGTACCGACTGAATCTGATCCGTGGGCTCGAGCTGGAGGAGGTCGAGGCAACCACCTCTGTTCCCAACGGGTCCCTGAAGGCGCATCTCGACGGACTCATCCTGAAGCACCGCCTCCTTCCTTTGTTGACGGGTACGGTTGCGGTGAAGCAGATCGTGCTCCGTCGCCCCGAGTTGGAGCTCACCGAGGGAGGCGCCAAGACGAGGCGGGGGGGGAAACCGCGAGCTAACGCCGGTCGCGGCGGAGCAAAGCTGGGAGAAGAGTCTCCAACCGGCGAGGGAGAACCGCTTCCGGCGGAGTCCGGCGGGAGATTGGCGCTCGAGATTTCCGAGATTCTCATCGAGGACGGTTCCATCCGGCTGTTCCGCGAGGGTGGCCAGCAGAGCACCACTTCCATCGAAGGGCTCGACGTCGTGCTTCGCGACCTGTCTTTCAACCCCAGGGCGCTCTCTCTCATTCACGCGCTTTCCGCGGAGGGGCGGTTGAGTATCGACTCGCTGTCGTTGGACGGCACCGAGGTGCGGGAAGTCAGCGGCGGGATGAAGCTCGAAAACGGCACTCTGCAAGGACAAGACTTCGCCTTCCACACTAAGCAGGGGGAGTTTCATGCCGAGCTGGCGGTGGACTTCAATCAGATCCCCTTGAGTTACACGCTCTCTCTGCGAGGGGATCCACTCGACGTGAACGCCATCGCCGGTTCGGCGGACGGCGGCTTCGGGCCGGGCCTCCTGGAGCTCGAGGCAAAGGGCTTCGGCACCGATTCCAGGGGAATCAAAGGCAAAGGGGTGCTTCGACTGGCGGCGGGAAACCTGCCATCGAGCCCGGCATTGGTGGGCGTCGAGAAAGTGCTGGGGCGAGGAATATCTTTGGTGGGAGCGCCCTACCAGGCCACCGATGCACCCTTCCACATCGAGAGCAACGTGCTGACGCTGGAGCGTTTCGAGTTGGAAACGCCGCAAGCGGCGATCGACTTGAACGGAAGCGTGGACCTCGACGGCCCCTTGGCGCTCCACCTGACCCTGCGAACTCCCCGGGAGGGGCTGGTCATCGAGGAAGTACCCGCCGAGGTGCTCGATGCCTTGACGAACGACGAGGGATGGGTCTCCATCCCCCTGCGCGTCACCGGAACCCGAGATGAGCCCACCGTGCTCCCCGACTTGAAGGCGTTGATGGCCGGACAGGGCACGAAGAGGCTTCTCGAACAGGGAATCAAGAGCTTCTTCCAAGAGAGACCCAACTAGACTCAGCTGGGTGGGCGCGATGGCGGAGTCGACCGCGACGGACCGTCGCTGGTCCCGACCGGAGGGGGCTGGAATCGCAGGTAGGCGATCTGTTCAGAGAGCAGGCCGAACAGTAAGAGAATGGCGGAAGCGGTGAGGAAGAGCACCGAGGTGTCGGTCACGTCTAATTCCGTAGCAATCGTATAGATCGAATAACCGAAGCCGAGCGCAAACAAAGAGGCAGCGACCGGCAGGAAGACCCGCAGCGGGCTAAACAGCGTCACCATCCGCAAGATGATCACCAAGAATCTCACGCCTTCACGCCATGGGTGCATCTTGCTCCGAGAGAGGGAGGCCCTTTGTTTTCCCTCCACGGCAACGAAGCACAGGTTGTAGCCTGCTCGCACGAAAGCCATGGTGCTGGTGGTGGGGTAGCTGAACCCATTGGGTAGGAGGTGCAGAAACTCTCGAAGCCGATCGCGCCGGGCGGCTCGGAAGCCCGATGTCAGATCGCGGATCTTCTGGCCGCACAGGTAAGAGGCGAGACGGGCGAGTAAGAGATTCCCCAGGCCCCGGGACAGCGTGGCCTGCGCGTTCCAGGCTCGCGCCCCGACCACCAGATCGTATTCGGGGAGCGGCGCGATCAACTTGGGCGCGTCCTGGGGGTCGTGCTGTCCATCCGCGTCCAGAAGCAGTACCAGATCGCCCCGCGCCTCGCGGATCGCGGTTTTCACCGCGGCGCCGTTTCCCTTGTTATAGGGATGGCGTACCACGCGGGCCCCGGCGACGCGCGCCGCTTCCGACGTTCTGTCGGAAGAGCCGTCGTCCACCACCAGGATCTCCAGCCAGTTTCCCGCTGTCTTCACCCTTTCGATGAGCCCTCCAATGGAGTTCTCCTCGTTGAAGGCGGGAATCAAGACGCTGACCCGGTCCGACTCAGCCATATCAGCTTTTCCTGGCGGCGGGCTCCTGTACCGACCTTTTCGCGACCTGGCTCGATGACACCTGGTCTTCCAGACGCCGTTGTCGGTAAAGAACTTCTTCTAGCAGGCGCCTCACCGAGCCCATGATGTCCGCCACCAAACCGATGAGGACGATCTGGAATCCGACGATCAACAGGACACCAGCCGCCACCACCGACTGAACGTGTCCTTGACCCTCCCCGATCCAGACGAAGTAAAGGTAGCGAGCGGAAAGGAAGAGGCCGGCGGCCAGAAAGATGGCACCGATATAGCTGAAGATCTTGAGCGGCTCGTACATCGCGTAGATTCTCACGATGGTGGCGGCCGAACGCTTGACGTAGTTCCAGTCGCTGGAGATCAGCCGGCTAGGCCGTGTCTCGCGTGAGGATATCGGGATCTGGGCGATGGCCATCCGTTTCTTCCCCGCCTGGATGATGGTCTCTAGCGTGTAGGTATAGTCAGAGACCACGTTCAGCCTTTGTGCCGCGTTGCGGGTGAAGGCCCGGAACCCACTGGTGGTATCGGGCACCTTCGTGCCCGATACCTTCCGCACCACCCAACTGCCCAGGGCCTGGAGCTTCTTCTTGGCGAGAGAGAAGTGCTCGAGGTTCTTGACCTGGCGATCTCCGATGACGATCTCCGCTCGGCCCTCGAGGATCGGTGCGATGAGCCGCGGGATCTCGGTGCCGGGATACTGGCCGTCTCCATCCGTATTGACGATGATGTCGGCCCCCAACCGAAGGGCGGTGTCGATCCCGGCGGTGAAGGTAGCGGCCAGGCCTCGGGTTCGCTCGAATCGTACGACGTGGTCCGCACCGTGCTTGACCGCGATCTCCGGCGTTCCGTCGGTGGAGCCGTCGTCCACCACCAAAACCTGGACTTCATCCACCCCGGCAATGTGTCGAGGGATCTCAGCGAGCGTCAGGGGAAGCGTATCCGCTTCGTTGAGGCACGGGATCTGGACGATGAGTTTCATGGTTTATTGCTCGCCCGACTCGTTAACGTCATCCCGGGCTCCACCGTCGCCAGACTATACGTTAAAACGGAAGATGACCACATCGCCATCCGCCAGCGGGTAGTCCTTGCCTTCCAGACGCAAGCGTCCTTTTTCCCGGCAGGCGTTCCAGGAGCCCTGACTCTTGAGCACATCGTAGGACACCACCTCGGCCCGGATGAAGCCGCGCTCCATGTCGCTGTGCACGCCTCCCGCCGCGACCGAAGCGGAGGTACCGCGAGGGATGATCCAAGCGCGAGATTCCTGCTCCGCACTGGTGTAGAAGGTGATCATAGCCAGAAGCTCGAACGCCGCGGACACGATGCGCTCGATCGTATCGTTGGCCAAGCCCAGGTTCTCGCGAAAGGCTCGGGCGTCTCCAGGCGCGAGCTCGGCGATCTCTGCTTCGATTCTTGCCGAGACGAAAGCCAAGCGTACCTTGGGAGCTGTTGCCCATTGCGTCAGGCCGAGCCTTTCCGGTAAGTCTTGCTGGGCGATGACGTCCTCTCCCACATTCACGCCCAAGAGCAGTGGCTTCACCGTGAGCAAGGCATAGCCGCGCAGCCGATTCTCATCCTCCGAGGAAAGCATCGAGCGCAACGGCAGACCCTCTGCCAGGCTCTCGCGGGCACGCTCTAGGGCCGCCTCTTCTTGCCCATCAACTTTCTTGCCTTTACCGGCGTCGGCTCGCAGCCGTTCTAGCCTGCGCTCCACCAGCGCCAGGTCGGCCAGTGTCAATTCGAGCTCCACCATCTCGATGTCCCGGGCCGGATCCACGGACCCCTCGGGATGGGCAACCGAGGGCTCCTCGAAGCCGCGCACGACGTGAACCAACACGTCCACC
>Ga0214473_10002014_pt1 | contig 25676 bp, 35 predicted proteins | sample RVTome_7_FD_203509 | JGI IMG/M metagenome (GOLD analysis project Ga0214473, IMG submission 203509) | Soil microbial communities from uranium-contaminated site in the Upper Colorado River Basin, Wyoming, United States - RVT98D197 | ecosystem: Environmental > Terrestrial > Soil > Contaminated >...
GATCTCTTCCGCGCGCCCACCGACCATCGCCTGTCGCAAACCAGCCCGCGTCCCGCTTGCGGCGAGCCGATCCTCAGCACGGGCCAATTCCCGTCACGGTGTCGGTGGCGACTTTGCCGTGGCCCTGGTCCCGGGCGCGCGCCACTTATTTTGAGGAGCCGGGTACGTTGGATGAGGTTACCCGCCTCGCAACCGAATGGTTCAGTCGCCATCTGGGGCGTGCAACCACGGAACTCCCGCTAATGGTGTCGGTGTGAGCCCAGCCGGGTTGCCGCAGGCTAAACGGTGGATAGGAGGTCGACATGCCCGACGAATTTCAGGACCCGGATTTTGCGCCGCCCCGGAAGGATCGCCTGCTCCGCGAGCACGTGCACGACACGTACAAGTCCAGAAGCAAGCTACCGGAACCGACGGTTTGCCCGCGTTGCCTGGCCGTGTATCACGAAGGTCGTTGGCAATGGCGCAGCAGACCACCGCAGGCTCACGAACAGATCTGCCCCGCCTGTCATCGCGTTGCGGACCGATACCCGGCTGGCTCGGTGGTGCTGAGGGGTGAGTTTATTCGACAGCACAAGCAGGAAGTGCTGAACATTGCGCGTAATCAGGAGACGCTGGCAAAGGCTGAACACCCCTTGGCGCGGATCATCGAGATCAACGAGACCGAAGACGCAGCCCTGATCACCACCACCGATCCGCATCTGGCGCGGCGGATCGGTGAGGCGGTACACCACGCGTGCGCCGGCGATCTGGATTTTCACTACGCTGAAGACAGCAATGTCTTACGCGTGACGTGGAACCGGTAGTTGTTCTCCGCCGTGCAGGATCTGGATCTCCACGGTGTAGGGGGATCCCGATCCTGTGCCTCGAGTTTCACACAGTCGCGGCAACACTCTGCCCGGAATCCCCACAGATTGCTGCGAAGGTGTCGCAGACCTCCTCGGCCGTAATCTCCACGCGCTTCTTGTCCTTCCGCTCATGCATCGCTTCGCGTGCGATATCGTCGAGTGAAAGGATACCGACCAGGTGATTGTCGGCATCAATGACCGGCAGCCGGCGGATTCTGTTGGTCCGCATGATCTCCTCGGCTTTCGCCAGAGAATCCTCCGGCCTGCACGAGAAGAGTTTCTTCGACATCGCGCTGGAGATTTGCATCTCGCTAAGGAGATGACCCTGAGTGTAGGCCGCCATGCAGATGTCCCGATCCGTCAGCATCCCCACGACCCCGCCATCGCCAACCACACCCACACTGCCGCAATTGTTGTCCCACATGAGCTTCGCTGCCGTGTTGAGCGACTCCTGTGGCCGACACGTCTTCACTCCATGTGTCATTAACTGTCCGACGTTCATGGTGCCTCCTTGATTGGTCTTACGTCACCAGGAGGGTGACAGTTGCCCTTTGAATTTCAGACGCAAGAATGAGACGCAAATAGCTGGCCAGCACGGAGGGCGGTGGATCGTCTCGCCTTTCGGCTTCCCATCATCTGTTGCTCTCAGCGCCAAGACGGCGCTGGCGAAGCGCCTGGAATTAGACCGCAAAGGTGATGCAGACCAAAGCTCTCATGGCAGGCAAAATCGGCCGCAAGCGGTGGTTCTCATCGCCGCAAATCGTTTTTCTCAAAACCGGCAAAGCAAAATCTTCTTCGTCCAGTTGAAAAGGTCGCGGTCAAAGCACGCCAGCCGACAGGTACTCTACACAGCCGTTGAGGGTAGCGATCTTGGCGTAGTCAGTCTCGGGGATTTCGATGTGCAGCAGCTCGTCCAACGCGATCACAAAGTTCAGGAAGTTCATCGAGTCGATGTCCAGTTGATGACGACCGCACCCGGCACCTCAGTTGCTTCATCACTATGAGGCCGGTGCTTCACACCTGTTTGGCGGAGACTCTCACATGCAGTTCAGGGCACAGCCGTGTTTGGCTGGACTACGAGGATGACTCGATGCCGATTGCGTCAGAACGTGTTTCCGAAGCGCTCCTGTACAGTAAACAGTCGGATGGCAGTGTCATTTGTCAGCTGTGCGCTCACAGGTGTGTCATTCGTCCGGGTCGTCGAGGTATTTGCTGGGTGCGAGAGAACCGCGGGGGAACCCTTGTAACCCTGGTCAGCGATCGGGTCATCGGGGTGAACATCGATCCAATTGAGAAGAAGCCTTTCTTTCACTTTCTGCCTGGAAGCTTCTCTTACTCCATCTCCACCGTCGGCTGCAATTTCCATTGCCTATTCTGCCAGAACTGGGAGATCTCGCAGTGGCCCCGCGAGCACGTCGGACAGGTACCGGGTACACCGACCACAGCGGCGGAGATCGTTGCATCTGCACGGGCCACAGGTTGCGAATCGATTGCCTATACTTATACCGAACCGACGATCTTCTTCGAGCTAGCGCTCGACACCTGCCGTCTCGCGGCCGAGGCTGGCCTCAAGAACCTTTTTGTCACCAACGGCTATATGACCGCTGAAGCGCTGGAGGTGGTCGCACCGGTCCTCGATGCTGCCAACATCGATCTAAAAAGCTTCTCCGACTCCTTCTACCGGAAAGTATGCAGCGCCACCCTCGGTCCGGTGCTCGAAACTGTGCGCCGCATGCGCGAACGCGACATCTGGGTCGAGGTCACCACACTGGTGATCCCGGGACGGAACGACTCTGATGAAGAATTAGGGAAGCTAGCCCGCTGGCTCGCTGACACTGACCGCAACATGCCTTGGCACATATCGGCCTTCTATCCGGCCTACAAGATGTTGGACGTTCCCCCAACCCCGCCGCACACGCTCTCGCGGGCCGCTTCCATCGGGGAAGCGGCTGGATTGCGGTTCGTTTACATCGGCAACGTACCCGGCGACCGCTGGGAGAACACCCTGTGCCCAGAATGTGGTCGGCAGCTCGTGCAGCACCGGGGCTTCGCCGTTCTCGCTCAGTGTTTAGTGGACGGACGTTGTCCGAGCTGTCGTACCGCGATCCCAGGAGTTTGGGAGATTGAAGGCGCCGCGAGACCGCCCGGCTCCCACGCTAGCTCTCAAGCGCTTCGATAGGCTTGTTTCCTATGGCCGCAAATCACCTTTCCGGAAATCCGGCCTTGAAACGATCGCAAGGTGTAGGGCCGGTTACTTGCTGTCCGTCTGGTCCTTATAGATCGGAGTACCAGTATAGGCGTCATTCCCCTACGAGGGCGCTTGTCTCATGAGAAAACGCTCGGTCCTTAATGTTGGAGGAGACGGTCATGGCAATGTACGTGCTGCTGACGAAGGTTTCACCCGAGAGCATGCGCACACCGGCGAATCTCGGCAAGCTTGAACAGCAGGTCAAGAACGCGATCAAGAAGCACTGTCCCCAAGTGCAGTGGCTCTGCAACTTTGCCGTTCTGGGGCCGTATGACTACCTTGATATCCTTGAGGCGCCGGACGACCTCACGGTCAGCAAGGTAGCCACCATTATTCGCTCCTTCGGCCATGCTACGACGGAGACCTGGAGTGCCATCCCGTGGGATCATTACAAAACCGTGCTCAACGAGCTATCCAGGTAAAAGGGGTGCGAGACGCCGGGCTCCTAACGGTCGGCGTCACGTTCACAGCGCGCAGGCATCGGAATGTGCGGAGCACCAAATTGCGCCTGGTACCAATGCCATACAAGAGCATCGTGCTACCGGCAGGCCAAACCCGTCTTCAAGGGAAGACCCGGCCCGCTGGCACAGCGCCGCCAGATCGGGATGGATCATGACACCAGCGAGCATCCGCATTCCATTCACGGCCCACCTGGTCGTATCGGGCGAGAGGCGGTGAAGCTATGTTCACGAACCGAAGGGAAGGCGGGCGCAAGCTTGCGAGGCACTTGCTGCACTACAGATCTGAGCATCCGGTGGTGCTCGGGTTGCCTCGAGGCGGCGTGCCTGTGGCCTACGAGGTTGCCGCTGTCCTGGAGGCACCGCTTGACGTCATCGTGGTGCGCAAGCTCGGCGCTCCCGGACAACCGGAGCTGGGGATAGGCGCCGTGGTGGATGGAGACCATCCGCAGAGCGTGCTCAACGAAGACGTCATCCGGATGATCGGGGTATCGGCCGAATTTATGAAACGCGAAATCGCACTCGAGCTGCAGGAGGTCCGCCGGCGCCAAGAGCTCTACCGTAGCGGTCGCCCCGCCGAGCCGATTACGGGAAGAACCGCGATTCTGGTTGACGACGGCATCGCTACCGGCGGTTCGGTACGCGCCGCAATCCGGGGTCTACGGCGCCTGAATCCCAAACGGCTCGTCCTAGCCGTGCCGGTCGCACCACCGGAAACGGTTCGGTCGCTGCGTTCCGAGGTCGACGATCTGGTCTGCCTCAGCACGCCCGCGTTCTTTCAATCCGTGGGTCAGTTTTATGAGGATTTTCGCCAGACCAGTGACGAGGAGGTCATCGAGTTCATCGACCGTGCCCGACGGCGGATCACCTCGGCTCAGGTGTCTGCATCCGAAGAGCATCCGTAGTTCACGGCACCGCTCAGGCTGAAATTCACTCCACGGCAGGCGCTCACCTTCCGCCGGTGCCCTGGTGTGCGCTACGCGAAGCCTCTCCCGGGTGCAGTTCAGCTTGGGAGCGCGAGTCCCTCGATTTCCACTCGCCGATCCTGGCGGCTGATCGTTGCCCCGAACTGTCCTGCCAGCCACAGGTTGGTTTTCACATGGTCGCTGAGCCCAGGTACCACGTAGGACGTGGTGCCCTGCGCGAGCGCAGCAAAGAGCACGAGCTGGTCGGCCGCGTGGCGGTCGGTAGTGGCGCCCGTTGCCAGTCATCCACTAGCGTCCTCGCCACGAAGTGCCCGATTGTCTCCGAACTGCGGCGCAACGCCCCTGCACGGTCCGCTCCCAGGATGCATCCTGTCGAGGTAGTCGCCCACACTGCGAGGCTCGCCCCCGGATGCGGCGCCGAGTGATCGTGCACACGCTCTATCTTGCAGGGCAGTCCAGCTGCGGCCAGCTCGATTTCGCACACCGATGCCATGCGCTCGCTCACTTGTCGCTCTTGGAGATGACTCGAGATCGCAATGCCGGACACCTCGCGCACGGCTCCTTGCTCCGTCAACTGCAGCGGCGCCAACGCTCGGCGCACTGGCCGGACTGACAACTCGATGACGCCGCCGCCTCTCGGGACGTACCCCGGGCGGATCACTTGGAGTTCCGCCTCAACACCTATGCGGGCAAGCAGCGGTCGGAGCACATGCTGCATGTGGTGCGGCGAAGGCGCGAAATCCTGGAAGACGCCGCCAGTGGTGTGCATCCCGCAGCGAGGAGTGCGTGAACAGCTGCCTCGATCGTACCTCCGGTGCTGATCATGTCCTCGGCGACGATGGGAACGCGGCCGCTGACCTCACCGGTGATGCCGCTTGTGATCACGTCGGTGCCGCTGATGCGCGTCTTGTGCACGATCGCGACTGGCAGGTTCAGCAGTGTTGCGTAGCGTCCTGCCAACTTTGCTGCCCCGAGGTCCGGCGCGACGATTACGGCGTTGGGAGGCACCTGTAGACGGATGGCATCCGCCAAGATGGGCACGGCGGTCAGATGCGCGACCGGGATAGTGAAAAACCCTTCCACTACTGGCGTGTGGAGATCTACGACGACCACGCGAGGTCGGTACCGGCTACGAATGCGGCGTCGCCTTGGAGAACAGGACCGACATCAAGCTGGCCGATATCATCGAAACCCACGAGAGTGAGCGCCTCACCCCCCGTCTCACTCCCGCCAAAGCCATTTCGGCGCAGCACGTCGCCGCCTGAGCATGAAGAGACCGTTTATGGCTGCACCACGGAAGCATGGACGACGACTGCCTAGCGACGTTCTGCACGTACTGAACTCTTCTGCCCAAGCGGTGAGCCAGTCCCGGCACCTGATCTACGACTCCGCGTTGTTCGTGCGGACGCATCACACCTGAATCGCCTCTTCCGCCAACTAGGACACGCCCACAGCCAGCCCTGAACAGTGGGAACTCACCGCCGCGCTGAAGCACGAACGACCTCTGGTTGCCGGCTGGCAACGGGTTTTGCCGTGGCCATCAGATTCGAGAATGTCCTAACCCACGACTCTGCCGGTCGCCAGGAGGCCGGTAGGAGAAGTGTCTGGCGCCAACCTTGCAAACGGCTGCTTCCAGACCTGGAGGGATCAAATGACTGTCAATGACGCATTGCGGATGATCGCTGGTGCCTTCGTCCTGGTAAGCGTGGCTCTCGGCTACTGGGTGCACCCGGGTTGGCTACTGTTCACGGCCTTTGCCGGCCTGAACCTGCTGCAATCCGCGTTTACCAAGTGGTGTCCTATGATGTGGGTGTTGGAGAAGCTCGGGCTCCCCGAAACCCGGGCTGGATTGGGGGCGCAGCAAGCGAGGGCGTGACGAGGCGTGGGCAGTTCGCGCCGCTGAGAGCTCCCTACATGCGCGTTTTACCGTCAAGCCGCGGTGCGCAGGCGTTTCTCTCCTAATGCTGGGATCGGCGCCTTTTTGCTTCCGAGCCACGGCGGCACCCGCTGCAGCGTTTTCAATGTCCACTCGATCGACTCCCGTGTGCCCCAGTCGCTCCAGTGCACATCTTCGACTCGCAGGACCACCAGATGCTGCGCAATCCGAGCCAGAACCTCCGTCGAGAAGTTCCAGGGACTGATGCTATCGTAACGCTGCGCCAGCGCTGTCTCGTCCTCATGGACCTCCGCCATCCGCTCAAACTCTCCCGGCACCAAGTCATGGAGCAGCTCGAGCATGAAGCGTAGTCGAAAGACCATCACGAACGAGTTCCACAACCCATTCTGGGCAAGGAGTTCGCATGCCGTATTGGTGTCAGGTTTTTCTCGGAAACCCGCAACGTGCCACGCACCGCTCGCGCCGAGAGGGTGGGTCGGCATCAGGTAACCGAACCCGGGTTCGGGGCGATCGGGTTGGATGCCAAGGATTGCGATCTTGTCCGGGTACAGCGTTACCACCCGGGCTGCCTGTTCGACATGCCTGACGAAAGCGGGGTCGTCGTCCACATAGTGGTCGCTGGGAAATACCGCCGCAATGGTGGTTGGATGCCGCCGAGATAGAGAGAGCAACGCGAATAGTAACCCCGGCCCTGTGTCGCGGTTGCATGGCTGCACCAGCACATTCTGGCTTGGCAACGCACCGAGCTGGGCACGCGCCAGGGCTAGATGGTTATCATTGACGACCACCAACGTGCGCTCGGGCGGGGCAAAACGTAGCGTTCGCGCCAGGGTGGCTTCGAGCAAGGATTGCTCGCCCAGTAAACGGCAATATTGCTTCGGAATCGGGACCCCGGCGATCTCACGCGTGAACTCTTGCAGCCGCTTTCCGTCCCCGCCTGCAAGTACAAGCGCCCATGGGTTCTCAGGCCACATTGTCGGCATGATCCCTCCCTTGTGAGACGACCGGAACCAGCCGCCTATTTCTGCAGGTGCCTTGAAAGCAGGGAATGTTGCTGAAGCAGACTCGGCAGACTCATGGAGCGCACCTCCCGTCGGCCAAGAGCGTACAATTCGAAACTCCAGTTACCTTGTGCAAGCCTTGTGCCCATGACGTGGCGCACACACCTCGCCACCACGGCGGTCGACACCTTCGCAACCTTGACAAGCCGTCCTCTAAGCCCAGGCTAGTGAGAACCGAATCACCGAACAGACACTCCACCGCAAGGAAGCCCTCTGCGGCTGGCGATCCAGAATCAGGCAAGTCGGTTTCCACTCCATCACCTGTAGTGCTCGCGAGGTTGCGAAGCACAAGCTCATTAACGGCCTGCTCTGCTGGGGCCGGAGTGCTGGCCTCCGATTTGCCCTTACCCGAGTGAGAGAGCAGAAGACGCGGAACTCCTGCGCAGATGAAAGGAGCAACATGGCGGTTCCCAAGCATCTCGGCGAAGCGGTTATCAGGCTCGATCTGGCTCTCGCGCGCATGGTTTAGGGGCAGGCCTGGGGGGGCAGATGGGCGGGACTAGATCCCTTGTTGCCGGCTTGATCGTCTGGGCCGGATTCAACGGCGCTGCCGCCGGCATGGACGTCCGCGTACCTATCCTCGTCTACCATCGATTCAGCCCGGTCGCACGCGACAGCATGACCATACGCACGCAAGATTTCGAAGCCCAACTGCGCTACATAGCCGACAACGGCTACACCGTCATCAGCACCAGAGAGCTTGTCGACTACCGCCTGGGGAAGGCATCCCCACCTCCGGCGCATTCGGTCGTGATCACCGCCGATGACGGTCACCGCTCCATCTATACACAGATGCGGCCTATCGTGCTGCGGTACCGGGTGCCCGTAACCCTTTTCATCTACCCCTCCGCGATCTCCAACGCTGACTACGCGATGACCTGGGAGCAGTTGAGAGAGCTGCAACACACGGGGTGGTTCGACATTCAATCCCACACCTATTGGCATCCAGACTTCAGAAAAGAGAGGCAGCGCCTGAGCACCTCCGAGTATCGCCGCTTCGTCGCCTGGCAGCTGTCTAAAGCTCGGCAAACCATTTTCCAAAAGCTCGATCGTCCTGTCGACATCTTGGCCTGGCCGTTCGGCATTTACGACGACGACTTGGGGCGACAGGCGTCGGAGGAAGGCTATGTCGCGGCCTTCACGCTGGAGCGCCGCCCGGCCGGGGCCTCTGACAACCTGCTGGCTCTTCCGCGATACCTCATGACCAGCGCCGTGACCGGCCACGAGTTCGCACGCGTGCTTTCAACCGCGTCACGTGGCGACGGAGACACCCGGAAGAACCCAGGCGCTGAGGACTGAGGCACAACGATGTGGTCACGAAGGGCACCAATCGGCTGCAATGTATACGCCCTAATTGTGATTCTGATCGCATGTGTAACTCCTGCCGTGGCATACGACGGCAGGATTGTTGACGCGAGCAGCGGGAATCCCGTCGAGGGCGCCGTGGTGACGTTGCAGGCGACCGCTGTCAGCGTCGACCGGAGCGGCAGGTTCCACCTTGACGGAGGCGGCGACACTCTGCGCGTCAGGGCTGTCGGTTATCGGCGCGAGGACGTGGCAGCGAGCCAGTTGACCGGCTCGGCAACACAGATTGCCTTGACACGCTTCCAGCCCAAGGCCCTGTACCTCTCCTTCTATGGTATCGGAGACAAGCACCTGCGCCAGAACGCCCTCAACCTGCTGGAAGCGACGGAGCTCAATGCCCTAGTCATTGACGTCAAGAGTGACAACGGCAAGGTACCATATGCGAGTTCGGTCCCGCTGGCGACCGAAATAGGCGCGCAGCAGCCGCGCACGGTAAGAGATATCCATGCCCTGATGACCATGCTTCGTGAGAAGCGCATCTACACCATCGCGCGGATTGTCGTCTTCAAAGACGTCCTCCTGGGTGCGGCAAGACCGGATTTGGCGGTGAAAACCCGCCAAGGCCACCTCTGGAGAGACCGGGAGAATCTCATATGGACCGACGCCTTCAGGAAGGAGGTTTGGGACTACAACATCGATCTCGCCGTGGAAGCCGCCGCTCTGGGTTTTGACGAGATCCAATTCGATTATGTCCGGTTTCCCGACGCTGTCGGGCTCGCCTACGCGCAGCCGAGCACACAATCGAGCCGCATCGCTGCGATCAGCGGCTTCCTGATGGAAGCGCGCAGGAGGTTGACGCCATATAACGTGTTCCTGTCGGCCGACATCTTTGGATACGTGTGCTGGAATCTCAACGACACGATGATCGGCCAACTGCTGGAAAACCTCGCACCGTTACTCGACTTCATCTCCCCCATGCTGTACCCGTCATCATTCCAGTTCGGCATACCGGGTTACCGCTACCCCGTAGCGCATCCCTACGAGATCGTGTACCTCTCGCTAGAGAGAGCCCGCCAGAGGACCGGACTGCCCCCCGGTCGCTTCCGGCCGTGGCTTCAGGCTTTCAAGGACTATGGATTTGACGGACGGCCGTTCACGGGCAATGAGATCCGGGCGCAAATCCGTGCGGCGAAAGATTTCGGCTCAAACGGCTGGATGTTGTGGAATCCGCACAACCGCTATTCTGCCGCCGGGCTCAGTGAGTAGCACAGCCTCGCTCCTTCTGCTCGTCGCTGTTGTCATCGCCGGCTTTTCCATCACTCGGGTCAGCGCCGCTGACTTCAAAAACGGGTACAGTGGTCTGGAAGAGATCGCAGACGTGGTTGGGGCGGAGATCCGCGCCGGCAGGATTCCCGGTGCCGTCGTGCTCGTCGGGCACGACGGCCGGATCGCCTATCGGCGTGCTTTTGGCCAACGTGAGATTGCGCCAGTGCGCCGGCCGATGACGGCAGACACCATTTTCGATCTCGCCTCACTCACCAAGGTGGTTGCTACCACGACTGCGGTCATGCAACTGGTTGAACAGGGAAGACTGCGCTTGGATGATCCGGCTGCGCGCTTTTGGCCGGCATTCGGTAGTCGCGGCAAGGACAAGATCAGGGTTCGCGACCTACTCACGCATTACTCAGGCCTGCGGCCGGATCTCGATCTGAGCACCAATTGGTCAGGATACGGCACGGCGCTGAGGTACATAGCCGCAAAGCGACCCCGCACGCCACCCGGCGAGGACTTTCGCTACAGCGACGTCAATTTCGAGGTGCTCGGGGAACTTGTCCGCATAGTCTCGGGACAGCCCCTGGACGCGTACTGTACCGAGCATATCTTTGTGCCGCTCGCAATGCACGACACATCATTCGCGCCGGCGCCACACAAACGCCAGCGGATTGCGCCGACAACGTATGCCCATGGCCTCGAGCGTCGAGGCGAGGTGCACGACCCCACTGCTCACAGGATGGGGGGCGTGGCTGGGCATGCGGGCTTGTTTTCAACCGCGGACGACCTGGCGCTATTCGCGCAGATGCTCCTCGACGGCGGCAGAGCCAACGGCGCAAGTATCCTTAGCCGTGATTCGGTGCACATGATGACCATTCCACAGAACCCGCCTGGAGCCCACGTTCCGTACGGGCTTGGTTGGGACATCGCCTCCCCGTTTGCCGCCACATGGCGCCAACAATTCAGCAGCGCTTCCTTCGGCCATACCGGTTACACCGGCACGTCACTCTGGATCGATCCGGCCTCGAATACGTTCGTCATCATCCTTGCCAACAGGGTCCATCCAAACGACAAAGGGGATGTGCAACCGCTGCGTAAGGAAATCGCGTCGCTGGTCGCCCGGGAGTTTGCATCCCGCCCCACTCTGCCCACGGCAGAGGGAGTGAGCGACGGCCCTGCCACGGCAGCAGACGCGAGCACCGTGCAGAGCGGCTTGGATGTACTCGCGGCCGAAGGCTTCGCCGGCCTGAGAGGCATGCGGGTGGCTCTGATCACAAACCAATCGAGCCGCGACTCGTCGGGTCGCCACGCCATCGATCTGATACGGGCGGCGAAAGATGTGCAGCTCGTCGCCCTCTTCGCTCCCGAGCATGGGCTCAACGGTGATGTCGATGGACAGATCGCTTCGGGCTTCGAGCCGATTACCGGCGTGCCCTTGTATAGCCTGTACGGGAAGCTCAAACGCCCGACTCCCGCCATGCTCGACGGGGTGGATGCGCTGGTGTTCGATATCCAGGACGTGGGCGTTCGATTTTACACCTACATAACCACGATGGCCTACGCCATGGAGGCGGCCGCCCGCAAGAGGATTCCATTCTTCGTGCTGGATCGTCCTAACCCAATCAGTGCTGCCGTCGTGCAGGGGCCGATCTTGGACGCAGACCTGAGATCCTTCACCGGCTATTGGCCGTTGCCGGTGCGATACGGCATGACCATCGGCGAGTTGGCTGGGCTGTTCAACGGCGAGAACAAGATCGGCGCGGACCTCCGCCTCGTGAAGATGCGCAACTATCGGCGAGAACAGTGGCATGACGAAACGGGTTTGCAGTGGGTGAATCCCTCGCCGAATCTCCGTTCATTGCGCGCAGCCACACTCTATCCAGGAGTGGCCTTGGTTGAAGGCGCCAACGTGAGTGTCGGCCGCGGAACCGATACCCCCTTCGAAGTATCGGGCGCGCCATGGGTAGACGCGCAGGCGCTGGCTTCGTATCTCAATAGCCGCGCGATCCGCGGTCTGCATTTCGCTCCTGTCGAGTTCACGCCAGTAGAGAGTTCGTTTGCTGGGCAGCGTTGTCACGGGGTCCGAGTCGTGCTGGACGACCGGCGGCTACTCAATGCGCCCGCGCTGGGATTGGATCTGGCCAGTGCGCTATATCGGCTGTACCCCGGCAAATTCCAAATCGACCGCACGCTGGGACTGATTGGAGCGCGCCGGGTCGTGCAGGCCATCAAGGATGGGGAGAGCCCGGACGAAATCGTCCAGCGCTGGCAAGCGCCACTGGACCAGTTCGAAGGAGTTCGGGCTAAGTATCTTTTCTACTGAGATCCCAAAACAGCGCATGCGGGCACGGAGCCTCACACCCAAGTTTTCCTTGTCTTCTTCCGTTTCCCTTGCAGCCGAAAAGGGCGAAGCAATGGTCAGAATCTCATTTGCCGACCCTCGAGAGGTCTTGAGAACGTCGGCCCCCTCGAACGCCAAGAACTGTATCGGAAGTTTCCATACCCCTACCGCCGGCAGTTACGGTCGTAGCGCTGGAGCCGCAGGCGTGCGAAGTAAGTCACGCGCGGCTGATGTTTGCCCACGCTACCGCCCCACAGATGATGAGGTTTGGGATTGTTGTGTCAGATGCGCTTATCTTGCACAACAATCGCGCTGCGTGATAAACGGCGGACGACAAAGGAGCTGGCGGATGGCGTACGTTCGGCGCAGGGGCAATCAGTTGGCCATCGTTCAGGGTGAGCGAGAGCCAGGGACCGGCAAGGTGCAGCAGCGGATTCTGTTCACGCTTTACTCGAAGGCCGAGGTGCTCGAGGCCGTGGGGCGCGAGACCAAAGGTGGCGCGGAACGGTTCCGCCATCTCCTGCAGCGAGAGCATCCAGACGTGAAGTTCAACTGGAAGGTGATTCGCCGCGCGCTCGAGAAGGACCTCGACCTGCTCCCTGAGCGTTACGCGTATCGGCCGGAGCGGCTCCAGCGACGATTCCGGGCGGACCTCTGCGCGTTCGCGCGGCAACTTATGCTTGCCGACCCCCAGGACCTGATGTCCTCCGCTCAGCTCATCCAGGAACACCATCACGAGCTCGAGTACCTGGCCGATCTGATCCACTGGCGGCTCAAGCTCCGCGACCAGAAGGAGAGCGAGTGGAACGCGGACAACCCCTTCTACTGGCGCTTCGCCCTTCAGGGCAGGGACGTACCGCCGGACACGGAGGAACATGCTGCCGGATTCTACGAACGTGGAGAGTATGATCGGGGGGAAGCCGTCTTTCGGCTGCTCGTCGACTGCTTCGATGGCTACGCCGAGGGCTACAATTACCTCGGCCTGATTGCACTCGAGAAGCGCAATCTCGATGAAGCTATTACGCACTTCCAGAAGACCATCGAACTTGGGCGCAAGCTCTTTCCGGCGCGAGTCAGCAAGAAGCGGTACTGGCGCGATCATGCCACGCGTCCGTACATGCGGGGTCTGCGCAACTTGGTCTCCACCCTGAACGAAGCGGGCCGGTTCGAGGAGGCATTCTCGCTTTGCGATCGCTTGGACAACGAGTGCGGTGACGAGATCACCACCGCGTGGCACCGTGCAGAGATCTACCTCAATACCGGAAATTGGCAGCAGGCGGCAGAGGCCGCGCAGCGTCTGACAGGTCTCTACCCTGAAGCCAACTTCATCGCGGCATTTGCGCTCTACGAGCTCGGACGAATCGATGAGGTCCCGAGCGCCTTCCTCCACGCGGCGCTGAACCACCCGCGAGCGGCACGCATGCTGCTGGGCGAACTGAAGTCGGCGCCCAAGTCTGGCGACGAAGTGCGCGACCACAACACCGGTGTCTCGATGCGGCGCGCCCTGCACGCCTATCTGAACCGTCAGTCGCGTGCCTCGAAACGGTTCTTTCGCGACCTCCTTCGTGACCCGCGGGTGATGGCGCTTCTCGACGAGATCGTTGCGGTCGTGCGGCGGCGCACCGCGCAGCCCCCGACGGGGGAAAGAGAGGCGTTCGAGCGCATGACGCTCATGCACTCTCCCGAGTTCGCGCACATCGAGGCGCGCAAGCTGCGCGATCACATCGTGGCACCGGGAGCCACGGGGTTCACGATTCACTGAAAAAAGGCTGCATGAGGATGAAACCCATGGCGAAGAGGGATCTCGCGCAAAACCTCCAGGAGTGGATCGATGCACGGAAGCGCTTCCACCTCTCGCACGTCCACGTGCAGATGGCACGCGAGCTCGGGATGAACCTGAAGAAGCTCGGCAAACTCGACAACCACCACCAAGAGCCCTGGAAGGCACCGCTCTCGGAGTTCATCGAACATGTCTACGTCAAGCGGTTCGGCCGGGAGCGACCGGAAGTCGTCATGTCGGTCGAAGAGTGGGCGCGCGCCAAAGAGGCCAAGCAAGCCGCGCCGAAAGAGGCAAGGCGCCGCGCCCGCGCAGAGGGTCACGGTACCCCTCCCGGAGACTCGGAAGCGGCCAGCGGCTGAATGACTCGCGAGCGGCGACTGGATGATGGGAACGGAGACGCGGAGCCCTGATTGTTGTGCGGCTGTTCGGCTATCAGCCTGGCCTGACAACCGTCAGGGGTAGTGGAGAGGAAGCCATGTATGGAACCCTATCAAGCAACTCTTTTCAGGGATCTCGGCACTGCCGGTGTTTCCTATGTGCTCTGCGGCGGCCTGGCGATTGTACTTCACGGGCTGCACCGATTCACTGCGGACATCGATCTGGCCGTCGCACTCGATGCAGAGAATTTGCACCGGTTTATTGAGGTCGTAACCGGGCTTGGGTATCGTCCCCGGGCACCTGTGCCCGCAGGAGACCTCGTCGACGCCGACAACCGGCGCCAGTGGCGGAAGGAGAAGAAAGCGACGGTCTTCACTTTTGTTGATCCCAATCTCCCTTACCGCCAGATTGACGTGTTTCTCGAGGACCCCCTTCCCTTCGGCGAGCTCCAAGCACAGAGCCTCCTGCAACAGGGCGAGGGGTACACGGTGAGGATAGCCTCAGCCGAACATCTCCTGCGCATGAAGCAGAAGATCCAGCCGCCACGACCTCAGGATACCGTAGACATCCTGATGCTGGAGCAGAAGTTGGGAGGGAGGAAGGTCAATGAATGAGCCCGAGTGGGCAAGCGACGTGCGGCAAGAAGAGTGGTCGCTGGAAATGATCTTCCGCTGGATCGAGGAGACGGCAGCATTTCTCCACCAAATCCAGGTTCGCAACCACGCTGCGCACGAGAACGAGCGCGAACCGCACAAGCTGGGATGAGGCAATCGTTGAAGCGGCGCGACGGCGTGTGGTGAGAGACCGAAAGCGAGGCCGAACTCCGCAAATTGGGACCCCGGCGATGCGGAGAAGCCGGAAGATGCTGAAATTGTTGAGGAACAGAAATGCGAGGAGGGGGACTTGAACCCGCTAAGGACCCCACGGAACCTGTTGATTTCCTAGAGGAAAACCGCCAAGAAACGCCGTCTACTGCCACGAATTGTCCCCCCGGGGGACAATTTCGGAGGCGACGCTGATGGGGGCGCGGCGAACCTCGGCGACCGGTCGCACGACGGTACGAGAGCGCTGCCTCCGCATCGCCAGCAACCCCCAGCATCGCGAACACGGTTTAGGACGACCACAAGGACGATCAGCATCTCAAACGTTGCCTGAAGGCCGAATCCGCAAACGCCTGACGTCAATTGCAGAGCACCTCGGGTGCGATGAACTCGCGGTGCTGACGCTCATCGCTGATCGCTTGTTGCTGGGCCGGCAGCAATTCGGCGACCTGGCAGTTGAAACCGACACACGAGACTTCACGCGCGAGGCGCTCGAAGAGGCAGCCGACATGGCCGTGTACGCTGCGGCGGGACTCTTGCGAACTGAACCAGGGGTTAAGGCGATCAACACACGTAAGCGGCGGAGGTGATGGATGGGCGCAGAAGGTGGAGATCAAAGCTCGGTTCCTCAGAACAGGCGCGGAACAGGAAAGCGACGTTCTGATGGACGCTTCATAAAGGGCCAGTCCGGGAACCCGGGTGGCCGTCCCCGAGGCATGGTGAAGAAAATCCGCGAAGCGACCGACGATGGTGAGCAGATCGCCGAGTTCATCTTGCATGTCTTCCGCGGCGAGGTGGAAGGCGTGAAGCTCAAAGATCGGGTCGACGCGGCAAGTTGGCTCGCCGACCGCGGGTTCGGCAGACCCGTGCAGGCCATGAACATCGAGACCTTCGAGATCGATTTAACGCGGTTGACCGATGAGCAAGTTCAACGTATCGCCAATGGCGAACACCCAGCCGTTGTTATTGGCACTCCAGGCGAAGGCTGAGCTCGAACGGCGTCGTCGGGCGGGGGTGAGCAGCGCGGGCAAGCGCTTTGAGCGCTACCGCGACGATCCTGCCGCCTATGCCCGTGAGGTCCTCGGCATCGAGTGGTGGTCTCGGCAAGTCGACATCGCCAACTCGATTCACCACAACCGGCGCACCGTGGTGTACGCCGGCCATTCCGTCGGCAAGACGATGAGTATGGGCGGCATCACGCAATGGCACTTCGACTGCTGGGACCCGTCCATCACGTTGACAACGGCGCCGAGCTGGTCATCGATTCACGATCTGCTGTGGGGTGAGATCAAAAGCCAGCGACCGCCGGGCGCCGGCGGCCGACTGCTCGATCTGCGGCTGGACGGCGGCCCAATGCACTACCTTGCCGGCCACAACGCCGAGAGCGGCTCCGGCTTCCAAGGGCGCCACGAGGCCCGCGTGCTGATCGTCCTGGACGAGGCCATGGGCGTCCCGCCGTACATCTGGGAAGCGACCAACGCCATGATGACCAGCCCCGACTGCCGTGTAATCGCTCTGGGCAACCCGACGGAGACCAGCGGCGAATACTACGACATCCGCGAGAATCCGGACTGGTCCGTGATCACCATCTCCTGTTTGGACCATCCGAACATCGCCGCCGAGCTCGCCGGCCACCCCGCGCCGTTCCCGAAGGCGGTCAGCCTGATCTGGGTGGAGGAAATGGTCAGGAATCACTGCACGTCGACCTCGAGCCCGCCGGGCGACGCGTTCGAGTTCCCGCCCAAGTCTGGGGAGTGGTATGAGCCTGACGACATCTTCCGGTCGCGCGTGCTGGGCCTGTTCCCCCGGCAGAGCGCTCAGGCGATTTTCTCTGAGGCGTGGCTGATCAAGGCGCGTGCCGGGGGCATGAGCTGGAAGCCGCGCACACCGCCGGAGATCGGCGCCGACATCGCCCGGTACGGGGATGACCATACGACGTTGTACGGGCGCCGCGGGCCCGTCGTGACGGATCGGGAGAGCTACGCCAAGCAGGGCACGATGGAGACGGTGGGCCGCATCATCCGGCTGGCGGACAAGATGGCCGCGGACTGTGCCAAGGAAGGCTACCGGATCGATCCGAAGGCGATCGAGATCAAGGTCGACGACACCGGCCTGGGCGGTGGTGTCACGGACCGCCTCGACGAGCTCGGCTACAGCGTCATCGGCATCGATTTCGGGGAGCGGGCGATCAACCGCGAGGAGTTCTTCAACCGCGGCTCAGAGATGTGGTTCGGCGCCGCGTACCGGGCCCGGGACATGCGCCTGGACCTCAGCCGGCTGCCTGATGACGTCTACCGCCAGCTCTCCGCCGAACTCCGGGCACGCCGATACAAGATCCAGTCGGACAAGACGTTACGCGCGGAGTCGAAGGATGACATCAAGAAGCGGATCGGGCGGTCGCCTGACGACGCGGACGCCCTAGTACTCGCCTTCGCCGGCGGCGGGACCTGGAAGACGATCGAGGTCGAAAAGCCGGACAGAATCGAGGTGGCGAAAATGGCGAAAGCCGAGAAGACGAAGACCGACAACCCGTTTCTGAAACAGGTGCAGGACTGCGCGCCTGACCTGTTCCCGGAGCGCGACGGCGCCGAGGTCTGCGGCAATTGTACCGAGTTCAAGATTTCCGGCGGCAAGGGGCGGTGCCGATTGCGTTACTTGCGAGTTGATGGGCTGGATCGGGCGTGCGACTTCTTCGAGGAGGTCGAGCATCAAGAGGACGGCGGGGATGACGAGGAAGAGGAAGATGATGGATGAGATCATCCGATGCCACCAATCCGAGCCGCATGTCAGACCAGCCTGAGCACGGTGCGACAAACGCCGCCATTTTGTCGACATGAGCTACCGGCGTGGTGTCCTGATTCGCCGGAACCCGCGTTGCGCTTTATGCTTTGTGCGCGCACCAATCTTGGTCAGCCGCAGCAACGCCTCGTTTGGTGTAAGTATTGTTGTGCGCTTGTGACGCTTAAGCGCAAGCAGATGCGCGTCGCCCGAAACGATCCAGCGGGCCTTGCCGGCCGTCGCGCAAGCGACCACACGATCATCATCTGGATCCGCGGCAACAACCGGTTCCACGATCGGTTCCGCGATCACTTCCGCAATGGTGAGCAGCGACTCCACCAACTCTCCAACCGTGGTCTCAAGCGCGGCGATGCGTGGCGCGAACTTGGGCCGGGCCAGCACTTCGCGCGCCTCTTCGATGATGGACGGAGTCGTAAGTAGGATGACTTTCTTGGCCTCGCCCACGCGCAGGATCTCGTTCGGTGGCCCTGCCCAAAGCAGGGCGGAGATCCAGACGTTCGTATCCAGGACCAGGCGCGGGGGCTCAGGCCTGGCGCTGCCGCTTTTCTTTCCTGTGCGCCTGAACTTCTGCGTCGATCTCGGCAAGTGGCAGTTCCTTTTCAGGACGGCGCGCGGCGATTGCCGAGACCCTGGACGGCTTTAGGCGTTTCAGCACAATGACGTCCCCCTCGGCCCAGATCACGAGCTCACAACGTTTCGGGAAGCGACGCAGCACTTTCCTTGGCAGCTGGATCGAGCCGTCACTTTCGATCTTCACGGCTTCCATATGGCGATTAACTCTCTCGTGTCCCACAACCGAATTAGTGTACCGTATATTCGCCCAAAGCGGGAAAGTCGAGCCGGTCAGGGCCCATCCCGTCTAACGAAAACGACGACAAGGCACCGGGCAAGAGCAATGAGGGCGGCCAAGGCACAGTCGCCGGACTTATGCCTCATGCAAACAGGCAGGACTTGACGAATGTCGGGAGCCGGCGCACAGAATCTAACGGGTTGAAGCCATGTCGGAGACTCCCGCCCCATACGGTGTTCCGCGTTGCCCGTGTTGTGGATGGCGCCGCTGCTTTACGGTGCAGTGCACGCGCGAAGCTGCAGTGAGGGGCTGCCCGAGCGTTGCTGGCTGCCACACGCATGCGGTTTGCCCGCGTTGCGGGCACCGGTGGGTCTGTGCGGGGGAGGTTCTGGATGTCGTACGGACTCCGCAACACTGGGTGGCTGCAATTCAGGCCTGATCGGCCACCACGGGAAGCCCAGCAGCCCAAAACCCAGCAGCAGATTCTGGACGAGGAGATATCACGCACCGCCACGGCGGTGCAGATCGAAGCTGATTGCGCTTAACCATCGCGAGGCTGCATAGGATCGAGGGCATTTCAAGGATCATAACTTTTGTGTTAGTTCCGCGGAGCATGCGGGTTGCGGGTCCGCTCCTCTTCTTGTTCTCAGCCGCATGGCTCCTCGGCTGTGCCGCGCAATCGCGGACAGCCCCGTTGGACGAGATCGATCCCAATACGTCGAGTTTGCAATCATGTGGGACCCATCGAGTCATTGTACAGCGAAACCGGGAAAACTCTCGGACGGAGGCGTACCTCCAGTCCGCACCAACCGGAACTCAGAAATCAGCAACCTACCCGATCCGTGAAATCAATGAGCGGATGAGGGTTGAATCGGTCGGCGTGCAGCGCACCAGCATTGGGTGCGTTTTCTCGCTGGATGTCCGAGATCGTCAAACCGGGTTCCCGCTATTCAAGCTGAGGGTCGAGCCACGAGTCGGGGGATACACGGCTGAGCGCGAAGAGCAGCAATTCGCTGCTGTCACAGAGCCTCCAGATGCCCTCACGCTTGATCAGGCTCGCAAATGCATCGCCGTGTGTGACGCGGGAGCTGACGCCGAGATTTGCAAAATCGGCCGACTCACGTGTGCTAGACCCGGCTGGTACTTTGGTCGCGAGGTGTGGCTCTCGCGGACCCTCCATGTAATTGTCGTATCCTATCTCCACGGCGGCGGGCTGTTCGCATTCGGGCCGGACGGTGCTCTGGTCGGATCGCGAGAAACGGGATCGATCGGTTCCTTCCAAATCTTCGATTTTGATCACGATGGCCAGCATGAGTTCATTACGGAAGAACAAGACGGATCAGGCACAGGAACCGAGACGAGGAGTTACCGCGTTTATCGCATCACCGGTCAAGGATTCGAGCTGCTGTGGGAAGGGTTGAGCTACTCTTACGAGGGGAATTTGCAGCCGGTCGAAGAGCGGCAAGGGTTTATCCGCTTTGTGGAATCCGGCTGGGGAGACCCTCACACCAGGCTGGTGCATTTGGAAGGGAACATGAAAACCGGGCAGTTCACCGAGCGTGTTTTCGTGATGGTCGAGGGCCATTTCCGAGAGCGCGACGGTGGGAGGGCGTTTAGGTGAAACTACACGGAAGTAGGGTCACCGCGATGGCGGCGCTGGTATCTGTGTCGCTCGCCAGTTGCAACCGTGCTGCCGTAAGGATTCCAGGGGCTTCGCTGGCTTTCCCCCCCACCTCAACTGGTTATGCAGCGAATCGGACCTTTCCCTTTAGTGTCGCCGTAGCGATGCCTGACGATCGGCGGTCGGAGCACTACGATGAGACCGTTGCAGGAACGCGTTGGAAAGGTTGTCGCACCGATCCATTCTGGCTCAGTAATGCCCGATCGATCATTCGTGACCGGCTGGTTGCTGGGTTGGTCGAGTCCAAGGTGTTCGCCCATGTTTCTGATGGTGAACCAACCGCTGGCGATGTAGTCCTACGCACAGAAATACATGCCTTCTGCTCCCAGGCTGTCGGGTTCCTGATACTTCGGGTAGCGGGAATCAGCGCTCTGAAGATCACGGCCGAACGTGACGGCCAAGTACTCTTCGAGCACAAGTTTGAACGAGTCGTAACAGACGCTGACCCTCAGTACACGGGCTGGCAGGCGACTTTCATCGAGCAGGCCATGCAGGTGACGATGGCGGACAGCCTTCGCGAGCTGCTACGCGACGTCTTCACCTCGTTGGAGCGTGAGGCAAGCGGATGGAGCGGGGCTGGTTGACAACGATGTGTAGGTGAAAGCGTAAAAGATGCTTGAACGGAGGCATATGCCGGGCCTCACGCAGGGTGGGATAGACAAACCCGAATCGGAAACGGATGGGCAACCGCTTCCCGAATCAGTTCTGAGCGCGACCCGGCCACGCAAGGTCTGGGTCGCTGTCGTGTTGAACCTGCTGGTATATGGCCTTGGTTACCTGTACGCAGGGCAAGTGAGACGGGCGGCGTTCTTTTGGGGTGTATCGTGGGCCTTATCGCTCTCGATGTTGGCGGGTCTCGTTACAGGTTGGCTCTTGCCGAGCTGGCCCCGGCCGTGGAGCCTTCTGCCATTCGTGATCGTGCTGGCTTGTCTTACGGTCTATGAGGTCTGCTTGGTCATTGACACAGTTCGGACTACGCGTGCCCTTACCGCGTTTCGTTCCCGATGGTTCAACCGCTGGTACGTGTATGTCGCGATAATCGTTCTCAGTTCTACGGTTGGGGACATTCCCAGGGGATGGGTTAGGAGCAATTACATTGAGGCCTTCTGGTCCCCTTCCGGCTCGATGCATCCGACGGTCTTCTTGGGCGATCACTTCTTCGTGGATAAGAAGGCGTATGGCGCCGGCGAGACACCCCAGCGTGGCGACATCGTCATGTTCGTTTCCCCTGTCGATCCGGACGTTCAGCTAGTCAAACGTGCTGTGGCAGTAGCGGATGATACAGTCGAGATCCGGGAAAAGAAGCTCTACATCAACGGCGCGCTGGTGGACGAGCCATATGCCTATCTCAGCGACCTGGCTCATTCGACTTCGCCTCGGTATAATTTCGGTCCAGTCACTGTTCCTAAGGGGCGCTTCTTTGTCTTGGGCGACAATCGGGATCAGCGCTACGACAGCCGTTACTGGGGCTTTGTGGGTGTCGAGAATCTACGTGGTCGACCGACCCTGATTTACTGGTCACGGCATCGTGGAATAACACGATGGAACCGGATCGGTCAGCAAATCAGGTAATCTCACATGGGCGGCCCCCGAAAATTAAGGGGCTGGTTTTAGCTCGGCCGCTGCTTCGCATTCCGTACTGCGCTGGCCCTCCGATCTTCATCCTACTCTTTTCGCTTGCCTTCATGGGCTGCCATCTAGGCAGATCCGGTGACTCCTCCGGAGGCGCCCCGCAAAAGATGTTCAAAGCCACTGAGAGCCCCCGGCAATTCCTGCCGGTAGACGAGGCCGATCTGGATTTGTCCCTTCTGAGGTTTAGAAACTCCCTCGTTGACATCGTGAAGAGAAGGGACACGCCTGCGTTGCTCGCGATATTGGATCCGGAAATCACGAACTCTTTTGGAGGCACCGGTGGAGTTCCTGAGTTCGAGGAGCAATGGGAGATCTTCAACCGAAAGTCAGACGTTTGGAAAGTCCTGGGAAGCATCTTGTCCATGGGTGGTGCATTCGTGTCGGAAAACGAGTTCTGTGCTCCTTATGTGTCGGCCCGCTTTCCAAGCGACTTAGACGGCTTTGAATGGGCCGCCATTGTGGCTGCCGATGTCCCGCTCTTGGCTGAAGCTCGTGAAGAGGCGGTGGTCATAGCGAGACTGTCGTACGCCCTCGTGCGCACCTCACCTGAACGCAGATCGGGCGACTGGGTGATGGTCGATGTGGAGGAGGTTGGAACGGGCTACGTGAGAGGCTCTCTGGTTCGTAGTCCCATTGATTGGCGGGCTTACTTCTCGAAGCGAGAGAACCGATGGGTGATGAGCGCGCTCGTAGCTGGAGATTGACTAGGTCTGCTGAGAGCAACAACCACACGAATGCCCGAGGAGCTCACAGATCCGCCGAGCTTCGACGCGCACAACCTTGGCCAGATCCATGATCGTCACTGCACTGATGGTGTTTGGCATTTTCACGTTCGCCTTGGGCGCGGGGGTACCCGACCCGTCGCCAGGTTATCGAATTTTCCAGACAATTTCGCTTACGATCGAAACGGACGGCATGAATGGCACTCTCCAGCTGCTTCAGGATGAGCGGATTACAGACGAGCTCCGCGACAACATGCACGGCTCCGACGATGGAATGTACTGCTATGAGGACGCCCTGGGCGCGTTCTGCGAATCGATCCGTACAACGCCCCTGAAACCAACGTTGGTCCGCCTGGTCGATGGCGTTGGCCGAGTGGTGGACAGCCGGACGTTCAAGCGCGAACTCGGCAGCATGGAAGTTCGCAAACTCTACGGGAGGCGCCCACGGGCCTTCTCCGTAACTGTCGATTTCGGAATTGGCTGGGGATCGTATGCCGGCGACATCACGTATTTCTTCGATCTCAAAGGGGGACGGCTTCGCTGGCTCACGGCTCGCGGGCGGACTGGCGGCGTCCAAATCGAAGTCACCGCTATGACCTCCCTCAAGACGTCGTGGCAGCTGGTTCGAAGCGGCGGCGGGGGAGGCCAGGATATTCTGGAAATAGCCTGCAGGCCGAAATTCTCTCCAGGCCGCGCTGACGAAGATGTCGCGTTCGAGCTAATCTTTCGCCGGTTTCACTTCCACGGCGGCGGTTGGATCATCAGCGAACGCAGGACACCCGGATTCTGGGAAGATGATAAGGAGTTCCCAGGGCCAGGGGAGTTTCCGCAATAACTGGTCGGCCTGCTGGACCATCTCACTAGACCATGGGCACGTTCCGAGCCGCGGTTCTCATCAGCTTATGCCTTTGGGCTGATCTTGCTTCGGCATTCTGTGGCCGTGGTCATCGGTCACCGGCGCAGGAATACCGCGAGAGTTCGATCGTTTTCGTGGGTCGCGTTGTGTCTGAAGAAGCCACGCGGGAGTCTGAAGGTTACTTCGAGGGGAGCACATATTCGCTCGAGGTGAACGAACCGCTACGCGGCGTTCCTGCAAAGGCGATCAAGATTTTTAGTGAGAACAGTAGTGGGCGTTTTCCGATGAAGGTAGGCCGCCGGTACATCATCTTTGCCTACGAGGAGCGGGGCCGGCTGACGGTAGACAACTGCGGCAACTCCGGCGAATTGCCCCAAGAGGCCGCTGTCCTGTCCGCGATTCGCAGATTAAGACGCCCGCAGCGTACGCATGGATCCCAGCCACCCTCGAAAGCAGGCGCGGCTGAACCCTGAGCAGTCTGGCCATGTGGCGGGTCCGAAAGAAGAGTACGTTGGATGAGGATTGCGGCGCTTTAACGTTCGTCGGTTCCGCGCTCACCTACTCACTCAAGCGAGAGATCATTTGGTCGTTGGCTTCGAATCGATCCGCGTCATCGGCGAATATACGACCAACGCTGGCCCCAGCTTCGACGACTACTTTCTTGTGTTTGTAGTCGCGAACCCAATGCAAGTGCATGCCGTCCCGATGGAGGTTGGTGGCCCGTTCCTTCGCGAGCTGTCCGCAAAGATGGGAACCGAATTGCAATGCGGTCTCGCTAATCGCACTGACTTTGCGAGTCGGGTGCTGTGGCCGACGACACTTCTCGATCGGCCCCTGTTCGATTTCCGTCCGCAAGGACGCGGTCGTGGTGTCTGGTCTCGTCTCAAAGACACTGTTCTGCCGCTCGTCGCAGGCGAACTGACAGCGGAGGTCAAGCGCTTGGTAGAAGCAGGATGGACTCACTAGAAGCCACGGACCCAGCCCGATTGACTTCGACTGACTTGCGCTAAAATACGAATATTCGTATAGTCAGGCACTGTGAAGGCGGTGCGTTTTGTGGGGAGGGCCCGCAAGGACTTGGCGGCATTTCCGGAGTCAGTTCGTCGGCGTATCGGGCACGAGTTGTTCATGGTGCAAGTAGGGCGTGAACCCGTAGACTTGAAGCATCTTCCCGCCGTGGGGCCGGGGGCCTCCGAGTTGCGTGTGCGCGACGAAGCGGGCGCATTCCGGGTCATCTATGTGGCGAAGTTCGAAGAGGCGATCTACGTACTCCATGCCTTTCAGAAGAAGACACAGAAGACTCCAAAGGCAGAAATCGAAATCGCGGCAAGGCGTTATCGGATGATCGGAGAGGAATCATGAAGAGAGCCGACAGGCGTATTACTCCTGGCAGTGGAAATGTGTTTCTCGATTTGGGCTTCCCGCCGCATGAGGCAGCCGTAATGCTCCTCCGTTGTGAGATCGCCGAGGCGCTGCGAAAATGGATGGCCCGCGAGGGGCTGACCCAGGCGCAGGCGGCAAAACGTCTCGGCGTGGTGCAGCCACGGATCTCGGAGATCGCCCGCAACAAGGTGGAGAAGCTCTCGTTGGACTACCTGGTCGGTCTGTGCGCGAAGGCCGGCGTGTCCGTGGCTGTAAAACTGGCAGCGTAACCGCCCGAACGGACCACACGGTCTCCAGCCGCTCGCCAAGTGCGGCTCCGCAGCTTACCGGCTGGCGCGTGCCAAATCTTCAACTTAATGCAGAGCGTTTGATCCACTGTCCGGCTCAACGTGCGGCACGCGAATGGCCGAAACGCTTGCAGCCGGACGGCGGATAAACCGCGTTGAACTGAACCGCGTACCACGAAGGGTTGCGCTTATGG
>Ga0214473_10002015_pt1 | contig 25661 bp, 16 predicted proteins | sample RVTome_7_FD_203509 | JGI IMG/M metagenome (GOLD analysis project Ga0214473, IMG submission 203509) | Soil microbial communities from uranium-contaminated site in the Upper Colorado River Basin, Wyoming, United States - RVT98D197 | ecosystem: Environmental > Terrestrial > Soil > Contaminated >...
GCCGATCCCGACGTGGCAGATGCGCTGTCCGCCCTCACGTCCCTCGGCCTCATCTCCGCCCCGCGTGATCTCGTCGCCCTCACCGTGTACCCGACCCAGTCCACGGTCGATCAGTCCCTCGCCATCGTGCGAGACATCGCGTCCCGCGACTTCGCCCTCGACTCGCCCGCCGTGTGCGTCACCGAGGCCACCTGGATCCGCTGTGAGACGACCTTCACCGCGGGCGACTACCGCGACGCCGAGGGCGTGGTGCGGATCGATCCGCGTGGCGCTGTTGCGCCGGTCGCCACCTACAGAGTCCCCCTCACCGCGTGGTTGCCCCTCGACGGCACGGCGCCGTACCCGACCATCGTCTTCGGCCACGGCCTCGGGTCGGGCCGCGAGCAGGGACAGGACGTGGCGGAGCTCGCGGCGCCCCGCGGCATCGCCACCGTGGCCATCCCGGCCCTGCAGCACGGCGACCACCCCACCAATCCCGATCCCACGAGCGGCACGCTCTTCACGATCCTGCGCTTCTTCACGATCAGCGACGACCCGGGGCGGTCCCTGTATGCCCTGCGCTGGCGCGATCACTTCCGCCAGAGCACCTACGACAAGCTCCAGCTCACGCGCATGCTCGCGGCCGGGCTCGACGTCACGGGTGACGGCACGGTCGACTTCGATCCGACGAAGCTCGCCTATCTCGGCGCGTCCCTCGGCGGGATCATGGGACCCGAGCTTCTGGCGCTCACCGACGCCTACGGCGCGGCCGTCCTCGCCGTGCCCGGCGCCCACATGGTGGCGCTCATCCGGGACAGCGCGCAGTTCGGCACGCTCGTGACGCTGCTCACCCCTCCCGGAGTCACGCCCGGAGACGTGCATCGCTTCTTCGCCGTGCTGCAGACCGTGCTGGATCGCGGCGATGCGGGATCCTATGCGCCGCACATCCTCACCGATCGGCTCGTGGGCGACGGGACGGCGATCCCGCCCAGCGTGGTCATGGGCGTGGCCCTCGACGACGACATCGTGCCGAACGTGTCGAACTACGCGCTCGCCCGCGCCCTCGACGTTCCCATCGTGCCGCAGGTACTGAGGCCCGTGCCGGGGCTCGTCGCCGTGCCCGCGGCGCCGTTGAGCGGCAACGTGGCCGGCGGCGACGCGACGGCGGGGATGCTCCAGTTCGACGTGATCCGCTCGGGGTCGGGCGCCGTCGAGACGGCGACCCACAGCAACACGCCCGCGAGCAACGTGGGGGCCCGGGCCTGGTTCGAATTCCTCGACGCCCACTTCGCCGACGGCCTCGCCGTCATCGTCGATCCCTACGCGCTCGAGGGACTCTCTCACCGGGCGTCGCCGTGAGCCTTCGGGGCCGAGTGGTTGCATGTCCGCCGCTGTGGCCCTACGCACGGACCAACGGATTCGCCCCATGCCGAGCCTGAGCCTCTTCCTCTGGGCCACTCCCGCGTTCGGTCTGGCGCTCACCCCGCCCGTCGCGGCCATGCCTGCCGAGCTGCTCTCCCAGCCCATGCGTCTCGTGGGTGCGAGCCAGGAGCCGGAGCCGTCGATCGTGGCCGTGGACGCAGGCGAGGCCACGTCCGACGACGACGCCTACGCGGAAGATCTGCGCCGCCGCGAGGCCATCGTGGCCTGGCACCGACCGCTCGGCATCGCCACCTGGGCGTCCATGACCCTGACGCTCGTGCTCGGCGACATCCAGTACTACAACCTGTACGGCTTCTTCGCGGGGGAGGGCGACAACCCCTGTGTTCGCGGCGACGCCATCTTCGGTCGGTCCCAGTGCACGGGGACGCCCTGGCCCCACCTGATTTCGGCGGGCGTCACGGGGGCTCTCTACCTCAGCACCCTGACGCTGGCCGCGCTGATGCCCGACCCCGACGACGCCGCCGAGGGGGACAGCGCCTACGCCCGTAACGTCCGCATGCACCGGCTGCTGCGCTGGGTGCACTTGGGTGGCATGCTCGCGCAGATGGCGCTCGGCGTGCTCACCGCCAATGCGGGCTGGATCGGCCTCGACCGGGCGAACGACTATGGAACACTCCAGGCCCTGGCCACGGTGCACATGGGGATCGGGCTGGTCACCTATGGTGCCTTGACCTGGGCCGGTGCTCTGATGATCTTCTGAGCGGGGGCCACTTCCATGAAGCCTGAAAGCGACGTCGACGCGGCGATCGGGAGCGAGCGCGCGCAATTCGTGGATCTCGTGGGCACTGAGATCAGCGCCATCTGGCGGAACGTCACGCGCCTCGGCGGGCAGTGCGTCGCGGCGCTGTACTTGAGCGACGCGCCACTGTCGATGGACGACCTCGCGACCCAGCTCGGCCGGAGCAAGAGCAACGTCTTCGCGAACCTGAAGGCCCTGCAGTCCCTCGGCATCGTCCGCCGCGTGCGCGTGGCGGGCTCGGCGCGGGACCATTTCGAGCTCGCGGCCCAATATCCGGACGTCCTCGTCATCGCCTTCGCCCGCCACCTGAGCCATACCCTCAAGGACAAGAGCACCGGCCTCGGCAGCATTTCCGGGAGGCTCGATGCCCTCGCGCGTGGCCCGAGGGAGAAAGACGTCGCCACGCGGGTGGCTCGCCTCTCCGAGACCTACGCCGCCGTGGGCGCCCTCATCGACGGCCTGCTCCCACCCGCGGGCCAGCCCCACGATCTGGTCACGATCCTGGGCCGGGTGGACCCGGGCCTGGTCGGCGAGGCCATGGCCGTCCTGCGCGCACAGCGCGGCTGATACAGGGGGTCGGCGGGGGCCGCGGCGGGGCCGAGATCGCCCTTGATGGGAGGGGGGGCGATCTGTACGATTCAGCCCCCTGGTGGGTGCGCAGCTTACCTTCCAGAATCCTTGGACTTTTGGCGTGCAGAGGCCTTCGCGCGGGTCGGCCCTGCGGTTTCGCTGTCGCAACCAAACGAGAGGAATCGATGGCCACCCTCACCCTCGCCAACTACCTGGGCATGCTTCAGGACGACCCCGAGGACGAGACCATCTTCCAGGGGCTCCGCGACGCGCTCGGAAACGGGGATCCGGACGTCGTGGGACAGGATCCGATCCGCTTGCTGGAAGCAGCGCGGGTGGCGCACGAGCAACGCGGCGAGCTCAGAGCCGCGGCGTGGCTCATCGAGATCGAGGCGCCGCTCATCACCGGCGATCCGGACCTCGAGGCTGCGCTCTTCAAGGAGCTCGGCCGCTTGCGGCACGAGGAGCTCCTCGACGACGCGGGCGCGCGGGAGGGCTTTCAGCGTGCCCTCGATCTGCGTCCCGGCGATCAGGAAGTGCAGGACGCCATCGAGCAGGTCGACCAAGCGGCGGAGAGCTGGAAGGAGATTGCCCAGCGGTTCGTCGAGGAGGCCGAGGAGGCCAGCGACGCCGCGCTCAAGACGTCGCTGATGACGCGCGCCGCGTCCCTGATCTGGCAATACAAGCGACGCGGACGCGAGAAGGAAGTGGACCGCCTGTTCAAGAAGGCCCTCGCAGCCGACCCGGCCGCAACCCGGACGGCGCGCCTCTTCGCCGAGACGCTGCGCGTCCGCGAGCGGTGGGACGATCTCGCCGAGGTCATCGTCAGCGCTGCCGAGCACGCGCGCAACCGCGACGACAAGCTCAACCTTTTCGTTCGGGCCGGCCGCGTCTTCGCCCGGCGCCTCGGGCAGGCGGAGCGTGCCGCGGGCTGCTACGAGCGGGTCCTCGACTTCTCGCCTGGCCACGAGGAGGCCCTGCGCTTTCTCGTCGAGTACTTCACCGAACGCGAGGCCTGGGACCACCTGGTCGCGCTCTACGAGGATGCTCTCCGCTCGCGGCAGAGAATCGAGAGCGAGCAAGGGATCTTGCTCCAGATCGGAATGGTCCACTGGCGCATCCGCCAGAAGCCCGAGGAGGCGGAGCCTTACTTCGGCAGGCTGCGCAAGATCGACCCCGCCCATCCCGGCATGCTCGCGTTCTACCGCGAGCACATCGAGGGAGGTGGCGACCAGCACCGCCTGCTCACCATCCTGGGCGACGCCCAGCGCGTGACCAAGGACGCTGACCAGAAGCTCGCGCTCGCAGTGGAGCTCGCCCGGGCTGCCCAGCGCAGCGAGTCGACGCTGGAGCGTGCCATCGACGCATGGAAGGCCGTGCAGCGGCTCGAGCCGACGAGCACGGAGGCCCACTCGGCGCTCAAGGACCTCTACGCGAGGGCCGAGAAGTGGAACGCCCTCGTGGAGCTCCTGAAGACGGAAATGGAGGCGCTCCCCGCCGACGACACACAGCGGCGCGTGGCGCTGCTGCGCGACATGGTCCCGATCTACCGCGATCGCCTCCAGCTCGACGTGATGGTGATCAATGCCTACAACTCCATCCTCCAGCTCGCCCCCGACGACGCGACAGCCCTCGAGGCCCTCGGGGTCACCTTCGAGCAGATGGAGCGCTGGACGGACCTGATTCAGGTGCTCACCCGGCAAGCGGACGCGGCTACCGATCCTGTGCGGCAAGTGGCGATATACACGCGCGTTGCGAGGCTGTGGATCGATCGCTTCGCGAACTACAACCAGGCCACAAAACCGCTCGAGGAGGTCATCGCCATCGATCCCGACAACCGGGAGGCCCTCGCCCAGCTGAAGGAGATCTACGAGAAGAAGCGCGCCTGGAACTCGCTCTACGACGTGCTGTCGAAGGAAGCCGAGCTCACGAGCGATCCGGATGTGCGCATCGCAAACGTGATCGAGCTCGCCAAGCTGGCGGGCGATCGTCTCCACCGTCATGGCGACGCCATCGCCCTCTGGCGGCAGGTCGTCGAGGGGGCGCCCGACATGGGGGACGCCCTCGAGTCGCTAGAGAGACTCGCCGAGAAGGAGAAGGACTGGGCCACGCTCGCGTGGGCGCTCGAGAGGCGTGTCGACTCGTCGAACGACGAGATGGCCAGGATCAAGGTCCTGCAGAAGCTCGGCACCGTCTACGGCGAGCACCTCGACGATCCGGCCCAGGCAGCCACGGCATGGAAGCGAGTGCTCGAGCTCGATCCGAAGAACGGCCGCGCGCTGCGCACGCTGCGTGAGTCCTTCCTTGCCGCCAAGGACTGGGAGGGACTCGAGGGGCTCTACGGCGAGGTGGCCGATTGGGAGGGGCTGGTGGAAGTCCTCGGAGCCGCCGCCGAGAGGGCGGAGGACCCACAGCTCAAGAAAGACCTCAGCTTCAGAGCAGCCGAGGTGTACGAGCAGCGGATCAACGAGCCCCACCGCGCGTTCCGCAACTACGAGCGCGTGCTCTCCGTCGATCCGGATAACGTCCGGGCTGCCCGGGCGCTGCTCCCGATCTACGAGAAGGACGAGAAGTGGAATCGGTTGGCTGCGCTCAAGGAGGTGCTCCTCAGATCCATGGGCGAAAGCGCGGACGTGAGCGAGCGCCTGGAGCTCATCGGCGAGCTGCGGACGCTCTGCCTCGACAAGCTCAGCGATGAGGCGACGGCTTTCGACTGGTCGGTCCGGGCCTTCGCGCTCGCACCGACGGACCGCACCATCGCAGAGGACCTCGAGCGCTCGGCAACGGCGGCGGGCAGGTACGACGCCCTGGTCGCGCTCTACCTGGCCCGCATCGAAGAAGGGAGCGCCGACCTCGAGGAGCGCAACCGGCTCCGGCGTCGCGTCGCCGGGTTGGCGGGCGAGAAGCTCGGGCGGTCCGCGGAAGCGATCGCCCAGCTCGAACAGATCCTGGCCGATTCTCCCCAGGACGAAGAGGCGATCGAGCTGCTCGATCGACTTTACCGTGCGGAGAACCGCACGACCGAGCTGCGTCGACTCTACGAGCACCGCATCGAGAACGCCGAGGACGGCGCCCCGCGCTGGGCCGTGCTGCGCGACCTCGCCAGGCTCGAAGAAGACGTCCTCGACGATCCACAGTCGGCAGCGCGTCGCTACGAGGCCATGCTCGAGATCGAGCCAGACGACCGTGACACGCTCGCCGCGCTCGACGGTCTGTACGCCGCCGCCGGACGCGTCGAGCCTCTCGCCAAAGTGCTCGAGACGCGCCGCGACCTGACGAACGACCCCGAAGAGCGCGTGGCGCTCATCCTTCGGCTGGGCCAGCTCCACGCGGGCGCCCTCGCTGCACCGCAAGCCGCGCTCGAGGCCTATGCGGAGGTCCTGCGCCTCTCGCCTGGAAACGACGCGGCGGTGGCGGGGCTCGAGGGGCTCGAGCAGGCACAACCCGACCTCGGGCTCGAGGTGGGACGGTTGCTCGAGTCCGCGTACGAGACCAAGGGCCTGTACCAGAAGCTCGCGGGCGTACTCCGTCGCCGACTCGAGGCAACCGAGGACGGCGAGGAGAAGCGCGCGCTCAGGCTCCGCCTCGCCTCCCTCTCCGGCTCCGAGCTCGGGGACGCCGAGGGCGCCTATCGAATCATGGAATCCGCGTTCCTCGACCGTCCGTCCGATGTGGAGCTCTGGGACGAGCTCGCGCGGGTGGCCGAGAAGGCCGACAAGCACGAAGCGCTCGCGACCGCCTACGCCACGGCGATCGAGTCCGGAGGCCTTGGAAGCGGCGACGTGGCGGAGCTCTCGACCAGGGTCGCCCGCATCTACGACGAGGTCCTGGGCAAGCCCGATCTCGCGGAGGATTACCATCGCAAGGTGTTGCACTCGGACCCGCTGTCCGAGCGGTCCTTCGATGCGCTCAAGGAGCTGTACACCACCAACGAGCGGTGGGATGAGCTGCAGGTCCTCTACCGCAATCGCATTGCCGAGACGGTGGATGGCGGGCAGAAGCTGGAGCTCCTGTTGCAGGTGTGTTTCCTTTTCGAAGAGCTGCTCGACGATCCAGAGCTCGCGATTAGGGCCTACCAGGATGTCGTCGATCTGGAGCCGCAGCACGTGGCGGCCCGACGCGCGCTCGAACGGCTGTATCGCCGCACGCAGCGCTGGCGCGACCTTGCGGCCCTCCTGCGCCAGGAGCTCGATGGCGCTCAGGGTCAGGACGCGATCGACCTGACCTTCGAGCTCGGCGAGATCTACGAGATCCGTCTCAGCGAGGCCAGCGCGGCGGTCGATCAGTACGAGTCCGTGCTCTCGGAGCATCCATCGCACCTCAGGTCGCAACAGGCCCTCGAGCGCCTCATCGACGTTGCGTCACAGCGACAGCGCATCGCAGCCGTGCTCGAGCCCCTCTACGAAAGGCAAGGGGCCTATGTGGAGCTGGCGCGTGTGCTCAGCGTGCAGCTCGAGGACGTGTCCGATCCGGCGTCGCGCGTCGGTCTGCTGCTTCGCATCGCCGAGCTTCAGGAACAGAAGCTCCACGATCTCGAGGCGGCGTTCCAGGCCCTGGCGCTGGCAGTTCAGGGAGACCCGGCGGATGCCCGGGCCCGGGAAGAGCTTTCGCGGATCGCGGCGGTCCGCGGCACCCAGCCGACCCGCGCGGCGGTGCTGGAGAAGGCCATCGAAGCTGCCCCGGAGACCTACCTCAAGGGCGAGTTGTTGATGGAGCTGGCGCGGCTGTGGGACGAGTCCGTCGGCGACTCGGACGCGGCCGAGCGCGCGTACGTTCGGCTGATCGAAGTGGACGGGGACAACCCGGACGTCGTGCTGCCGGCGTCGCGGGCGCTCGAGCGCATTCACCTCGAGCGAGGTGATCATGCACAGCTCGCGGTGGACCTGCGCCGGCAGGTCAAGATGGAGCACGAACAGGACGTGCGCAAACATCTGCTGGTGCGGCTCGCGACCGTGCTCGAGGAGACGTTGGACGACGTGGACGGCGCCATCGCCGCCCACCGCGAGAGGTTGGACATCGATCCGGCCGACATCGACGCCCTTCGCTCGCTCGAGAAGCTGTTCGAGCGCAAGGGCGAATGGCAGCGTTTGATCGGCGTCCTGCAGAGCCGGGAGAGCGTCACGCTCGACGAGGCCGAGCAGCGGGCGATCTGCCACCGGATGGGTCAGATCTACGAGGAGAAGCTGAGCGACGCGGACAACGCCATCGTGGCGTACAACGAGGTGCTGTCCCGCTTCGGGCCCGACCGGGAGACGCTGGCGGCCCTCGCGCGTCTCTACGAGGCCACTGCTCGCTGGGAGGACCTGCTCGAAGTCACTCACGCGGACTACGAGCAGGTGAGCGATCCGGCGGAGCGCTCGAATCTGCGTTTCCGCGCGGCGGAGCTCATGCGGACCCGCACCCACGAGCTGGATCGATCCATCGAAGCGTACGCAGAAGTGCTGGCAGAGGCGCCGGATCACGAAGGCTCCATCTCGGCTCTCGAGGAGATCACGGCCGGCGACGAGCGGGAAGCGCGCATCCCAGCGGCGAGGGTGCTGATCCCGCGATACGAAGGCAGCGCGAACTTCGACAAGCTGCTCAAGGCCCTGAGCGTCCTCGCCGACGCTGACGACCCGACGGAGCAGCTCCGGTCTCTCCGACGAGCGGCCGAAGTGGCCGAGGTGGGGCTCGAGGCGCCCTCGCGCGCGTTCGACTTCATGGGGCGCGCTGTTCGCGCCGGCCTGAACGAGCCCGACCTCGCTTTCATGCTTTCCGATCTCGAACGCCTCGCCGAAGCCTCGGCGCGGTGGCAGGCCTACGTCACGCTGCTGCGCGACATCTCCGCGGATGTCCTCGATGGCGATCTGCACATCGAGGTGCTGCTCAAGATCGCTCAGGTCGCGGCCCAGCGCCTGGAGGACGTCGAGACGGCGCGCACGTTCTACGCGAAGGTGCTCGAGGACAGTCCGGACCACATGGGCGCCCTCGATGCGCTCGAACAGCTCCACTCCTCGGTGGGCGATCATCGGGGGCTACTCGGCGTGCTGCAGCGCAAGACCGAGCTCTCCGACACCGCCGAGGCCCGCATCGCGCTCCTCTTGCGCCAGGCGGAGCTCTCCGAGACGGCGCTCGAGGACGTCGCCGCGGCCATCGACGCCTACGAACAGGTTTTGGTCGAGGCGGAGCGCCCCGAGGCGTTCCTCGGCCTCGAGCGCCTCTACGCCAAGGCCGAGCGCTGGCCCGACCTGGCGTCGCTCTATCAACGACAGCTCGACCAGGGCATCGGTAGCCCGGTGGAGGTCCGCTATCGCCTGGGCCGAACCTACGCCGAGTGCCTCGAAGATCCGCACGCCGCCCTCGAGCAGTTCGAGGAAGCGATTCGCACCAACCCGAATCACGAGCCCACGATCGAGTCCCTCGAGGGCATGATGGACCTCGAGGAGCATCGGGCCACCGCCGCCCGGATCCTGGAGCCGGTCTTCCTGCAGCGCATGGACTGGCCCAAGGTGACGGCTGCCCTCGAGGCGCGCGTTGCCGCAGAGCACGACCTCGAGGAGCGCAAGACCCTGCTGCGACGCCTCGGTCAGATCAAGGAGGACTACCTCGAGGATCTCGAGGCCGCGATGGAGACCTACGCCCGCCTGTTCCGCGAGGATCCAGCGGACCAGGACGTGTGGGACCTGCTGGCGCGGCTCGCCCGGAATCTCGACCGCCACGCGCGACTGGCGGAGATCTACACGACCGCTCTCGAAGAGATCAGCATCGACGAGCCGGCGACAGCGCGCCTCGCGTTCATCGCCGGCCAACTCCACGACGACAAGACGGGCGACCTCGGCAAGGCCGCTCGGCTTTATCGCCGCGCGCTCACTTTCGATCCCACCGACACCACGGCCTTCTCGGCCCTGGAGTCGGTGTATCGGCGCCAGAACGCCCACCAGAGCTTGCTCGAGCTCTACCGCGAACAGGTGGACGTGGCGACGAGCGACGCGGCGCGGTTCGTCTTGCTCAAGAACACTGCCGTGATTCAGGAAGACTCGCTCGGGAACCCCGATGCTGCCATCGACGTCTACCGGGAGATTCTCGAGATCGACCCGCGGGAGCGAGATGCGGTCGAGGCACTGGACAGGCTCCTGCTCGACCGCGAGCGCTGGGACGATCTGGCGGACCATCTTCGCCACCGGATCGACGTCGCCGAGGGCCCACAAGAGCAGATCGGGCTCAAGCACAGGTTGGGCGAAGTGCTCGCCGACAAGCTCGACGACACGATCGGGGCGCTCGACGTGTTCGAGGAGGTTGCAGCAGCCAACCCGGGCTACGAGCCGACCGTGCGAGCCCTCGAGGTCATGGTGCAGCGCGAGGATCACCGCCTGCGAATCACCCAGATCCTCGAGCCCATCTACCGTGCCGGCGACCAGTGGAAGAAGCTCATCGCCATCTTCGAGGCCCAGGTCGCGCTCACCGAAGATCCGAGCGACGCGGTGCGCCTTCTCTCGGAGATCGGCGAGCTGCACGAGCATCGCGGCCGAAATGGGGCTCTTGCATTCCAAGCGTGGGCGCGCGCCTTCGCCGCAGAGCCCTTCAACAACGACGTACGGGAGCAGCTCGATCGCCTGGCGGCGATCATGGGCAACTGGGACGAGCACGTGGCGGCCTACGAGCAGGCGATCGCAAAGTGCGACGACTCGTCTGTCGTCAGCCAGTTGATGGCCCTCGTGGCGCAGGTACACGACGAGAGGCGGGGCGATCCCCGGTCCGCGATCCAGACCTACGAGCGCCTGCTGCAGCACGATCCCGACGACGCGAGCCCGCTCGACTCCCTCGACGCTCTGCACACCATGGTGGGCGACTGGCGGGGCCTGGTCGATGTCCTGACCCGCAAGGTCGAACGCGCCTACGAGCCGGCCGAGCGCGGCGAGCTGTTGCGCCGTGCGGGAAGCGTCCTCGAGGAGCTTCTTGGCGATCGGGACGGGGCCATCGAGGCCTACCGACGGGCGACGCATGAGGACGAGACCGACGTCATCGCCTTCGAGGCCCTCGATCGACTCTACACGCAGGCCGCAGAGCCGCAAAAACTGATGGAGGTTCTGCGCAGTCGTGTGGCGCTCGAGGAGGACCCGTCCCTGCGGGTGGAGATCGGCCTTCGTCTCGGCAATCTGTGCGAGACCCAGCTCAATGTGCCGAACGAGGCGATCGAGGCGTTCCAGCACGTGTTCGACGACCACCCGGGCGAGCCCCACGCCGTCGCGGCGCTGGCCCGACTCTACGAGCGGCAGGCCATGTGGCCCGACCTGCTCGAGAACCTGCGCCTGCAGGCCGGCATCGCATCGGATGTGCCAACCCGAGTGGCCCTGATCCATCGGTGCGGCGAGGTGCTCGAGCGCGAGCTCGACGACGTGCACGAGGCGCTGGCCACTTACGAACAAGCGCTCGAGCTCGAGGGGCGCAACGAGCCGACCATCGCCGCCCTCATGCGGATCGCGGATCTGGAGGACTATCGGACACGGGCAGCGGAGATCCTCGAACCGCAGCTCGAAGTGCAGGAGCGCTGGGACGACCTGGCGACCCTGCTCGACAAGAAGGCCGAGGGAGCCACGGACCCCTTGGAGAAGCGCCGGCACCTCCGGCGTCTGGCCCAGGTGCACGAGCAGGGCAGACGGGATGCCGAAGCCGCGTTCGACGCCCTGTCGCGCGCGCTCGCCGAGGATCCGTCTGACCAGGAGGGAGCCGAGGAGCTGGAGCGCATCGCGGCGCAGTTCGGCGCTTTCGATCGCCTGGCCGACACCCTAGCCGCACGGGCTACGAGCGTGCTCGATCCGACGGCTGCGCGGTCGCTCTACACGCGGCTCGCGCGCGTCGCCGAGGAGCGGCTGAGTGACGACGCGCGCGCGATCGATGCTTTCACCCGCGCGGCCGAGCAGGTGGGCGACGACGACGAGCTCCTGGCTTCGCTAGACAGACTGTTCGCCAAGACCCAGTCGTGGAACGAGCTCGCGGACGTCCTCGAACGTCGGACGTCACTTGCCGCCGATATGGGGGGGCGCAACGAGCTCCTCGTGCGGCTCGGCGCCCTGCGCCGGCAGCAGTTCGCCGACCTTCGCGGCGCCTTCGCGGCGTATCAGGAGGTCGTGGAGCGCGATCCCACACACCAGGTGGCGCTGCAGGCGCTCGAGGAGCTCGCGAGTGACGACGAGCTAGCCCTCGAGGTCGTGGATACCCTCGACAACGTGTACCGGCAGATCGGGGCGACGGATCGCGTGGCCGCGCTCTACGACGTCCGCATCCGCCTCGCGGACACGGACGGCGAGAGAGTCCGGCTGCTCTCGGACGTCGCCCGTATCTGGGAGATGGACCTGGGGCGAGCCGACATGGCTGTGGAATGCCTGCGCAGGGCCTTCGAGCTCGATCCGCGCGACGACGCATTGCTGTCGGATCTCGAGCGCCTCGCTGGTGCGACCGGGAGCTGGGAAGCGCTTCGCGGCGTCGTCGAGCGGGTGGCGGAGTCGGCTGACGTGGAGCGGGCGCTGCTCCGCGACCTCAACATTCGGGCCGCCTCGTGGTATCGGGATCGGTTGGGAGATGTCTCCTCGGCCGAAACCCGGCTTCGCGCGGCCATCTCTGCAGACGCGGAGGCCTCCGCCGCCTACGAACAGCTCGTCGTCCTTCTCCGCGTTCCCGGCCGTGAGTCCGAGCTCGTCGCCTCTTTGATGGCCTGGGCGAAGGTCGAGCTCGACGAGCTGTCGAAGAAGGAGCGGCTTCGCGAGGCGGCGCGCCTCGCAGAGGGGGCGCTGGGCGATGCCACGCTCGCGGCGGCTTGCCACGACGCGATCCTCGAGGTCGATGCCTACGATCCCGCGGCTCTCGACGACTTGGCGCGCATCCGAACGATGGAGCAGGGCTGGAGCGAGGTGGTTTCCCTCCTCGCCCGCCGCGTGGACGTGGAGTCCGATCCGAGGCGTCGCCTCGAGCTACGGCATCAGATCGCCGAGGTCTACGCGGGCCCGCTCGCGTCGGCGGAGCAGGCGATGGAGGCCTACCAGGCAGTCCTCGAGGAGGACGTCGGCGATCTCACGGCCATCGGAGCGCTCGAGCAGCTCTACGAGCAAACCGAGCGGTGGGGTGAGCTGCAGCAGCTAATCGAACGCAGGCTCGACATCGCGACCACTACGCAAGAGCAGATAGCTGCGCGCGTGAGTCTTGCCCGCTTGTCCGAGACCCGGTTTGGAAGACGGGCCGAGGCCATCGAGCAGCTTCACGAGATCCTCGGAATCGATCCTGCCAACGCAGAGGCTCTCGACGCCCTCGAGCGCCTCCTCGCGGCGGACTCGCGGTGGCCCGAGCTGATCGAATTGCTCGGGCGGCGATGCGAAAACGCGCTGGCCTCGGGGGACTCCGCCGGGGAAATCGCGGTCCTCGAGAGACTCGCTGGGGTCTACGAGGAGCAGGTCGCGGACGGGGAACAGGCCGCGGCCATGCACGAGCGTATCCTGGAGCGCCGCCCGCACCAGGAGAGCTCTCTGATGGCCCTCGTCCGCATTCAGGAAGCGAGCGGTGCCTGGGAACGCGTGGCCACCGCCCTCGAGCGGCTGGTCGCTGTGCGCGCCGATTCGCCAGAGGCCATCCCGACCGCGCACAGGCTCGCAGCCGTGGCGGAAGAGCACCTCGGAGATCCGGTGCGCGCCGAGCAGGCCCTGCGCACCGCGTTCGAGCTGCAGCCCGCGTCGAGCGCGACGCGGGAGCTCTTGAGGGTACACTACACGACCCACGGTCAGGACGACCGCCTCGCGGAGTTGCTCGTGTTCGAGGCGCAGAATACGCCAGACACGGCCGCGCGCGTCGTCCTGCTCAAGCAGGTGGCCGAGCTCTATGACAAGCGGCTGCGCGATCCGGCTTCGGCGGCCGTCCACCTCGAGGAGGCTTCCCGGCTCGTTCCCGACGACCGCGAGGTGCTCCTGCCGCTGTGTGATCTGTACATCGCTGCTGGCCGGTCCCAGGACGCCATCCCGGTGTTGCAGAAGATCATCGACTCCTACGGCACACGGCGCGTGAAGGAAGTCGCACAGTTCCACCATCGCTTGGGCAAGGCGCTCCAGGGTATGGGTGACCAGGCTGGGGCCATGGCGAGCTTCGACGCGGCCTTCAAGATCGACCTGACGAACGTGCACATCCTGCGTGACCTGGGGATGCTGTGTCACCAACTCGGGGATCTCGACAGAGCGCAGAAGACGTTCCGGGCGCTGCTACTCCAGAAGCTCGACGCCAATTCGGGCATCACCAAGGCCGACGTGTATTTCTTCCTGGGGGACATCTCCGCGACGCAGGGAGACAAGGCCAAGGCCGTGTCCATGGTGCAACGCGCCGTCGCGGAGGACGCCAACCACGAACGGGCGCAGGAGCTCCTGGCCCGCCTCAAGGCCTGATCGCCGACCCGGGCTCGCGACGCCGTGGGAACGAAGGTCTGTATCGGGGGCGTCGTCTTCGACGAAACCGACGCGCGCGTCTCGGTGTTCGATCGCGGCTTCCTCTACGGTGACAGCGTGTTCGAAGTGATGCGCACCTACGGCGGCGTTCCCTTCGCTCTCGGGGAGCACCTCGATCGGCTCGAGCGGTCATGCGAGCGCGTCCTCATCGCCGCGCCGGTGAGCCGAGCGACGCTCGCGTCCGAGATCGCGGCGACGCTGGCGGCGGCGGACAACGAGGAGTCCTACGTGCGGATCATCGTGACGCGCGGTTCGGGCCCGGTCATCTACGACCCGACCACCGCCCGCGATCCCCAGAGAGTCATCATCGTCCTGCCCCTCACGCCCCAGCCGGCCGAGATGTACCGCGACGGCGTCGCCGTGGCGCTCGTCAGGTGCGCGCGACCCACCGAAGGCTCGCCCGCCGCCGGAGCCAAGGCCAGCAACTACCTCGTCAATCTGCTGGCGGTTCACCAGGCGCGCCAGCGCGGCGCCTACGAGGCGATCCTGCAAGGTCCAGGAGGTGAAGTGCTCGAGGGCTCGACCAGCAACGTGTTCTTGGTCCGCGAGGGGGCCGTCCGAACGCCCCGAATCGAGGCGGGCATCCTCGAGGGAATCACGCGAGCGACCGTCATCGGCGTGGCCCACGACGAGGGCATCACGCTCGAGGAGACGGCGCTCTTCCCGCACGATCTCTACGAGGCCGACGAGGTGTTCATCACGAGCAGCCTTCGGGAGGTGGTCCCGGTCGTGCGCGTGGACGACCGGCCCGTGGCGGACGGCAGGCCGGGCCCGATCACCCGGCGGCTCGCCGACGCCTACCGGCGGGCGGTGCTGGCCCGGACGGCCAGGGGCAGCACCGATTGACCCGCGCCGCGGGTCGGGCTACAAGCCCGTCCTTCAGGAGATTTCCATGTCCTCCGACTCGCAAAAGACCGAACGGCGCCGGCAGCTGCGCCTCAAGAGGGCCGGGCGAAAGTCCAAGAAGGCCCGCACCAAGGCGGGGACGCCGAAGTTCCCGATCCACGCGGAGAAGAGCGGGAAGTAGCGGCTGGGCGCGCGACCATGGCCGAGGCCATTCGCACGATCCTCGTCCCCGTGGACGGCTCGGACGGCTCCCGCCGAGCCCTCGAGGAGGCGTTGCTGCTCGCGCGTACGTTCGACGCGCGGCTCATCGTGCTCGAGGTGATCGAGGAGTTCGGACCCCTGCCGGGCCACTACGACGCCGCGCCGGCGGGCATCGATCGGGTCTCCTGGCTCGCCGAGGAGCGGTTTCGTTCCCTGCGCGCCGCCCTCGACGAGGGCGAGGTCCGTTGGGAGCGCATGGTGGAGCAGGGTTACCCGGCTCAGGTGATCTGCGAAATCGCCGAGGCCGAGGGCGCCGACCTCATCGTCATGGGGCACCGCGGCCTCTCGCCCGTCGCGAGGTTCCTGCTCGGCTCCGTGTCCGACAAGGTCGTCCGCAATGCGGCCTGCAGCGTGATGGTCGCCCGCTGAGTGGCTGACCCTCCAAGAACTTACCTTCCTATTACAAACGGGGCCCCGTCACGGAGCTACCGTGAGAACATGGACGCCGTGCCTGGGTCCGCGCAGCCATCGGTGCCGCGGGTGCTCCTCGTCGAGGACGAGATCCCGATCCTCGAGGGGCTGCTCGAGCTCTTCCGCGCCCGGGGCTTTGCCCCCGAGGGCGTCGCCGACGGGGCCGAGGCCCTCGAGAGGCTCGCCCGCGGAGGATTCGACCTCGTCGTCCTCGACCTGATGCTCCCGGGCCTCGATGGCTTGACGGTTCTGCGTCGCGCGCGCGCCCGCGGCGACGAGACCCCCGTGCTGATCTTGACGGCGCGCGGCGCGGAAGAGGACGTGGTCGCTGGCCTCGAGGCCGGCGCGGACGACTACGTGACCAAGCCCTTCGGGATTCGGGAGCTCGTGGCGCGGGCCCGCGGGCTGCTCCGCCGGCCCGGCGTCGGTCCGCAGGGGCCCCGCCGCGTGCGTATCGGCGCGGCCACCGTCGATCTCGACGCGCTCGAGGTCACCTGGTCGGGTGGCGCCCTTCGACTCACGTCGCGCGAGGGCCGCCTGCTCGACTACCTCATCGCCCGTCGCGGCAAGGCCGTCAGCCGCGAAGAGCTCCTCGTCGACGTGTGGGGCTACCACGACGGCACCGTGCGCACGCGCACCGTGGACGTGCACATGCAGCAACTGCGCGCGAAGCTCAGGCCCGTACCCGATGCCGAGGCGTGGATCGCAACGGTGCGCGGCCGGGGCTACCGCTTCGACGCGGAGGCTTCGTGAGGCGCCGGACCTGGGCCTTCGCCATCGGCGTCGCGCTGCCCACGGTCCTGCTCGGCCTCGGATGGTGGACCGCCTCGGTGCGCGAGCGCGACGGCCTCGCCCGCGAGCAGCAGGCGGTCCTGCGCCGCACGGCCGACGCGGTGCGGGCCGCGGTCGACGAGAGCCTCGAGGAGCTGAGGTCCCGCGAGGACAGCCGCCCCTTCTATCTTTACAACCACTACTTCAGTCCGCCGGAGGTCATGGCCATCAGCGATCCCGTGGCCGTCTCGCCCCTGTCCCACGACCCGGACGACGACCGTGTCGTCGGCTATTTCCAAATCGACCCGGACGGCACCGTGCGCACGCCGTACTCACCCGAGCCCTCGACGAACGAGTCGGGCGGTCGGGCGGGTCGCATGGCGGCGCTCGTGACCTCCGGTCCCTTCGCCGAGGTTCGGTCCCTCACCGTCGCCAGCGATGCACCGAGCGCCATGGTCCCCGAGCCCGTGGCCCGTCCCATGCCGGATGCGGGTCCCGCCGAGCAGGTCGCGGCGACCCGGCCCGTGCGCGCATCGCCTCCGCGGGCAGGATCTGGAGGCGGCGGATCGTCCGGGCCCGGCAACGTCGACACACCCGGTGCGATCGCCCAGGCCGACCCGACCGGCGCGCCCGAGGGACCGCTGACCGTGAGCCTCAACCCCTGGGGCAACGAGGTCTTCAACGACCTCGCGCTCGCCCAGGAGGGCGACCCGGAGGCGAACCTGCGGGTCCAGCAGCGCGGGCGGCAGGCGCCCATCACGCGGCGCAACGTTGTCGGCTGGGACCAAGTGCAGCAGCAGCAGGCGTCGCCACCGCAGCAGCAGCAGGCGTCGCCGCCGCAGCAGCAGGCGTCGCCGCCACAGCAGCAGGCGTCGCCGCAGCAGCAGCAGACGCCGCGAACGGTCGACTCGGTGCCCCGTCCGCGGCGGGTTCAGCCCCGCCGGACGGTGGCCGTCCCGGCCCCGGCGCTGGCGCCCATTCCCGTCGTCCGGCAGGTCGAGGCCGAGGTGGACTACACGCCCATGGCGTGGCGCGAGCTTGGCGAGAGCCTCGTCCTGCTCCGCGTCGTGTCCCACCAGGGGGCCGCGGTCGTCCAGGGTGTGGTCCTCGACCGCGAGGCGCTCGTCACGCGATGGCTCCCAGCGGTGGTCGAGCGACACGCGGTCGCCGGCACGGAGCCGACGATCGTAGAGGACGGATCGGAGGCGCGCTGCAGCCTGCGCAGCCCGGCCAGCACGATCCTCCAGGATGTGAGCCTTTGTTTTGCGCCGGCCGCACTCATGGCCGTGCGAACGGACGCGGAGGGCGACGCACAGCTGCAGCTCGGGGCGCTGTTCGGATTGCTGCTCATCGTGGCCATCGCAGGGTGGGTCATCGACCGCGCGGCTCGCCGGGCCGAGGAGCTGTCTCGCCAGAAGAGCGCCTTCGTGTCTGCGGTGTCCCACGAGCTGCGCACGCCGCTCACGACGATCCGCATGCACGCCGAGATGCTGCGCGACGGGCTCGTGTCGGAGGACAAACGCGCCCGTTTCCACGAGCAGCTCGTGAGCGAGAGCGTTCGGCTCTCGCGCCTGGTCTCGAACGTGCTCGAGCTCTCGCGCATCGAGGAGGGGCGCCGGATCTTCCGGCCGCGCCGCGGCGACCTCGTCGCCCAGGTGCGCGACATCGTGGAGGAGCAGCGGGCCACGGTCGAATCGAAGGGCTTCGAGCTTGGCGGGCCCGCGCCCGAGTCCGAATCGATCGACACCAGCTTCGACTGGGAGGCGGTCGATCAGATCGTCGTCAATCTCCTCGACAACGCCGTCAAGTACGGCGGCGGCGAGGAGCAGTGCATCCAAGTGCGCGTCGAGAAGGAGGGGGACCAAGCCGTCATCACGGTCCTGGATCGCGGTCCAGGGATCCCGCCCGACGAGCACGAGCGGGTCTTCGAGAGATTCCACCGCGCGGAGCGGGCGGATACGGCCCACACGCCGGGCACGGGCATTGGCCTCGCGCTCGTGCGCGACCTGGCGCGCGCGCACGGCGGGGACGCGACGGTCCGGGACCGGAGCGGGGGCGGCGCCGAGGTGCGCGTAACCCTGGCGTCGCGCCCGCATCCCCCCTGACCCTGCGCGTCCTCAGCGAGCGTGCTACAACTCAGGCATGCGGTGGTTGGTGGGACCCATGTCCGCGCTCCTGCTGGTGCTCACAGCGGGGGGCTGCATGGACATCGCCGTGGGCCTGTGCATCGACAACTGTGACGGCGACTTCGAGGACTGCCTGGCCGACGAGGGGATCCCGACGTACCTGTGCGAGAGCTCCTCGGACGAGTGCCGCGACGCCTGCATCTACCACGATCCCTGAAGCGCGCAGGCGCCGGGACCTTCAGTGGAGCGTGTGGTTGCGCCCCTCGTACTCGATCGTGGGCACGTCGGACTCCCGCGCCTGGGCAGGCTCCGGATCCAGCATCGGCATGAGCTGCACCAGCCCCGCGGCGTCGTCCTCCGCCGGTTTGGTCATCTTGGCTTCCACCGCGCGCTCCGCGCTCGCCAAGCTGGCCGCGCGCGCCTCCTCTGACGCCCACCGGGCGAGCACGCGCCGATCGCGTCGCCTGCGTCGCACGTAGGCGACGACGAGGAGCATGCTGATGAGCACCCAGATGCTGCCCCCCGTGAAGAGCAGCGGGAAGGCCTGGAAGCGTTCCTTGAGACGCGTCCGCCACCGGCGCTCGAAGCTCGGCAGGCCGATCCCGTAGGCCTCCGAGAAGGCCTCGTCGAAGGTCCTTCCGGCGCGCAGCTCCGCGATGAGACCCCGAAACCGCTCGGCGTCCGCGTCCCCGTCGCGCATGAGCGAAACGACGTCGGCGCTCTGCGCATAGGCCACGTTGACCTCGTGCGGCCGGCTCGGGAAGCGCGCGGACAGCTCCGCAAACGGCACGACCTCGCCCGACAGGCTCGCAGACCACAACGTGCGGATGCGACCGATCGAGTACTCTCCAGCCTGGTAGCTGGCTAGGCCCTCGGCGAACCACCGCGGCACCTCGCGGCCGCCGACGGCCCGCGCCAGCGCCAGGTGCGACAGCTCGTGGCGGTAGAGGGAGTCCATGTCGGGGCGCTCCCAGCTGTCGGGCGCCGTCAGGGTCAGCAGGATCAGGCCGAGTCGCGGGTAGGTGACGCCGCTCGCGTATTCGGGGGGCGGGCTGCTCAGCGGGGCAAGGGCCGCCATCTCCTCCGGATCGCGCCCCACGCGGACGATCATCGAGTCGTCGATCTCGGCTCCCAGATCCCCCGTGATGGTGGCCCATGCTTCCCGGTGGATGTCCATCAGCTCCCGCACTTCGGAGGTCGCGGCCGCCGGGAAGTCCCAACGCACGTTGCCGCGTGTTTCAGCAACGTAGCCCTCGGGCGGAGCGGGCAGCGGCGCCGCCAGGCCAGGATCCTCGCTGGCCGTGTCCCACCCGCTCACGTCCGGGGGCTGGGCGCGCGCACCCGACGCGACGACCGCGGCGACCATCAGGCCCACGACGACCCGCGCGACAACGCGCCCTACGCTCCCTAGGGACTGCACGGGCAAAGGAGCCATGGTCGATGCGGAGGAGTCAGCGATCTCCGCCTGGTATGAAGCGTAGCACCGGAGAGGGGGGTGCGGCAGGGTCCTGCGGGAGAGCCAAGTAGACGATCATGCCCACCAGCAGGGCTCCGGCCACGAGGAGCGGCCAGTTGGTCTCGAGCCAGGAGGGCTCGCTCTCGCCGTCGTCCTCAGGCACGGGCTCCGCCGGCCGGTGGCGGGTCGTGCGATCGGCTCTGGCGTCCCGCGCATCCCCCGACCGTGGGGTCGCGATCGCGTCGGTCCCGGTCGCGCGCGTCGCTGCTGCCCGCGCCCGCGTTCGCACGAACCGCAGGATCTCCGTGTCCCCCGAATCCGCCAGCGCGATCTCCCCGGCGAAGAACGCCGCCCGGGACACGTCGAGCACGACCGCCTCGGGTGCGCCCTCCCGGCGCCGCACGACCACCACCGCGACCGCCCCGGACATTCGGCCAAGCCGCGCCAGGATCGGCGCATCTGTCGCCTCGTCCATGCCCAGACCGCGCCGCACAGCGCGCGTCCGGTCGAGCCCGTCCCCTTCCTCGGACGCCGGCTCTCCCCGGAGTGCCCGGCGCAGGGCGCCGTCCTCGGGCAACCGCAGGCCCTCGCCGGCGAGCAGGATCTGGTCCACCCGTTCCGCCTGCTCGCGCAGGAGCTCGTCCGGGTCCCCCACCGTCACGACCGCGACCTTCGGCGGGTCCGGCGGCGCCGACTGGAGCTCGGCCGTCTCCTGGGCGCGAGCCGTTGCCGTCGAGACGACTGTGGCGAGGGCTGCGCCGAGGGCGAAAAGGCGGCTGCGGGTCGAGGTGGGTGCCACGGAGCGGCCCAGAGTAGCACCAGCCGGGGCAACACTTGAGCCGGCGGAAGCCAGGCGCTATTCCTGCGGGTGATGAGAGTCCCGAGCGTCGTGGGCAAGTGGGCCTTCTCCCTCGGCTGGACCGCCTATCAAGGGGGCGCCGTGGTCCTCGGCGCCACGCTCGGGGGCGACCGTGCCCTCATCGAGCGCCAGACCCGGCGCTGGTCCGGCGGTCTCGCCCGGGCGTGCGGCATGGAGGTGGAGGTGCGGGGTGTCGATCACGTGGAGCCCGCGTGCACCTACGTGATCATGGCCAACCACCAGAGCCACACGGACATCGTGGCCCTGTTCGAGGCGCTGCCCTTCGTCCCCGGCTTCCTCGCGAAGAAGGAGCTGCGACGGACGCCGTTCCTCGGGCCTGCGATGGAGAAGGCGGGCCATGTGTTCATCGATCGCACGCGCCGCGACCGCGCCTTCGAAGCCATCGCCGAGGCCGCGGACCGTGTCCGCGAAGGGCGTTGTCTCGTCGTGTTCCCCGAGGGGACGCGCTCCGGGGATGGGACGGTCAAGGCCTTCAAGAAGGGCGGCTTCCACCTCACCAAGCAGAGCGGGGTGCCGCTGCTGCCCGTGGGGATCCGCGGGACGGCCGCCGTCCTCCCGAAGAACACGGTGCGTCTACGGCCCGGGCACGTGGTCGTGACCATCGGCGAGCCCCTGTCGTCCGAGGAGGTCGCGGGTGCTCCCCTCTCGGAGCTGATGCGCCGCGTGCACGTTCGGATCTGCGAGCTCAGCGGTCTTCCGCCGCGCGATCCACTGCTCCACGCGAGCGACGCAGAACCGAGATCAACGTGAGCCCCTGGGGCGGCGCCGTCGGCCCCGCGTTCCTGCGATCGGCCGTGTCACCGAAGAGCGCCGCCACGTGATCGAGACCAAAGCGGCCGCGACCGACCTCGACGAGCGTGCCCACCATGATGCGCACCATGTTCTTCAGGAACGCGTCGCCGTGCACATCCACCGCGAGTAGGCCCGCCGAGCCCTCGTAGGGCGTGATCAGATCGATCGCCGACAGGGTGCGCACCGTATGCTCGCGCGTGTCGTCAGATGCGCGGAAGGCGCGAAAATCGTGGGTGCCGCACATCAGCTCGATGGCCTGTTCCACCGCCGCGAAGTCGAGCCACTGGCGCGCGTCGTCGTCGCGGTGCGTTCCTTCACGGCGGGGAACCTCCCGGGGCCCGAGGTGCCAGGCGCGGTGTCGAAGGAGCGGATCGCGCGCCTCGCCGGTCTGGAGGAGGTATCGGTAATGCTTGCCCGCCGCATCGCGCCGCGGGTTGTATCCCGCTTCACAGATCTCCACCGCACGCACGGCCACGTCCAGCGGCAGAACGCCGTTGAGGCCGCGCAGCCAACCGAGGGGACTCACGTCGCGCTCGGTGTCGAAACCCACGAGCTGCCCCGTCGCGTGGACGCCCGCGTCCGTCCGGCTCGCTCCGCGCGCGCGCACCGGATGACCCGCCATCGACTCGATGGCCTCCTCGAGCGTGCTCTGCACGGTGCGCTGCCCCGGCTGCCGCTGCCAGCCAGTGAACTCCGTGCCATCGTAGGCCAGCGTGAGGCAGACGCCTCGCACGTCCGCCGTCACAGCGTGAAGCCGAGCCCCACGACCCAGGTGAAGTGATCGCCCACCGGCATGGGGGAGTCGGCGAGGGATCCGAACAGCTCGACGAACAGATAGCTGTGGTTGATGCCCCACTCTTCATCGAGCGCCCGGGCCGTTCGCGGCTCGAAGAAGTCGAGCTCGAGCGCCAGCTGTGCTCCCCAGCGCAGCCCGAACGTCACGCCGCTGCCATCCTGGTGGCCGCCCGTCTCCGCGTCCCACGGGATGATCGACATCCCGAGCTTGCCGACGAACGCGAAGGGGATGCCGAGCTCTCGAGCCAGCACGTCGATGCGCAGCGAGCCGAGGAGGCTCATGGGGATCAGCGTGAGGGTCGTCTCCTCTTGGGCGCGGGCGTTGGTCCCGACCTGAAGCGCGCCCGCCGAGTAGTGCGCCCATCCGATGGTTCCGCCGATGCCCAGGAAGCCCACATAGGGGATCCGCAGGAGCAGGACGTCGAGCTCGGATTCGAGCAGGAGGCCGTCGTCCGAGCCGAAGATGGCGTCGAAGGACGCATCCCCGTCGGGTTGGTAGGGACCGACCCGCAGCTCGAAGGCGAACCACTCGGGCGACGCCATCGCGCCCTGCGGCCGCGCGTACTCGTCGAACTGCGCGCGCGCGGGGCTGGCCGCACCGAGCGCCATGAGCGCCGCGCCGAGCACGGTCGCTGTGAGCCTCGCGTTCATGGGCGCCTCCGTCGGCGCAGGATCGCGCACCCAGCGGCCAGCACGAGCACGAACGCGCTCGGGCCGGGAGCGCCGCCCGCCCCCACGCGGCCGACGGAGCAGTCGTTCGGGCAGCCGCCCCTGTGCTCGCAGAAGCCGGTCGTCTCGATGCGCGTCACGCACACGGTGGACAGGGCGCTCTCGTTGCCGGCCTGGTCCACGGATGTGACGCCGATCCCCGCCTCGTCGCCGACCATGAGCCCGATGCTGTCAGGGTCTACGGTGGCCGAGCTCGCGTCGCCGCTCAGCGTGTCGTAGAGGGTCCAGCCAGCGGTGCCCCCGTCGCTGCCGCCCGCGGGGCAGCCTCCGGCCGAGACGTAGATCCTCTGCTCGCGCAGATCGGATTCCGAGCTGGTCCATCGCACCGTGAGCACGTTCTCGCCGTCTTCTCCGGTGAGCCCCGAGGGCGCGCTGGGCCCCGTGCGCTTGAGGGTGAGGTCGAAATAGACGAACTCGCCGTCCGGGATGGGTTCGGTGGTTGCAGCGCCGCTCGCCGCGAGCGCGTAGACCCGGAAGTCCCCGTCGCTGCCCGTGCAGTCGAGGATCTCGCCCACTGTGACGGTCAGCGGGACCTCCGTGGCGCCGCTGATGGTCGTGTCCGTGCCGATGGTGAGGGGCGTGCACGTGCGCGTGTCCGGGGCGCGCGCCGCCTCCGTGCTGCAGTCGGTGGTCCCCGTACCTCGCCAGAAGTCGAGCTGGTTGCGGTCCGGGACCATGCGGAAGCGCATCGTGACCGCGACGTTGCCGTCGCATTCGGCCGCGCTGAAGGGGAGGGTCAGCGCGTCGGCGGCCCGCCCCTCGATGGACTCGATGTTTCCCGTCATCTGAGCGCGGACAGGCCCGGGCGCCCCCACGGCGGCGAGCGCGAGCAGAAGGGAGGCCGTTGCTTTCATCGCGTCTTCCCTCAAGCAAGAGCCGGTCCATGGGACCGGGCGCAAAAAACGGGTTTCTTGTGGGGTTTGGAAGGACATTCTGGCACGGGGAGGGCGGGGCTCGCACCCCCGGATGACAAAAGGTCAAAGCAGGACGGCCTCGGCGATTTGGACCGCGTTGGTGGCCGCGCCCTTCCTCAGGTTGTCGCTCACGACCCACATCTGAATGCCACCCGGGTTTCCGAGGTCGTCCCGGATGCGGCCGACGAAGGTCTCGTCGCGCCCGGCCGCCACGAGCGGAGTGGGATAGATCCCGTTGGCCAAGTCGTCCATCACGACCACACCGGGCGCCCGGGATAGCAACTCGCGTGCGCGCGCTGCCCCGAGCGGCCGCTCGGTCTCGACCGTGATCGACTCGGAGTGGCCCGTGACTACCGGGACCCGCACGGTCGTGACCGACACGCGCAGGTCGGGCTCGCCGAGGATCTTGCGGGTCTCGTGGATCATCTTGAGCTCCTCCTCCTGGTAGCCCGTCGCTACGTCGGCTTTCCAGTGCATGAGGAGGCTTCCGGCGAGCTGTCCGGGCAGCGTGCCGTTCTCGACTGGGCGGCCCTGTGCGAGGGCGCGTTGCTGTGCCTGGAAGGACTCGACGGCGCGGGCGCCGGCGCCGCTGATGGCCTGGTACGTGGACACGATCACGCGGCGCAGGCGGGCCTCGTCGTGCAGAGGCTTGAGGGCGACGACCATCTGGATGGTGGAGCAGTTCGGGTTGGCGATGATCCCGCGGGGCCGATCACGCGCGGCGTCGAGGTTCACCTCCGGGACGACGAGCGGCACGTCCGCGTCCATGCGCCAGGCCGAGGAGTTGTCGACCACGAGGGCGCCGTGCTCTGCGGCCACGGGGCACCAGGCGCTCGAGACCGAGCCGCCGGCCGAGAAGAGGGCGAGGTCCACGCCTTCGAAGACCTCGGGCCGGAGCGGCACGACGGGGTGATCCTGGCCTCCGTGGCGAACGGTCCGTCCGGCGCTTCGGGGCGACGCCACCGCGACCAGCTCGCCCACCGGGAAGCGCCGCTGTTCGAGGACACGGACCATCTCCTGGCCCACCATCCCCGTGACGCCCACCACTGCGACCTTGAGTTCCCTCGCCACTGGTCCGACCCTTCGCGCGCGCGTATTTCTCCTCGCGCTATAGGCACGCTGGACTATCTCCGTCAAACCCGCAACAAAGGCCCCGTGAGCCCGTTCAGGGTTGCACGTCCGGCCCCAAGCACTATTATCGGTCGTATGATAAATAACTCGCTCCGACTCGCCCTGGCCGCGATTCCCATCGCCCTCGCGCTCGGCCCTCGGCCCGCCGCCCAGGCTCAGCCGCCCCCCAGCGAGGTCATTTCGCCAGTCGAGACCGATTCGGGGAGCCCGGGCGCGGGCGCAGCCGAGCCGGTTGCGAACCCAGGCTTCGACCTCTCGTCGCTGTGGGCCCCTGGGGGACTGACGTCCGATGCGGCGGCCGAGCGAGCCGTGTCGACCGCGCCGTCGCTCGAGCGGGTGCGGGCCGCGGTCGCGGTGGC
>Ga0214473_10002016_pt1 | contig 25660 bp, 17 predicted proteins | sample RVTome_7_FD_203509 | JGI IMG/M metagenome (GOLD analysis project Ga0214473, IMG submission 203509) | Soil microbial communities from uranium-contaminated site in the Upper Colorado River Basin, Wyoming, United States - RVT98D197 | ecosystem: Environmental > Terrestrial > Soil > Contaminated >...
GCCGACATCACCCGCATCACATTCACCGCCGTCGCAGTCGATGTCATCCACCGTCAGCGTCTTGGGTCCCTGCACCAGCGTGACATCGTAGGTGTTCTTCAGCACGTCGTAGTGCCGAGTGGCTCCCTGCTGGCTGTTGGCTTGCCAGATCAGAGCCCCATCCGAAGTCTTCAACTGGACCGCGATGGCCGCCAGCCACGTCCCGCTCAGGTCCATCGTCAGTTCTTCGCCGACATCACCCGCATCACATTCACCGCCGTCGCAGTCGATGTCATCCACCGTCAGCGTCTTGGGCCCCTGGATCAGCTTCAAATCGTAGGTGCCTGATGCGACGCTGTAGGTTCTGACTGCGCCGTGCTGGCTATTGAGCGACCACAGCAGCGTCGTCCCGTCCCCAGACCAGAGCTGGACAGTGATGGCACTCATCCAAGTTCCACTCAAATCGACTGTCAGCGTGGGATCTTCGCCTTCTGCACCAGTTGCGCTTGGCAGCACCAGCATGAGGCAAAGCGCCAACCCAAAGACAGCACTCCACAATCTGTAATGCCCATTCATTGTGTGTCCCTCCTCATCCTTACCGGAGCCTGGAAACAGTTCCGGACTTGCTTCACGAGTGATGCCACTCCAACGGATTCGAATTATCCGGTTCACCCCCTTGAAGAACGAACACCGCCAGGACAATCCCTTGATGCCTTTCCAACTCCATGACCGGTTGCGTATAATGGGCGCGCACCGTGGGTGCTTCCCGTGCCCCGTGTGTCAGGCCTCGGCCGGCTGCAACCGACCGAGGCCATCCTACATGAATCAAACAAATAAACCGGCCCTCACGCCGGTTTCGCTATTGGCTCCCCAAAGCCCCGCGGCTCTCCCGCCGACAAGCGACCAAGTCAGGACTTCGGATCATCGCCTTCCCTAGCTCTCAGTTCAGAGTGTCACTTCCACGGATCAGCAACTTAAGACAAAGAAGCGCCCGCACCCTCATTTGTGAATGAGGAGAGAGGCGCTTCCCCCGCAATTCATCCCCTGACCCCCGGTACTGCGGTACTAATGACAGGATCAGTCTAGCATAGATCGATGTACCGAGTCAACGAGCCTGGTGGCCTCGGCCGATATGGAGCCTGTCAGCATACGAAAATCTGGAATGGCTGGGCCTCGGTTCCGCGGGGCGATTGCGTCATTGTGGTAAGGAACGCGACTGGGCGTGAATCCCCCGGTCACGATTGGAACACGGGTTCAAAGGGGGATTGTGGTGACTAGGACAATCGGGTTACTGGTCAAGTCATGAGCACCGCCTATAGTGGAGCTTGGAAGCGAGGACGGGCCTTGGGTCGGGAGCCGAACGCTCGTTTCACCCCGGGTCCGTAATCCAAGCTTCGACACCAACCGAATAGAAGTTCCCGCTCGATAAAGGCAAACCCGGCGAAAGCCGGGGACGCAAAGCCACGGGTCTAAAGCCGCAAGGCTAGGATCGCCGGGCTTCCGAAGGCGGCATGGCTTTCTGCCTCTCGAGTGCGGTCGTGAGAGGCATTTTCTTTTATGGGCGTCCAAGGAAAACAGCGAGAGATGCAGGCAGCAGCCGGGCCCCGGCACGGCATAGAGAAGATCCTGGCGCTTGTCCTCGTGGCGTTTCTCGCCTTGGATCTGCTGCTGGTCTTGCCGGCATATGCTTCGGAACTCCAGTTGAACCGCCTGCACCCCTCCCTGCCTATCGTGAATCTACGCCCGCTGGCAGATGCTCGGGACCAGATTGCCGACGGATTGGTTGCGCAGTTCTCTGGACCGGTTCTGGCGCTTGCGGGTGGTGCCGGTCTGGCATCTCCCACACCTGACCTGCTGGAGACCGCCGTCGTGCAGACCGCTACGGCGATGGCGATCCCGTCGGGGAAGAATGCACCCGCTGCGGACTCAACCCAACCGGCGTCGTCTGCGCCGACCCAGACTGGTACTCAAGGTCAAATTGCCCCATCGCTGACACCGACCGAAAAAGGCGCGGTCTCACTTGAGACTGCGGTCATACAGACTGCCACAGCTCTCGCACGGCCTCCAGTGACGAGTACCTTAGGTGTGACTTCAACCCCAATAGCGTCGTATACTCCAGTCTCTACTGGCACTCAGAGTCAGCCATTCCCGTCGATGACACCCTCCCAAGTTGCGGTCCTCACTGCCACGATTGCGCACACCCTATCTCCGACACCAACTTGGCAGGCAACCATTCAACCTACATTCACCCCTGTCATCACGGCGAGCCGCACCCCCACGCCTACAAAGACGAGGACACCAACTCCAACCGCCAGCCGCACCCCCATTCCAACGAGCACGAGGACACAGACCCCAACCGCTAGCATCCCTTCCCCCAGCCCAGTTTCGGCGACTGGTATGTACTATGTCGCTCCAGATGGGGATGATTCCAACCCAGGCACGATCGATAGACCCTGGCGAACTCTTGCTGCGGTTCACGCTCGGGATTTCTCTCCTGGCGACGTCATTAGCTTCCGGCGTGGCGGTAGTTGGTCCGGTGGCTTGGTAATCAATGACTCCGGGGTGGATGGCAATCCGATCACCTTTACGGCCTACGGCTCCGGCAAGAAGCCTGTCTTTACGAATCCTGGAGCTGGAGGTAGATACACAAGAGCGATTGAGATTGATGGCGATTGGGTCGTTGTGGATAGTTTCCTGGTTCAAGACGCACATGAAGCGGGTGTCTACGTCTCTACCGGGGCGGACCACAATGTAATTCGAGACATTGAGGCCACAAATACGGGTTTTGGCATCTCGGTGCATGGGCGGTTTAACCTCGTCACCGGCAACTACCTCCATGATCTACACATGATCCTCAACACGCCGGGCGGGAACGACGACTATGGAGCTGTTGGGATCGACCTAAACAACGCCTCCGACAATGAGATCTCCCATAACAGGATGGAGAACTGCAAGGCTGCAAGCCACGATTATGGATCGGATGGCGGTGCAGTTGAGGTATTCGGCAACGCGGACCGGAACTACATCCATCACAACTGGGCGACCGCTGCCAACGGATTCGTAGAGGTGGGCGGAGGTTTAGCCAGGGACAATATTGTCGCCTACAATGTCTCCGTCAATAACGGACACTTCTCAACAATGCACCTGAGCGGCAAGTTCGCAAGCAGCGTGAAGAGCTTCAGAATCGAAAACAACACAATCGTCGAGACCGCAGCAGGCGACCAGGGCTACGAAGTTCTTGGCTTTGTGGGAGAACTAGGCCAGAGCACCGTTCTGGTACGCAACAACATCTTCTGGATCGAGAGAGGCTCGGGCGAATCGGGAGGCCTCCATACGCTATCCAGCGCGTCGGGCTTCACCCACGAGAACAATGTGTATAACCTTGTTGGCGAACTGAACCTGGGGTTCGACCTGGGGCCTGGTGAGACAACCGACGATCCGCTCTTCGCCGACTTGCATGGAGATGACTTTCACCTGCAATCGGGCAGTCCTGCTATAGACACCGGAGCAGATCTCGAGTATTCGCGGGATTACGACAATCGCGCGGTGCCTTTCGGCACGGCGCCAGACATCGGTGCCTTTGAGTACCGACCGTAGCCAAATCGCACCCCAACTCCCAAATCCCCTTGAGGATCGTGATCCAAACCTCGCTGTGGGTTGCCTAGCGCAAGAATGACCTACAGGACTTAGCTAGCCAAGTCTATCCAGCACAACCCAAGGATCTAGGCCTCCCTTTACGGCCCTCCTGAAGACGGCCATTCCGTCACCGCCTTCAACTTTCGTCCGCCTGAGTTCGAACGGGTCAGTTCTGCCCGTATTAGTTCCATTGAGTCCCGACACAGCCCAGGAATATCCGGCAGCCTTGACCAGTTGCTTCGTCATCTTGCTGAAGTAGCGAGCAGTCCCATACGGATAGGCGAAGCCGGTGACCGGGACATCGATCTCCGCCTCGATCATTGCCTTCGAATCCGCTAGCTGATGCTGAATCTCATCAACTGGGATATCAGTCAGCGAGAGGTGGTCTATCGTATGCGAGCCAAACCTGAGTCCGTGAAGGCTCATTTCTCGTATCTGCGGCCATGCAAGGAAGTCGCTATGAGGTAAGCTCACTTCCCTTTCCGCGGGAGTGCCGTTCTCAATAAACCCTACTGGCAGAAAGATAGTTGCTGGTATCGAAAGTCTATTCAAAACGGGGTAGGCGTTAATATAGGCGTCCTCGTAGCCATCGTCGATAGTCACTGCCACAGGACTTCGATCGCCTCTCTTTGGTCCATTCTTCAGGAGCCCAAGAAGATCGTCAACCGACAGTACTCTGAAGTGATCTGCGATGAATTCCATCTGCCTCGCGAACTCCACCGGTGTAACAGCGAATGAGTCTTCCTCGCTAACACTGATGCTGTGATAACAAAGGATCCTACCAGTCAACTCTTGCGCCAGCCTCTCGCTCAACAGCTTTGCGCCTGAGAATACGGTCGCCGCCGAGACGACGTGCCGACCGATTTTCTTCATTGTGCTTCTGGCGGTCATGTGGCTCCCGTGTTCAAGCCACCGTGTTCATTGCGCGAAGCCGGGATCGAGTGCCTTGGTCCCAACAACAGATTCAGTAGGTCGAAATAGACCTGCCTTTCTGTTTCCCACCGGCACGTACGTGTTACGATACTGCGCGCATTTCCGGCGAGCTTCGCCCTAAGCACCGGTGACCCGTACAGATCTGTAATGCACCGGGTGAATTGAGCAACGTTTCCGGGGTCAAAGAAGAGGACTGCCGAATCATCAAAACGGTCTTGAAGCACCATTAGCCGCGACGCAACAATTGGAATGCCCATGACCGCATACTCCAGGACTTTCACAGGCATCGCGATCCGCATGTGGGGATCTGGCAATGCAGGGTAGATGCCGACGTCTGCACTAGCGATCTCCGCGGGTACTAGCTCTACAGGTACACTCGGCTTGAAGATCACAGACTCGCTGACACCAAGATCGGTCGCCAGGGCCGCCAGCTCGCTCGCATACTTTCCTTGCCTCCCTATGACGACTAGCCGAAGTTCAGGGATTTCCTGCACTAACCCGGGCATTGCCCGAATGGCCACATCCAGTCCATACCGCGGCGCGATCGTGCCCGGATAGACAAGCGTGAAATGCTCTTTCCTGTGACGGGAATCCCCATCGTAGGCAGCGGGATCGAAGATTCCTGGATCTGGAAAGTTGTTGATCACGGAGATCTTCCCCGCAGGTGTGCCTCTTCCCGAGATGTTCTTCTTGAATTCCATGCTGGCCGCAATAACCTTGTGCGCCAACAGAGCGGAGAGTCTCTCCTGTATTTGAACAATCTTCACAATGACCGATGACCCGCGCAGCCGGAACTTGGACATATAGAGTTCCGGCATCGGATCGTGGATATCCAAGATCAACTTGGCTCGCAGAAACCTGGGAATGAGGCAGGTGAGAATAAGGAAGTCAGGCACGTTGTGAACATGAATCGCGTCATAGTGGTTTCTAATGTGCAACTCTAGGAGTCGGGCACTGAACAGAAAAAGGGCCGCGGCGTACTCCAATATGTAGCCCCCGAAGCCATTGGCAATGCGCCCAAGGGGAATCTGGAATAGCTTTACCGGCCCTTGCGAATGCGTGGTTGGCCGACTTCGATCGCTCAGGCAAAGTACGTCAACATGCACTCCGGCTCCTGCCAAGCTCTCAGCGTAGCGCCGGATACGTGCGTCGCGATAGTAGTACGAGTGAGCAACCATGCATATTCTGGTCATCGATGGCGCGCACTCTGATTCGGATGGTCCCGTTTAGCCCCCTGCTCCAGGCTCTCAATCCGAAGGCCATTCAAGCGCTCAAACCTTCCCAAGCGCCGGGGGCGGAGGGCAGGGTGGCCATGGGCGGCCGGAAACCGTGTCGCGCACGGCCCTGCAAGGCAAGTTGCGGACTCCGTCCACTCATCAAATCACACCGTTACCCCGAAAGGTCCTCTGCAGTCCTTCTTCCAGAGTGACTGACTGACGCCAACCCAAGACCTGGCGCGCCTTTTGGGTGTCATATAGAATGTCCCTGGATGCACTGCGGACGACGAACCTCGAGAGTCTTGGCGGCAGTCCAGATTCGGAATGTCTGGCCCTCCGCTCAAGCAGGGCTGCGACGCTTGAGAGCATGAAAGATGGCACCCCGAGGAACCTCCACCGCTCACCCGAAACCGCCTCTATTTGCAGCAGAGAGTCCCGAATACTGATTTGCGGCTCGTCAACAATGTTAAAGACTTCGCCAATCGCGTCCGGCGAGATTGCTGCCAGAAGAAGGCAATCTACCGCATTGCTGATGAAGGTGTATGGCATTCGATTGCGGGCTCGGCCAATTGTCAGGTACAGCCCACCTAGCCGAACCAGGCCGCGACCGACCGATTCGCCCCGGCCCGGTCCATACAGGATCCCGGGACGCAGCACTGTGATCGGTAGGCGCTCCTCGCGCCAATAGCGCATGGCTGTCTTGTCCGCCTCTAGCTTGGACTTCAGATAATGTGCCCATACGTCCTTGCTTTGAGCGTAGGGCGCCGACTCGTCGATCGGGCCACTGGATCTGGGCGCATCTAGACCATATACAATCACCGAGCTGACGTGGATTACTCGCGCGACCTCGGCCTTTAGCGCTGCCTTGAATACGTTCTCCGCCCCCAAAACATTCGTCGCATGATGGACCGCCCAAGGAGATCTGTTTGTGGTAATGGCAGCGCAGTGATAGACCACCGAGATATCCTGCATTGCCGCATCAAGGCTGGCTGATTCGCGTACATCGCCGCGAACCAATTCTGCCCAGCGCTCCAGCTCCAATGAGGCACGATTCTCATCACGCACGAGTGCCACAACCGTTGCGCCACTCCTTGAGAGTGCTTCCACCAAGTGATGCCCTAAGAAGCCGGTCGCGCCTGTGACCAGCACCTTGCCCGGCAGCCCTCGTTTGGCAACGGCATGCTCAGCCTCTGTCACTGGCCCTATGTGCCTGTCCGCCGAAGTAGTCGCAATGCTGGCTGCAGATTGTCGTTGGAGATCAGCCCACACCATCTCAAGGACTTCGGCTACTTTCTTCCCTCCCTCCGCCGAAACTGGGGGATCGTAGTTGCCCCTAATGCAACCATAGAATTCGCGCACGAGTTCGCAAAGGCCGGGCATACTTGGCATCCTGCCGAGCCCAACTCTTGCCGCATTGGCTGCCGTTCCTACTGCAAGCTGTACGATATCCTCCAGGTTATAGACAACTTTAGAGACCATCCGCGGCATCGTCTCGCTGCGATGTACTGTGCAGACCTCCCTCACCAGATCGGCGTGAATAGTCCCCTTGGTTCCATAGATGTCGACGAATTTCGCATACGGCTTGGCACGCATGGATACCGACATGATCCCCGATGCATGGGGTCCCCTAAGCAAGACGCTCATCTCGGTGGCAGTGCGTCTTGTCCCGTCAGCATAGCCCAGCGTCACACCGCCAACTGACTCAACCGGCCCAAGGAATGCCAGTTGAAGATAGATTAGATGCGGAAGGAAGTTGGTAAAGACGCCGCCCGGAAGCCGCCACGCCCAATGCCCATGACCGGCAGATCCAGCATACGAGCTCCCCTCTGCCGAGAGCCCGTAATAGCTGTCTATATAAACCGGCTCGCCGATCGCCCCACTCCCCAATAGCCGCCTAGCCTTCGTGATGGAAGGCTTGAAGAGATAGTTGTGATTGGCGCATAGCTTGACCCCATTCTCCCGAGCCGCCTCGATCATGCTGCTGGCCTCTCCCACACTTAGCGCCATGGGTTTCTCGACGAGCGCATGGCAACCTGCTTCCATAGCCTCTATTGCAAGCGCAGCATGCGAGTCGGGTGGCGTCAAGACGTGTATGGCGTCGGGAGGAGCACGTCGCAGGAGACTTGCTAGATCGACAAATACATCGGCCCCACCAGCTGCTCTGGCAATGTCCCGAGCATGATCCGGGTCACGATCACAAACTGCGATAACTTCCACGTCATCAATCAACCGGAGCGCAGTAACGTGCGCCGCAGCGATCTTCCCACAGCCTACGATTGCCACATTCATGCGCTGGCTACACCTCTCCGCGGGGTACGCTCCTTGAAGTTTACAGCCGCTGACAGATCTCTATTGGTGCGGCTCGACCTTGCTTTTGCTGGGGCAGTGACTCTCCCCTGCCGCGATCCCTCTGCTCGTCGTTAGGATTGGACCGATTGGTTCTTTACCATCGAACTGCCTGACCGTCCATTAGCGCGAGGGCGACCGGCGATTTTGCCCAAAATGCTCTCAAGTTTGTCTGTATTGGAACCAGAGAACAATTCCTCCGCCGCAAATCTGTTTCTCGTACCAAGCTGGCGCCGCAATTCGGCAGAGTCGCAGACCGCACTCAGCGCCTCGGCCAACTGCGCGACGTCATTCTCGTCCACAAGGACTCTATCAACCGCTTCAGGGATGCCGGCGTGCCGCGTCGATACAACTGGCTTGCCAAAAGCCATGGCCTCAGCTATCGCAGTCGGAAGACCCTCTTGCTCGCCATTGAGAGCTGTCCGCGAGGGCAGACAGAAAACGTCGCATTCCCGGTAGAGCGTACGCAAGACCCTCTCGCCCTGGGCACCGAAGAAGACCACGCTTGACTCTATGTCGAGTTGCTTCGCGAGCCTGCGGCAGTCAATCGGGATCACGTCGGGCGTCGCGTCTCCGACCACCCACAGCTCAATATCCTGTCTATCAAGTTTCTTCAAAGCCCTGAAGAGCACATCGTGGCCCTTCTTCTCGGAAAAGAATCCTACGATAAGGATCTTAATCTTGGGTTCGACCTTGTAGACATCAAGATCTATCGTGTGCCGTACAACATCAATCTGCGTCTCCCCCAGACCGTAGTCCCGCATGAGCACCCTGCGGTTGTGATCGCACACGGTGACGATTCGATCGCAGGACGCCAGCGCCTCTGGAAGGATTTTCGGATTCGGGTTGTTGTACAGCTCATACGCATGGATGCACACTACCAAGGGGATGTTCGTCATACGCTTACAGTAGTACCCAGTGAAAAGCTTATGATCTCCCCAGGAAACGTATGCCACATCCATGTCCCTTAGCTTAGCCAAGAAACCTACTGCGACCATCAGATCAATCAGTGAACGCGTTCGCAATGCGTCCTTCAGCAAACGAGCCAAGCTGACGGGTCGCCGGACTGCAGATTGGAATAGGCCAACGATGCTATGCCGCCATGATAAAGGGACCACGTCCCAATCGGGACGAGGATTGTGCAGGCCCTTTGCATTTCGAAGCACAAATACCCTGACTGTATGCCCCTTCCGCACCAACGCATCAATCTCCCTATAGTTGAATAGAGTTAAGCCCCATTTCATTGTGGTTATGTAGGCGATTCTCAATCGGATCTCCAAACCTGGCACGACTGTGCGCTTGTGTCGCTGGCCTTTAGAAGAAGGTGGTAGAGAATCATCGCCATGGGCCGTGGATAATCCCGCTTGTCCGCTAGGAAACCGAATTCTCTACTCGAGTAGTCGAAGCCCCCATCGCTGCGCTGTTGGTCCAGCACGTACTCATAAGCGCGATTCTCGGCTTGTAGTGAGTTCCGCAGGCCCAGCCGACGGGCTATCCCCAAGGCCGCTGCGATCGCAGCCGTGTTATAAGGTTTCCGGATAGCCCTGCCAGTACAGTCGAATTGAGTCGCTCCGTCTTCTTGAACGCTCAGAGCCAAGAAATCCGCCACCCTTCTCATCGGTTCCAATACACGCGTATCCTGCGTCGCGTCGAAATACATCGCCAGGTCCTGCAGTTGAAATGCATGGTATTGATAGCATTCATAGTGAACACGCTGCCGACCGTTTCCAGACGGATCCTTCATCGAGTATGGGAACTCACCTGACTCCGTCTGAACCGAGGTCAAAAATGAGATCATCGCTGGACAGTGCTCCAGGTAACGCCCGTTGGCAGTAGCTTGCGCGAGTCTAGCAAGGAAAGCCAGCGCCAGGGTCGTGTTGTTCGGCACCAACCCTCTTGGCGCGTCTGCGAAGTAGTTGATGGCCGATCCCCCCTCCGCCTCAACAAAGCCGGTGCGCTCTGTCAGAAATCGGTACCACCTCTCCGCCCCTTCCAGCAGGGTAGCATCCCGCGTCCTTTCATAGCTCGCCAGCATACCCAAGGCTGCGAAGATTCCTTCTACGGTGGCGATATGCCCTGCCCAGCCCGGATGCGGATAGGTCCAATATCCCGCCGGCTCTTGCCTACGCAGGATCGTGTACGAGCACCTAGTGGCCAACTCAGCCGGTATCTCACTTGCTGTGAGCTGGTATAGCTGCCAATTCGCCATCACCCAGTAACCCTGCGCTTGCATGTAGTAGTAATCGTCGTTCCAAGGCACAAAGTCCAGATTGCTCTTTACGAAGCGCCCCACTCGCCGATTGAAGCCGACGCCATTGTCGGGTCCGATCAAAGCGTCATTGCGCCAGAAGTTCCCACGAAGAAAGCTGTGCAATCGCTCAGCCGCGTCAAGGTACTTGCTCATGCTCTGCCCCACTCTCGCGCGCCTTCCGACCGTAGCCAAGGTGGCTTCTTCTTGTATCCCGCACGTCAGGATGCGCACGGGGCTTTCGGTGAATTGGCTCAACCGGGGAGCGCCCCGGCAGTTGGGATGAACAATCCGATCCAACTACGAGACTACGCTTATCCATGGTGCCCGAAGCGCAAGATCAGCCGCTTCGTGCATTGTTACAGCCACCAGTTGTGTCGCGACACGCTCGGCGATGTCATACAGGCGGACGTATTCTTCGGGAAAGCCCAGGAGGGTCAGTCTCGCCGGCATGAGATCAAATGCAGAACGCTGCGAATGTGGCGCCGTGAGCGCTCGCAGCCGCATCGAGCGGCAGATTGACCGTCAACGGCGAAGTAGTGAGTCCAATCTGGGAGCCCCGCTTTGCGTCGCTTCTTGGTTGATGCCGCTTGGAGTCACTTGGTATCGATAGATCACACTACCTTCAGTCTCATGTAACAGATCCAATTCCACTGATCTATCGAAACCGTTGATCATCAATGTGCTTTGAAGAGGTCCTGCGACATCCGGGTACTGTGAGCCCTTCTTCAGCAATAAGACACCAGTTCCGTAGTGATCAATGAACTCTTCCAACCTCTTCAGGTCAAGTTCCTGGTGACGTAGCCCTGGAAAGATGAATATCCTATCCGGATGTAGACGACTCATGAGGGCAATATAGAAAGTGTCTTCCCAACTCAAGAAGTCCAAGATAAGTCCGCCATCGCCATTATCGATTTGCTCGCTGATAACTTCTGACACATTTAACACTTCGGTGCTCCTTTCTAGCCTGGGTATCGCCTCAATACCGTTCGGGATGAATGGCTCTAGCCGGGAATACCGACCCAAGTAAGATAATGGGATCATCGAACAAACGACTGTGATCGCCAGCATCCTTCGCGGCGTCTCTTGTGTCACTCTGTTGAATATCTCAGCAGAAAAAGGAATTAGAAGCATTCCTAAGACGAGACCGTACCTGGGTCGGGAGAATATGGAGCCGTCAAGTGTTTTCATAAACTGAGCGACAGTGAGGCCGATAGAGGGTATCAACCATATGGCATGTTTCTTTCTCCTGATCAGTGATAGGGCAGCGCCTACCACAGACATCGCGGCGATCAAGGGCGTCAATCCAAATAAGAGGGCTGCCGGATATCTCACAATTCGTTCTATCATTGTGGCTACTGTCAACTCGTCGTTCGACCCTTCAAGAACCAACGCGAAGTGCTCTGTTTCGTGCATGCTGTAGAGTGCGTCTCCATAATAGGCCTGATTTCCGAGCATCCAGAATATGGGAAACAACATAGAAGATGCAACGAAGACAGCTAAGAGCCTAGGTTTCTTCCACAATAGCGTCCACATGAGTGGGCTTAACACCCATGCCTCATATCTCAACATCGCTGCCAGTGTCAGGGCCAAACCGGCACCTAGCGCATGCTTCCAAGAACCGTTCTCATGTCTAGACATGGAAAGGAGGGGCAGTGACAATCCCACAAACAAGACAAATGGCACTTCAGATACAGCCATTAGACTGTTGCGCACGGCTACGGGGTAGAACAGATATACGCAAGAGACAAACAGACTTGCACCTTCACCAAATTCCTTCTTGGTGAAGAAGTACATGGGAATTACTGTTGCGACTGAGAACGCAATGCTCAGCAGTATTGGGGGAATGACCCGATCTTCTGAGAACCATATTGTGCCAGCTATTAGATACGTATGGAGAGGGCCCCAGGTCCCGTGCGTAATAATTTCGGGGTTAGATAGCCATCGCCAAGCATTGAATACTCGTGACACTGCGTCGGCGTCGACAGTCATTGAGAATGGCAAGGCCGCAAGACGAATGAGCAATCCTAGGCCGATGAGAAGAGCGAGCTTCGTCAACTCTCTCTGTTTTGCGCCCACTGAAGGTCCCGAGAGATTGGATGTGCTCATTGATTGCTTCTTGGCTTGTCTGATCTCTTAGCTGCGTCGCTCGACTGTCTATCATCAATAGCACGATGGTAGACAGCAATGGTTGCCTGGGCCACCGCATCCGGGGAACATTCGCTATCGACTTTTCGTTTGCCGTTTGCACCAAGCTGGTGCCGTAGCCGCTTATCTCGCAAGAGGCGAACAATAGCGTCTGCCAGTGCACTCTCATCCCGCGGCGGGACCAGGACTCCCGTCCGTCCATCCTCAACCATTTCGGGTAGCCCACCCACCCTTGTTGCCACAACTGGCTTGCCGAACCTATACGCGATGGGAATGACACCGCTTTGCGCCGCATCGACGTATGGCAAGACCACAATACTCGCCCGTCGAAACAATTCGGCACGCCTCTCATGCGATACGTATTCGTTGTAGATCGTGTAGCATTCGGGATGCACCATCATCCGTCGGTATCGATTGAAGTCCTCCCCCTCTCCAGCAATCACGAACCTAACATCGGGCACATTCGCTCTGATTAGCGGCTCTGCTCGTATTAGATACTCCAATCCCTTGTATTCCCATATTCGACCAAAAAACAGAACCAGATTGTCTTCCTCCTGGATATGATTGTAGGCAGCATCATCACCTAGCAGGATGTGTGGGATGACGTGAACGGCATCGCTCGGAATACCCAGCCGTCCGACAACATCTAGCTTCAACTGATTGGCATGTACGATTACTTGGTCAGCCCGAAGGTAGCCTCGGTCTGTTATCGCTTGAGGTATCCTCGTGGCGTTCCAGTCGCCCAAGAGGTTTCTGGGATTGTGAATCGTGATCACAAGGGGGTATTGCTTCAGGAATGGCAGCGCAAAGGTGAACCACAGATGCCTGTGCTGAAAGTGAATCACATCTGGATCACATTGCCTGATCTCTCGGACAATATCGCGAATCATCCACATCTGCCGCAAGGGCTGGCGCAGTCTTGCCTTCGCGAAGGGTCGAAACTCCACTGCCGGATCGAGCCTTGACAGATGAGGTTCCGCGCGTCGAGAAGGAAGCAGGAGGCAGGTCTTTGTATATTTGGCTAGACCACTCGCGAGTCGGATGCAGTATTCGCCAAAATCAAACGAGAGAAGCGCAACCTTCACTGTCGTTTCTCCAAGGAGGGCCACGCTTCTTCGTGGTCATGCACTTGAGCACGGAATGATGTGGGGGCCTGGTAGCTCGTTCAGGGTGAAGCGTATGACCCACTCCGGAGTAGCCCCTTCACATAACCTGCTGCCTCGAGCGCCTGGCACTGTCGCCTGAAACGGTCCGCCGCATTGGTTCCGCTGAGCATGAGGACCATTCTTGGCAGCATCCAACCGATCCGTAAGAGGCCGAGCCGCGCTCGACGCGCAGAGGAGAGTCCCACCTCTGGGTACAACATGAAGGCCTTGGACAGCCCCTGCCAGTACGCTCTCTCTCTGAACCACTTCTTGCTCAGTTTCGATGGTGACACATGATGGCCCACCATGATCTCGGGATGATAGATGGCACGGTATCCCCAACCGCGAATCTGCTGCAAGAAGTAGATCTCTGAATTTCCTCGCAAGCTATTTCCTTGCCTGTCCAGATCTTCCCGAAACCCCCCGCTCGACTGGAGCAGCCGCCTTGGACAGGCCATGTTGCACACCGACAGCCATTGATGGTTCTCAAGTACTTCCGGGACATCCGACAAATCCAAGATTGAGAGGTAGCCAAACAGTTTCTCCGACAACCAATCCGGTCGCGCGGCCTCCCAGATCGCCTCGCATTTGCCTCCGACAACTCCAGGCCTTGGCGCGAACGATTCAAAGACCTCAAGGTATTTCTCAAGCCACCCTCGGCATGCGATCGCGTCATCATCCAAGAAGGCTACATACTCCCCTTGTGCGTTGCGCCACGCTGTATTCCGTGCCCGTGATACGCCAACGACGGGCTCATGCACGAAACGCAGGTGGGGTATACCGGAGAACTCACGGACTACTTCCTTCGTGTTGTCCTGAGACCCGTTATCAACGACAACAATCTCATAGAGCTTCTCCCCAAGAGTCTGGTCAAGCAGGCTTTGAAGTGCCTTGCGCAAGTAGACTTCGCGATTGTGAGTACAAATGACCGCTGTTATCAGCGGGCTCATCTAGCAAACCCTCCTCCACACCGGCTAACTCCCCAGAGCAGCTTCCCTTTTGATCAGGCTGGGGCTAGATGCACCAGCCAGAACCTGCAGCTCTTCAGCTTTCACGATTGACAATGATAGAACTGACAGACCGTATGTAATTGGGGCGACCACGAACAGCACGATCAGCCAAGGTACACCTGCGCGTAACGAGATAGTAGAGACCAGGCCCATTGCTGATGCTGCAATCATGACTTTTCCAATTGTCAGCCACGGGAAGGACAGTCTCAATTGTCGATGACAGACAACAGAGTAGATCACAAAGGTGGCTATTGGAGATGCTACATATGCTATTGCCGCACCTGCCGCGCCCCACTTTGGTATAAACAGGATGCATGACGCTCCGGTAGCAGCGATCGCCAATCCTTCGACCAACATGTAGAATCGTTGTCTGCCGGTTGCCATGAGAAGAGAGCCATTAATGTAGCTCACAAGGATGAACAGGTAGATTGCGAGTATCATCAATACAATGGCTGCCCCCTGAAACTCGCTACCATAGACAAGCAAGATGACCCTGCTACCAACCAACATTGTCCCCAGTCCTAATGGCGCACCAACTATGAGAAGCAGCTTGTAACAGAGTTGGTAGAAGCGGGGCAGACTATATCTAGCATTAATGTATAGGCCGGAAATCGTCGGAAATATGGCCGCTGAGAACGCGGCTGGCAATAGCAGCAACATCGTAATCAAAGAACTTGCAGCCGAGTAAATACCAACGACAGCATCGGGATGGTTAAGAGAGAGAAGAAAGACCATCAGCTGTTGTCTTACCAACGGAAGGATGAGCAAAGCCCCGAAGGGGAGGCTATCCTTGAGCAAGGCACGCACTTCGACAAGATTGATTGCCAATCTAAGATGAACAAAACGCCTATGCACTAGAACCATTTGCACGACCAGCTTGCAGACTTCCGAAACTAGTGAGATTAGAACGATTGTTAGAAGTGACTGCCGCAGATAGATTGCTATCAGAGAGAGCGAGACGTTAATCAACTCCCGCACGATCCGAGTACCAGCTTCGTATTCCATGCGCTCATACGCTTGGAACACGGCGACAAAGATCCCACTCAGCGTGTCAACCAGGTATACGAGTGCGTAGGCGTAGATAATGGAATTGGTGTCGCTAGGATACCCAACCACATGAGTCGCAATAATCGTTAGTAGAACGAAGGGAACGCCGAGCAAGCCTTTGAGGAAAAGCATGTTGCTGAGGTAAGTTGTCGTTTTCTTGGCATCTGCCGCGACATCCCTAACAAGCAGCGTGTTCAGACCCGGGCCTACCACCAGCACCAGGATGCCGTTCAGCGCTGTCGCTGTAGCGATCTTCCCGATACCCCCTGTCCCTACATATCTGGCTAATGCGGCGATGTACACGATGCTCAGTAAGCGTGAAGCTAGCTGTGCCAACAACAACACCGACGTGTTTTTGGCGATTCTATTCTTGGCAAGCTTGGCGATCACATACATCCGCTAGCCCCAACAATCTCCATGGGTGTTCGAACCGATCATGGATTCGGAGCTCCAATGAGGCGCTCAGCCTCCAGTTCTTGTGTGCTGATTCTTGTCGCGAATCCAGTGTCATTCGGGGGCTCATCTCCAATGAGCAGCCTTGGCTCGCTATTCACCACCTTGAACCAAGGTGGCCAGCATTGGATACTGGATCCAAGGAGCCATAAACCGGCCTTATTGGGCAGGTCTACCTCGAGACTTCTGTAGCACCATTTGAAGATAGTCTTCAGTATCCTCGACTAATCTCTCGTGAGTGTAGCGGGCGCGAACGCTATTCAGAGCTGCGACGCGGATCTTCTGAGCCAAGGGGGCATTTCGTATCAGTTCTCTTACCGCTTGGGCAAGCAACAGTGGCTCGTCAGGCGGCACAAGCAACCCATTCTCGCCGTCCGAGATGATATCCCGCGGGCCAGCACAGTCAGTGGCTATCACGGGTAATCCCCGTGCCATCGCCTCTATGATAGTCAGACCAAAGGCCTCTCCCCATCGTGATGTAAACAACAGCGCGTCGTACTCCGCATAACGACTGAGCACCTCCCGGTGCTCCATTTGGCCCATGAAGTCCACTCGGCCCTCCAGGCCCAGGCTGGTAACCAAATTGCCCAGTTTTCTCATGTAATCGTCCCGAGCGGGCCCGATGATATCGAGCTTGATGTCACCAACTGTCGTGTCCGCAGCTAGATGTGCCAAGGCTTCAATGGCCACATCTACGCCCTTCTGGGGATGGATCCTCCCCACGAATGCCAACCTCACTTTGCCCTCGTTGTTCCGTGGGAGGTCTGGCAGATCATCTGTATTCACGATGACATGAGATGGAATCCCCGCTGGGATCACAGTGATATTCTGCTCGGGAAAGCCTAGCTCAACATACTTCTGCATTAGCCATTTGCTGACGACTAGCATATGCCTCAGATCAATACGGCCGAAGTCTGTCAGGCCGACAATCGCTGCTCGGTATCGTCTCTTCAGAAAGCTGGGCGCCAAGCAGAGTTCGGTCTTGAGTTCGCTCAACCAAGTGCTGCCCAGACAGAATACAAGAGGAATGCCCAGGTCCATGGCCGCCAGCGCTGGGCTGATAGCTGCGCCTCCCATGTTCCATACGTAGACAATGTCGGGGTTCATTGTTGATGTGATTCTCCGAGTTATGCGGCTGTTGATTCTGCACTCAACTGCCCACTTGAATTCGTTATAACGTCTGAGAAGACGGAATGGGTCTGACGGGCCTTTCTTGAGGCGCAGGTTCATGTCAAGAGGATTGTAGTGAAGCAATCGATATACATTGTTTTCGATGGTGCCCCTTCCGGCCTTCCATCTGCTCGTCAACACGTGGACCTCGTGGCCCCGGCGTGTCAGCTCTTCCACATAGAGTTTGCATTGCACTTCGTATCCGCCCAGGTAATGAGGCGGATAGCAATTCGTAAGAACTAGTATCTTCATTCTTGGTGCTACCTTCGCCTTCGCTTCACATTGTGGTGCACCAAATGCTGTCACCGCAGATACACTATGTCTTCCTCAAGCACGCGGAAGATGTCCTTGAACTAGCGAATGCGTATTCACTTGCTTCTGTTGCCGGCCGAGATAGTGTTTGATGTGCTCGCCCTCCTGAAGGCCAGTTCATTTGAGTCCCAGCCAAGGCAATCATCCTGGCTTCTTCAAGAAGCGCTATCAGGTGAGATATCAGACGAAGGTCAAGATCATTTGGCCGGGGAAGAACCGACCGGTATTTCGCGTCAGCCTTTCCCACGCTTCGGCGATCTGTAGGCGCTTCCCAGGCGTCTGCGGTTTTCATATATCCAAAGCCCTATCAGAAGAGCCTGCCTCAGTGCACCTGTCGCCGATTCCATTAGTAGGGTTGGGGAGATAGTTCGGCGCTCTTGTCGGCCTCGGGGGCCTCCACGCACCACTGGTCATATCTGTGTTTGCGTATTGTCGGGGAAGTGTCGTTGTCAAGGAGTGCTTCGAATTACTTCTTCTCGACGTTATCACTAGCTCGGAATATGTGGTCTAGCCAAAGCAGCATTACCGTCATATCGCTTGAACGGTAGCCCGATTTGTCATTCGGTTAATGGCAACCACCAAACCAATTAGAAGCCAGAAGATTGCATACAAGGGTTCTTCTCCTCTCAGGTCGAAATGTGCGAGGTTGCTGACCAACATCGACGAGAGGCCACTCAACAGACCGACCGCGTATACCGACATGTATGCATCGTCACCACTCGCTGATTGCAGGCCCCTCCGGAAAGCACAAAACAGTAGTAGAAGAAACAGGCCAAGACCAACCAGACCTGTCTCAGCCGCCACGAGCAAGTAGACATTGTGTACCGGCCAAGGCCCTTGATAGGTTATACCGGTTGTATCGTAGCGCTGCATTACATCTATGAAGGTGTTGATCCCAACGCCCAAGAACGGATGAGCCCGAACCATGTTCAGTGCCACTTGATTGAGTCTTATACGATCAGAGATCACACTCATATTGGTTTGGACTTCAACTATTCTCGCAACCACGGACCTGCTGAAGAGTGCGCCTACAATCACAACGAACAGCCCGAAGACCACCAACTTGGTCATACCTCTGGAATCTATCCACCCTGCGCGCCAACCCAAGAAGCAACTTAACGCCACGCCGGCTAACAATGCAATCCAAGGTCCTCTCGAAAACGTCAACATCCAGGCAACAGAACCGACCATACACGCAATCCCAACCAGGATCTTGGATCTTGTGCCTTCATTGCCTATATAGAGAGTCAATCCAACTGACATCATGGTAGCCACATACGTCCCGAATGAGACAGGCCAATGGAACATGCCCGTTACTCTACGGAGCGTTCCGACTGTATACAATCCTAGACCTAGATCAGCGCCGGTTGCATACTGAATAAACCCAAGAATGCCTTGAAGAATCAGCCCAACAAGGAGGGCAATGAGTACATCCCATGTATCGCTTCTTGTATTGACATTGCTAGCGATCACGCGTGAGAGAGCATATAGCTTGGCCATCCTGAGGATCTCGAACATGCTAGCTTGGACGTGCGAAGAGTTGTAGATCGAAAGCGTGGTCCAAAGGACAAGTAGAATGGCCGCAACGTCAATACTGGAGAAGTGAACAGGCTGTCTCCTGCTCAGAGCGTCCAGCACCGAGAGGGCCAGCAGACCGATCAAAGGAAGATCGTATGGATATAGCACCACCCCCACCGAGGCCCCCCCTGCGTGAGGTAAGACCTCGCCCAGGGGGGAAAAGCCAAGGTTCAGCGGAATAGCAAGAATCAGAGACGCCAGCAAAGCTCTTCGAACGTTGCCGACCACCAGCACACCCAAGTAAGCAAACCCCGCAAGTCCAACTAGCACCAACTTGTAGCTTGACCACCCTGGGACCGCCGGAGCCACTGCAACAACCGATAGCGCCAACAAGGTACCCAGTGCCACGGCAAGTGCGAACGACGCCACCCTGGATGTCAAGTACGTTCCTCGGGTTGAATTCCCTACTGAGCTACGCATCAGATACGCACGCCGTAATTGTCCCTTGCAGTATTGGACGAGATCTCTCTCCATGGTGCCGCCTGTCAGCCCCAGAACAAATGAACCAGCCCCAGCGGCGCCTGTGCGGCGCAACATGGAACCAGATGCTGAGCCAAGCACGCCGCAGCCTACGACCGAACATTACAGACTTCCACCGACTAAGGGCTGCAGCATTCACAACAGTATCCCGGCAGCCTGCGCAGTCACTTCTTCTTTCCCCATGGTCGTTGGGGGCTATGAGTATTCCCGTTCGAGCCAAAGTCTCGGATACCCATAATTGCTACTTTCTGCAAGCATCTTGATCTCGCTGTGGTATTGACTGCGCAGATAGTTCCTTAGCCTTGCCGGCAGCCTATCATCAACCCCCACATTCACCCGCTCACCAACGGATGCGAACACAACATCAATACTCAGACCCAAGAAACTACAAATGTCTCGGAAGAACCGTGCTGGATCTTCATCAAGCGCGTCGAAGAACCCAACGAACACTTCAGCAAAGTACCTTTTCCATGACTCTATGGTGTCAGCATATGGTCTCCACCCCTCGTACACCGCATCAACGAACGCAATCACCTCTGAAGCCGGCACATCATCGAACTTGCGCCCTTTGTGCGCACAGAGATTCATCCGCGCTTTCGACCATACACGTTCTATCGGGTTTCTAACAAACACAATGATCTTCAAGTTGTCCTTGTACCTACTCAGTTCAGCGATCCTGGATTCCGGAATGCCGTAATAGAGAGGTGAGATATCACCGCAGACTACCTTCGGGATTCTCGGAAAGAGATCCGAGTACCAATCGAATGAGTGTGAGCGAAGGCAGTAATTCAGCATCCACCGGAATTGACCGATCCCTCTCCTATTTCCAGTCACCTTGGCGGGCAGAACGATTCGCGGAATGCTGAATAGCAATTGTCTTCGCAGCGCCCTATAGTGCCAATGCGAACTGAGAATGAGGTTCTTGAGAGTGTGGTCTGGTACGTGGTTCCCCTCATTAAGGAATCTAAGTTCCTTGATGGGCGGCATCCAGGCCCCCGGATGTGCACTGAGCGCTTTATAGAGCCAGCCCGTGCCAGTTTTCTCTGGCCCAATACAAACAAAATCCGGCTGCTTGGCTCTACTGATCATGGCCGTGCTTCCGTGAGCTCACATTCCTTCAAGGCTATGGGGCTCAACTGTCGCCTCGTGATTGCTGACTCAACCACTTCTCCCGTAAGACAGCGAGCGGCCTCATGCCACGACTCGCCTGCCGCTCCACCAAGTCGTTTCGTCCTTTCTCATCTGTCAGACGGAGGATTAGCACGAGGCAGCCAACCCTCGTCCGCCTGAGGCGCTCCGCAGTGGAACGTGGCACCAGATCCCACTATTCAATGCCAGGTCGATGTGGTGCCTCATGGTGTGACTCAGTTTCCGTACTGCACGTGGATTTCCATAGTGGACTCAGCCGGCATTTGCACGTCCAACGCCAGAACACCCGACTCCACGTGGTAAGGAAAGTCGTAGCCGTTTACGGTTACCGCCAGGATAGGAACATTCAAGGTCTCTTCCTTGAGTATGTGATATTCCCTTGACTCGGTGAACTCATTCGCGACAATCAAGTCATTGCCATACATCTTGATGGACACACCGCCATCGTCGTTTGTTTTCTCCAAATAGAGGTGGCTGATGATGTATCCCAGGCTGCGCCACTCCACCGTCCGAGCCAGATTGTTAATCTCGTCCGCAACTTGGTCGAATCCATCGATCCCACCTTTGAACAACTCGTCCTCGTGGGAATAAAAGAGTGCTGGCTTTCCCAAGAACAGGTCCAAGATGAATGGTTGGAGATCGGGCCGAATGGGCTCATAGGATCCGGGAGGCCGCCGAGTTAACGTCGGAAAGTTCCCGAAGTCCATGTTCGCCTGATACATCCCGTAATCCCATTCTGAGGGCCGGACTGCTTCCAAAGGCAGGTCCTGTGCATTGACCGTGGCCAAGAAGTTGTATTTCTTCAGGAGGACCAACGTCGACTCAGGCGATACTCCCCAGGGAAAGATCATGACCCGATCGAACGGAATACCTGTCAAGGCACTATGCCTATCCATCCTCGCAAGTCCTTGAACAATGTCCGCCTCTTGCTCAGCAAGTGGTCTTGCAGCGAATACCTGCCCGCCAATCTCGCCAGCTGCAGACACACTGAAGAATTCGTACCCATCATGATTGTTCCCATGTTGCACCAGGGAGTACCTGTCAGGATGCGCGAGGAACAGGTTTACTACGGTATCCTCCGACTCACCCAGATACTTGGGCACGAAGGCAATCGTTGTATGGAAGTTGTGGACCTCCATTTCTCGGAGCAACTCGATGAAGCTCAGGTGGCCAAATGGCTCCGTCAGGGTAGGATCATCGACAGTTAGATTGGCGTAGTCGTAAGAACTGTGCCACGTTTCGTCTCCTAATGAATGCCGTGTCGCCAGCATCAGTGGGACGATGCCCGAGAAATCAGAGGTATCGTAGTACATCGATCTAAGTGACCGCTCCTCGACGTTTCCTCTCCAACCACTGGCGTCAATGAATACTGCGCCCGCTCCCCTTTCCACTCTTACAAATACCGGGTGGGCCTCTCCCGCTTCGTCCGTCGTAGTGAGCAACACTGTAGCCCCGGTTTGCTCACCAAGCACAAGAGTGAAGATGCCTTGCGGTGTCACTTCTCCGGAGAAGAAGGTCCTACCGGTAAGCTCTCTTGTGATTTCAGGCGACTCAGCGGAAACGGTCCAATCGCCCGTGAGATCGCGTAGCTCAGAGACGCCAATCACTCCCCCCTGAGTCAGGTCCGCAAGGACATCCGTGTTTGGATACTCGCGCAAATGGGACACCACGAGATCGGCTCCACCTACCCTGACACCCGAATCAAGCAAGTCGATCTCGCGTTCCGTCAGGAGGGTGCCCCCTCCGAGAAGATTCTCTGCATCAACGCCTATCAGTCTGAAATGGGCGCCCTCGCCGCCGTGAAGTAGCGCGTCCCTCAGCTCCGTTGTGTGTAGGTCGATCCTCCGGCAGAGAAGCCCGTAGTACTCTGCAACTCTGCAGAAGTTGATATCAAAGTCCCTTACCTGCGTGGAGTCGTACAACAGCAGAACGTCCTCCAGGTCGCGTGTTACTACCGTGCCCTCCATCAAAGGAGCCAGCGCTGGAGTTGGCCCTTGTCTGCGAGTGACTTGGTCTGAGCGATCTGCGACGGGGGAAACCGAGTCGCCTGACCCTTCATTCTTAGCATGAGCGGATGACTGCCCTTGCTCCATTTCCACTCTTGTCTGCCACAACCTAGGGACAATCGGGCCGTCGAGAGAACCGATCACTCCGAATCCAAGAATAAGTGCCGAGGAGACTGCAAGGAGAACGTGACGTTTGTTCACAGGTCGACCAGATTGGATTGAAACTCATCCATAGAAAACCGTGGGGGCGGATCGTCCTGGTTGAATTGCCCCCAGGCGCTTGCGTCCCTACGTTTTCCTGCGTTTCGCTTCCGAGGTGCCATCTAGAGTGTTCAAGGCCAGGATCTTGAGCTGGTGACCCGTCTGGAGACGGTTTGGCGAGGTCTAGTAAGCTGCGTGCTTGACTTCGGCTCTGTTGAAGACAATGCCCACCTGCTCAGCACCCACCTTCACCAGTTGGGCCAGAGCTCTCTCAACTTGGGCTGTAGTGACCCTACCTCGACTCACGACGAGCGCAACTCCATCCACTTGAGGGGCAAGCGTCACGGCATCCGAAAACTGCAACAGCGGCGGACTGTCCAAGAGCACAATGTCTGCCCAATTGGCCAAATCCCTAATGACCTGTTGCATCCTTGGAAGCCCGAGGAGTTCTGCGGGGTTGTGAGTCAATCCTCCGCTGGGAAGAACATGGATCTTCGCGAATTTCGTCTTGACGAGTACGTCCCCAATTTCTCGTTCGTTCGCTATCACATCCTTCAAACCGGGACTGTTGGCTACGCCGAAGACTCTGTCGAGGCTGGGCTTCCTTAGGTCGCAATCCACAACTACGACAGATCGCCCAGATTCTGCCAAGGCTACAGCCAAGTTGGTGAGCACGGTCGATTTTCCTGCGTCCGGTTCTACACTCGTGACCAATAAGGTCCTTAGAGGCCTTCCAAACTCAAGAGTAAGCACGCTACTCCTGAGAAGCCTGAAGGCCTCCGCCGCTGACGACTTGCCATTTGGCTTAAGAAGCAACGGCGCGCCTTTGAGCTCGGTTGGGACCTTCAGTTTGGGGATGGACCCCAGAAGCGGTGCTTGCGCCTCAACGTGCAGGTCGTCAGGCGAATAGACAGATGTGTCAAGGTTTTCCAAGACGAGAGCCAATCCAATTCCACCAGCTAAGCCCACTAGACTGCCCAGCACCAGATTCAGTGCGACGCTCGGCTTGGAGGGAGCGCGAGGGATCTCGGCGGGTATCGCGATGCTCACCGAGCTGGCGCGAGCCTCGTCCAGCAACCTCGCCTCCTCGTAAGCGTCAAGGAGCGTGCTGTATGTCTGCTCTTGCACGAAGATCTTTGAGTTTAGGTCCTGGATTTCGCCCGAACGCGATTCGGTTCCTTCCGAGGCCAGCAAGGCTTGTAGCCGATTCCGGTTCTCGTTGAGGCTGCTTTCAAGCGTGGTCAGCTGATCCAAGAGTATTTCGCGAGCACTCTTCCCTTGCCCTGAGTAAAGCTTGGCCCCCTCCTCTACCAACAGTTGCCCCAAAGTGTTGGAGATCAGCATTGCGGTAGTGGGATCGTGGCTCTCGGAGGCAATCACGAGAAGCTCGGTGTTCGGAATCGACTGCGCCGTGACGGACACCGCCAAGTCTTTCGAATCAGCACTCAATTGGAGGCGTTCGATCACTTGGTCGAGGAATGGACGACTCTGCACGAGTTCGACGTAGGTATTGATCAGGCGCTGGGTGTAACCCAGATCGAAGTAGCTAACCGATTGATCCTGAATTTGGGCGATTCGGATGGTCGCAGACGCCGAGTAGGTCGGTGTCATCAGGAAGGTCGCTACAGCGACGACCAGCAACGTAACAACGGTCGTGATGATGACGATCCATTTGCGGCGATTGAAGATCTCGAAGTAGTGCTGCATTTCCATTTCTGGGCCTCTCTCGCTCATTCCTCCCTATGGCTGCCTAAGCACTTGTCGCCAAGCTTAGCGTAGGCACGAATCTCCCGCGGTTCAGGAATTCGTTCACTTCTGATGCAACGATGTGCGTATGTAGGAGTGGCATGCCGGGATACATGGGCAGCGACAAGATCTGCCGACACAGTTCTTCCGCAATCGGAAACTGCCCCCATTGTAGGTCCTTGTACGAATAGAAAGGCTGCAGATGAACCGGAGTTGGATAGTGAATTCCGGTTCCGACCTCCACCTTCTGAAGATGAGCTCGCAGGACGTCCCTGTTGGAGCTCCTCACCACATACAGATGGTAGACATGCTGCCTGCCCCGCTTGCTGATGGGTGGAACGACATTACTCTCTTCCAGCAGCTTGTTGTATTCCTGGGCAACCTGTCGGCGGGCGTCGTTCCATTCGTCGAGGTTGCGCAGCTTCACCCGAAGCACTGCCGCCTGAATGGTGTCCAAACGGCGGTTGTAGGGAGGCAGCTCATGGCGGTTTCGCTGGATCTGACCGCAGTTGCGCATTGCTCGCACCTTGTCCGCAACCCGCCGGTCATTCGTCACCACTATCCCTCCGTCGCCGAAACCACCAAGGTTCTTGCTGGGGTAGAAGCTGAAGGCACCGGCATGGCCGAGCGATCCGACCCGCCGGCCCCTATAGCGAGCTCCATGGGCCTGCGCGGCATCCTCGATCACGACCAGCCCATACTTCTCCGCCATGCGCACGAAGGCGAACATGTCGGCCGGAAACCCATAGAGATGCACCGGGATGATCGCTCGGGTGCGCGGGGTGATGGCCGCCTCGACCTGTCGCGCATCCATGCAGTAGGTCAACGGATCGACGTCCACGAACACCGGCTCGGC
>Ga0214473_10002017_pt1 | contig 25658 bp, 24 predicted proteins | sample RVTome_7_FD_203509 | JGI IMG/M metagenome (GOLD analysis project Ga0214473, IMG submission 203509) | Soil microbial communities from uranium-contaminated site in the Upper Colorado River Basin, Wyoming, United States - RVT98D197 | ecosystem: Environmental > Terrestrial > Soil > Contaminated >...
TCCCATTGGGCCTCTTCCCTCTCTGGACTTCCCCTCTCCAGCCATTCGATAGCTGTTCTGAAATGGAGAAGGGCATTTTTTTGATCCCCCCTCAACTTGAAATATTTGCCAAAATAGAAATGGGACAGCCCCTTTTGTCCCATTCTTCCATAAATAGACCCGAGGTTGAAATGGACATCTGTGAAAAAAGAAGCCTCCTTTTGAACCTTCAGTAAAAGAGGCAGGGCTTTTGAAAACTCTCCTTTCTCTTGATAGGTTCTCCCGAGATAATAGAGAGTATGCAAATCGTTGTTTTGGCCTGTTCCGGTCGAAGGTTTCGATCGCACGGCCTCGAGGTCTTCCACCGCCTGGTCCAGTTTCCCTGAAAGAAAATAGACGACACCTCGCTCTTTTAATATATCAAGATCGTTGGGGGCAAAGGAGTAGGCACTTTGAAGGGCTTCTATCGACTTATCGAGCCTCCCCATTTTTCGGTAGGCCAGACCTAACCCATAATATCCATTCAAATCCTGGGGGTTTGCATCGATTAATGATTGGAAATGAGTTACTGTCACATGAGGCTCTCTCTCCTCCACAAAGGCTTTTATTTGAATCCTTCTAAAGTTTGGAATTGTTCTGAAAGGGCCGGGGGGTTTCTGTGTTATCTGGAGAAGGTTTTCCAAGAGAGAGATTCGATTTTCAGTGGCTGGATGTGTGGAAAGGTAAAGAGGAATGTTGGGCGCCATGACCAAACTAACCCTATGGATTCTGTTGAAAAAGTTGATCATCCCATTGGGATCGTAGCCCGCTTTGATCAAATAAGACAGACCATTTTGATCCGCATCGACTTCCATTTCTCGAGTATATTTTAACGTAAGGGCCTCGGCTGTGGCCATCGCCATAGCCGCGCCCGCTTGCGAGCCTGCCCCACCTCCTCCTGCGAGCATGGCGGCGAGGACGGCCACCAAGGAGGCGATATTGATCCGTTTCGACCTTTCGATCAATTGGGAAACATGTCTCGCCGTGACATGGGCGATCTCATGACTGAGCACCCCTGCCACCTCTTGTTCGGTCTCCGCTAAAACAAGAAGCCCTGTTGTGATAAAAATATAACCGCCCGGAATAGCAAAGGCATTTGGATCCGGTGCATTGATTACATAGAATTTGAACTTAAAAGGGGTCGGACCCGCGTGCTCTACCAAGGAATAACCCACCTTTTCGATAAAAGCCTGAAGGGTGAGGTCTTTCACCGTTCCCATTTTCGCCTCTATTTCAAGGAGGATCTGTTTCCCCAACTTCTTCTCTTCTTCCGTGGTCAAGGCAAACGCCCCTCTTGTCAAACTTCCAAAAAGGAAGAGCAAAACGAGAAAACAAATAAGCCTGATATGAAATTTCTTTCGAGGCTCCATCATTCACTCCTGAATTTTTAAAATATTAACACTTTCTCTTAATCTCTACAATAAAAAGAAAATAGAGTCTGTTAATAAAAGGCAAGCCCTGAACCTAATAGGGTTCAGGGAAAATAAAAAAGCCCTATATATCCTCTCCATTTGGGTGGGGTTTGGATGGTGGGAGTCAGAGGATATATAGGGCCCAAAAAACTTAGATCATTGCTCCAAACATGGCTTGTGAAAGGAAAAATCTCCTATCTGGATGAGTTGCCACTTCAACCAATCAAAACTTCGTTTGAGAAATGGTCCCTCCTGGGGTCGAACGGGCTTTTTCTTTTTCTTCTTCGGGTAAGTTGAATATCGTTCTTTCATGTCAGACATAACGGATCACCCCTCTTAGGTTCCCTTCCAATTCTTAATGGTTTCATTGAAACTCTGGACGATACCATAGAAGCGACGGATGGATGGGGCATTTTCTCTACCTTCCTCTACCTTTTCACGACGGATGGCATAAACCCTTCCACCCCCAACCGCTGCCGCCTCACCAAACTCCTTCAATTCTCCCTTCTGCTGAGCCTTGATTTTCTCCAGCTCCAGACCATGTTCCTGCTCCATCTCATGTTCAGTGAGGTCCCCTGTGATCCAGGCCCAGCTCATTGGGTAGACATCGGGATTGAAGATAACGGAATAGAAATGCCAAACGATAATGGTGAGGGTAGCTAAAATCGCTTCATAGAAATGGATCGCTCGGGCCACATCATAAGTCCATTTTGGAAAATACATCAGCCACTGCACCTCAAACCAGAGGATAAAACCTGTCACCGCCATGACGAGCGTTCCCCAGATCAGTCCCAGGTATTCCAGCTTTTCCCGGAAATTGAAGCGTGGCATTTTAAGGGCTTTGGCCGGCCGGTTGATGAAGAGGTTGTTCTTCAACGTCTCCCAGAGGTCCTTGGCATCTTTCAACCCAGGGATCATATCCTTGATGATCCCCCTCCCCCTGCCCGTGAAGGCTAAGTATAAGAGGTGATATCCCCCCAAGGTTAAGGTGGCCACCCCACAGAGCCGATGGAGGAAGCCTCGAATCGTCATCCCGGCCGGAGCGTCAGTGATGGGAGAAACCCAGAAGGCTGTCGAATAGCTTAGGGCAAAGCCCGTGATGACAAGAATTGTGAAATTGATGGCCAGGTTGATGTGCTGGATTCTTTCATTCAATGTCATTCTGAGGTATTTTTTTGTCATGGCACCCCGCTCCTTATTCTTAATGATGGATCCTTTCGATCGTCTTTCTCAGCCAATCGGTGAAATTGAAAAAGGTCAGCCCACCGATGACCATGACAATTAGAATAATGTAAACAATTCTCACCCACCCGACGATCTTCTCCCCAAAATCTTCACCGCTGATCGAGGCGATGGCATGCATCTTTCCTTTGGCAAAGTTCTCCGATGCTCCTGGATGACAGTTTCCGCAGGTCTTTTGCAAGTTATCTTTGTGAATCATTGACTTGGGGTCTGAAGAGGATCGGATATCATGGACTCCGTGACAACTGGCACAGTTGGCCGAATAAGTATCTCCTCCCCGATAAGAAAGCCCATGAAAACTATCATAGTAGGATTTTACCGGTAGGGTGGTGATTTTATATTCTTTAGAAATTCTTTCTGCCGCATGGCATTGTGGACAGGTCGTTAAGGCGATTCGCTTCTCATTAACCGGAGAGTCTGGATCCACCTTCGCCTTAATTCCATGAATGCCATGGCAGGTGGTGCATGTGGGAGAATCTGTCCTTCCCCTGGCAGCGAGAACTCCATGGACGCTCTCAATAAACTGCTTGGTAATATCTGGATGGCATGAACCACAAGTCTGGGGGATGTTTGATCGAAAGATCGTTGATTTTGGATCGATCAAGGACCTCAAGTTATGGCTCCCATGGCAATTCGTACAAGTGATATCGCCTGTCTTCCCATGCACACTTTTCTTAAATTCCTCTTTGGGCATAGCCGCCCCCAAGGCATGCTGCTTGACAAATTCCACATCCGAATGGCAACGATTACAAGTCTTGTCAATGTTGGAAACGTTGGTCATGGATTTGGGATTCTTGCTGGGGAGGATATTATGCCTTCCGTGGCAATCATAACAATTAGCTGCCCTCTCCGTTCCCTTCATGATCATCTTGGAATGAAGGCCCTGCTGGTATTCTTTGTCAGCCTTCTCATGGCAAGCCGCACAGTTCACCCTCTTATCCGCAACCTTTTGTCCGCCCTCTGCATGTTTGTCATCTTTAATACGGGTGTGGCAATCCGAGCAGGATAATTTTCCATGAACCGAATTTTTAAAACCTGCCTCGGATATAAAAAGAGATAGTCTTTTACCCCGGCCATCCTGTTTTTTTAGGGATTCATCCTGATGACACCCAAGGCAGGGGGAATTGTCGCTCCAAGCAACTCCCGTCATTCCCCCCAAGATCAGCCCCACGATCAGAAAGACAGGAAGGATCCCTTCGGGGAACATCCAAGCCTTGCTTCCATCTTCTTTCCATTTCATGTCGGAACCCTCCTTGGAATGAGGAAAGGGAAAAACCCCTCTTTTTAACATAACTAACTCCCCCTTTATTATAGGTCGCAATAAATTTGTGCATTTTATGTGCCAACGTGAAACCCGAAAAAAAATTTGATTTAATTATTTGAAATTATTTGTTTTTTTAAAATGGTGATCAGGAGGGTTTGAAGCAAAATGTATGTTTTTAATATACATTTTTTAAGTAGAAAATGAGCAAAAATTCACTAATTAATAGAATTGATTGATTTACTTAAAGAATATAAATTTTATACATTCGAATATTTAATTAAAATCCTAAGGTGCGGGCTAAGATTGTGAAGGCAATAATAGGAATCAGCCAACAGAAAAAAGCAATTATAAAACAAAGGCTTACATCATCTGTCTCTATCTTTTTCACCTCTCCATATTTAATAATTAAGATCGTTCCAAGGGCAGCTATCCCCACTACTACAATTGACCAACCCACAATCAACCATTTAAAGAATTCTGACAAAAAGAAACTCCTTGCTTAAAAACTAAATTTCAAATGTCAAATGTCAAATGAAATCTAAATTTTCCAATATTAAAATCCCAATTTTTTGCTACCTCATCTTTGAAATTGCTTTTATTTCATTTGAACTTTGGGCTTTGTCATTTGACATTTCGTTTTCTTACTCTCCTCTCGCTCGGAGGTTATACTTTCTCATCAGCGCCTGAAAATTTGGCCGTAGCATTCCTACTTCTTCGGCAGCTCTGGTAACATTCCATTGATGGCGCTCCAAGGCATTCAGGACAAACGCCCTTTCAATCTCCTCAACCGCCTTTTCCCTTACCTGTTTCTTGATCTCTTTTAGCTCATCACTGGTCATGGGAATTTGGTTTTCTAAAATCTCTTTTTCTTGTTGGCCGGGAAGAAAAAGATGTTCCACTCTTACCATTTCATCATCGATCATCACCACGGTCCGTTCGATCACATTCTCCAGTTCCCGAACATTTCCTGGCCATGGATACCTCATCAGTTTCTCCATCGCCTCCGGGGTGAATCCTTTGATTTTCTTTCCCATCTCCTCGGCATATTTCTTAAGAAAATGGACAGCTAAGACAGGGATATCTTCTTGGCGTTCTCTCAGGGCGGGAAGATAGATGGGAACAATATTGAGTCGGTAATAGAGATCCTCCCGGAAGGTCTCCTCTTTGATCATTTTTTCGAGTTCCTTGTTGGTGGCGGCGATGAGCCGGATGTCCACCTTTTTGGCCTTGATCCCTCCCACTGGGGTAAACTCCCTTTCTTGCAAGACCCTGAGGAGTTTAGCTTGAATAGACAGACTGATATTACCCACCTCATCGAGAAACACAGTCCCCCCATCCGCCACTTCAAAAAGTCCTGGTTTGGTGGCCACGGCACCGGTAAAAGAGCCTCTGATATGGCCAAATAATTCACTCTCCAGGAGATTCTCCGAGAGAACGGCACAATCGACTGTGACAAATTGTTTCTCCCTTCTCGGGCTGTTGAAGTGGATGGCCCTGGCAATGAGTTCCTTTCCTGTTCCGCTCTGGCCATAGATTAAGACTGTACTATCCGTCGTGGCTACTTTGGCAATGATCCGGTAGATCTCCTGCATCTTCTTGCTCTTCCCCACAATGTTGTGGAATCCGTATTTCTCCTGCAGTTCCTGGCGCAGGTAGATATTCTCAGCCATGAGGCTCTTCTTTTCGATTGCCTTCTTCACCACAATGGAGACCTCATCGGGTGTAAAGGGCTTGGGGATGTAGTCGAAGGCTCCCAATTTCATCGCCTCGACGGCGGTTTCCACAGTAGAAAAACCGGTAATCATGATGATAATTGAATCGGGATATTCTTTACGGAATGTCCTCAGAACCTCCATCCCATCAATGCCGGGCATTTTTAAGTCGGTGATGACAATGTCAAAAGAGTTGGCCTTCATTTTTTCAAAGGCCTCCTTTCCGCTCAGAGCGGCTTCCACCTCATACCCCTCCTCCTCCAGAATCCGTTTGCAACTCTCACAAACAATCATTTCATCATCAACAACTAAAATTCTTGGTATCGGCACGTCTTATTCCTCCCCCACCGTTACTTTTTCCACCACATATTACCATAAAGGAAAGAATGCTTTCAATCTTCCCCTTTCTTTACAAACTCTCTCGGTCTCTTCAAAAATCCAATAATGAGGCTAGCCAGCAAGGCGGCCAAGGCCCCGATCCCAAAAGACCAGCGAAAGGTTCCTATGAGATCGGTCAGATGGCCGCCTACGATTGGCCCCACCATGGCTCCTGTCCCGTAAAAAAGAGTTAATAGACCAATCACTGTCCCGGCCACTTCTTTCGGGAAATAATCCCTGGCACACGCGGCATACATCGGAAAGATCGGACCATAAATAAAACCAAACCATCCTATCCCTACCCACAACAATGAGATATTGTCCTTCGCAAGAATGATGAAAAAAATACTAAGCGCCAATAATGAATGGATGATAACGAGTAACCTCGCTCTTCCAATATAATCAGAGAGGGTCATAAAGACGAACCCCCCTACGATGCTCGTAAGGGCCATGATGCTGATAAAGGTCGAGGCGGCAGGATATGAAATTTTCAATTCCACCACCCCATAGGTAACGATGAAATCCGAGACAATATAAACCGCCAGGGAGATAAATAAATAGGAAGCGCCGATCAACCAGAATGTGCGTTCCTTAAGAATGTCCCAATAATTGAAAGACGTTTCAGAAAGAGGGGGGGATGGAATCGATTGGGAGGTTTCACCCCAAGGAAGGAGCCCCAACTTCTCAGGGTCATCTCTTAGAAATAAGAAATTGATGGCGATCAGGATCAATCCTGAAGCACCTAAAAGGTGCCAGCCCATTCTCCAATTGTAATTTTTTACAATAATAGGCAGAAGGATCCCCATCAGACCGAATCCCAATGCATAACTGGGCGAAAGAATTCCTAAAGCCAACCCTCGTTTTTTCCCTCCAAACCACTTCTGAATCAAAGCGGAAACCGGAGTCCACACCGCTGCAGCTCCTATCCCCATAATCGCATGGAAGAGAATAGCTGTGGCAAGATTTGAAGCCTGTCCCATCAAAAGGGTTCCTGTCCCCAAAAAGAGGCAGAAGAAACTGATGACCAATCTTCCACCGAAGCGATCCATGAGCCAGCCTGTCAAGGGTGAGAAAAGGATGTAGGTTAAAAAATAACCGGCTCTGATCATTCCAGCCTGAGTCATGTTGATGCCTAGGTCTTTGATCATTTCAGGCAAAAGTACCGAATAAGCACCAATCCGGATGCTGTAGTTGATAAAAAAGGTGAGAAAACTTGTGACGAGAATAACCCAGGCCCAATGGATCATCAAATTTTCTGCTTTCCCTCCCAAGCAAAGATAACTTTATAATTTTTCAAAGAGTTTTGTCAATTTTTGTTTTTATAGTGTGATGCAACTGCTAAATCAGCTATTCGAGAAAAAAATCACTTTTCAAGATGTTTCGATTTTTTACTTGACAATATAGTTCAATTTATAGTATACATTTTGTATTCGATACGTATTCAATTATTACATACCCACCTATCAAATGAGTATTGGTTTCGTCTTTTTATGGAATTAAAACGAACCCCATGAAGAATGCCAATATCTCTGCAGCCTTAAGAAGATGTGCCCTTCTGTTACCTTGGGGAGTTTTGTTCCTTTTCCCAGTTCTTTTTCCCAAATCTTACCTTTTAAGCGTGCTCATCTTTGCTGGAATCTGGGGCATTATGCTTATGGGATTTGACGTCTTGGTAGGTTATTGCGGCCAGCTATCTTTGGGACATAATGCCTTTTTTGCAATGGGCGCCTATACCACTGGTATCATGACTGTTAAATATGGAATTGCCTTTCCCTTGATTCCTTTGTTTTCTGGAATACTATGTACTTTGATTGTTGCATGGGTCATTGGACTTCCTGCCCTTCGGCTGAAAGGGTATTATTTGGCCATTGCCACTCTCGGGTTTGGTTTAATCATCAATAATTTCCTGGTGGGCTTTAACATATTGACTGGAGGAGCTTCGGGAATCAACTATATTCCACCTTTCAAAATAAGCACTTTGGTGTCTTTCGATAATGATTTTAAATTTTATTACTTAGTTTGGGGGATTGCTGCAATCGTTTTTAAGATATCATTAAATTTTGCAGAGTCTCGCTATGGCCGGGCCCTCAGAGCTATTCATGAGGATGAGGTCTTTGCCAGTACCATTCGCATTCCTGTGGCTAGATATAAGATACTGGCCTTCCTCTACAGCGCTGCCTGTGCTTCTCTAGCAGGAAGTTTATATGCTCACTTTTCTGGGACCATCACGCCGGCCGGTTTTGGTTTCATGGTATCCATTCATATGGTAATTATGCTCTTTTTAGGGGGCCGCGGCACCATCTGGGGAGGACTGGTAGGAGCCCTTTTCTTAAAATTATTATCTGAAGGGCTCACCACTTTCGAAGAATATGAGCTGCCTATATCAGGAATTATTTTTATTTTAGTGCTCATATTTCTACCCCAAGGGATTTTGGGTGGTCTGAAAGACTTAATTATGAAGCATCGAAGTAATATCTCTGTAATGAGACCTTCTGGACCCTAAAATGACTAACATTCTCGAAGTTCAAAGGATTCGAAAAGAATTTGATGGCCTCGTTGCTGTATGTGATGTGAGTTTTTTGGCAGAAGAGGGACAAATTGTCTCCATTATTGGGCCGAACGGTGCTGGAAAAACCACTCTTTTCAATCTAATTACCAACTTATTTCCATCTACTTCGGGTAAGATAATTTTTAAAAATCGAGTGATATCCCGTATGGCTTCTCATAAGATCGCTGAATTGGGAATTAGTCGAACCTTCCAACACATCGGGCTTTTCAAGAACATGACAACCCTAGAAAATATTATGGTCGGTCTCCATGGAATTACGTCCTATGGCTTTATAAGTTCTACCCTTAATACTCCTTGGATGAAAAAAGACGAGAGAGCAATCCGAGAACGCAGTTTAAGAATATTAGAAAAGCTTCAGCTCGCAGAGAAAGCCAATACATTGGCGGCCAACCTCTCTTATGGGGACCAAAAGCTCCTCGAATTAGGTCGAACAGTGGCTATTAATCCGTTTCTGCTTCTTTTGGATGAACCAGGGGCAGGCCTTAACGAAACGGAGAAAGAAAGGCTGATTCAACTTATTATGCACATTAACCAAGAAGGGGTAACAATTCTTCTGGTTGAACACAGTATGGATATCGTCATGCGAATTTCTAACAAGATTGTCGTCTTAAATTTTGGCCAGAAGATTGCAGAAGGAAAACCCGAAGAAATTGGGAAAAACCCCGAAGTGATACGGGCCTATTTAGGAGATGAATTGCCCTATGTTGAGGGTTGAGCAAATTATTGTAAATTACGGCAAGGTTCGGGCTTTGAATGAGGTTTCTTTACATGTTCAAGAAAATAAGGTCCATACCATTATTGGAGCGAACGGTGCTGGGAAAACCACCCTCTTAAGGACGATCTCTGGAATTATCCGTCCTTTGAAAGGACGAATCGTCTTTCACGAAAAAGATTTGACCAAGTTACCTCCCTGAGAGATTGTCAGCTTGGGCGTGTCCCAAGTCCCGGAAGGACGAATGATCATTGGCTCCCTTTCTGTAATGGACAACCTACTTTTGGGAACCTACAGGCGGAAAGGGGCTTCCAGACAAGAGCTAACGAGAAATATGGAGGAAATTTTTACTGTCTTCCCGGTCCTCAAAGAAAGAAAGGATCAAAAAGGAAAAAGTTTGAGCGGTGGGGAACAACAGATGTTAGCCATAGGGAGAGCTCTGATGGCTAAGCCCAAGCTTCTCCTTCTAGATGAACCTTCCCTCGGGCTTGCACCCCTTGTGGTGAATGAGTTGTTTCGAATTATGAAAATGCTTCCCCAACAAGGGATTACGTTACTTCTCGTGGAACAGAATGCTCGGGCAGCCTTGAATCTGGCTCAATGGGCTAGCGTCTTGGAGATAGGTTGTCTTGTTATGGAGGGAGAAGGCAAAGCCTTACTGAATGACAAGCGAATACAGATTGCTTATTTGGGGAAACATTCTGCATGAAAAAATGGAAAGGGATTTTAAAGTTAAGAAAACAATACCGAAAGGAGGTGAAACGTACAGTTCTGCAATATCTTTGGTCAACCTATCTGAAATATTATTAATTAAATGATAAGGAGGATGAGACTATGGGAAAAAAGACATTTTTCATTATGGGGATGCTGGGATGGCTTCTTATGATGGCTTCCGTTGAATCAGCTGAACCTATAAAGGTGGGAGTTACCTATGATCAAACTGGTCCCTGTGCCCACGCTTCCATCCATGCATCCAATGGACTGCTTATTGCTACGGATGAGATCAATGCTCAAGGAGGCATCGGTGGAAGAAAGATCGAACTAATAACGATTGATGGGGAATGTAGTGTAGAAAAATCCTTAAGTAATGTGAAAAAATTTATTCAGAGAGATAAAGTTGATGCCATCATCGGACCCATGTATACCGGTCCGAGCATGGCGGCCATGGCTGTGGTCGATAAAGAAAAGGTCGTTTTAGTAACAGGATCAGGTGGGAATCCAATTAATGAAATCATGAAGCCTGGACAGAAATATTTCCTCTTCCCTCTCAGCATGGGAATAGCCTTCCAACACGACCATAATATGAACTGGTTAAAAAAAAGAGGGATTACCCGAGTGGCGGTCATCAATCCTACTAATGAGTTGGGAGAAGGGAGCAATCGATGGTACCAACATTTCGCTCCTAAATACGGAATAACTCTCGTGGGCATGGAAAAATATGATCCTGCCTCTCTAGACTTAACTCCTCAATTGATTAAATTGAAGGCCTTAGCTCCTCAAGCATTAGTCACCATGGCAAGCGGGGCAGACGGTGCTATTATGGTGAAGAACTTTCACCAGCTGGGTATGAACATTCCATTGATTACTTCCGATGCCAATGTCACCAGTTCTTTCATAAAGAGCCTTGAGGGAAAGACCGAGAACATCTTCGCACCAGGACCTAAGTCAACTGCCCCCGTCGAAACCCTGAAACCTGGTGATCCCTCAAGGGGGAAAATCCTCGCTTTTATGCAGGCTTACGAGAAAAAGTTTGGGAAGAAATCTCAGTCAATCAATTGGGAAGGGGTTGGATATGATAGCGCTATGTTGATTTTTGAAGCCATCAAAAGAGTGGGGACGGACCACGAGAAGATGCAGGAGTATATTGAGAATCTAAAAGGCTTCTTAGGTGTGAATGCCATCTATAGTTTTGCGCCGACTAATCACCGGGGTTATTCTGTCGACCAAATCTCCATGTTTAGAATACAGGATAATGTCTGGCATTTACCCAATTAATTATATGGAAGTAAAACCCTCAAAAAGGGACTGTTGACATATGGAAGTATACGCCCAATACCTGCAATTTGTTTTTTCCGGTGTCACCGTAGGATCGGTGTATGCTCTCATCGGTTTGGGTTTTTCCCTTGTCTACAATGTATCAAAGGTATTGAACTTTGCCCAGGGTGAATTTGTAATGCTCGGAGCGATGATGATGATATTCTTGACGAAGGGTCTCCTGCTCTCCGTACCTTTTGCCTTCGTCGTTTCCGTTCTGACCGTTGCAATCATCGGGGCACTTATGGAGCGTTTGGCCATTCGTCCTTTGAGAGGGGGGTCCCCCTTGATCATGATTCTGATCACGATAGGGGGATCCATCTTTTTCCAGGGAACTGCCGGGGTGATTTTCGGTAGAGAACACTTGAGCTTGCCTCCTTTCTTCTTTAAAGACCAGACTATTCATTTTCTGGGAGCCGTGCTTGACCCTCAGGTAATAGCCATTATCGCCTTAACCATTATCACCACCATTGTTTTGAAACTCTTTCTTGACCGAACCCTGATGGGGAAGGCTTTCCGCTCCTGCGCAGAAAATTGGATTGCCGCTTATCTTTTGGGCATCAATGTCCAGAAAATGGTCGCTTTCTCTTTCGCTTTAAATGGAGCATTGGGTGCTTTAGGAGGAATTTTAGTCACACCCATTTGTCTCATGTTTTATCAAGGGGGAGTCATTTTGGGCCTTAAGGGAATTTGCAGCGCGATCATCGGGGGGTTGGATAATATATGGGGGGCACTTATCGGGGGAATTGTACTTGGTCTTTCCGAATCCCTTGGTGTTGGTATTATCTCATCACAATATAAAGATGCTATTGCCTTTTTCGTTTTATTAATCATCTTATTTTTAAAACCCCAAGGCCTTTTAGGAAAAAGGTAATGAACGTCTATCTCAGTGAAGTTGGAAGGGGGGGCTGTGACATTGGAGAAAGAAAGAAAATCACCCAAAACTAGTAGGAAGGCAGAGGAAACGCTCTTCTCAGATAGAGCCTATTCCCTATTAAGAAAAATGATTCTAAGTTTAGAATTTTCTCCCAAAGAGCCTCTATCGGAATTGAAACTGGCGGCTAAACTTGGGATGAGCAGAACCCCTGTCAGGGAGGCGTTAAAAAAATTAAAAAATGAAAATATCATCCTTTCGTATGACAAAAAGGGGTATTTTTTAAACGTTCCAACCATTAAAGAAATTAAGGACATCTATGAAGTAAGAGCCATATTAGAGGGAGGGGCGGCTAAGATAGCGTCACAAAGGATTGATTTAAATAAGCTTGAAAATTTTGAAAAGCAATTCCTTGAATTTAGGAAAAAGCTAAATGGGAATGAAGATAAAAGAAATACAGAAAATTTAGAGAATTTAAATCATATAAAATGGACAAAGGAATATGATTTCGTAAAGTTAGGGAGGGAATTCCATTTTTTTATCATTGACAGCTGTGAGAACGGAAAATTGAAAGAATTGATTAAAAGTATCTATGACCAACTGGAAATAAGCAGAACCTTTTCTTATGACAAGCGAAGAAAAGAAGCTGTGGATGAGCATCTGAAAGTCGTAAATGCTTTGAAGGAGAGAGATGGAGAGAAAAGTCAAATCAGTATGGAGGAACACTTAAAGAATGCCTTTAATGTCCTTACAAAAATTCTATGAAAGAGGTTGAACTTGATCAAAAAGGGAGGAGAAAAGCATGTTAAATGAATATGGGTGGGCAGGGACTATTTTATGGATCGATTTAGATAAAAAGACGGTGACCAAGGAAAAAATTCCAAAAGAATGGAAGAAGAAGTTTTTAGGGGGGAGAGGGATCAACGTCAAAATTCTTTTCGACCAGGTTAAAGCGGGTACCGATCCGCTTTCTCCCGAAAATGTCATCATCTTGGGTACAGGCCCTTTAGCTGGAACCCTTGTAGGAAGCAGGACACAGGCGACAGGATTATCTCCGTTAACAGGATTTATAGGAGATTCCAATGCGGGAGGTCACTGGGCACCCGAATTAAAATTGGCGGGATATGACCATATTGTTTTCAAAGGCCGATCGAGTAAGCCTGTTTACATCTGGATCGACGATGATACGGTCGAAATCAGGGATGCCACAGGATTATGGGGCAAGAATATTTGGGAGGTCACTCAACTCATAAGGGAAAGAGAAAATGATCTCACTATTCAAGTCCTCGCTATCGGACAGGCGGGTGAGAATTTAGTTAAATATGCAGCCGTGATCAATAGCTTTGCAAGAGCCTCTGGGAGAACCGGCATGGGGACGGTCATGGGTTCAAAAAGAGTAAAATGTGTCGCTGTAAGAGGGACAAAGGGCATTAAGATTGCGAAGCCGAAGGAATTTATTGAAGTGATAACAAAGATATACAACCACAGCGTGAACCACCCGATGTATGAATGGTATCCAAAATATGGGACCCCAATGCTGACAGAGTTTAAAGCACAACTTGAAACACTTCCCATACAAAATTGGAGTATAGTTAAAACGGATGAATTGGATAAGGTAACAGGGAAAACATTTCTTGAAAAATATGCAAAGAAAAATCGGGCTTGCTATGGATGTTTTTTCCATTGCGATCATTTCTTCGAAGCAGGGGAAATTAAAGGGCCAGGCCTGGAGTATGAATCTACAAATGCCTTTGGGCTTCGAGTTGGCAATACCGATTTCCCAACGATTTTGCTGGCCACAAACCTTGCAAATCAATACGGTTTGGATGTTGTCTCAACCGGTGGAAGCATAGCTTTAGCAATGGACTTATATGAACGGGGCGTCTTGACAAAGAAAGACACTGATAATTTTGAATTATCGTGGGGTAATAAAGAAGCGATCATCGGGTGCATTCACAAGATCGCGAAAAGGGAAGGTTTCGGAGATCTTTTGGCCGAAGGTCCTTATTTAATGGCTCAAAAAATCGGAGGGATTGCACCATCCCGAGTAATGCATTTTAAGAAGATGTGTCCTACTGCTGTTGAAGTCAGACCTATGAAGGGGTGGGCCCTTTCTTATGCGACATCAACGGTAGGAGGCACCCATTTACGTGGGTTGATCAAAGCCGAAGCGATGCAAGCGACAAAAGACCAAGTGATGAAACTTTTCGGTACAGAAGATGTGATGAATCCGGTTCTTTATGATACCGTCGGGAAACCTAAAGGCGTTCATTATTACCAGAAATTAGCAACGATATGTGACTGCTTAGAAATGTGTAAATTTAATACCTTCTGGTCAGGCTATCCCACTTACATTGGGGAAATGGCCCAACTTTTTAATGCCGCAACCGGAGAGGATATGAGGGAGAGTGAATTTGAGGAAGTCGCAGACCGCGTTTATCTTATTGAAAAAGCCTTTAATGCTCGCGAAGGCTATACTTATAAGGATGATCTTCCCTGTGAAAGAATGCAGAAGGAGCCGATATCCGATGGGAAATATAAAGGGGAGGCATTGGAGGTTGAATCTTTTAGGAAGATGCTCAAGGCCTATTACAAAATAACAGGATGCGATTTAAATACGGGAATCCCTACTTATCAAACGTTGATTAAGCTTGGATTACCTGAAGTCGCCGAAGAGTTAGTAGCCCTGGGAAAGATAAAAAAGGAAATTTAGAAAGGAAATCCTATTGCCCCTTAGGGTCAAAATAAAGTTTTTTGGTGAAAAAGATTTCAAGGAAATGTCCTTGGAACAAAATTGTGAAAACCTCCATGACCTGTTAGCTTGGTTATCCAATGAAAGTTCACAAAGATTTATTAAAGAGGGTTGCTGCGTGATTGTTAATGAACAGATCGTAGTGAACAATCCTAAATTAAAAGATGGAGATCTAATAACCATTATGCCCATTTTAGGAGGAGGTTAATCATGAAAAAAATTCTTATCTCCAATCCCAGCAAATGTACGGGATGCCGGGTCTGTGAGTCCGTTTGTTCTCTTTCCCATGAGGATGAATGTAACCCTGCAAAATCAAGGATCAGAATTATGCGGTGGGAACTCGATGGGATTGACATCCCAGTGGTATGTCTCACTTGCGATGATCCCGTCTGTATCGTGACATGTCCTATGAATGCGTTAAAGAAAGATCCTTTGACAGGTGCAGTAATCACGAACGAGAAAAAGTGCGTGGGATGCGGCCTCTGTTTCACAATGTGTCCTTTTGGTGGAGCCTCTCTCACTCCGGAAAGGAAAGTCATCCGGTGTGACTTATGCCAAGGAGACCCATCGTGTGTTAAACTTTGCCAGACGAAGGCTCTTCAATATGTAAGGGTTGACCGCGCGCCACTAAGCAAAATGAGAGAATCTATAGAATCCATTAAGGGAATTCAAGAAGTCCTTAGGATAGCCTTTCATCACACTTTTCCCTCTAAGTAGTCAATCTTAGATTAGGAAAGGGCAAACGTGGGAATGACCATCTGTGAAAAAATTTTAGCGGATAAGTCGGGGGGAAAAAGGGTCCTCCCAGACCAGACTGTTTTTGCAGAGGTAGATCTCGCTTGTGTCGATGATGTCCAGATATCTATCTTCCGTGAAAAATTTGACGAGATATCAGGTCAAGTATGGGATCGAGAAAAAGCAGTTGTTATCTCTGATCACTATCTCCCTCCATCTAACATCCAACAAGCTGAAAGCGTCAGAGAACTTAAAAAGTTTGGAATCGAATATGGGTTAAGACATGTCTTTTTGAACGAAGGGATTAAACATCAGGTATTTCGTGATTGGGGATTGATCGTTCCAGGATCTATAATAGCAGGCACGGATTCACATATGAATACAGGAGGAGCTTTCGCAGCAATGGCCATTGGGTTAGGTCCTACAGATATAGCAGCTATTTTTGCTACAGGAAAAAATTGGTTCAAGGTGCCTCGAACTATAAAATTAAATCTGAATGGTAATCTCGGTCCTATGATTTATGCCAAGGATTTGGCTTTAGCTCTGCTTGGAAAATATGGGACAGAATTCGCCAGATATAAATCAATTGAATTTTCTGGCCCCCTTAGTAAGAATTTGTTATTGAGTGACAGAATGACCCTATGCAATATGAGTACCGAAATGGGAGCCAAATGTGCCTTTTTTGAATTTGACGTAAGAACAAAAGACTATGCTGAAAAAATTGGCAAGTCTTATACGGAAGTTAAACCGGATGAAGATGCGACTTATGAAAATATCTATTCCTTTGAAGCATTCGATCTCAAACCACAAATAGCAATCCCGGGTAAGCCATCCAACGTGTATCCTGTTTCAACCTTAGAGGGAACTGAAATTACTCAAGCTTATATTGGGACTTGCACAAACGGGAACTTCGAGGATCTTGTTGAAGCGGCCAAGATCTTAAAGGGGCGGAGGGTTCACCCGGCGGTAAAGCTCATTATCATACCGGCATCCCGATCGATTTACACAAGAGCCTTAGAAGGTGGCCTCCTCAAGATTTTTATGGAAACCGGTGCGATCATTTGCAATCCGAATTGTGGCCCATGTGTAGGGATGCATCAAGGTATCCTGGCTTCAAACGACATCCTGTTATCCACCCAGAACAGAAACTTCAAAGGTAGAGCAGGTTCTATAAACTCACAAATTTACCTGGCCTCCCCTGCAACAGTTGCAGTTTCGGCAATAGAAGGGAAAATTACAGATCCGATCAAATTTCTGGATTAAGGAATGCAAAATCTTACCATTAAAGGAAAGGTTTGGAAATTTGGGGATGAAATAGATACCGATCTAATCATCCCGGGAAAATATCTCGCCCAAAAGGATCCTTTGGAATGGGCAGCTCATGCCTTTGAACCCATCTCCTCTGGCTTTGCACAAAAGGTAAAAAAAGATGACATCATTGTAGCTGGAAATAACTTTGGATGTGGATCTGCACGGGAACATGCAACGATTGCAATAAAAAAGATGGGTATAGGAGCAGTGTTGGCAGAATCAATAGCCAGAATATTTTTTAGAAATGCGATCAATAACGGTCTCTTGGTTATCGAATGTCGGGGGATCAGCGTCAACGTCAATGAGGGGGATATTCTAGAAATTAATCTTTCAAGTAGTAAGATACTCCATTCTAATAGAAAAAGGACGTACGATTTTATTAAAGTTCCAGAAATCATATTGGAGATTATTTCAGCTGGAGGATTAATCCCATATCTTAAGCAAGGACATCACGGGTTTCAATGACCATCTTATTCAGAGACAGGGGACCGAAATGAGAAAAACAACGGTACTTCGAAAAATGCTTGCACAACCTGGGATTATCATCATGCCCGGTGCATACGATTCTTTATCCGCCAAATTGATCGAAAAAACCGGATTTAAACTTATTGGAATAACGGGAGCCGGGATTTGCGCAAGCATACTCGGGGTACCAGATGTAGGCCTGACGACTATGACGGAAATTTTAAATCAGACACGAAATATTGTGAAGGCAACGAATCTTCCTGTCTTGTGTGATTGTGATAATGGTTACGGAAATCCTTTTAATGTAATGAGAACCGTACGGGAGTTCGAAGAAGCAGGTGTCGCTGGCTTATGGATCGAAGATCAGGCGACTCCTAAAAGATGTGGCCATTTTGAAGGGAAGATGGTTATCCCCAAAGGAGAAATGATTTTGAAAATAAAGGCTGCCCTGGAAGCTAGGAGGGACCCTGACCTGGTCATCATGGCAAGGACCGATGCAAGGGCCGAACATGGGTTGGATGAGGCAATATCCAGAGCAGGAGATTATGTTGAGGCTGGAGCAGATATGATTTTTATCGAAGCCCCACAATCGGTCGAGGAGTTACACAAGATTGCCTCCTCTCTTAAGGTTCCTCAAATGGCGAACCTAGTCGAAGGAGGAAAAACGCCTTTGGTTTCCGTAAAAGAATTAGAAGAAATGGGTTTCAAGATTGCCTCTTTTTCTGGGTCCATACAGAAAGTCTGTATTAAAGCCATGCAACAGTTTTTGACAAGTTTTTCTAAAGTCTGCGACATCAGAGAATTTCTAAAGGACATGGTGAGCCTTGAAGAAAGAAGTGAAATCCTCGGGCTCCCTGAATTCTATGATATGGAAAAAAGATTCTCATCTTACTATTCAAAACCTTAGTAACTGGGGGGTAAGATTACCCCATTAAAAAAAGAGGGGTTATTTCTATGAGTAAAAGCAAATTGAAGGGCTTCACGAAACCCGTAAAGAAAAGCGAGGGAACGGAAGAAGACACTTGGGTCTCCACCCTTTGCGAGTCCCAATGTGCGGACGCTCCTTGCCTGCTCAAGGTCCGTCGGGTAAACGGAGTGGCAATGAGTATTGAACCCAATACAGAAATAGAAGATTTCGAAAAACTTACCAAAAATCAGGGCAGGTTATGCCCCAAACCATACGGTATTTTACAAAAGCTTTACAATCCCTACCGGATAAAAGGTCCTCTTAAAAGGACAAACCCTCAAAAAGGGCGTGGCATCGATCCAAAGTGGGTAGATATAAGTTGGAACGAAGCCTTGACTATCATCGTCGAAAAGCTCAAGAAAATTAGAGCAGAAGATACCAAAAAGTTGGCGGAAGGTGGAGGGATCGGAGGAATGCGCCAAGCATGTTGGTCGATCTTCTTCCATGCCTTTGGCCCAACACAACTCCTTTATGGCGGGCGGTCTACACGCTGTGATCAGAATGAACATGCCTTTGGGAATAGAATTCACGGTGGGTTTCAGTGCGAGCCCGATATCGACTATTGTAATTATCTTTTACTTTTTGGATCCAATACTTCGACCTCCGGAGGTACTGTCGAAAACGTCTTGTTTGCTTCTGCGCGGGAGAGAGGAATGAAAATCATCGCCATTGATCCTGTGCTCTCCGTCACGGCGGCTAAGTCGGATGAGTGGTTGCCCATCCGACCATGCACGGACCTGGCGCTAATGCTGGCCATGATTCATACCCTCATCCATGAATTGGGTGTTTATGACAAAGAGTTTTTGAAAGAAATGACGAACTCCCCTTATCTTGTTCAGCCCAATGGATACTTTATGCGAGATAGGGTGACGGAAAAAGTCCTTATCTGGGATCCAGTGGACCAGACAGCCAAAGCCTATGACGATGCGACCATTAAAGATCTTGCCCTGGAAGGTTGTTATGGGATCGAGGGAATCCAATGTAAAACAGCTTTTCAGGCACTGAAGGAACATGTCGCCCATTACACCGCCGAGTGGGCTGCTTCCATCACCGATATCCCCGCTGAAACCATCCGGAGAATAAGCAAAGAGTTCGTTGAAAACGCCCGTATAGGAAGCACGATTGAAATTCAAGGAGTAAAACTGCCCTTCAGGCCCGTTGCCACGAAATTGGGTCGAGGGGTAATGGGCGTCATGCGCTCTTATCAAACGGTGCTTGCTAATCATATCCTCGCAGCCCTAGTGGGATCCATTGAGATCCCAGGCGGACATATGGGAGGGACTACCTTTCAAAAAGGGAAATACAAAGATGGAATATTATGGAAATTATACCAATTAGATGCGGGTGTCATCCCTGGAAAAGATGGAATGCGAGAAGTCAATCATTATCCCTTTGTTTGGCCGCCCATCTCTTACGGAGCTATAGAAACGTTGTGCCCCATGTCCGACTATGCACCTGCCAAGCCTCCCTATACAGACCCGAGCGAATTTCATTTTCAAATGGACCATCTCAACTGGCGAAATTTGGTAGATCCTCCGAAAGGCTTACCCGTCCCCCCTCCTCCTGAAATGTGGATAAGATATCGAACCAATCCCTTATTAGGGCTTGGCGAAAGTGAGATCATCCTCGATGCGATAAAGAAGATCCCTTTCATCGTCAGCATCTCCTATGTGATGGATGAGGTTACAGAATTTGCTGACATCGTCCTGCCGGAACAAATAGAGTTTGAGAGATACATGCCCTATTTCAATATACGAAATGCCTGCCACAAGAAGTACTTCATGTTGGCCTTAGGTCAACCTGTTGTTACCCCTGTAAATACCATGAACATCAACGATATGCTCATAGAACTCGCTGATCGAATAGGAATGTTGGACGAGTTTAACGAGCTGGTGAATCAAAAGATGAGCTTAAAGGACACCAACAAGTTGGAACCCGGAAAGAAATATACCTGGATGGAAATCACGGATAGACTCTGTAAATCTTACACCAATAATGCCTATGATTTAGAATGGTTCAAGAAAAACGGTGCATTGGTCCGGCCCGTCGATGTGGAAGAACAATATGATATTCATCTTGCCATGAAGGCTCAAAAACTGAGATATCCCATCCCTTATATGGAAGAGGTAAAAAAAGTGGGGGAGGAACTCACTCAAAATTTAGCCAAGGTGGGAATCGACTGGTGGCCCACTAATGAGTATACAGCTCTTCCGACCTATTTCCCTTCTAAATTGGATGAGGTTCCATCGGAGTATGATTTCTATGTAACCACCTGCCGGGCTATTATGTTTAGTTACGGTTCAAATATGGGGCTACCATGGATGAACGAAATTGCAAAACATGTCACTGGGGTGGAAGACATTTTGATGAATGCGGATGCAGCGGAAGTTCGGGGAATCAAGGAAGGGGATGAGATATGGGTGGAATCTCCTGTCGGTAAGGTAAAGCGAAAAGTAAAACTATGTCAGGGAATACGCCCTGATACCCTCCTCATAACCGGACAGTTTGGTCAATGGGCGATGCCCATCGCTAAGGATACAGGGAGAGTGACGCTGTCCACACTCGTACCGATCGACTATAGCTGGACAGACCCGGTGATCGGCGTTCAGCAGGGTCTTGTCGTCAAAGCTAAAGTGTATAAGGCCCAAGAGGGAAGAAGGAGAACTCGAGTATGAAGTACGGCATGGTGATCGATTTGAAAAAGTGCGTTGGGTGTATGGCCTGCACCATTGCATGTAAAACAACTAATCATACCCGACCGGGCATCTTTTGGAATGTCGTGAAAGATTTGGAAGTGGGGAAGTATCCTTCGGTGAGAAGGGTTTTTCTGCCCACCCTTTGTATGCATTGTGAGAAAGCACCCTGTGTAGAGGTATGCCCCACCGGAGCTTCTCATCGGCGAGAGGACGGCATTGTACTCATAGACTATGAGAAATGTGTAGGATGTAAGGCCTGCATCGAGAACTGCCCTTACGGAGCTCGTTACTTCAATGGCGATCCAGAAGGATATTTTGGGGATCAACTCACTGCCAATGAGGAGATTGGTTATGAACAACATAAAGTGGGAGTTGTGGAAAAGTGTAATTTTTGCATCGACAGGTTGGAACAAGGGAAAGAACCTGCCTGTGTCCAAACCTGTATAGGAAGAGCGAGATGTTTCGGGAATTTGGATGACTCTGACAGTGAGGTTTCAAAACGAATAAAATCGAAGCATGGTTTTCAGCTTCATAAAGAGTGCGGAACGAATCCTTCGGTGTACTATTTGCCAGAATAGAGGAGTGAGCATAATGGCCATAGAAAGGCAGAACACTTTTGGAGGGCTAATAGCCATCGATCTATTTTTAGGGGGAGCTGGAGCGGGAATATTCTTAACCAGCTTTGTCTTGAGTCTCCTAAACCAGTTTGAATCGATTACAAGAATTGGAGTGATGGTTGGTCCTATTTGGGTGTTGGCAGGGAGTATGATTTTGTTTTTCGATCTCGGGAATAAGAATGCCCTATTTAGGATCTTAAGCAATCCTTCATCATGGGTGGCAAGAGGGACCTATTTCATCATCCTCTTCGTTTTCTTTGCTTTCTTATACTTTCTGGTCTCTTTAAGCAAAACAACCATGTTGAGTACCGTTTTAGGGGGAATTGCGGGAATCTTCTCCTTTTTGACCATGCTCTATACAGGAATGCTTTTCAGCACGATGAAACGCGTTCCACTCTGGAACACGCCCATCTTGCCACTCCTCTTCATTTTTTCTAGCCTATACGCAGCGGCAGCCTTTCTCATCTTAATCGTCCCCTTTTCCACCGCCCCGCCACTGGTGGAGATCCATCTCTTGGTGATGATCGAAATTGTCTTCATCCTGGTGCAGCTGCTTGTTTTAGGAATATTTCTTTGGACGGGCAGCTATGGAAATACGACCATAGCTGAATCTATCCGCCTTTTGAAAGAACCGTTATTTACGATCGGGGTAATCAGTTTGGGGTTATTTATACCCCTTGCATTACTGATTTATTACAAATTTATGGGGAGCGGGATCTTTTTCCCTATCATGGCCGCCCTGCTTTTGATAATAGGTAGTTTATTTTTGAGATACTGCATAATTAGAGCTGGGATACGTCTCCCCCTGTACCCAGTTTGATGGGGCTTAGGAGGGAAAAATATCAAGCCCATCATCGCTTTATAAGAAAGCAGAGCTTGCGACCAGGGGTGAATTTAAATTATTGAGAATAAGGTCAATCATTCTTAAAAGTTTTCCAAAAGCAAACCATTACTATTTATGGCGTCAAGGATGCCTAATCGGGGGTGAGAAATGAAAGAAAGAATTTGGGATAAATACCTTACGGAACAAGACCGCATGGTTTATGAAGCAGCAGGTTTCGGTAAGACTGTAGGTTTCGGGAGCAGACCCGCTCTCCTCATTATCGATGTTCAGTACCGCACCTGTGGGGAAAAACCAGAACCGATTCTGGATGCAATAAAAAAGTGTAAAACTGCATGCGGAGAATCGGGATGGAATGCCGTTAACAATATAAAAGGAATACTTGATTTTGCCCGACCCAAGGGTATCCCTATTATCTATCCCACGGTGGAACGGAAAGACCGTTTCGATGCAGGGAGATGGAAAGATAAAATACCCGCAATTGCGGATAGCCCTAGCTTGATAGGAGGAAGGGGAGTAGAAATTATTGAAGAAGTGGCTCCTCAAGAAGGGGATATCGTTGTAAGCAAGCGATACGCTAGCGCATTCTTTGGTACTCCATTGATGACCTATTTAAATGATTTAGATGTCGACACGCTTCTTATTACGGGGTGTACCACCAGTGGCTGTGTCAGGGCAACAGTCGTCGATGGATTCTCCTATGGTTTTAAGGTCACAGTTGCGGAGGATGCAGTTTATGACCGCGGAGAAGTTAGCCATGTAATCAATCTTTTTGATATAAGCTCTAAATATGCGGATGTAATTCCTACCGAAGAAGTTATAACCTATATCAACAGTTTGCCTCAGGGAAGGCCAAAGTAGAAGGGAGAAGAAACATGATCTTTGACACGGTTGTCACAAATGGGAAATTGGTGCTTCCCGGAAGAGGAATCCATGAAGCAAGCTTAGCTATTAAGGATGGGAAGGTAGTTGGATTCTTTGATTCAAACATAAAACTGGAATCCAATGAAGTGATCGATGCCAATGGAAATTATGTCCTCCCTGGAGTTATCGACCCTCACACCCATCTTGGGATGGGTAATGGACTTAATGACTATTTGACAGAAACCAAATGTGCTTCATTGGGAGGAGTAACTACACTGATCAATTTTTTATTAACATCAGAGGATTATGACGAGGTTTATGCTTCTTCAAAACAAGCTGGTGAGAATTGGGGATATGTCGATTTTTCATTCCACTTTGGAGCGGTAACTGACCTTCATATAAAAAATGTTGAGAAATATATTAAGACGATGGGGGTCCCGTCCTTCAAATTATTTATGAACTTTAAAGGGAATGAGGGGGCATATCTGGGTATCCAAGGTATTGACGATGGATATATCTTCGATTTTTTTAATTCCCTGACAAGGTTCTCCAAAGCTATCCCTTGTATTCATGCAGAAAATATAGAAGTGGTTTGGAGGCTACGGAACAATTTACAAAACCAACCCGGAAAGGATCTTGCTCTTTGGGATGCTTCTCGTCCAATATTTGTCGAAACTGAGAATGTTCACCGAGCTATTTATTTCGCAGAAATGGCCCAATGCCCGGTTTATATTGTTCATATCAGTGGAAAAGGATCTCTAGAAGAGGTTCAGAGTTACAAGTTGAGGTATGACAAAATTTATGGAGAAACTTGTCCTCATTACCTCACTCATTCCCGAGATTCTGAAGTAGGCATCTTAGGGAAAGTGAATCCTCCTTTACGAACGTCGGAGGATATCGACGCATTATGGAAAGGAATTCGAAACGGGACGATCAACACGGTTGGGTCAGACCACGTTCCAAGGCGAAAAGAAGCCAAATCAGGTGGTATCTGGAAAGCTAGTGCTGGGTTTCCGGGAGTAGGCACCCTACTCCCCATCCTCCTCAGTGAAGGAGTGAACAAAAGGGGAATTTCTATTGAAAGGATTGTCGAGATCACGTCATCAAACGTGGCCAAGATCTTTAGTCTCTATCCTAAGAAAGGGGATCTATCCATTGGTTCAGATGCAGATTTAGTCATTATCGATTTAAATCTGGAAAAAGAAGTTCATGCAAATGACTTACAATCCTATTCAGACTTTTCAATTTATGAATCCTGGAAGCTAAAAGGGTGGCCTGTTTTAACTATGGTTAGGGGGAAAACAGTGATGGAATCCGGCAAAATCGTAGGCCAAGAAGGGTTCGGTGAGTTTATTCCAAGATATTTCTGAAATCCTTTTTGAGCCATTCCTTTTCAAAAGCTCATCCGGGTTCTTTCAATGAGGTTAAAAGAAAAAGTAGCTATTATTACCGGTTCCACCTCAGGCATAGGAAAGGCGACTGCTATCCTTTTTGCTCGAGAGGGAGCAAAAGTGGTTGTAACAGGCAGGCGGTCTGAAGTTGGGGAAACCACGGTTCAGGAAATTCAAATGGGGAAAGGAGAACCGATTTTTATTAAAACTGACGTTTCAGAGACCCAACAAGTAAAAGCCTTGGTAAAAAGAACTATAAATACTTTTAGGAAAATTGACATCCTGCTTAACAATGCAGGAATTCATCCGGGCTCGGCTAGAAAACGACGGCGGCAAGAAGATAACAAAAAACTAGACGTATTTCTTTGCGTTCAATTACCGAATTTTCTTTTCCTAACTTATCTACACGCTCGTGATAGACAAAATCTCCGATTTTATCCATTTCGCCTTTTGATTCGGTGATATTCATTCTCTTATAAACATTGCTAATATCAGAGGATGCCACTCTGGAACCCTTCGTATGCATGATTAAATAGCTTGCCGGGGGTGTGTTTATAAAAAGCCATTGCAATTTCTGAGAAATAATGGCATTGTGAATTTAATTATTCCTCCTCTTTGTTTCATATGTAGTGGACGAGTACTTTTTTTGAAAAAATATTCTTTTTGTATGGGAATGGTCACAAATGAAACTTTCTTTAGGTATTTTGAGTTTTTTTAATAAGATGGCCGGTATTGTTAAGCTGGAAGGGATTGTTTCGCATGAATGATGTTCCAGATATTTCGGTCAGACTTGCTGGATTATAC
>Ga0214473_10002018_pt1 | contig 25657 bp, 16 predicted proteins | sample RVTome_7_FD_203509 | JGI IMG/M metagenome (GOLD analysis project Ga0214473, IMG submission 203509) | Soil microbial communities from uranium-contaminated site in the Upper Colorado River Basin, Wyoming, United States - RVT98D197 | ecosystem: Environmental > Terrestrial > Soil > Contaminated >...
CGAAGCGCTGGATCCACCGCGAGCGATCCGTTAGGTCCGAGAGCCCCATGGGTGACCCATCATAGACGACCAGCGAGAAGAAGCAAAGAGATGCTCCGCCGACGGCCACTGTATACATTTGACGCCCCCCACTACGACAGTAAATAACTGATTATAAAAGACTTATATTATTGACTAACCAGGTCATATTTTTATTTGACAGCCGGCCTGGACTCGGTCAAAATAGGGTCAAGATGAGTTGGAGCGACATGCAGATTCGGATGTCCTGCGCGTGTAGCAGGCCCGGGGGACCGGGCCACGTGCCACTTGGACGAGAGATGCATGTCGGGCAGCCTGCTCAGGATCTTCGGAGGCTACGCCCTCTATAAGTAGATAACATAGCCAAGCGGCTTGTGGCCCAGGTCCCAAGGACCTGGGCCTTTTGTTTTATTGGGTCGGGATCTTGGAGACTTTGGGGTCGAGGTAAGAGATGGAACTGCTGCAGACGACGCGAGACACGGACCGACAGGTCAAGGTACGAGAAACCACCGAAACACTACGGCTGGCCGCCGAGCGTTTTGCGCCGCGGCTGGTCATGGCCACCGGCTTTGGTATGGAAGGGTGCGTGCTCACCGACCTCATTGGCCGAAACAAACTTCCGGTGGACATCTTCACGCTCGACACCGGCCTATTCTTCGAAGAGACGTACACCTTGTGGAAGACCCTCGAGCGGCGATACAACCTGACCATTCGGGCGGTTCGGCCGGAGCTCACGGTCGGGGAGCAGGCGGAGCGGTTCGGTGACGCCTTGTGGGAACGAGATCCGGATCGATGCTGCGAGATGAGGAAGGTCCAGCCGCTCCGTGCCGCTTTGGCCGGCGCCGACGCCTGGATCACCGCTCTGCGGCGCGATCAGACGCCCGACCGAGCCAACGCTTCCATGCTGGAGCACGATCAAAAGTTTGGTCTGGTGAAGATCAATCCCCTGGTGGAATGGACCGCCCAGGACGTTCGCGACTATGTGCGCGAGCACGACGTCCCCTTCAATCCGCTTCACGAGCAGGGCTATCCGAGCATCGGTTGCGCTCCCTGCACCAGCCCGGTCCAAGCGGGCGAGGGCCCGCGGGCCGGTCGGTGGCGGGGCAAGGGGAAGACGGAGTGTGGGATTCACAACCGTTCTTCCCAGATCGTGTTGTTACCGGTACTGCAGCCAACGGGGTCCTAACCTTGCCCCCTCTCTTTCCCATCTCCCTGAAGGTGGAGGGTCGCCGTGTGCTGGTGGTGGGCGCTGGCGGGGTGGCCGCGTCGAAGACCAGGAGTCTCCTGGAAGCCGGAGCTCTGGTCGACCTCGTCGCCCCGGAAATCCATTTCCAGATCGACCATCCGAATTTGACGGTGATTCGCCGCGCGTTCCGGCCCACCGATCTCGACGGTTGTTGGTTTGCCATCGCCGCGGCACCCCTCGAGGTCAACCGCGAAGTGTCCGCCTCGGCCACCGAGCGTCGCATCTTCGTCATCGCGGTGGACGATGTCGCCAGCGCGACGGCTTACGGCGTGGCGGTGGTGCGTCGTGCCGGGGTCACCGTCGGGATCTCAACCGACGGCGCGGCACCGGCGCTCTCCGGATTGCTGCGGGAAGCGTTGGAGAGCTTGCTTCCCGACGAGCTCGAGGAGTGGACGGACCTGGCCCAACGCTCGCGCCGCATCTGGCGCGAACAACATGTCCCGATGGCCGAGCGCCGTCCTTTGTTGCTGCGTGCCTTGAACGACCTTTATCAAGACCGTTCCGGATGATGAAGGGACTGGTTTCACTGATTGGAGCTGGACCGGGAGATCCCGAGCTTCTCACCGTCAAGGCGGCGCGACGTCTCAGCGAAGCGGATCTCATCCTGCACGACGCCCTGGTCTCGCCGGAAGTGCTCGCTCTCGCTCCGCGAGCGCGGGCCTTCGACGTCGGTAAGCGTGCCCGACGCAAGTCCACGCCACAGGAGACCATTCACCGCATCATGATCCATGCCGCATTGCGCGGGGAGCGTGTCGCCCGCCTCAAGGGTGGCGATCCGTTCGTTCTGGGAAGGGGCGGGGAAGAGGCTCTCGCCCTCGCCGCGGCAGGGATTCCGTTCGAGGTCATTCCCGGAGTGAGCTCCGCGATCGCCGCGCCCGCACTGGCCGGCATTCCGGTGACGCACCGCGGCCTGGCGTCCGGCTTCCTGGTAGTTTCGGGACACGCCCCGGAAGCCTATCGTCCGTTGCTCACGGGCACTGTCCCCAACTCGGTGACCCTGGTGGTGCTGATGGGACGCGCCCAGCGGCGCTCGATCGTCCAGTTTCTCATCGCTCGAGGCTGGCAACCCGAGACACCCGCCGCTCTGGTGCTCGCCGCATCGACTCCGCGGTCGACCACCTGGCTGGGTAGCCTAAAGGAGATGAGCGAGATGCCACTCGAGCCCACCGACCTCCCCGGCACGCTGGTCATTGGCGAGGTGGTTTCTTTGGCGGACCGCATCGCCATCGCGCATCACCTTCACCCTGCCTTGCAGAAAGGAGTGCCCGCATGAGCAACCCCACCTGGAAGCAGGCGCTCTCGGATCGGATGCCGCCGGAGCTCGGTCGAGAGATCGACATCTTCGCGACCGAGCTCGAGCTTCGCCGGCAAGGCAAGCTCGACGAGAAGCTCTTCAACGAGACTCGGCTGCGGCGCGGCATTTACGGGCAGCGGTACGACAACGGCCAGCGACACGACGGCAAGCGGACCCAGAAGCTCAACTATCCCTCCGGTTCGGTGATGAAGGGTCCGGGGACTTTCTGGGATGCGCCGGGCATGCAGCGGATCAAGATTCCCTTCGGAAGCGTCACTCCCGATCAGATGGACGTCCTGGCCGAGCTCGCCGACGATTATTCCGATGGCATCGTTCACGTCACCACCCGACAGGATTTTCAGCTGCACTTCGTTCAGATCGACGATACCCCGGACCTCATGAGGCGCCTGGCGTCGGTCGGTATCACGACTCGGGAGGCCTGCGGTAACTCGGTGCGAAACGTTACCGCCTGTCCTCTGGCCGGCGTATGCCGCGACGAGACCTTCGACGTCACGCCCTACGCCAAGGCGTGCAGCTACTTCTTGCTCGGTCATCCCGATGCTCAGGACTTCGGCCGGAAGTTCAAGATCGCCTTCTCCGGTTGCAAGGATCAGTCCTGCGGTCTCACTGCGTTTCATGACCTGGGCTACATCGCTCGCACCCGAACCGAGAACAGTGAAACGCGTCGCGGGTTCGAGTTCTACGTGGGGGGTGGACTGGGTGCGGTGCCGCACCAGGCGAAGCTTTTCGACCCTTTCTTACCGGAAGAAGAGCTCCTCCCCATGGCTCAGGCCGTCTGCCGTGTCTTCGCGCGCCTGGGAGAGAAGAAGAACCGGGCCCGCGCCCGGCTGAAGTTCCTGGTTGCCGGCCTGGGCCTTGAGGAGTTTCGGCGGCTGGTGTTGGAGGAACGAGCCAAGCTCTCCGCCGATGCCCGATGGACCGAGCTCCCCTCCGCTCTCAAGGAGGGGCGTCCGGCGCCGGACGGATTGTTGATCGCGTCCTCGGAACGGCCGGCTCGTGGAGCGGCGAGTCTCGGCGAGGATTCTCGTCCGGAGGGATTCGAGGCCTGGAGGGCCACCAACGTTTATCCACAGCGTCAGTCGGGCTACGCGGTGGCGGTGGTCACCCTGCCCCTGGGAGACATTTCTTCGCATCAGATGCGAGAGCTAGCCGATCGAGCGCGGCGGTTCAGTGGCGACTCCGTCCGTACCACCGTTGACCAGAACATCGTCCTCCGCTGGGTGCCCGAGGCGGACTTACCCGCTCTTTACTCCGCGCTCCGGGACATCGGGTTGGCACAGCCGGGCGCCGGCACGATCGTGGACGTCACCGCTTGCCCGGGAACCGATACCTGCAAGCTAGGGATCGCCTCCTCGCGCGGTCTGGCCGAGGAGCTGCGGACCAGGCTGTTGCAGAAGAACTTGATGTTCGACGAGGCGGTCAAGGATCTCCACATCAAGGTGAGCGGCTGCTTCAACTCCTGCGGTCAACATCACGTGGCCGATCTCGGCTTCTATGGCGTCAGTCGTAAGATCGGGGGACGCACCGTGCCGCACTTCCAGGTCGTTCTGGGCGGGCAGTTGACCGAGAACGCAAAGGCTTTCGGCCTGGCGATGGGAGCGGTCCCTTCCAAGCACATCCCCGAGGTGGTGAGCCGCATAACCGACTCCTTCCGGGAGGCGGCGCGGCCAGGGGAGAGCTTTCAGGATTTCGTCAAGAGAACCGGGAAGGTCAAGATCCGTTCTCTCCTCGAGGACCTGACGGTGGTTCGGAGTTATGAGGAGAACCGGTCTCTCTACTCCGATTGGGGGGATCCGCGAGAGTTCACACTGGGAGACATGGGTCAGGGCGAGTGCGCGGGAGAGGTGGTGTCGCGGTTCGATTTCAGTCTGGCCGCCAGCGAACGACAAGTCTTCGAGGCTCAGGTGCAATTGGACGACGGAGATCCGGAGCGGGCGTACCAAACGGCTTTCCGAGCCATGCTGCAGGCCGCCGAGGCCTTGATACGCTTCCAGGATGCCGAGATCGCATTGAGCTCCGACGACACGGAAGGCTTGGTGCGGGAGTTCAGGACCCGCTTCTATGACACCAAGCTCTTTTTCGATCCCTATGCCGGTGGGAAGTTCGCCCAGTATTTCTTCCGGGCGCAGGAAGAGCGGTCCAACGGTGGCACCGGCGCGACCGTCGACGCCGCACATCACCGCATCGAGGAGGCGCAGCTCTTCGTGGAAGGCGTCTATACCTGCCACGGTCGCCTCTTGGAGAGATTGGGTGTCGCCGCTGTCTAATACTCAGTCTGGCGGTCGACCGGGAAGTCCCCTGGAGGCGCCGCGGTTCGGCATCAAGTTCTTCGCGGCGGAGCCCTTCCCGCCTGGGCCGCGCGCGGTGGTTCCTGTCTTTCACGAATGGATCCAGACCCATCGGCTGGAAGACGAGCTCCTCATCGACGTGGCCGATTATTCGCACGTGCACCACGGACCGGGCGTCTTATTGATCAGCCATGAAGCCCAGTACAGCCTCGATCAGGCAGGCGGACGGCTCGGACTTCTCTATAGCCGCCGGCGGAAAGGCCAGGGAGACGTCCAGGCGCGGCTGCGAATGGCGTTCCGCTCCGCGCTGAGAGCCTGCCGTCTCTTACAGGAAGAGCCGGCGCTGGCCGGAAAGCTTCGCTTCCGTTTCGACGAAGCATCCTTTCAGATCCGCGACCGGCTCTGGGCTCCCCGCACACCGGAGGCCTTCGCCGCGGTGAAAACGGAAATGGTGGGTTTTCTCTCCGAGCTCTACCAGGGTGCGGATCGCATCCTGGTCGAGCCCGAAGGAGGCCCGAAAGAGCCGTTTGCCCTGCGGATCGAAGTCTCTCCCGCTCCGGCGGCGGAAGCCCTCGTCTCCCGGGCGGAAGCACTGGCTGCTTAGGACGGATTCCGTCCGGCCCGCTTCCTCTCCAGTCTTGCTCGAGCCTCTTTGGCCAGCGTCATGACCAGGTGTCCCATCTTGGGATGCTCGGGTGTGAGATCGGTCTCGATGCCGAAGTGGGTGAGAGCTTCACTCGTCATTGGGCCGATGGAGACCACCAGGATGAGGTGGCGCAATGCCTCGCGAAGCGCATCTCCCAGGCTCTCCGTATCCGCCACTTGGAAGAGATGATCGGCCTGGGTAGCGGTGGTGAAGACGGCGGCGTCGATCTCGCCGGCGACTGCCTGCTGGATGGCCTTCTTCAAGGGTCCGGTATCGTCGGGAAGTGCCCATGCATAGACCGGGATGGGCGTGACACGGGCCCCGCGCTCGGCGAGTGCGTCGAGAAGCTCCGGGTTCCGGGCGCCGTACTCCTGGACGGCGACGCGCTGGCCTGAAACGGGCAGCTCCTTCTCGAGCGCCGCCAGAAGGTCGCGCCAGGTGTTGGGCTCGGGAACGGCGAGCGTCGGCTCGAGGCCCAGCTTCTTGAGCGCAGCGATCGGTTTGGGGCCGCGACACACGAGCTTCGTTGCCCTCATCGCTCCCGTGATCTCGTGGCGGGGCCACCTTGTGGCCAGGACGTCCACCAGCATGTTCGTACCCACTCCGGTTAAGAGAATCAAGACGTCGCACTCGCCGGCCATAAGGCTTTCCCCAAAGGCGAGCGCTTCGGTCTGGTGGGTGAGCGGAACCTCCTGAAGGGCAGGCGCCCGAATGGGCTCGCCACCATAGTTCCGAATGAGTTGCGCCAGCTCCTCCGAGCGACGGCTCTCGAACGAAACGACGCGCAGTCCCTCCAATTCCTTCCGGCCTTCCCGCATCTCTAAAGCCTTCTCAGTCCTTACGTTATCGTATGCACGGACCCGAGCTCAAATCACACCGTTTGTCTTGGCGGCATGGGTGAGTTACAATAGTTCATCCGTTCTTCTAAATCCCTTACCACAAGTCCGTAAGCGCCTCGGAAAGGAAGATGTCGTGGCGACCAAGATGACTGCGCTGGCTCTGGCGATGGGCGGTCTGTTGGCTGCCGGATGCGGTGGCAAGAAGGCGGAGGCCCCGACCGACGATCCGAGTCAGGGCAAGCCGGCGGGCGTTACGAGCGAGCAACCGGGGGAAGTCCAGTCAACCGAGGGACTCGCCCGAACGGAGCGCCTCGAGGCAGAACTGACCCAGGCCAACCAGGAAAACCAGAAGCTACACCAGCGGCTCGAAGCCGCGCAGGCCGCCCGGGCTTCGCTCGAGGAACGTTACGCCGCGCTCGAGATCGAGCTGGCGAGCTCGGTGGAAGAGGTGCTCCGTTCCAAGGCCAGTCTCAGAAGTGTACAGAACCGCGCCCTGGCCATCTCTCGGATCGCCGAGGTTCGGGTGGAAATCCAGTCCGTCCCCCAGGCCAAGGATGCGGAAGTCGCGGCGCGGCTGGATCGTGCCAACGAGTTTCTTAGCCGGGCGGACACCGCCCTGGCGGAAGGTAACTTCGGGGGCGCCTCTTACCTCGCCGAACGGGCCGGAGATCTGGTACGTCAAGCCAGGACGGTCGCCGAAGTCCGGACCGCCTCCCCGAATCCTTCCGAAGAACTGATTCCTGTCGTTCCTCCCCGCAGTCTAGAGGCGCGGGTGACGGCCAATCTCCGCCAGGCGCCCGGCACGGATAAGCCCCTGGCAGGACAGGTGACCCAAGGCGAGCTTCTCTTGGCGGTGGCGCGCTGGGGGGAGTGGTTTCAAGTGGAGACCGGCTCCGGGGTCAGAGCCTGGATCCACGGCAGCGTGGTTCGTTAGGGGAACGGGACTAGCCGACGGCCGGCTGGGCGACTTCGAAGATGGCGACGCGGTTCCGACCCTTCCGCTTGGCTACATAGAGCGCGGCGTCCGCCGCTCCCACCAACTCATGCTCGGTCAGCCCGTCTTCCGGCATGGAGGCTACCCCGATGCTAACCGTGACCTTCGCGTCGCCGACGTTGCTGAGGGTGGCGTTGGCAAAGGCTTTCCTCAGGGTATCGGCCTTCTTACCCGCTTCCGTCTTGCCGGTGGCTGGCAGGAGCACGATGAACTCCTCGCCGCCATAACGCGCCGCCACGTCGGTGGAGCGCAGGTGTTTCGCCAAGAAGGCCCCGGTATTTCGCAGGACCGCATCTCCCTCCGGATGGCCGAAACGATCGTTGAAGGCCTTGAAGTGATCGATGTCGATCATCAGCACCGACAGCGGCTTGTCGCTGCGCTCCGCGCGGCTCAGCTCCATGACGAAGGCCTTGGCCAGGAAGCGACGATTGAACAGGCCGGTGAGCTCGTCGGTGCTGGACTTTTGTTGCAGATCGGTGTGCGTTTCCTTGAGAGCCCGCGTCATGCGGTTGAAGACCTTGGTCAGGTATCCGATCTCGTCGGTGGAGCTGATGGGGATCTCTCCCGAGAGATCTCCGGTGGCCACCGCTTTGGCGCCTTCGATGAGGGCCTCGATCGGTCTGGTGAGGCTCACCACCAAACCGTAGCCGATGGCGGTCACCAGACCGACCGCCAGGACGCTGATGAGCAGGTTGAAGTCGCGAAGGCGGAGGACCGCCGCGAAGGCGTCTTCGCTCTGCATTTCCACGATCAATCCCAGCCGGTGCGGCGTGAGGAATCGGTACGCCCCCAAGACTTCGCGTCCGTGACCGTCTAGATACTCTGCGATTCCGTTCTCGCCGCGGAGACAACGCTGCACTCCCACCGTCGCCTGGTCACTGGTGAGATCGGGAGGATGGGTCCGGCCGTCGAAGAGTGGCTTGCCGGAGGCATCGATGATGCGCACCTCGCCGAAATCGGACTGCAGTTCGCCCCCCAGGCGGCGCCAGAGCTCGGACAAGCCGCTCACCGTGACCAGGGTTCCCACTGGCTCGTCTCGGCTGTCGCGCACTTCTCGTCGAACATGGAAGACCAGCTCGTCGCCGAAGCGCTGCAGGGAAGTGTCGTGCTCGGACGAGAGCAGCTCCGGGGCGATCTCCTTTTCTAGGTCCTCGATGAAGGGTTTGGTTTTAGCAACCAGCGTTCCACGGCGATCGACTATGAAGAGCTCGCGATAGAGAGGATAACGGTTCTGGACCTGACCGAGATATTCCTGAAGTTTCTCTTGAGAGTCCGCCGCCGTCATCGTGTCCGGGGCAACCTTGGCAGCTTCCCAACGCCTCAGGTTCTCCGAGACGATGAAGGAATTGGCGAAGACCTCGGTGTCGAGGGCGCGCTCCTTGAACCACTGATTCACCTGCTCGGCGGAGGAAGCCGCACGCCCGGTGAGCTGGTTGTTGACTTTCTCGATCAGGATCTCCCGCGCCGTCAGATAGGAAGCGATGCCCACCAGCAGTGCGGGAGCGAGCGCCGAGAGGACCACCACCGAAAGCACTTTGGCACGGATATCCATGGCCGGACGCTTCAGGGCGAAGGCCGACGTGGGGATGTTGCCGTCCGTGCTTTCTTTGTGTTGGGGACCCATTTTTCTAGGCGCTTGTAAGGTACTTACCCATAATGCAATAAGCGCGCCACCCCTCCAAATCTAAATCGTTTGGGCCCAGCAGAAAGGCGGCTTTTGGCCCGTCATCTTCCCCCTGATGGTGGCCACAGGGCTATCTGGTGGGTGCATTTCCCCCCAGCTCGGAGAGAGATGCCCCCAATGATCGATGGGTCACTCCTTATCATAACCACCCGTCTGAGAGAACCCCTTATTGTATAAAGGGGAATGCCCAAGGATCCGTGGAGCCCCGAGCAGTACGATCGCTATCGAAAGGAGCGCCTTTTCACCTTCAAACGGATCCTCTTGTGGGCGGAACGCTAGACGGTGGACGAGCGGTCACCTGGGATTGGAGCCTCTTGACGGTCCTTCGTACCAGAGAGCGAGGCACTACGCCTACCAGATAGGCCACCACCTTGTTGAGGGTACCCGGCACGACGATGGCCTTGCCTTGCAGCATGGCGCGGTAGCCGGCTTCCCCGACCAGCCGGACATCCATCAGCCCGAAGCGGAGCAGACCGGAGCGCTCGAGGGCCGCCCTCGCCTGAAACTCGGTGGCGGTGGTGCCCGGACAGAGTGCGGTGACCGTCACACCGCTTCCTCGGAGCTCTTCAAAAAGGGCCTCGGAGAAAGACAACACAAAGGCCTTGGTGGCGTAGTAGACGGCCATGAGGGGCCCGGGCTGGAACGCCGCGGTGGAGGCGAGGTTCAGAATCCTCCCTTCGCCGCGCCTCAACATCGGCGGTAAAAACAATCGGGTCAGATGAGTCAGAGCGGCGACGTTGACTTGAACCATATCTATTTGTTGGGCGGGGTCACTTTCGACGAAAGGTCCGTAAGAGCCGAAGCCGGCACTGTTGATGAGAATATCGACGGAGGTTCCGGTCAGCTCGTTGAAGAGCCGCTGAGGCGCCGAGGGGTCGCTCAAGTCCATGGGCAGAACGCGCACCTGGACCGCATAGCGCTTGCTCCAAGCTTCCTGGAGCAACCGCAGGCGGTCTTCTCTGCGCGCCACCAAGACCAGGTCGTATCCGTCCCGGGCGCAGAGCTCGGCGAGCTCGCGGCCGATCCCGGAAGAAGCTCCGGTAACGAGCGCAGTCTTGGTCTTCTTGGTCTTGCCCATCGGTCGCCATACTACTCGGCTGGTTTGCTTTCCTCCAACCGGCTCAGTATTCTCCTTTTCTCGAACCGCTGAGGAGGGGACTTCCATGAAGCTCGACAGATTGGACAAGGTGATCCAAGGCGGGACGGTGGTGACGTCGGACGACACGTACCGGGCCGACGTGGGAATCGCCGGCGAGAAGATTGCCGCCATCGGACTCGCACTGGAAGCTCCGGAGACGATAGACGCAGCCGGCAAGTACGTCATGCCAGGCGGGGTCGATGTCCACACGCACTTGGAGATGCCTTTCGGCGGCACGGTCACCGCCGACGACTGGCAAAGCGGGACGACCGCCGCGGTGTGCGGAGGCACCACCACACTCATCGATTTTGCCATCCAGGATTTCGGTAAGTCCCTGCGTGCGGGTGTGGACGCCTGGTTCGGGCGGGCGGAGGGGAAGGCGGCCATGGACTACGCCTTTCACACCATCATACGCGAGCTCAAGGAGTCGCATCTCCAGGAAATGGACGCTCTGGTTCGTGAAGGCATCACCAGCTTCAAGCTCTTCATGGCCTACCCGGGGGTCTTCATGGTGGACGATGCCACCATCTTCCGAGCCCTGCTGCGCACCAAGGAGAACGGCGGGTTGATCTGCATGCATGCCGAGAACGGGGGCGTGATCGACACGCTCGTCCAACGAGCCCTAGCCGAGGGTCACCGGGAGCCCAAGTGGCACGCCTTGACGCGCCCCATGGGTGCCGAGGCGGAGGCCACCCGCCGAGCCATTGCTCTGGCGGAGATGGCCGGGGTTCCCATCTACATCGTGCACCTTTCGGCGGGCGAAGCCATGGAGGAGGTCCGCCGCGCCCGCGAGCGCGGTTTTCCTGCCTTTGCCGAGACCTGTCCTCAGTACTTGTTCCTTTCCGATGAGGACTACGAGAGACCCGGATTCGAGGGAGCCAAGTTCGTCATGTCCCCTCCCTTGCGTCCCAAGGGGAACGAGGAGCGTTTGTGGAACGGGCTCAAGACCGACGCACTGCAGGCGGTCTCCACCGACCATTGCAGCTTCTGTATGAAGGAGCAGAAGGAGCTCGGGAAGGACGACTTCTCGAAGATTCCGAACGGCGCTCCCGGGATCGAGACGCGACTCATGCTTCTTTACGACGGCGGAGTCGGTCGCGGCCGCATTACTCTGAACCGTTTCGTTGAGCTGGTCAGCACTCGACCGGCGAAGATCTTCGGGCTCTACCCGCGCAAGGGCTCCATCACCGTGGGGGCGGACGCCGACCTGCTGATCTGGAATCCCCAGGCGAAATGGACCATCAGCGCCAAGACTCACCACATGAACGTGGACTACAACCCTTACGAGGGTCGAGAAGTCACTGGGCTGCCGGAGCAGGTCTTGCTCCGGGGCAAAGTGGTGGTCAAGGATCGGAAGTTCATCGGCAAAGTGGGGCAGGGCGAGTTCATCGCGCGCCAGCCGGGAACTGCCCGTGATATCTAAGCCGGCTGATCTCCGAAGGCCCTCGTCGCCTGGCGGGCCAATCCGCTTTTGAGTATCCTTGCTACGCCGGACTTGGCGGTTAGCAGGGCGACCAAGATGAAATGGCTCAGGTGGTTTCGATATCTGGTTCCGACCGAAGAGGACCCTGCCTTCAAGGCGGAGCTCCGGCGCCTATCGGTCACGGGTCTGCGGGCCATTGCCTGGGTTTGCATCGGCGCTACGGGATTGATGGCCCTCGTCGGGCTGGCGACCGTGCACGACGTCGAGGCGGGGATTTTTGTGCTGGCCGACGTCATGGTGGTGGGTATCGGCGTCGCCGGCCTGGCCTTGTCTTATTGGAAGGGAGTGGGGCGGTGGGCCCTCCTTCTGGGTTGCTCCGTCGGGGTCGCGGTTCGCCACGACGCGGATCGCCACCGTGCTGCACCCGGCGCACGAAACCTTCTTCCCCGTTCAAGCGATGGCGCATGTACCGACCACCGTCGCCATCGTCCTATTGGTGGGAATGGCAAGCCTGCCCCTAAGACCCCTTCAAATGTTGGCGACAGGACTTCTGATAGGCACGGCTTTTGTCTTCCTGACCCATGCGATGGACAGGTGGGACGTGCTGTCGGGCTATTCCGGCCTTCATGTCGCGAACATGGTCGTGATCATTTTGGTCTGCACCGGGCTCACCGCCGTTGTCTATCACCGGAGGGCAGAGGCCTATCGGGCCCGGCGCATGGCGGAAGAGTCGTTCGAGGAGCTTCGCCAAGCGCAGGTCAGACTGCTGGTCTCCGAGAACGCCGCCTCCCAAAGGCGCCTGGCCGCCGCACTGAGCCATGACCTCAACACGCGCTTGGGTGCACTGACCAGCGCTTTCGATACGGTCGTGCAACTCTACCGGCGGAAAGCCAAAGAGCCCGATCCGGGCGAGCGTCTGGACGGCGTATTCGAAGAGGCCACCCGATCCGGGCGTCAGTCCAGCGAGCGCTTGAAAGCGGCGGTAGAGAGAATGAGGCGCCTCACCGCTCTCGACCGATCCGAAGAGCAGGTCGTGGATCTCAACGAGTTGTGGTCGGACACCGTCAGCTTCCTGGGAACCGAGCTGGACGCGAAGGCGGACGTGCGTCTGGATTTGACTCCCCTTCCGCTCGTGAGGTGCCGGCCCCAACAGTTGAGCGCCGTTTTTTCCAATCTCTTGAGGAACGCCGCCGCCATCACCGAACAAGGACGGATCGAGATCACCAGCAATCAGCGCGGGGAGGAGCTCGTGTTCCGCGTTGCAGACAACGGGCGAGGCATCCCGGCTCAGAGGCTTTCGCGTCTCTTCGAGCCGGATTTCCAAGTAGAGGGAAGTCGTATCGCTACCACCAACTGGGGGCTCTTCGTCTCGCGGGGCATCATCGCCCAGCACGGGGGACATCTCGAGATCGATAGCCGGGAGGGCGAAGGCACCATAGCGACGATCTCCTTGCCGGTGACCCTGGAAGGAGCTGGCGCGGCGCCAACCGGGAGGTAGCTGACCAGACAAAAAGAGAGGGGCTCACCAGAGCGAGCCCCTCTCTACCGTTGTTGGCGCTTGGGTTACTTCTTGCTCTTCTTCTTCTTCTTGTTGCCCTTCTTGTCCTGGTTCTTCTTGCTGGCCTTCTTCGCTTTCTTGTCGTGGTCATCGGGCACCAAGCGGATGCTGTCGGCTCCCGAGAACGGCGTGCCATCGAAGAGTTGGCCAGTGAGTGTGGCAACGGACTCGCCTCCCGTCCATTGCCCCGCGTCGTCCTCGAAATGGCAGACCGCGTCCAGGAATCCATCCTGGTTCCAGTCCTCGATGCCGCAATGCGGTCCCTGGTTGCACTTGACCCCGACCGCCAGACCTTCGAAGAGCAGAGAGCCGAAGTCGACGTCGAGAACGGAGAAGTCCTGGCTGCCGTTGATCGCCACCGGAATCACGCCATGGCCGTTCAGGTTGATGGAATTGGCATCGCTTCCCGGTTTCACGTCGATGTCCACCGACAGGTCACGGCACTTGCCGGCGCTTCCCGCCTCATAGATCGCTTGGATCTCCTCTGCGGAGAGTACGCTGGTGTAGATCGAGATCTCATCCAGGTATCGATTGAACTCGGTTAGGGGATTGAGATTCCCTCGAATGCCGAAGAAGAGGTCCTGTTCGTTGGTGATGTTGGCCAGAGCCGTGTAGTTGTGCGTGCCGTCGAGATGACCATCGATGTAGACGTCGATGGACTTCGCGACGTTGTCGTAGACGCAGGCGACGTGATGGAACTGATCGTCATCGACGGCCACGCCGCTCCAAACGAAGGGAAATTCCGTACCGTCGAAGACGCCGCAGAAGATCGTGCCCTTGGGGCCGACCGAGCTGAACCGCGGGTCACCGGTGTTGAGTCGCACCGCGAAAGGATAGGCGGGGACGCTGGGGCTCGCCCACTTTTCAACCAGCGCTGGATGCCCTTCGGTAACGCCATCGGTCCTTATCCAGAACTCGATGGTGTAGGGGTCATTCGCCGTGAAATCCAGGCTGGGGCTGTGGGGGACTCTTACGTGATCCAGGCTGCCGCTGAAATCGAAGGCCTGGCCCACCTTGCCCGCGGTGAAGGTGGCGTCCACCAGCGTGCCGTGGTTTCCGTCCCAAACATCCTCGGCGGTTCCCTCGGCCGGCCACCAGCTCAGCAGGCCAGGCGCTGGAACCGCGCACTGTCCAGGGACCTGGTTGCCGTCGCTGTTATCGTCATCGCGGCTGTCGTCGTCGCGACTGCTGTGGTCGCTGCCGTGGTCCGTCTTCTTGTGTTTGGGTGCTGCCGCTGCGGTAGCGGGCACGAGTGCCAGGATGAGTGGCAAGACAACCCCGATCAAGAGGAGCTTCTTGCTCGTGCTCATGGCCAACTCCTTCAGTTCTAGCCGAAGGACTGGTCGTCGGGGGAGAGCCAGCCGGCAACGCGGCAGGTTGGGGAACCTATGTTTTTCGGATGTAATTAGTTTACACCCGGTTCCGCCCACGAGTCAAGCTGAATTCCCACGCCATTATCAGCCGGTGTTGCGCATGCCGGCGGCGATCCCGTTGATGGTCAAAAGCAGCGCATCGTGCAGTCGCTCATCTTTCTCGCGCCCGCGCAGGCGTCGGAGGACCTCCACCTGCACTAGGTTGATGGGATCGACGTAGGGATTGCGCACGCTGATCGAGCGGCGCAGAACCGGGTTCTGCTCCAGTAGCTCACGATGGTCGGTAGACCGAAGGACCGCCTCGGCCGTTCGGGTCAGGCGGGCCCGTAGCTCCTCGCCTAGGCCCCGCAGCTCCTCGGGAACGAGAGCGCGATCGTACTGGGCGGCGATGCGATCGTCCGCCTTTGCCAACACCATTTCGATGAGATCGAGAGTGGAGCGGAAGAAAGGCCACTCCCGGTACATGGTCCTTAGGTCCTCTTGGCGGCCGGCCTCAATCGCTCGAGCGAGAGCCTCTCCCACTCCCAGCCAGGTCGGCAATAGAAGCCGGGTCTGGGTCCAGGCGAACACCCACGGAATGGCCCTGAGGGATCGGATGTCCCCGTCCTTGCGCCGCCGTGCCGGACGACTGCCTATCTTCAACAAGGCTTCGAGCTCCCCGATGGGAGTCGCGGCCCTAAAGTACTCCGGAAATCGCGCCTCTTCGTAGACGACGTTCCGGTACCACTGCCGTCCCGACTCGGAGATCTCGTCCAATAGCTTCCGCCACTCGGGCTTCGTGGCAGACACCGGTGCCAGGGTCGCTTCCAGCGTGGCCGTCGTATAGATTTCCAAGGTTCGTAGGGCGATGCCCGGCAGCGCGAACTTGGCCTCGATCATCTCTCCCTGTTCGGTTACCCGCAGCGTGCCATCGACGGAGCCGGGCGGCTGGGACTGTATGGCCAGGACGGTGGGTCCGCCGCCTCTCCCCACCGTGCCGCCTCGCCCGTGAAAGATGGTGAGAGGAACCCCGTGCGTCTTCGCCTGTTGGACGATAGCTTCCTGGGCCTGGTAGAGCTCCCAGGCGGTGGCCAAAGGCCCGCCTTCCTTGGCGGAGTCGGAGTAGCCGATCATGACTTCCTGCCGGCCGTGCTGCTCGAAGATCTGCTCCTGATAGTTGGGGATGAGCAGAAGCGTTCGGATCGTGTCACCGGCGGAGCGCAGATCGGCGACCGTTTCGAACAAGGGGACGACCCGTAGGGGTCTGCGGACACCCGCTATTCTCTGCAGGAGCTCGACGGCAAGGACGTCCGACGGTCCTTGCGTCATGGAGATGACGTAGGCGCCCAGCGAGTCGCGAGGCAGCGTGGCGATCATCCGGAACGTCTCGAAGGTGTCTCGCACTTCCGGCGGGAGCTTCGGATCTCTCAGCAATTCGGGAGGGATCAGAGACCGCCGGTTGGCGATCTCCCGAATGAGGAAAGCTTGTCGTTCGTCTTCCTCCCATTGCGAGTAGGATCCGAGCCCCAGGTCCTTGGTGACCACATCCAGCGCCTGGGTGTGGCGTGCCGCCTCTTGGCGGATGTCGAGCCTCACCAAGGTGAGTCCGAAACAGGCCAGGCGGCGCTCCAGATCCAGAAGACGGCCGGTGGCCAGAAGCGTCAGGTTCGTCGCCTTCAGAGATCGGCGGCACAGCGCCAATACCTCGGCAAGCTCCGACGGGTCTTGGTAGATCTCGTTCGGCCGGGACTCGCGACCTTCCAGCGCGGCTTCGATGTGTCGCCGTGTCGCCTCGAGTCTGCGAAGGGCCTCCTTCAAGAGCACCCGATAGGGCTCCCCCGATTTACCGACCCGGGCGCGAAGCTCGGAGCTGCCGGAGCGCATGGAAAGCTCGTCACGTAGCGCGGCGATCTCCTTCTGGTACAGATTGACCGCCATCCAGCGTGAGAGGAGACAGGCCTGCTTCGTCACCTCGGGAGTGACGCTGGGATTGCCGTCGCGGTCTCCCCCGATCCAGGAACCGAAGCGGATGGGAACCGAAGAGAGGGGAAGGGTCTTGCCGGTCACCTCGACGAGTGCGGCGTCCACTTCTCGCAGGTAGGCGGGGACGGCGTCCCAGAGCGTCTGCTCGAACACCCCCAGTCCCCACCGCACTTCGTCCAGTGGCGTCGGCCGGTGGTGATAGACCTCGTCGGTCATCCAGGCGGCTGTGATCTCGCGCCGCAGATTCTCCAGAACCGCGTTTCGTTCGGGAGTGGTGAGGTCCTGGTGGTCCAACTGCTCCAGACAGCGGTCGATGGCGGAGTGCTTCTTGCGAAGCGTTCGCCGCACCACTTCGGTGGGGTGTGACGTGAGCACCAGCTCCACGGATAGAGAGGCGATTGTCTTCCATAGGAGATCGGGCGTGACACCGGAAGCGACCAGCCGGGGGAAGACATCCCGGCAGGAGCCGGGTTGGGGTTTCGCTTCGGAGTCCTGCTGGTATTGGCGCCGGCGCCGAACGCGATGGTGTTGCTCGGCGATGTTGGCCAAGGTCAGGAAGTGAGCAAAGGCTCGGGCGACCGGCACCGCGTCTTCCATGGGAAGGTGGGAGAGGACGTCGCCGAGCTCCGCCAGATCGGCTTTCTGAGAGGCCCGCAGCTCCTTCGCCAGGGAACGTACCCGTTCCACCGTCTCGAAGAGCGGTTCACCTTCCTGGGACTTCAGGACCTCTCCCAGCAGACTGCCGAGCAGCCTGACATCGTCGCGCAGCGGCTGATGGGGGTCGGACATGGGTCGATTATAGGCGTTCGCGTCCCGGGACACGGCTTCCCCGAGCCGGACCCCTCTCCTCGACGCCGGGTCCGGCGGTTTGATAGTTTTCACGCGCGAAACGTCCTGGCGTGCCTCCCAACCACGTGCTGCTCCAAGGGCAAAGGGTGCGCGCCGGCCGACTCCGGTGCGGCGCGGCGAGGCTCTTATGCGAACGGGAATCGGGGAGCACGCCGCCCGTCACCCGCGTGTCGCGATGCCCTTCGGCATTGCTCTTCTCAGCCTGACAGCCTCCATCGGCTACGCTTTGGGAAAGAAGCGAGGTTCTGATCCCGCCGGTCAGCCAGCCTGAGCAAGATGCGTGTCGAGCAGTGCCGATGCCTGCGGCATCAGCTCCGGTCCGCGGGCATGCTGCCGGTATTGAGCGTGCTTCCGCCGGCGATGGTGACGGTTCCCGACTAGACCGCCTTGAGTTGCGCCGCCTCGGAGGCCGAGGCCTCAGGCCGAAGGCGATCGCGACCGCGCCGTAGAGACGAAGATGCATTGAGGCTGAGTGAACAAGTCCCCTGCCACTAGGGAGCAGGTTCACGCCAGGGAAGCCTCTGATTTGCCGGCGTTAGAAGCTGGAGTCGGGGGTGAAACGAGGCTCCCTGTCGGGAAACGGCCACAATGGCGGTGCCGAAGCTCGCCGCGCTTGCCGGCGGACGCCTTCCTCTTTTATGTGTGGGCGCCGTGAAGCTCTTTCCACATCTCTTTCTCCGGTCCGATTTCTGGCGCCCGAGAAGCTCCGCGACTTCCGCTACCACAGGTCCTGAATCCATTCTTGGATCTCAAGCGCCCAGCCCTCTAGCGACTCCCAGGCCACCCTTGACGAACTCCTACCTTCTGTGGTCTTTTCCTTCATGGCGGTGTCTCCTTCCGTTGGCCCTTTCAGGCCGTGTTGTTGCGACACGGAAGGTTACCCCGCCTTTACTTTATTTCCACACCTTTTGATGGTAGCTCCCCCGGTTTTGCCGGCGTGGACAACGAGCTTTACTATGACCCAAAGTGCATGCTGCTTTTCGGTGATGCGAAGGAGAGTCTGAAGCAGCTCTTCGCGGCTCTGAAATCGTAGGTCATGACGTGGCAAATAGCGAGGATCCAAAGGTAACAATGAGGGGATACGACCATGATCACTGTACGTGACATTTTGCGGGACAAAGGAAATCAAACCTGGTCGGCCTTTTCGGAGACCACCGTATTTGATGTCCTAAAATTGATGGCTGAAAAAAATATCGGGGCTGTGATTGTACTCGATGGAGAAAAAATCGTCGGGATTTTTTCAGAACGGGACTACGCAAGGAAGGTGATCCTGTACGGGAAATCTGCCAAGGAAACTACACTAAGAGAAATTATGACTACTGAGGTGGTTGTCGTTCGTCCCCCACAATCCATGGAAGAGTGCATGGTGCTGATGACGGAAAAGCGCATCCGCCACCTTCCTGTCGTCGAAGGAGAAAAATTAGTCGGAATGATTTCAATCGGGGATGTGGTGAAAGCTATCATCAGAGACAAAGATTTCCTCATCCGGCAGCTCGAACATTACATTAGAGGTGAACCATAGAATCCAGAGACCCGCGAACCTCCTGAACGAGTGGATGGATCCACCGTGGATCGTGACGGCATGCGGCGACATTACGGTCGAGGTGGATGCCGGCATGCTCCAAAAGATTGGCCTCCCGTTCCGCGCGCAGGCGCTCGGGGGTCGAGGGCTCTCCGCCGCCGTCAGCCTCGGAGTCGAATGGCGGCGGTGGGCAGCCTGACAGTCGCGCAGCGGCTGATGGGGGTCGGACATGGGTCGATTCTAGGCGTTCGCGTCTCGGTGCACCGCTTACCCGAGAGAGCCGGCTCCCCTCTCCTTGACGCCGGGCCGGCGGTTTGATAGTTTTCACGCGCGAAACGTCCTGGCGCGTCTCCCAACCACGCGCTGCTCAAGGACACAGAGGGTGCGTCGGCCGACTCCGGCTGGGAGCGGCGAGGTCTCATGCGAATCTTTTCTAGAGTCGGAATCATCTCCTCCCATACGCTGAGCCACGCCACACCATCCGGTTCGTTCGTCTAAATCGCATCCTTAGAAAGATAACGGATCGTCTGTTGGCCCGGGGGCAACCGGTGTCCCCGTCCCGTTACGAAATGAGGGAGTGCGTCGCGAAGATGCGTGGCGATAACCCCATGGTCTCGGCTTTCTGCTCCTTTATTGCGGTGGTCTCCCTACACGCGCCACACGAAGAGAAAAAAACCCCGTTGACAGGTGTCGATCGTGTCCCCTAGACTGAACGTCACCCAACCGTTGGGCGCTATCATCTGCGCCGTTTCATTCGAGTCAGAGCCGTTTATCTGGATTCGTACATTCGAGAGCTCTGCCTAGCCGGCCGATGCACCGTACTTATTCGCGAGCGCTGTTTGTCGCCGGCATCTCGCTCTGCTTGCTGGTGGAACGCCCGCAGCCGGGGAATGCCGCGCCAGTCCTGGTCGAGGACAAGCTCAGCGAGTTCGACTTCCTGCTCCTCGGGCTCTCGCTTCGCCCCGAGCCCGATGTGCAGGTCGTTCCCCGCAACACGCCTACCGGCGTCGCGATCGTCCTTGGCTTTTCCGACTCCAACGCTGATGCCAGCGGTCTTCTCGCTCTCCTTCCGGCCGGTATCGAGGTCGCTGCTGAGCTCGTCGGACCCGGCATCGATGAACCGATTTCTCTCCGTGGCCCTCCCGGGAAGTTGCTTCCCATCCCACGCCTGGTAACGCGGGGACTCTACCTGGTTCGGGACATCCGTCTGGAAAAAGGCGGCGAAACCTTCCTCCGTGCCGCACCCGACACCGCCACCATCGAGGTGGTCGACCAGATCCTCATTACCCAGGTCACCACTCGCCCCTTGACTCTCGAAGAGATACGGCAAAGGGGAATCCTCTTCGGCGACGACGACTTCACCGGCTTCAACTTCACCATCGCCCTGAACTTGGAAAGCCGCCTGGTGTTCTTCGACTTCACCGCAATCTTCGATGAGAACAACATCCCCGTCCTCGTCCAGAGTCGCAATAACCTCGGCCTCACTGGGTTGAGCCTTCCCGGTCTGGGCGGCGCAGGCATCGTGCCCATGCTACTCGACGTCGATCTACCGGCGGGAACGGACCCGCAGCTTCCCGAGCTGGCGGGAGTAAGCGTGCCCGGTCTCCTCGTCATTCCCGGAGAGGTCGGATTTCTGAATCAGTTCTTCAGCGCTCTCCTCGTGGTCTCGAACGGTGCTCCGCAAGGCTCGGCTCTGGTAGTGTCCGATCTCGAGGCTGTCATCGAGCTCCCCCCCGGCGAGGACCAGGTGCCGGATACCGCCGACGATCCCCTGGAAATCGCCGAAACGATGGCGGGCCAGGCGTTCAGCCTGCCCATCCGGGGAGTGGGTCCAGATGAGTCGATCGGCACCGGCGACGACACGGCTCGCTTTGCTGCCGGCGAGCAGGGTCAAGCGGAGTTCCTGGTGGAAGGACGCCGAGAAGGATTCCATCCCATTTCCTTCGATATCCAAGGGACTCTCGAGGGTCTGCCGATAGGGCCGGTCCCCATCTCTGGATCCGCTCGCGGCGGCGTCCTGGTACGAAAGCCCTTCTTCAGCATGACCTTCACTGCGCCGTCCACGGTACGGAGCGGCGAAGAGTTTTCGCTCTTCGTGACGGTCACCAATATCTCTCGGGCGATAGCCAATCTCGTGTCGGTCACTCTGAATCAGGCCTCGCTCGCCGGAGCGACGATCCTGGGCGACTCGTCCCAGCAGATTGACACCCTGCTTCCGGGAGACTCGGAGGCGCTCCAGTTTCGATTCCGCTCCAATCAGACCGGGCAGGTCACGGCGTCCTATTTGAGATTCGACGGAACCGAAAGCACCGGCCAGCTCTTTTTCACCCTGGGGATCGGCGAGCGGGGTATCCCTCTTTCTCCCGACACCATTGTGCTTCCCTCGAGTGTGGATGTCCTGCCGGACGACCTTCTTTTCGCGGGCCTTCGCGTCCTTGGCCAGGCGTGGAGTATTGCCACGGCACCGGCGGGAACGGTTCCCGAGGGGGTGGCGTCGATTTCGAAGAGTGAAGTCTTCGATCGCGCCACCGAATTGGCGGAGGCGGGATTCCGCATGCAGGTCGGAGAGCCTGTGGAAAAAGCGCTCCAAGGGTTGGCCTTCGATTGGATAGGCACCGATGCGGTCGGATTCGAGGAGATTGTTCGAGAGACGAGCGCCGGCGGTGCGTTCCTGAGCGCCATAGGTGAGTCCATCGGCCTGCCCAACACCATCGCCAACTTCCAGAGGCAGATCTCACAAACCTTCTCCACCCGCCCGTCTCACATGCTGATCGGTGTGGGGAATGGTGTGGGATCGGCCCCCATCACCTGGGAAGTGAGCGACGCCGTGGGTAGCGCCTTGCGGGTCGGCGCCGCCTCCGGGCTGTTGAATGCAGCCTTCGTGCCCCTCTCCGAGACCGAGCCGAGCGATGCCGGCCGCGGCTTGGCTTTCGTCACACGGCTCGCTTCGTCGCTTTACGAGGTACGGTGGACGGCGACCGGGACCGGTGCGCTCGATCTTGCCGTGAGCCTGCCTCGGTCTGTGGGTGGCATCGGGTTTTATTCATTCACCGGAATCGCAGTCGAAGCGGGTGCCAAGGGAAAGCTCGAGATCGATCTTCTGAGAAGCGCGTCAACTCTCACGCTCTCTGTCGATCGTGACGGCGACGGCGTCTTCGAAGAAAGCCTCGAGTCGGCTCCCCAAGAGGTGATCGAGAGCTTCGGGCCCGAGCTTCTCGTCGCGACGGCGGTCGGACCCGAGACCCTCACCGGAGCGGATCCGTGGGGACGGGTGATTGCTCTTCTCTTCGACCGGGAAGTGCGGCAAGCGGAAGCGGAGAACGCGTCGAGGTACAGGGTCGCAGAGAACCAGGTACTGTCCGCCATCCGGCAGCTCTCGGGTCGTCTGGTTTTCCTTTTCTTGAGGGATCCGGTAGGCGAGATCGTCCCGCGCCAGGTCTCGGTGACGGGGCTCTTCGATGCGGCCGGTCGCCCCATGATCCCGACGACGGTGAGCCTTCCCATCACCTCGCGTTTGGTCGATCCGGGAGCGCTCGTTACCGGGCGCGTACTCCGGGCGGACGGAACGCCTCTAACCGGCGCGCAGATCTTCTATCTGAATTTCAGCCGTACCAAAGGCCTGTTTGCCATTTCAGCTAAAGAAGTGAAAGCCGACGGCAGCTACCGTTTCGACTACGTGCGGCAGAGTCCCGACGGACCCTTCGCCATGCGGGCCGTCGATCCCGAGACGGGAAGCAGCCAGCAGCTCACCACCAGCGTTCGCACGAACGGCGAGCACATCGTCGTGGATCTCGTGCTGCTGGGACGAGGCGGCGTCACCGGCACGGTGCGGGACCTGCACGGAGATCCGGCACCGGGAGCGCGAGTGCTGGTCACCAGCCAAGTGGATCCCGCGAGCTTCTTCCTCACCGAGACCGACGGCCAGGGCCGTTATCAGGCTCCCGGCATCGTGGTGGGTCCGGTGGCGGTGAAAGCGGTGCTGGGAACGTCTTCCGGTATCGCCGCCGGGAACATCCAGCGCGCCGGAACTTTCACCACCGTCGACGTCACCATCAACCTCGGCCCCGGGCGGGTAACGGGAGGCGTCTTCGAGAGAGATCCCGAGCTCGGCACGCTCACACCGATTCCTGCCATCGAAGTCTATTACTTGATCCCGAACCCCGACGTACAAGGCAACCTCGTCGCGGCGAGTGGCAAAACGGCAGCCGACGGGAGCTTCGTCTTCGAAGGCCTTCCTAGCGGGACTTTCCACATTCTGGCGATCGATCGCGTGGCGGGAAGACAAGTCTCGTCGCAGCAGGAAACATTGGTAGCCGGTGGCTCTGTCAGGGTCGACCTGTTCTTCTCCCCAGACGAGTTCGGGGCGATTCAAGGAATCGTGCGAACGGCATCTGGTGAGCCGGCTGCATCGGCGATCGTCACCGCCGCCGGCCGCCAGGTCCTGACCGCTGCCGACGGAACTTTCGAGATAACCGACGTCCCGCTCGGCACCCACACGGTACAAGCGCAGTTGCCCGACTCCGGTCGTTCCGCGACGACCACCGCTACCGTGAACGCCCCGGGCGAGGTCGTCAACGTCTCGCTGACACTTCCCGGAGCGGGTCGCATCGTGGTGAGCGTTCTGGACTCGGCCGGCCAACCGCTCGCCGGCCAGCCCGTTTTTCGTCTGCAAGGAAGTGGCTGCTCCGGCAGTCAGCGTTTCACCGACGCCGCGGGGATCGCCATCTTCGAGGAAGTCCCCATTCCCGGCGGCTCCTTCAAATCCATCCTAAAAGACGACATTGCTGAGGGAAGTGCCCAGATCCGGCGCGATGGAGACGTGGCGGCGGTAACGCTCCGTTTCGCAGGCTTCGGCACCGTGACCGGCAGGGTTCTCGACGATCAGGGTGAGCCCGTTTTTGGGGCCAACGTGGTTCTGGGCGCCAAGCGTTTCGACCGGAGCCTCTGCACGTTCGTCCAGGAAGCGCTGGCCAGGTTGGTCCAAACCGGGCAGGACGGAACATTCGCTTTCGATCGACTCCCGGTCGGGTCGGTCAGCGTCTCCGCCTCGAGCGTCTTCTTCCCGGTTTCCACGACAGCCAAGGGCAGTCTCCTCTTCGACGGAGACTCCCGCGATTTCACCCTCAGCCTCACCTCCACGACGGCAGGGGAGCTGAGCGGTACCATTTTTCTGCCCGACGGTGTCACTCCCGCGGGCGCCGGGGTCTCGGTCACCGCGACGTCCGGGAGTTTCCCGGACGTCACGGTGACGACGGATGCAGAGGGACGTTTTGCCTTCGCCAAGATCTTCCCTGCCGGCAGTTATCTTCTCAACGCCTCCGATGCAGTGAGCGGCGGGGTTGCGCAACGTAACGTCTCTCTTCTCGCAGAACAAGATCTGACCGCTAACCTACGGCTGCTCGGCCGCGGCGCGGTCGAAGTGACCGTGCTCGATGGTGCGGGAGAACCGATCGAAGAAGCCTTCGTGGAGCTACGGCGCTCGAGTTTTCCCTTCGATGAAGCGGCGGGAGCGATCACGCCGGGCCAGGGGGGCGTCATTCGTTTCGAGAACATCACCGAGGGGGACTTCACCGTCACCGCTAGCGACATTCTGGGTCGTGGCGGTCGCGCCGACGGCGTGATTCCGGAAGAAGGAGCGACCGCGGAGGTGACGGTCTCGCTCACCGTGACCGGCACCGTTCGTGGGATCGTTTTGACTTCCGACGGAAGCGAGCCCATCCCTAATGCCGAAGTGCGATTGCGGCAAGGAACGACGGGAAGAGTTCTGGGCTCGACGACGAGCTCCAGCACGCCCGGCTCCTTGGGAGAAGTGGAGTTCCGTTTCGTTCCAGCCGGATCCGTCCTGATGACCGCCACCGATCCGGTGACCGGACGGATCGGTGAAGCCTCCGGGAAGATCGAGGGGGAAGGCGAGAGCATCGATCTCGAGATCCGCTTGCTCGGCCTCGGATCGGTCTCCGGCATCGTGACCAGCAACGGAAGCCCCGTGGCCGGTGCCACAGTGGATCTCACGTCGAGGACCGGCCTTTCGAGCTTGGTAGCGAATCTCGAAGCCACCGCCACCACGGGAAGCGGCGGCGAGTTTGCCTTTCAGGGCGTTCCGGTGGGCAGCTTCACGCTGAAGGCGAAAGTGCCAGGACTGCTCTTGACCGGTTCGGCCGAAGGAGCCATAGAAACCGACGGACAGAACATTAGCGATATCGAGATCACGCTGCAGCCGAGCGGCACCGTGTTGGGTTCGGTTCTCCGCCCCGACGGGGTAACACCGGTACCCGGAGCGAGCGTGACGCTCGATCCGCCCGGAAGCGTTCTGCACAGCCGGAGCAACGCGGCGGGTGGCTTCCGCTTCGAGTTCGTTCCTATTGGGGATTTCGAGCTCCGCGCGGAAGAGGGCGCCGATGTGGGGATCGCCGAAGAGACGCTACACGAAGGCGAGGAGCTCGAGATCGACGTCATCTTTAATGGCACCGGAACCGTGGAAGGCACCGCTTTCGATTCCGATGGCTTGACGCCGCTCACCACCGGATTGATAAGGCTCATGACGCCGGCGCCTTTCGCCCGGAGTCAGACGGCGACCGTCGCTCCCGACGGGACGTTCCGCTTCCTCCGCATTCCGGTGGGCACGTTCAGTTTGTCCTTGTCGGTCAGCGGCTCTTCACTCCGTGGCAACGCGACGGGAGTCATCACTCACGATGGCGCGATCGCTACCGTCGACATCCAGCTCGCGGACGCGGCGACCGTGCTCGGCCGCGTCGTCAAGCCTGACGGGACGACGCGGGCGGCGAACGTCGTCGTTTCAGTC
>Ga0214473_10002019_pt1 | contig 25640 bp, 20 predicted proteins | sample RVTome_7_FD_203509 | JGI IMG/M metagenome (GOLD analysis project Ga0214473, IMG submission 203509) | Soil microbial communities from uranium-contaminated site in the Upper Colorado River Basin, Wyoming, United States - RVT98D197 | ecosystem: Environmental > Terrestrial > Soil > Contaminated >...
CGGGACTTCTTCGTGGGGTATTTCTGTTACATCCTGATGACAATCTGTGCACTCAAAGCCACTATGAATTGAGGCATCTAAGAGTCCTTTATCAACCAATGGTTCCATCGTTTCGTGGCACATCAGACAGTCTTCACTCTTAAACTCATCAGAATGGGAAGTAACTGTGAAGGGACAAAAAATTAAAAAGAAAAGAGTTAAAAAAAACAATGACTCATTTGATCGCATAACTTGTATCACATGTTGCCTTTTCTTTAACATACAGCCAATAGCTTGGTGCCACCGGTATCTTTGACCATCAAACCAAGATCTGTGGGAAGGTTATACATGTTTTTTGGCCTGAATCCTTTCATTTCGTTACGAAATCAAACGAATTTTTAAGTCAAATTTTTCAGATATATTTCTAGCTTCCTATAACCCCTAACTTAAAAACATCTACGTTTCAAGTTTAACCTCTGCTTCCTTCCATGGCGGCAACAGAGCAACGAGGATGTACAGAATAATAAATGGGAGCGCCAGAAAGAATAACGCCACCAAGAGCCCTTCAATTCCGAGCAATTCCATTTTGTAGGTTGTAAGTCCTCTTAAACTCTTGGAAAATAATTGCCCCCCGATAACCACATTCCATCTTATACTAAAAATTCCTATCAGGGTAAGAATCGCACTTCCAAAGTAGATAAGACGCCTTAACTCATCAGGAAGGCGTGTCAACTTTGTCCATGCCAATAAAACCATTGGAATTATAGTTCCTAGCAGCATCTGAATCACGACCATACTGATGAATAGCTTACTGATTAAAAGCTGGTACAGTATTTTTATGGATTCTTCTGATTCGTAAATGCGGTGAATGAAGTCAAGGTTTTCGAGTGAGAAATCCAGTATCATTGCATAGAGCAAAAAGGAAGCAAGCTTATCCATACAGGTCATTTCTACATTTTTCCGGCGAAAGAGAGTAATAACCATATAGAGTAACATCACAAGCGCGATCCCCGATACTATAGCGGAAAACAAAAAAACTACGGGCATAAGCACACTGCTCCACCAGGGATTCGCCTTCACAGAGCCGAAGATAAAACCCACATAACCATGAAGGAGGAAAGCGGATGGAATACCGATGATGGTTATAAATTTTGCCGCCTTTCTGTCAAACTGAAGAGATCTTTCTGAGAGGTCTGAAGCCCCAAGGGTTAAGATGAGATAAATAAATCTTTTCAACCCCTTTTCTTTCATAGACCAGACAACGATATCCTTTCTGTACTCAAACCACAATTCCACGAGAAGGACAACCAAGAGATACCAGCCGTAGACAAAACCAAACATAGCCATGGCAGACCTGAAATTGGGTGTGAGAAAAATTTCATAGGCTCGTTCAGGATGTCCCAGATGAGCCACAAGGGGAAGAGGGGCGACAATGAGGAAAGCAAGGGCAGTGAGAAGGGAAAGTCGGTAAGTAGGCTCCACTTCTTTAACATTAAAAACCCTTTCCAGGGAAGCCAGAATAAAAGCACCTGCTACAAGACCAGTAAGATAGGGATAAACCACAATCAGGATACTCCAATGGAGTTCAATCTCGTTGGGATAGATGAAGCCTGTAATTTCTTTAAGGCTAATGGCAAGTCGCTCAAGTAAGGGATCCAACTAAGTAACCTCCTTGTCTAGATTAGCATAGTAGACCTTGGGTTCTGTATTAAGATAGGGCTTTAAGACACCAATATTGTTGAATCGGACAAAACGCGCAAGGGGATTGTTGCGTGGTTTTACTTCTCCAAAAGTTCTTGCTCCAGTGGGACATACCTCTACGCACGCAGGCTGCAATCCCTTTACGATTCTGTGATAACAAAATGTGCATTTGTCCGCCGTCTTTGTCTCGGGATTGAGATATCTCGCTCCATAAGGACAGGCCTGAATGCAGTAACGACATCCGATACAGTAGTCTTTATCAACAAGGACAACTCCGTCTATTGACTGGTATGTGGCTCCAACAGGACAGACCTGCACACAGGGTGGATTATTACATTGATTACATAACTTTGGAACAAAAAACGTGCGTAGGATTTCCTTTTCGCTAATGGGTTCGGGAAAACCGTGCATCCCACCTTCAGGACTGTCCACACTCGTTTCCCCATCGACTGTAATAGTATATCTTTCCACCCAGGTTCTGAAGAAATAGGGTTCCTGAGGAACATTATTTTCAATCTTGCACGCCTCTACACATCGTCCACACCCTATGCACTTATCGATGTCAATACCCATCGCATAGTAGTGCTCCTTGGGATTGTATTTCCCATAAATACTTTCCAATGTTGAAGTGTTTTCGCGAGATGCCTTTTTCAAGAAGGGGAATATTTTAGAAAAAAGACCGCCAAGAAAAAATCCGGAGGGGATTATGAGGAGGCTCTTAAGAAAGTTCCTCCTATTTGTTACGTTGTCAAGAAGCTCTTTAGCATTCATTGCTTCTCATCCTCCTTTGTGCGCGCTTCAGGATAATGGGGATAGTGACACTCCCAGCACAAAAAACCATTGCCATGAGTTTTAATGTCGACACGCGGAATTTCAGGGGAACTTTCTGCTTCCTGTGCGTGGCACTCTCCACAGAATTCTCTATTCCTCGGTTTATCCGGCAAGGCCATCCTTGGATTTAATTTATGCTCTTCCTTCGCTTCGTGGCATCGAGTACAGGCTAGGAGTGCGTGGGGTGATACAATTTTAGTTCGAGCAATTTGCGTGTGGCATGGATCGCATTCCGCGGGCGTAACAGGAGGAACCGGATCATGGGGGTTATGGCAGAAAATACAAGGCTTACCGGGATTATGCCTTACAGGGTCAATCTGTGGGAATCCTGTGGGTCTTGTCGGATTGTATCCATGACACAATGGACAATAGGCGCGTTTTCTTGGTGCCGGGGGTTTGTACTCATACGGGTCCTGGGTATGGGCATAGGCAGGCCCATGGCATACTTCACAGGCAACCCCCCTATGATATGATTTGTCTTTTAAAATGTAAATATCATCATGGCATTCGGTGCATGCAGTTTCCCCGGCATACTTAATTTCCCTGGAGACCGCGGATTGTAATGAATCGGCACGATAATGACCGTATTTCCCAAAACTTGCGGGCATAAGAAAATGGCGGACAATTAGGAAAATGAAAATCAAGACAATAGAAAGGGCGAGAAGATATTTTATCTGTTGGGGCATTCCTAACCCCTTCTCAAGCTTTCAAAAAGAGCTGCTCTATCGGTAAGACCTTCCATAATTTGATCTGTTCCATATTTATGTTCCTGTTATCCTTTATCTTATTATCTTCTTACCCTTAATCACCTTTGTAACATTTCAATTTCGTGCACTGTTATGCGGTATACTACAGCCCCTTTGTCGATTAGAAAATTCTTCTTTCGTCCATGCCACCACAACCATCTTCTTTAAACGGTAAGTTACACCTTCCCCTATGGCATGCATTACCAGCGTATCCATCTTTGTTAGTAAGGTGAATCCATTCCAATACGGCACTTTTCACTTCCTCATTGCTATAATTAAGTTCTGCTATTAAGAAGTTTGATAGTCCCCAAACACTCTTAGCGAGATTGCATGGACAGCAACAAGTTGATATAGAATAATCACTACAACATGGGGCAGGAATAGTTGATAGAGCCTCATTCTTTATCTTTTCCTGTGCCGGGGTTAAAGCCATGGAGTTATAAGTTATGAATTCCTTTGCTTGCAAATGAGGATCATAAAAATTAATTTTGTTTTCCCCAAGTGTTTTAGTACTCCCAGTTATTATCCTGGTATAGGATGCTGCTAGAATTATGACAATCACACCCAAAATTATTCCAATAATCCAGTAATATTTCCTTTTCACTTTTAGGACCCCCTTTTTGATTTTTGTTGTTCATACACAACTTAGGGATAGTATCTTAGCAATAGCCGTGCCAAGAAGAAATAAGCATATTTTCTATATAACACAATGCCTTATGAGTGGGAAAACAATGTCAGACGTCTGAAAAACCGACAAGATAGTAATCAATGTTTTATTTCAGAACCTTCCTTACATATATGTGTCTGGCAATTTCATCATCTATGGCAATATCTGTCTCTCCCGCTCTTAATACATATGCAGGTTTTTTTTGGTGGAGAACTATTTCTGCTCCGGGAATGATTCCCAGGTTGGTAAGCTGATGCAATCTTCTATGGTGCCTGGGGACTAAAAAGATTATCTTTACCCTATCTCCGGGGATTGCTTTAGCAAGTGGAATAACAAATTTGTCGGTTTCTTCTTTAAAGATTCCGCAGCATTCTCCTAGAGGAATCGGTTTTTCATGTGGACAAAACCTGGGATGTCCAAGGAAAGCACAAATGGATTCCGTAACCTCGGGACCAAGAATATGTTCAAGCTCACAGGCCGTAGAGTCCATTTCATTGGAATCTACTTGGAGTATCTCTTTAAGAAGCTTCTCGGCGAGACGGTGGCGCCTGACTATCATTTTTGCCATCGCTTCGCCGATAGTGGTAAGGTTTATTTTACCTTCACTAGTACTTATAAGATCACTTTCTTGGGCACATCTCATAGCCTCTTTCACGTCTTTGTTCCAAGACCTCTTGTAGATTGTCTCTTTGTCTTGGATGCCCTCCTCCCTGAGCTTCCAGATAAGCTCAAGCAGTTCATCGCTTTCTTCAACGTATTTCATGCTCTTCCCTCTTGTTTAAAGAATTTTTTTAGCCACAGGATAAGTTTTGACTCCTGGGGGAAGGAATATCCGCATCTCGGGCAGCAGATCAACAGGCAGTCTCCTATACTTATTGGGCAGCTTATACACCTTTCCCTTCCCTCCTCCCTATGAAATCCCTCTCCACACAAGGGGCAGGCGATTAGATTCCGAGGCTCCACAGTATCCAATTCGTCATCCCTCCTACAATAATGGCTATGAAAAGAACTATCCCAACTATAATGAGGGCGGTTCTAAGCCCTTGTTCTTTTATAATTATTAGAAAGTTGGCAACACAGGGGACAAAAAGCGTAATCGTAACAAGACTTACTAAAACCTGATGGCTGCTCAAATATCCACTCTGTTGAAGATCGAAAAGTCCAGCTGCACCATAGTCTCTTCTCAGGAATCCGATTAAAAATGCATTCGTAGCTTCTTTAGGAAGGTCAAGGAATTTTACTACGATAGGTGAAGCCAGATTCTGTAAAAATCCTAGTACCTTTAACCTATCCAAGACAAAGAGTATTATCGTTCCAAGGATAAAGAGGGGAACTGCTTCTTTCAGATACCATTCAAGTCTTGCAACAGTCTTAATGATTACGTTACCGATTTGTGGAATCCTTATCGGCGGAACCTCAATAATAAGGTCTCGGCTTTCTCCTTTTACAAAGTAAGAAGCAAGAAACCCAACTGCAAAAAGAACAAAACAAATTTCTCCTCCCCAAAAGAAAATACCCCACTGAGGTAGAGTAGAAGCCATAGCAAACACCACAGCCAGTTGAGCCGAGCACGGGATTCCTAAGGCGAGAAGAATTATAACAACTAGCCTTTCCTTTTTAGTCTCGAGCATCCTTGTAGTAAGGGTCGCCATGGTGTCACATCCAAGCCCGAGTACCATCGGGAGTACAACTTTTCCATTTAGCCCCATTAACTTAAACACCCTGTCAACCATAATGGCCAGCCTTGGGAGGTATCCGGAATCTTCGAGGATGCTAAAAAAGATGAAAAATGTACAGATTACTGGGAAAATTATTGCAAGTGAGTATGTCAGCGCCATAGTAATTATTCCAAAATCACCTACGAGAAAATCGATCAATATCTTGAAGGGAATAATTTTGGGTATGACCATTTTAAAAAAGGGGTTTATATGACCTTCAAAGACGGTCACCTCCAAGAAGTCAACAAATGTCCCTGCCCCCAGTTTTCCCACAAAGAGATATGCGAGGTAAAGTATTAAAATTAATATAGGGACTCCAAATACAGGATGAGTCGACGTCCGTCCCAAGACATCCAGGGCTCGGTTGTCTGATTTAAAAGAGGTAGTGGATACGTTCTGAACGATTTCTTTGGCAAGGTCAAGCCTCTTTAGACCGATGAAATAACTTATAGGATATTCCCTTGAGCCGAGGTTTGAGAATGGATCAAGTCTAGCAATGGAGTTTAGCTTTTCCTTAGGAATTCTGCTAATAATGTCTTCGCCCATGCTGCAGTCGCCTGACACAAAAGAAAGACCTATAAATCTTGAGAAATGAGGATTTGATAGAATTTTTTTCATTTCTTCTAACATTCCTTCTATAGCTTGAGAGTAAGAAACTCTCAGTTGAGGGATACTCGAGTTTTCGAGTTCTTTCTTAATTCCTTCTATTCCCTTTCTTTCGATAGCCACGGTCGGAACGATGGGAATCCCAAGTTTCTGAGACAGCTTTGGTATGTTAATGTCAATTCCTCTTTGTTGGGCTTCATCCATCATGTTTAGAACGATGAGTAAGGGGAGTCCCATTTCTGCAATCTGGGTCGTTATATAAAGACCCCTCTCCAGGTTTTTGGCATCTATAACCTGAATTATGAAGTTAATGTCATCTTGTAATAAAATATCTCTAACTACCCTTTCATCTTCCGACGTCGGCGTCAGGCTATTAACCCCGGGCGTGTCGATAAGAGAAATCGTTTCTGTGCCGATTTTCATCTCTCCCGAGGTTATCTCGACCGTTGTTCCGGGATAATTTGAAACCGTAACGTATCTTTTGGTAAGGGCACCAAAAATTACGCTTTTCCCGACATTAGGATTTCCGATTAAAGCAGCCTTCTTTGGATGAGCTGGGTTCTCAGACTTGGCTTTGCTAAACATTTATAGAGCGCGACTTGAACAATTAATTTTCAATTCTTATTACCTACGTGCAAAAATAAGGCCAATGAGGTGGCTTAACCGTTCCAGTAGTGAAGTTAGAGTTTAAACTGGAGTATAGATAAGATATCAAGTAAATTTGGCAAAAGAGGGTTTATCAGAATAGGAATTTCCTGTAGCTATTGACTGTGAACTTCATAAAATCGGTGGGACATTGGGACTAAAAACGGTTTAAAATGGATTTTCCAGTTAAAATTCTGACAAGTTTATAGATGATAGGCTTATTTCTTATCGGTAACCCGTTCTTGGTGATGTAAGATTTTAGGACATTTTACAACTCCAACCTTTCAGTCACATAAACACTTCTTAGCACGACAAGTCGTGAAATTATTTCCTTTTTTTCTTCTTTCATCTCGTCTTAGACGTTATCCAAACCTCCTCTTCGTGAGAAAAATTGTTATTGCAATGGACTGTATTATTAAGGCTCAGTAGATAGATTATGTTCGATTTAAGGAATTCAATGTTCCCGATTCTACACTAAAAACATCTGATTGATCATCATGAAATTAGCCAAGCAGGTAAATGTAATATACTAGAAGAAGGAATTACCTCGCTCAAATTAGTGGCACTTGTTGGCGCGAGTGATCAAAAAAATATATCGGATGTAGACCACCCAATTGTAAGACCTTAGATCCATCGGTGGCCTTCAGATATCATTATACCGTCCGCGGCGCGAATTAATCATAAAAATCTATTTTGAAATCCACCCCAATACTGCTCAATCTGCTTTCGGTTTCATTTACGCGCTGAGTTGCGGAAGGTCCAAGCACTTCTTTTTGCATCGGACTTTGCCGCTATCAAATGCCGAACACTGAGTAACATCATCGTATTGTCTAAAAGTGAAGATACTGGGCTCGAATTTCGCTGAAACAACTTTTCTTTTAAAAGGGCAGAAAAAGGTTTTCAGTACTAGTCGCTTCGATATTGAGATAGCTTCTACCCCGAAGTAAACAAGAATGACTATCATGCCCAAAAGAGCAATAAGCATTGCACCTACGGCATAAGGAGCCAATAATGCGATAAATATAACAGCAGCAATACCTTTCATAATTTGTACCATCTTATTTATCACCTCCCTAATCCTTACTTAGTTGCAATTTAGGTGCCAATTGAAGGCCTAATTCTCTTTAATGTTTTGGGTATATTACTATATCGCGATGGCTATCAACCTGTCGGATGTCAAATAAACTGACATTAAGAGGTGACAAAGCTATTAAAAGTAATAGGGTACTTCGAAAAGAAAATTGACCATGGCTAATTTTAATTGCGTATAAACGTCTGATTAAGGGTTGGCTGTTAGAGAGGATAAAACCATTGGGACCCTCGGTATTATTGGAATTAGGGTGGCAGATTTCAGAATCCTTTCCGACGAAAAAAGAAAGATCTATATCACGTATGACTCTTTGAAACAGTTGAATAAGTTAGGTTTATAGATTGGAGCCGATTCGTATCCAATTAAGATACCGGGACGACATTCATATTATATTGGTATGAAATTTGCATTGGTCTTAGCAGTGAAATGACAATGAGTTGGAATGGTGCCCTAAGTCTTATCTTTATCCTAGTTATCCATTCATACATTGTGGCGGCTACGGCTATTGAAGAAAGCACGAAACGGTGTGAAGCACCGCATCGGATTTTGCTATTCCTTCTGACTATGCCGTCTATTATCGGCTTAGTAAGATCGCGTACATGGACGCTAGATGGGGGTTCAATAGAGCATTCGGGTTGTGCTTTGCAGGTTCTAACGACATCCGATATAATTGATGCGAAACCTGTTCTGGAGTCTTTGAGTTTGTAGTAGGAAAAGTTTAAATAAAATAGATTTTGCTCGGGTTAATCATGAATCTTCTTTTAGCTCTGACTTTTATATCAATGATTGGTTCGCTCTATGCTTCATTTATTTACGCGCCGACTGAGAGGATTATGGGACCGATCCAAAAAATTTTTTATTTCCATATGGGAACCGTTTGGGTCGCCACGATTTCATTTGTAATCGTATTTGTTGCAAGCATTCAGTATCTGAGAAAAGAGAGTCGCAACTGGGATATTCTGGCTTATTCTGCTGCCGAAATAGGGGTGGTTTTTATTACACTTACGATAGTATCGGGTAGTATTTGGGCCAAACCCATCTGGGGCACGTGGTGGACTTGGGATCCGCAACTCACTACTACATTTATTCTTTGGATTCTCTACGTTGTTTACATGATACTGCGTTCATCCGCGGGGAACGATGTGAGGAAAGCAAAATTTGCCGCTGTTTTTGGAATCATAGCGTTTTTAGACTTACCCCTTGTTTACATTTCGGCGAGGGTTATGCGTGGAATCTCCCCGGTTGTATTTGGATCCCGTGGGGGCGGTATTGCATCAGAGATGATGGTCGCATTGATGGTTACGCTAGTAGCTTTTACCCTTTTGTTTATCTTGATACTTAAGAATAGGGTAGAACTAGAAATTATGAAAGATAATATCCTAAGGCTTAAATTAATGGAGGCAAAATAGCAGATGTCTTATCTTTTCTGGTCGCAAATAATTTTTTGGATTGTGCTTTTGATATATATCTATTATCTTATTAGAAAAAATCATAACTTGAAAAATCAGTTAGAGTCTATAGAGTCTTCTCTGAATTCAAATGAAGAAAGTCAATAGCTTATTTATTGCAGTGAGGAAGAATAATTGATGCTAAAAGGAAAGACAAAATTCATTGTAGCAATCACTGTAATCGCCGTTGCTATAGCGTACCTCGTTTACGGTGGTGTCAGTGATACGATGATCTACTATCTTACCGTTCAGGAATTGAAGGATAGGGTACCTTCAGTGTATAAGGAAAAAGTAAGGGTCTCGGGAAAAGTTGTTCCGGGATCTATAAGGAATGAGATTGATGGAAGCCTCGAGTTTAAGATTGCGGACGGCGAAGAAACGCTGGATGTAAAATATAAGGGAATAGTGCCGGATATATTTAAAGATGGCGTCGAAGCGGTCGTCGAAGGTCTATATACACCGGATAACGTATTTGTGGCTAGTTTATTGTTGGCCAAATGTCCCACCAAGTATGAATCCACAGATTCCTTAAAAGGGTCTAAAAATATATAAAATGGTTGAAACCGGTAATATATCAATTTTTTTAGCTTTTATACTCTCTGTCTACGTCATAGTTGCCTCCGTAATTGGAGCTAAAACCAAAAGGGACGATTTAATCAAAAGTGCCGAGAACGGGTCGCTTGCGGTCTGTTTTCTTCTAACCATAGGAGCCGTCTCACTGATACATGCTCTCCTGAATCTAGATTTCAGCCTTAAATATGTCGCCTTAAATGCCAGTAGTGATCTCTCTACTATTTACAGGATAACCGCGTTGTGGGCGGGCCAGGCTGGATCCCTGCTTCTTTGGTGCCTGATACTCTCAGTATATTCATCCCTTGTGGTGATTCAGAACAGGAGACGAAGCAGATTCACACCATATGTCCTCGCAACACTCGCTGCTGTTTCGACCTTCTTCATCTTTCTTATAGCCTTTGTTGAGAGTCCTTTTGAAAAACTACCCTTTGTAGCCGAAGAGGGAAGGGGGCTAAACCCCATTCTGCAGAATGCCTATATGGCCATTCATCCTCTCACTTTATACCTTGGTTATGTCGGAGTCACGGTACCTTTTGCATTTGGGATGGGTGCTCTTCTGAGCGGCAAGTTGGATGACGAGTGGATAAGACAATCTAGAAAATGGGCACTGCTGGCATGGACATTCTTAGGCCTGGGTCTGTTGTTGGGCGCAAGGTGGGCTTACTTGGAGCTCGGTTGGGGTGGTTATTGGGCATGGGATCCCGTGGAGAATGCCGCATTTATGCCATGGCTTGTCGGTACAGCCTTTGTTCACTCGGTAATGATTCAAGAAAAAAGGGGAATGCTTAAAAAGTGGAATTTGTCGCTGATAATACTTACCTTTTTCCTGGCAATATTTGGGACCTTTGTTACCAGAAGCGGGATAATTTCCTCGGTTCATTCATTTGCCCAGTCAGACATTGGTCCCTATTTTCTAGGTTTTATAGGTTTCATACTTATTTTCTCATTTGCCATGTTCACTCTTAGATTAGATGATCTTAAAAGCGATAATCATTTCGACTCTATTATATCAAGAGAGAGCGCTTTCATATTTAATAACCTTCTTTTTCTGGGTGCCGCTTTTACCGTATTCCTAGGAACAATTTTCCCAATCATATCCGAACTCGTCACAAGGGACAAGATTCTTGTTGGTCCGCCGTATTTTAATAGAGTGAATGTTCCGATCGGCTTAGTATTGATATTTTTGATGGGAGTTGGTCCGTTAATTTCTTGGAGAAAAGCCTCAAAAGATAATTTAATAAGAAATTTCACATTTCCAGTGGCAATCGGAGTTCTGACATCTGTAATCTTATTGCTTTTCGGAATGAGACACATTTATGCGCTTATTTCTTTCGGTCTATGCGCGTATGTGACTGCGACCGTGTTTGTCGAATACTACAGGGGGATAAGAGTTCGAGTTAGGAGAGGGGAAAATTATTTGCGCGCCTTCGGGAGACTGATATCCAAAAACCGTAGGAGATATGGTGGCTACATAGTCCACCTTGGGGTTGTTTTGGTAGTGATTGGGGTAACTGGCTCATCTGTTTTTGTGAAGCAGAAAGAGGCAACACTGAAAACAGGGGAATCTATGAGCGTTGGTGATTTTACTCTGAGATTCGATGATCTCAACCAGTATACGACAGATGCGAAACATGGGACAGCCGCTAGCCTCTCGGTATTTGATGGCGAAAGAAAGATCGGAGCAATGGCTCCTGAAAAAAATCTGTATAAGTACTCCGGAAATCGTGAGATTAATCAAGAAACTGAGGTTGCAATTCTCTCTTCATTTACACATGACCTCTATGTAATACTTTCAAATTTTCAAGATGGTAGCGCTAGTTTCAGGGTTTTAATAAATCCAATGGTGTCGTGGATCTGGGCTGGCGGAGTGGTTCTACTCTTAGGGGCAATCGTTATTATGTGGCCGACTCCGAGCAAAAAGGAACAGGAAGTGCTTGTCGAATATAGTATAGGATCAAAGGACAGGACGGCAGAAGTTTAGAAATTTCCTCTCTTTGCTATTTTTATCCTTTTATTGAATAGTTCCAGAAAGCTAGGAGTGTCAAATTGGAAATAATCATCTTATTGGCGATAGTGATTCTTACAGCAGTCTTTATAACGTTACCCTTCTTCAAAAAAAACACCGACGTTGAAAACCCCTTTGAGCAGAAATCTAATCCAATTGTAAACCCTTCTTTAATCGAGTTGAAAAGGCTTAACTCTGAAAAGGAATTACTTTACACCGCATTAAATGATATAGAATTTGATTATGGACTGGGAAAACTATCGAGAGAAGATTATGATGAACTTAAACAAGACTACAAGGCAAGAGCTGTATCCGTACTTAAACAGATTGATGTAATAAGTAGAGGGGTACATTCTACAGAGTTAGAAGATGGATTAGAAAAAGAGATAAAAACACTAAGAAATTTGAAATCGCCCGAACAAGATGAAATCGAAAAGGAAATTCTTAAAACCCGAAAACAGAAGATCGATAAAAATGGATATCTATCATGTTTGAATTGTGGAAAGGAATACAGCGCAGGGGATCTGTTTTGTTCAAGGTGCGGTATCGGCCTAAAAGATGTCAGCTAGGATACGTAATTTGGGAGGAATAAATAATTTGTCTGTTATCTCGACGATAGCATTTTTGCTGTTTTCTTCTACGGTCTTTTTAGGGGTGGATGTTTTTGCCCAGGTCGATATCGAGAGAGTCGATCATGGAAAGGATCTATTTATCCAAAATCGATGCGTTAATTGTCATACGATTGGGAGGGGTAGATTTGTGGGCCCAGACCTGGCAGGGATTAGCAGCAAATATAGTATAGATGAAATAAAGCACTGGATACAGAATCCTCAACAGGTGTACCAGGCCAAGGGTAAAATGCCCATAAACGAAGGCTATCCTCCAATGCCTCCGCTACAAGTTCCGGAGGCTCACATAGACATCATTGCAGACTATCTTTTTTCTAAGAAGCCCATTCAATCTACGAAGGATCATGGTGGTGATATTAAGGGAAGTGTCACGAACAAAACCACTGACAAAGTGTCTGGTGATATCGAAGTTACACTGCGTGCCATGCTAGGAGATCGTGTAACTGATGAGAAGAAACTTGTGACAGACAAAAATGGAACTTTTGAATTTAGAGATTTACCATGGAACCGTAGCTATTCGATTACCCTCAATTATAGGGGCACGGAATATGTAACAGATAAGTTGGTTTTTTACCCGGAAGAGGATACAAAGACTCTTGAGTTACCCGTATATGAACCTACTGAAAGCGAGAGTGAAGTAATAATAAAGCAAGCTCATGTGATTTTACAGGTCTCTACGGACTCGATTTCGGTCGCAGAATTATTGATGTTTGAAAACAGAGATAAGAAAATATACGTCGGTTCTGACGTAGTTAACGGGAAAAGGGAGACCTTAAGGTTTCGTCTACCCAGTGACGCTAGCAATATTCAGTTCATTCACGGTATTACAAGTGAAAACGTTGTTCAAACCGAATCGGGATTTTCGGATACTTCTGCAGTTTGGCCGGGCGTTAGAAGGGTAGTTTACACATATACACTTCCATTTAAATCCGGAAAAAATGTGATCGAAGACAAGGTGAATTATCCCACCGATAGTCTCCTTCTTCTTGTATCTGACTCGGATGAGAATGTCACTGTGGAAGGTCTTACAGGCGGAGGTCTTGTCAATATTCAAAATGAAAAGTTTCTTCAGTGGACTGGCAAAAACCTAAAACCTGGCTCTAAAATAGTGGTAGCTATTAATAAATCGTTCGATCGTGAAGCAGTAGTTAAGTGGGCTGCACTATGTGTAGTCTTACTGGTTGTTGGTGGTGGGATGTTATACGCATTTGTTTTCAAAGGAAAAGGGTTTGATAGCCAGGAAAGCGAGGAAGTCCTTAGTGATATTGAAAGGGAAAAGGGTAAACTGATACAGGAGATTGCAGAGCTCGACGATAGATTTGAGGAAGGAGGGCTAGATGGAGAAATATATAGAAAAGCCCGTAAAGAGAAAAAGGAGAGATTAATTAAACTAATTCGGCGAATAACTGAACTGAGTTAAATCTTATCGAATCAGATATTCCGGCGAGCGAGCTGTGCGGGAATCCCAAAATAAATACACACTAAAACATGCGAAAAAATGGGAGATTGCTTCAATTTGCTTCATAAATTTCGGAATGACGGAGCCGAAACTGATTTTGTCATTGGCCTTCCAAAAATTGCGTTAAGAAAATCAGAAACGAAGGCGTTAAAATCTCCCTAACCCGTTCACACTGAGTTCATCGAAGTGTGCAATTACTCCACTTCGTGATCTAAAATCATCCTTCGACCAGGCTCAGGATGTCCGGATTGGGAATCCTAATTTTATGACATTCAGTAATAATGCTCAAATAGCCACATAGATTTAAAGGTCAAAAATCTCCGTTCATACTGCGCCTGTCCGTTCGAAGGATTGTTTCTTTGTATCAAGACAAAGAAAGCAAGAAATAGATGATAGATAGTCGATGAATGACCCCGTGGCAAAATGCAGGGTATCACTATCCCGAGTCCTCAATGTCTAGGTCGGAACAAGCATGGAGACCCTGAAAGCCTCAGGGAATTTGCTAGCTAAATATCCCCCAGAACATGTTGAATTAAGACGACCGCGACAATGCCGGCCGTTTCCGTCCTGAGCGTCCTGGGGCCAAGACCAATAGGTGAAAATCCCCACTCCATGGCTAATTTTATCTCAAATTCAGAAAATCCTCCTTCCGGACCTATAAATATAATAATGTTTGCAGTAGGTTTTGATACACTCTTAATATAATCGCTTAACTTAGTTTTACAACGCTCATAAAATATGAGTCTTAAGCCGCCATTACGACTGTAGATTTCGGCATCTTTAAACCTGATCGGATCATGAATTTTAGGAGTTGTCACCCTCCCGCATTGCTTTGAAGATTCTATTGCAATTCTGTTCCATCTCAAAGCCTTATTAGTCTCTCTTACTTGGGACCGTTCTGTTACCACTGGTACTATCGAATCTACTCCTAGCTCCGTTGCCTTCTCAACGATAAAGTCCATCTTGTTTCCTTTTGGTATTCCGTGTAGGAGGGTTAAGTTGACATCTGATTTGGACATAATCTTAGTCGAGTTGACTATACTTACCTTTATCTCTTTCTTATTAATCTCGATTATTTTGCCGATATGTTCGAAGGAGCTTTCATCAAAGAGTACTAATTCCTGTCCAGGTTTTAATCTTAAGACCTTAACAATATGCCTGTAATCAGACCCTGTAATGATCGCCCCTTGATTGGATATATTCTTATTACTGATTGGAAATCTTGCCACTTTAATTCTTACTTTGTTGTTTGCCTGTGAAATAAGATGCAATTTCTCGTGTAAGGCCTTGAACCGTGTATGTTCCTGAAATAATTTCAGGCTCGATTCCAAAACCTCTTATCGTCTCGGCTGTTATCGGTCCAATACATGCAATTGTTGATCTCGAGATTATTTTTTTATCCCTTCCAATCATAGAAAAGAAGTTCTTAACAGTCGATGAACTCGTAAATGTTATAACATCTATGTCACCGTTCAAGAGCAACTTTCTAACCTTATCTATTTTCAATTTCCCCGGCATCTTGGTCTCATAGACTGGCAATACATCGACACGAGCACCCATTTTTCTGAGTTTCATTGGAAGAATTCTTCTTGCTATCTTTGCCCTGGGGATAAGAATCCGACTTCCCTTAATATCGATTCTCTCAAAAAGCTTTATCAAACCTTCAGCCCTGAATTCTTCAGGAATCAAATCCACCTTAATCCCCATCTTGTTAATCTCATTTTCTGTTTGTTCTCCGATGGCCGCGATTCTTATACCCTTAAGCTCCCTTACATCCCTTTTCTTTCTCCTAAACCTTTGAAAAAAGAAGTTTACCCCGTTTACACTTGTAAAGATCAGCCAGTTGTAATGGCCTAATTTTTCAACCGCCTTATCGATCCTGTTCCAAGTCCTGATAGGTACCACATCGATAGTGGGAAACTCAATTACCTGTCCGCCTTCCTCTTCGAGGAATTCGGCAAATATTCTTGATTGGGGTCTGGCCCTAGTCACCAGAACTGTTTTACCAAAGAGGGGCTTTGATTCGAACCAATTTATATTCTTTCTTAAATTGACGACATCTCCGACCGCTATGATTGACGGGGAAGATATTTTTTTTTCTTTTGATAAGCTAACTATAGTCCCTATAGTTCCTGTTAGCGTTGATTGATTTGGGAGAGTGCCCCAAGTGATAATGGCCGCTGGGGTCTTCGGTGACTTCCCCATCTCGATTAGCTTTTTCATATTCTGTTCCAGTTTTTCAACTCCCATTAGGAATACGAGTGTACCTATTTTAGCCAGGGCTTCCCACGGGTGTGATGTTTTTAGTTTCTTAGGGTCTTCATGACCTGTAACGACCGCAAACGATGACGAATAATCCCTATGTGTAAGCGGTATCCCGGCATATGCTGTCACCCCTGTGGGAGATGATACACCCGGAATTACATCAAACGGAATACCGTGTTTTGCCAGTTCAACCGCTTCCTCGCCCCCCCTTCCAAATATGAACGGGTCTCCACCTTTAAGCCTTGCAACGGTTTTCCCCTCCAGCGCTTTCTTCGTGATTAGCCTATTAATTTCCTTTTGTGGAATCTCCTTATGGCCTCTTTTTTTTCCAACATATATAATTTCCGCTCCTTCTCTAGCAAATTCGAGTAGCTCTGGGTTTACGAGGTAGTCGTATACTATAACCTCCGATCGTGCCAGGAATTTCTTTCCTTTTAACGTAAATAGCCCTGGATCTCCCGGACCAGCACCAATGAGGTATACGATTCCCTTTTTCGTCATCGATAAAGTAAAAGAAATCCGAAGGAATTGTTGATTGTCAAGGCCAGTTAGGCCAAGAGGCTTCTTGAATTGAATGATTGTCGGTTGATGTTTATTCCCCTATCGGGATTGTTTTTCACAGGGAACATCTGATGGAGCCCCTTTACCCATCAATGTTGCACACCTAGCCAGTGTAGCACGACTGATCTTACGATTCTTCAAGGACGGGTCCAAATACTGAAAGCTTTGAATGCTAACAGGCATGTTCAAGCAATCCCTTGGACGAAATACTTTTTCACTCTTGGTATCAGTATGATTGCCTCTCGCACATGATATAAGAAGTAGCAGACTGGCAATTATCTTTTTCATTTTCGATCACTTCCAATCATAAAGGTAAATTTAGAATAGGATTTCTGTTTTTAGAAGATTGACGGTCCGAGCGATTATTAAGGTTTTTTAGCTAAACAATTTTTTTTTCTTCTTCCCTCATGTCTATGAACCTTCCCTTAGGCATAAGAAATGCAGAGACGAAGGCAACGACTGCTATGAATAATCCGGTTAAAAATACATTTCTCAGTGAGCTAGCTAACAAATGGGTTAATGCATCATGGATTTCAGGGGATAAATAAGTCCTTGCTTCAGGGTCTACGATCAAATCCGGATTCTTTAGATAATGCAATTCCGAGGCCTCAAGTGACTTTGAAAGTGAACCGGTTCCGTATAGCATCGTGGTACTCAGAACCATTCCCATTACGCTTACTCCGATAGTGGCACCCATAGATCGGAAAAATTGAGTCGTGGAGGTAGCAATTCCGAGTCTCGATCTTGGAACAGAATTTTGAACAGCTAGGAGTAAAGGGACGAAGATCATACCCATTCCGGTCCCAAGGATAAGCAATATTACGATAGTACCACTATGCGATGTATCTTTACTCATGTAGCTGAGAAGAAAAAATCCAATAGATAATAGGGCAGTGCCAATTAAAATGATCTGTCTATAACCAAATCGAAGCATTAATTTCCCGGAAATGCTTGAGAAAAAGACCCAACTGAGTAACAATGGTGTAAGAATGGTTCCCGCTTGCGTAGCATTAGTTCCAATCACCCCTTGAATAAATAAAGGTATAAATGATATTGACCCGAACATTGCCATTCCCACGAGAAAACCGGTGATAACGGAGGTCTTAAAAAATGGGTTTGAAAACAATTCGAGTGGGAGGATTGGATCTTTCGCAAGCTTCTGTGTTTTGATAAATAGCCACAGTAAAGGGATACATGATACCAGCATTAGAGTTACAACCAGAGAATGTAAGCTGTCCTCCTTGCCGATCTGTGTCAGGCCAATCAGAAAAAGTGAGACCAGTGCCGTCAATACTGTTGCTCCCTTAATATCAAGAAATACTTTCTTGCCAGTAAATGTGTTTTCTTTGAGTGCAAACCATATCACTAATACCGCTATGATTCCGAAGGGAATATTAAGGTAAAAAACCCATCGCCATGAAAACTGATCTGTAATAACGCCTCCTAGAATTGGTCCGACTATGCTAGAAAGGCCCCAAACACCACCGAAAAGACCCTGTACCCTTGCCCTTTCCGTCAGTGAAAACATTTCGCCGACGATTATCATTCCCAAGGTCAAAAGGGCTCCGCCACCGAATCCCTGAAGTGCACGAAATAAAATCAGAGCATTCATGGACTTTGATTGTCCTGAAAGTGCCGATCCTATGAGAAATATCGCAATGCCGATAATGTAGAACCTTTTCCTTCCGTAAAGGTCCGACAGTCTTCCCCAAAAGGGCAGCGAAATAGTCGATGTAAGAACATAGGCGGAAAAGACCCAACTGTAAATGTTCAGGCCCCCTAGACTGGAGACAACGGTAGGCATTGCGGTGCTAACAGCTGTAGCTTCGAGCGCACTTAGAAACATTCCTATCATTAGCCCCATGGTGACAAAGATTCTTCTAGATTTGGAGGTCATGGGGGGCTTTAACTCAGTTTCACCCCGATCTGGAGTGGATACGTTTTCAGGTGCATCAAATCGCCCAAAATTAGCCGAGTCATTACCAAAGGGCCTTTTTTTCATCTGTATTCCAGTTGAGCATGTGTTGCGTGTTTACTTGACACTCTATTAATTTAATGAAAATTAATTCTGATCGACGCTAAACGATGGTTCTGTCATTATCAAATTATGTATTCTTACCATACTTATCGCACCAACAATAATTATCAATTGCTTAATCACAATATAATTAATTGACTAGTGGTTGAGGAAATCTAAGAATGTTTGTAAGTATCTAGCAAATCTTTATTTCCGTGCTTATTATACCTAATCAATTGACATAGTTAATAAATCCGTAACATTTTCTTTGATTTTTAGTTACTAAAATATAAAATCTAATCTGCATGCAGATGGAAACTGATATCGAGCTCATGAGGAGAGTCAAATCAGGGGATGACAGTGCCTTCACAGAATTAATGAAAAGACACTACAAGTCTATTATGAATTATATATACCGGTTTACCAATGATAGAAATGATTCAGAGGACTTAGCTCAAGAAGTCTTTTTAAGGGTTTACCGATCGGTAAAGGAATACAGACCGCAGGCTAAATTTTCCACATGGCTCTACAAGATTGCTACGAATGTTTGCCTGACTGAAATAAAAGTAAAAGGCAGAATGAATAAAGTGAGTTTAGATGAATTTCAGGAGAATAAGGGGGATGTAAGAGATTCTAATTCACCGAGTGGTTATGATTTGATCAACAGAAGGGACATTAGGGATAGCATTTTTCAAGCACTAAATGCAATACCTGAGAAAGAGAGGACTTCGATTATTCTTTGCAAATATGAAGGATTGTCCTATGATGAAGTAGCCGATGTAATAGGATGCACCGTGGGTGCGGTTAAAACCTATATTCATAGAGGAAGAATGAAACTGATCGATAAATTAAAACCAATTTTGGAAGAGAGGGGAGAAAATGAATTGTGAGAATTTCAAGGACTTAATACTCGATTACACTATTGATGACCGGGACAAGTCACAAATGGACGAGTTGAAGGTTCATTTGGACGTGTGCAGCGAATGCAACGAATTTCTGAGATTCGCAAATCTAGAATGGAAGTTACTGGATAAATGGGAAGGGATTGAACCAAAAGAGGATTATATAATAAAGTTTTGGGAAGGATTGAATCATCGGGAAGAAGGCCCTAAACCATGGTTGTTTAAACTCTTCGACTACCGGGTGCGGAATTGGTCATACATATCTGTCTTGTCTCTGTTCCTCATTATCTCTGTTGTTGCAATTGTATATATGAGAGCAGAAAATAGCGTAGTTAAGTATACGGAGAAGGATAGAGAAGACGAAAAGCTACTATTTGAAGTTGACAGAACAATATCTTTCGACAGTGCGGACGTGTTGGAGATCTATGGGCTTTGGAAGTTTGACAACGATAATAACACTGGAGGATAGGAATTGAAAAAGACCTGCTTCATTATTTTAACTTTAATCTTGTTTTACTCACTAAACTCTTACAGTCATGGTGGCTATAAGAGCGCCAAGTGGTGGAAAGATCCCGAAGTCGTCAAGGAACTTAACCTAACAAAGGATCAAGTCGACCTCATAGAACAAATATTCAACGGTAATAAGGACCCAATAGCAGACTTGTATTCACAATTAAAACAGAAACAATCAGAGTTCCGATCGAAGATTGAAGACCCAAATTCAGGTAGGGATGAGGTTCTGGAACTGAATGATGAGGTGGTGCAATTAAAGACAAAGTTAAAAAGACTCAGGCTAGATATGTTATTAAAGATAAGAGAAGTACTGACACCAGAACAAAGGCAAAACCTGCAAAAAATAAGGTTCACCGAAGTTAAGAAGAAACATAAATAGGCCCTTTTGACCTTCGCAATATTCGACTGATTATAATTCTTGAAAGGTATACCAATCAGCTATTCTTAACCGACTGACCACAAGGTTATGGATATTATTTACACTATTACACAATTCAATTAGAATTTTAGTCGGGTAATTGTGTCAAACCTCTTTAAAATTAAGACGGATTTTTCTCCTAAGGGTGATCAGCCATCAGCCATAGATAAGCTTACCAAAGGCGTTCTTAGGGGTCTTAAGCATCAAGTACTGCTCGGAGTCACCGGCAGTGGTAAAACCTTTACCATCGCAAAAGCAATCGCTAATCTAGAGAAGCCTACATTGATTATCGCGCATAATAAGACACTTGCCGCACAATTGTATGGAGAACTCAAAGAGCTGTTTCCGGAAAATGCCGTGCATTACTTTGTCAGCTACTATGATTATTATCAACCCGAAGCCTATATACCGGAAACCGATACATATATAGCGAAGGATGCATCCATAAATGAACATATTGATAGACTACGACACGCGGCAACTTCATCGCTTTTCGACAGAAGAGACGTAATTATAGTGGCAAGCGTTTCATGTATTTATGGTATAGGCTCCCCCGAGGACTATTACGGCATGCTTACCATAATTGAGGAAGGAATGGATATCGGGAGGGACGAATTCCTTAGGAAGCTTACAGATGCCCGTTATGAAAGGAGCAACAACGAATTTTACAGGGGTAGTTTTGCGGTCAAGGGCGATTCGGTAGAGCTTTTTCCATCACATGAAGAGTCGATTGCATTAAGGGTGGAATTCTTTGGTAATTATGTCGAATCGATCAAGGAGATTGAACCATTAGAAAAGAGGACGGTAAGAAATATAAAAAAAGCTATCATATATCCAAATACACATTATGTTGCACCGGCAGAGAAACTAATTCGTGCGATTAAAACCATAAAGGAAGAGCTAATAGAGAGAATAAGCTACTTTGAATCTCGGGGCATGACCTTGGAAAAGAAAAGGATAGAGGAAAAATCAAAATATGATCTCGAACTCCTCTCTACAATCGGTTTCTGCCCGGGAATTGAAAACTATTCAAGGCACCTATCGGGCAGGAGACCAGGAGAACCCCCTTGGACGCTATTGGACTATTTTCCAAAGGATTCATTGTTTATTATAGATGAAAGTCATCAGACAGTCCCGCAGCTTAGGGGAATGTATGAGGGTGATAGGAGCAGGAAGCTCACTCTAGTGGAACACGGCTTTAGGCTTCCCTCCGCTATCGACAACCGACCACTTAACTTCTCTGAGTTTGAGGAAAAGATCAATCAAGTGATTTTTGTCTCGGCTACTCCCGGGCAATACGAGCTTTCTAAATGCGAGGCGGAGGTTGTTGAACAGATCATACGTCCCACCGGACTCGCTGATCCTGAGATAGAAATACGACCCGCAGAGAACCAGGTAGACGATCTTCTAGAGGAAATAAAAAAGGCGGTAGACATGTCCGATCGGGTTCTTATAACGACTCTTACCAAACGCATGGCAGAGGATTTAGCCGAATATTATAGACGAATCGGTATAAAGGTGAGGTATATACATTCCGACATCGAAACACTGGAGAGGATTAGGATTATAAGAGACCTCAGGCTCGGAGTTTTCGATGTTCTAATAGGCATCAATCTCCTGCGCGAAGGGCTTGACATACCTGAACTGTCCCTTGTTGCAGTGTTAGATGCGGACAAGGAAGGATACCTGCGTTCAGAAACATCGCTGATACAGATCTTCGGTCGAGCTTCCAGAAATATAAGGGGAAGGGTTATATTGTATGCAGATAGGATTACCACGTCCATGTCGAGGGCGATTTATGAAACCAGCCGAAGAAGGGAAATTCAATTGGCATTTAACAAATCGAACCATATCACACCAAAGAGTATTGAGAAGAGGATAAGTGATATACTCGCTTCTATATATGAAGCAGACTATTTCACGGTTCCTAAGGATGATGAGGGTGAGATATCAGATGTTACTCCAGAAAAGATTCCGGGCCTTATCAAAAAACTTACGGAGGAAATGAAACTGGCTGCAAATAAGCTTGAGTTTGAGAATGCAGCCCGCAGCAGAGACAAGATAAAAAGACTCCGTGATTTAGAAATTAAATACCTCGGAGAGATAAAGTGAACCTATCACAGGCGCAGGCTCTGTTCACGCATCTGATCGCTCTATTGGGATTTTTTTCGATATGGATTACGGGAGTGGTTGACAATCTATCCGCCATTGTTTTTGTGGTAGCGTTAACTTTTAGTTTCATAAATTCAAAGATTCGTAGACAGTACTATATAAACGAAACCCTCTCTACATTCCTTGCTATATTGCTTATAGTCTATGTTTTACTAAGCTTCTTTGTTCTTGGGGTGGAAGTCGTTAATGCAATTTTAATTTTTTTAATCTATACCCAGATCATTAAGCTGCTCGCACGGAAGACAATAAGAGATATTGTTCAAATCTACATTCTAAGTTTCTTTCAATTTCTTGCCGGATCGGTAGTTGCTATAAATTTTGGTTATGGAGTTGCATTCATAGTGTATGTAGCAGTATCGCTTTCAGCAATCGTTATCCTTAATATCACAAAAGAATCTCATGATACTTCTAGTAAGGCGGATCCTAACCTTGTTACTGGAAAATTCTTAAGTACAACTGCGTTGATCAGTATCTGTGTTTTAGTATTTACTGCGATGATCTTTATTTCTGTCCCAAGAATTAGAACAGGTTTTTTTATGAGTGATTTTATCACACCCGAATCATTGAGGACCGGGTTCTCAGATGAAGTAAAACTAGGACAGGTCGGACAAATTAAGTTCGATAATTCACCCGTCATGAGGGTAATGATTTTAAACAGGGAGATCAAGAGTATTCCAAGACCTATTTATTGGAGAGGTATAGCGCTTGATCGATTTGATGGTACCCATTGGCGAGCCAGCAAACGCAACTATCAGACCATCAAAAAAAACATTGACGGAGAAACAAGGGTAAAGCATTCGGGTAATGAATTATTAGCCCAGGAAATATTAACTGAACCAATAGACACGGATATTCTATTTTCAGCTAATGTTCCTGTTGGCTTTCAAGGCCTTGAAGGAAGTATGATCGCTGAAATAAATGACTCCTACATTCTTCCGAATAAGACATCCTATAAGCTCAAATACTTAGCATACTCAGATTTGGAAGTCCCAGAGGCCTATGACCTGAGAAGCGACCGAGGAGAATATCCGACTGAGATAATGGATAATTATCTCCAACTACCATTTCTAAATAAAAATATTCAAGATCTTGCAAAAGAGTTGACAATAGATAAAACCAATGCTTATGATAGGACGATTTCTATCAAAAATTATCTTCAAGACAACTTAAAATATACTAGAACCCTAGAAAGGGGAACCAGCGAATTCCCGTTAGACGATTTCCTCTTCGAAAATAAGGCTGGACATTGTGAATACTTTGCTACATCCATGGTAGTTATGCTAAGGGTTTTGGGTATTCCTTCAAGAGTTATCAATGGTTTTATTGATGGTCAATGGAATGCACACGGCGACTTTTTTTTAATAAGAGAAAGCGATGCCCACTCTTGGGTAGAGGTTTATTTCCCGACATATGGTTGGGTTAGTTTCGATCCAACACCAGAGAGTGCGGACTCAGATGCAGAAACGGGTGCCTTTTATTTCTTCAGTTCGTATATAGATTACTTGAAATTCCGTTGGAGTAGATATGTGATAGATTATGATCAAAAGGATCAAAATCAATTTTTCAAGCAACTGAGAAACAAATGGGTCTGGCAAAAAAGAAAATTACAAAATAAGGGTTTTAGTGAACTCTTAGTCGATAAGAGATGGTTAATAGCCTTAGGATTGTTGGGTTTTACTACCTGGTTACTCGTGAAAAAGCCCGTACTTACAAGACTGCCTAAGTTTCGGGAATACTACACTGACAAAAGAGCCTCATCAATGTATAAAAAAGCGCTCTCTATGTTAACCAAAAAAGGGTTTAAAAAGCACGATTATTTGACGCCAAGAGAATTCGCTAAAGCCGTAGGCTTAAATGCAAACTCAACGTCCAATACCTTTGAAGCCTTGACAGAGGCATATTTGGAGCTCAGGTTTGGTAAATCAAATACCGATGAGAAGATCAAAAATTTAGAGAGGCTGCTCATTATCCTGAAAAACGAGATTATATAGCGCTTTTTCACTCAGCTACCCTCTGTCATTCGAATCTTGTCACGAGCCCTCAATACTCCCAGCCGTTTACCCTGTCCTGGGTTTCATCGAAGGGTCTGTCCCAGTTCTACGATGGCAATAATAAACCGTTCACACTGAGCCCTGAGCCTGTCCTGAGTGTAATCGAAGGATCGAAGTGTGGATCAGTTACTTTGCCCGAGGACCTGTCGTGAGCCTAGCCAAAGCACCTGTCCCGGCTAGGTCGAAGTGATCAGTGTAAACTCCTGCGTGACGATCCGATTTGACTCAAATGTCATTGCTAGCCGCGTGAAGCAATCTCAATTAACACGTGTCGTTCTCAAATGCAGTTATTGGGAATCCACCCCTCATATGTCATTTGTTATCGGGAATCCACTAATAAAATGGTTTTACTTCTCCCTTTCTTTTCTTTATAACCCGTTCACCCGTCGAAGGGTGGAAATGCCTGCCTTGAGTCCTGAGCCTGTCCTGAGTTGAATCAAAGGGCCAGCCGTAAATAGACGTTTAGCGGAGGACTTCAGTCCCCCACTTATCTTCTAATTGGTAGTGAAAATAAAGAGGAAGCTCTTGGTAAGAAGAGTACCGAAGGCAATTGAAAAAATCGCGGGAAGATCAATAAAAAGAACAATAACTCATTTATTCATGATCCCAGAGGTTTTTTATCACAGGAACTGTAAGTTTCTCAT
>Ga0214473_10002020_pt1 | contig 25639 bp, 22 predicted proteins | sample RVTome_7_FD_203509 | JGI IMG/M metagenome (GOLD analysis project Ga0214473, IMG submission 203509) | Soil microbial communities from uranium-contaminated site in the Upper Colorado River Basin, Wyoming, United States - RVT98D197 | ecosystem: Environmental > Terrestrial > Soil > Contaminated >...
GCCCAATATGTCGTCCTCCATTTCGGCTACCACTTCAGCCTCTTCATGGACCATGTCTTCGACTGTTTGATCAGGACCTATACGCCCGTCGTCGAGCTCGCGGAGAAGTACAGGCTCCCCATCGGCATCGAGAACATGAACAAGATCCACGAGGAGGCGGAGATTGCCTATCTGGGCGTCACGATCGAGGAGCTGGTGCGCGTCTTTGACGCTATTCCGTCGAAGTATTTCGGCCTCACCCTGGACATCGCCCACGCAAGCCTCCTGCCCGGCGGCCCCGAGTCCTTCATGAACGCCTTCCCCGGCCGGATCGTGAGCACCCATGTCAGCGACAACGACCTGATCCTCGACCGCCATGTCCCGGTCGGCAACGGGAAGATCGATTTCAAGCGGGTCTTGGGGAATCTCATGAAGGCAGGCTTCAAGGGGACGCTGAACATCGAACTGCCCCGGTCGAACGAGGACCGGGCGCTCAGCAAGAAGAGACTGGAGCCCATTCTCGACGAGTTAGGGATTCTGAAGGAGGCGCTGACGCCATAGACATCCCTTTTCATCCGGACGGTCGCGGCTTAACTTTTCGCTCGAAACGGCCTGACGCGCCAATACCATGCCTTGTGAAAATTTAGGTTGACTTCCCGAAACAATTTCGATAAATAACGCCCAAAGTTGCCGTGTGCAGTTTGTCATCCATTGGCAAAATCTGTGCACCGTTGCAGGAGTGGGGACGCCCCCGATGACACTAAGGAGGTACTTCATGATGAGACGGCGGATTTACCTGTGGATGGGCTTCTGCATTCTGTTCGCATCATTGGGCCTTTGCCGGGAAGGGTTGGCTCAGAATGCCTATAAGGTCAAAAAAGGCGACACGCTCTACCGAATCGCCGAGAAGGCAGGCCTCTCCGTATCCGACCTCCGCCAGATCAATCGCCTCCGCAACAACGGCTTGAAGATAGGCCAAAAGCTCACTCTAAAGAAATCATCGCCCCCGACAGACGCAGTCCCGACCGAATTCACGGAAATCGAGGTCAATCCGGAACTGAGTGCGGAAGAAGCTTTAGACGACGAACCCGTGACCGAAGAGGCCCGGGTGGAGGTGGAGCGGCGCAAAATGGACAGCCTGACACTCCTGGGCAAGTGGAGCAGTCCCGACGAACCGAAACTTCTCGTCGAGGTCGCGATGGGATTTCTCGGCGCCCCTTACCGCCTGGGAGGATTCTCGATGAGGGGAATCGACTGTTCCGGCTTGGTTAAGAAGATCTACGAGGCCTTCAACATCGATCTCCCCCGGACTGCCTTCGAGCAGTCGCATGTCGGGATGCGCGTCTCGCGCAGCGAACTGGTCGAAGGGGATCTCCTCTTCTTCAACACGAGACGATCTTTCGGTCATGTCGGCATCTATATCGGCGACAACAAATTCCTCCATGCCGCCTCGCGAAAACGGGGGGTCCGTGTCGACAGCCTCAATGCGCCCTATTACAACAGGCGTTTCGTCCGGGCCGTCCGTCTCAAAGGCAGCGATGAGGGCATATAGATAGTCGTTGTGGTGATGCCAATCTCCTGCCGCTCCGTGGGGCGTTCGTGCTTCCCCAGGGCCATTTTTTAGTTGATTTCTTGCCCCCATAACCTTATAACCATTTCCCCATAATCAGGGTTACGCCGCCAAGTGGAAAGAAACCATCCGGGTGGTCTTAACTGTCGCGGCGGAACCTCTCCCGAGCAGAAACGCCGTCTTCTCCAAACGGGCGGCTTCGGCACCGGGAAACCGGAAAGGAGGAAACCATGTTGTACCCATTGTTTCGTTTTATGACGGTTGCCGCTGCCCTTCTCATACTGGGCGGCTGCGTTGCCAAGAGCGATTATCTCCAGAAGCAGTCCGAAGCGGATACCCTGCAGCGGCAACTCTCGGCCATGACGGATGAAAACGCCCGTCTCAAGGAACAGATCGACCGCCTGACGGCAGAAAAGGAAAAACTCGCAGCCGAAAAGAACAATCTGACGGCGGACAGTAAAGACCTTGACGCCCGACTCGTCGCCAAAACAGAGGAGCTGGCCCGGACCATCGCCGAGACGACGCGCGCCATCGAGGAACTGAAAAACAAGAATGCCGAGCTGGAGGGTGACAAGCAGATGCTCCGCGAAAGCATCGCGCTTTTAAAAAAGACAAAGGAGGAAGAGGTCCAGACCGTGAGCCGGACCTACGAAGACCTCCTGAACGAGATGAAGGGGGAGATCGAACAAGGACAGATCGCCATCACCGAACTCAAGGGGAAACTGACGGTGGATGTCGTGGATAAAATCCTTTTCGATTCCGGCCGCGCCGAGGTAAAGCCGGAGGGGCTGGAGGTGCTTAAAAGGGTGGTCGAGATCCTCAAAACCGTCACGGACAAGATCGTCCGCGTCGAGGGTCACACGGATAATGTGCCGATCGCGGGGACCCTTGCGAAGCGCTATCCCACCAACTGGGAGCTCTCCGCAGCCCGGGCGATCAACGTCACCCGGTATCTGGAAAAGGAGGGGCTCGATCCGGCACTCCTGTCGGCCGCGGCCTTGGGCGAGTACCGACCGGTTGCCGACAACGAGACCCCCGAGGGGCGGGCCAAAAACAGGCGGATCGCGATCATCCTTCTGCCGAAGGAGTAACGGCTCAGAGACATGACCTCGTCGGGGTTCGGGAATTTTTCAGCCCCTCGCGAAGACCCGCTCCAGTCATAAAATTTTTGGAATAAGGGAAAATTATGGGCAGAACCATCACTGAAAAGATCATCGAAAAGCATCTCGTCGCCGGCCGGTTCATCCCCGGCACGGAAATCGCGATCCGCCTCGATCAGACCCTGACGCCGGACTCCACGGGAACCATGGCCTATCTGCAATTCGAATCGATGAACGTGCCGCGGGTCCGGACCGAGCTCTCCGTCAGCTACATCGATCACAACACCTTGCAGATCGGCTTCGAAAACCCGGATGACCACATCTACCTGACCGGCATCGCCCGGAAGCACGGTATCGTCCTGTCGCGGGCCGGCAACGGCATCTGCCACCATGTCCACCTGGAGCGTTTCGGCAAACCCGGGAAGACCCTTATCGGCGCCGACAGCCACACGCCGACCGGCGGCGCCCTGGGCATGATCGCCGTCGGCGCCGGCGGCCTCGACGTCGCCCTGGCGATGGCCGGGGAACCGTTCTACATCACCTGCCCGCAGGTCATTCGGGTTAATCTGACCGGCCGGCTCCGCCCCTGGATCTCCGCAAAAGACATCATCCTCAAGGTCCTGGAGATCTTCACCACCAAAGGTAACGTAGGGTGCGTCCTGGAATACGGCGGGGAAGGTCTTTCGACGCTGACCGTCCCGGAGAGGGCTACAATCGCCAACATGGGAACGGAGTGCGGGGTCACGACCTCCGTCTTCCCCAGCGATGAGATGACGCGGCGCTTCCTCAAGGCGCAGCAGCGCGAGGAGGACTGGCATGAAATCCAGGCCGATCCGGACGCCGCCTATCAGAGGAGCGTCGAGATCGACCTATCGGAGTTGGTTCCGCTTACCGCAAAACCCCACAGCCCCGACCAGATCGCCACCGTTCGCGAGATCGGCGGCATTTCCGTCCAGCAGGTCTGCATCGGAAGCTGTACGAACTCCTCCTACAAAGACCTGGTGACGGTTGCCTGTATCCTGAAGGGAAAGTTGGTACACCCGGATGTCAGCCTGATCATCGCCCCGGGCTCGCGGCAGATCCTGGAAAACCTGGCGCGGGACGGCTACCTTGCCGATTTTTTCGCCAGCGGCGCGAGGCTCATGGAAACGGCCTGCGGCTTCTGCGTCGGAAGCGGCCAGAGCCCCCCGACCAATGGGGTATCGCTGCGGACCTCAAACAGGAATTTCTTCGCCCGCTCGGGAACGCAGACCGCCGACGTATACCTCGTGAGCCCCGAAACAGCCGCTGCTGCTGCATTGACCGGACGCTTCACCGACCCCCGCGATCTCGGTATGGCCTATCCGGAGGTTGCGATGCCGGAGCGTTTCCATGTGGACGACCGGATGTTCATACGCCCGGAAGAGACGGCCGAGCCTTCGGCCGTAGAGATCGTCCGGGGACCCAATATCGGCAAGCCGCCGAAGAACGACCCGCTGCCGGAAACGATCCGGGGCGAAGTAGCGATCAAGGTCGGCGACAAGATCACCACCGACCACATCACGCCGGCGGGCGATCTTCTGAAGTATCGTTCCAACATTCCCAAGTACGCCGAATTCGTCTTTCGACCGGTCGATCCCGCCTTCTATGAACGGGCTCTGAAGAACCGGGACGCGGGCCGGCACAATGTCGTCGTCGCCGGTCTTTCCTACGGCCAGGGCTCTTCGCGGGAGCACGCCGCCATCTGCCCCATGTTCCTCGGGGTGAAGGCGGTGATCGCCCGCTCCTTTGAGCGGATCCACTCTGCGAACCTGATCAATTTCGGGATCATCCCCCTGATTTTCCGCGAGCCGGATGTCTACAATCGGATCGCCCAGGGCGACGAGATCGAGATCGCGGCCATCCGGAAAACAATCCTGAACGGCGGGAAGATCATGATCCGGAACATCACACGAGGCGAAGAGTTCGAGTGCCTCTGCGAACTCTCCGAAAGACAGAAAGCGTTGCTGCTCGCGGGCGGCGCCCTGAACCTGAAAAAATAAGGAATATTGATATGTCGGAGAGAAAAAAAATCAAGGTCGTCACCCCCCTGGTCGATATGGACGGGGACGAGATGACCCGCATCATGTGGCAGATGATCAAGGAGAAGCTGCTTTTCCTCTATCTTGATCTTAGTCTCGAATACTACGACCTGCACGTGAAACACCGTGACGAAACGGATGACCGGGTCACGATCGAAGCCGCAGAGGCGATCAAGAAATACGGCGTGGGCGTCAAGTGCGCCACGATCACCCCCACCGCCGAGCGGGTGCGCGAATACAACCTGAAGCAGGACTGGAAGAGCCCGAACGGAACGATCCGGGCGATCCTGGACGGCACGGTATTCAGGACGCCGATCCTGGTGAGAAACATCCGTCCCACCGTCCTCCCCTGGAAAAAGCCGATCACCGTCGGCCGCCATGCCTATGGCGACATCTACTCCGGCGCGGAGATGCGGATCGAAAAACCCGGAAAGGTCGAACTCGTCTATACGCCTGCCGGCGCCGGCGAGCCCGTCCGCAAGACTATCCACGACTTTTCGGAACCGGGGATCGTCCAGGGGATCCACAACACCGACGCCTCCATCACATCCTTCGCCCGGGCTTGTTTTACGCTCGCCTGGGACCGGAGGATCGACATCTGGTTCAGCGCGAAGGACACGATCTCGAAGATCTACGACGCCCGCTTCCGGGAGATCTTCGATCGGGAGTATGAACAAAACTGGAAGGGTAAATTTACGGAGGCGGGACTCATTTTTTTCTTCACCCTGATCGACGACGCCGTCGCCCGGATCATGAAGACCGAAGGCGGCTTTCTCTGGGCGCTGAGGAACTACGACGGGGACGTCATGTCCGACATGGTCGCTGCGGCAAGCGGGAGCCTCGCCATGATGACCTCCGTCCTCGTCTCGCCCCACGGCTGGTACGAATACGAGGCGGCCCACGGCACGGTCCAGAGGCACTACTACCGCCATCTCCGGGGGGAGGAGACCTCGACCAACTCGATGGCCCTCATCTTCGCCTGGACGGGGGCGCTGCGCAAACGCGGCGAGATGGATGGCACCCCCGGGGTTGTCGCCTTTGCGGATCTCCTGGAGAAAGCGGCCATCGAGACCGTGGAGTCCGGAATCATGACCGGCGACCTGCTTCTGGTCGCCGAAAAGAATCCGGCCAACCGGAAGGTGAGCACCGAGGGGTTCATCGACGCCATCGCGGCAAATCTTGACAAGAAGATGGCCTGAGCGGCACACGGGATGCCCCGCGCACTGGCATATTCCTCCCGCATGGCGAGCCCGTCACGGAATGGTGTCTGCCACCGAAAAAGCGATACGGGATGGGCCGGGAACGGAGTGGATCGCGTTTTTGCGGTGCAGACATGACACACAGACCCAACATCCGGGACCTGTCGCTTCCGGAGATCGAGGCCTTCATTGCAAGCCTGGGCAAGGAGAAGTACCGCGCCCGGCAGATCATGAAATGGCTCTACCAGTCGGGAGCAACCTCCTTTGCGGAGATGACCACGCTCGCCCGGGATTTCCGCGCCGCCCTGGGGGAGCTATTCATCATCGCCGAACCTTCCCTCGATCGGATACAGACCTCGGCGGACGGGACCCAAAAAGCTCTCTTCAGGCTTTCCGACGGCCTCGCCATCGAGAGCGTCCTCATCCCCGGCCGGAACCACTGGACAGCCTGCATCTCCACCCAGGCAGGATGCGCGATGAGCTGCCGTTTCTGCCTGACCGGCCAGCAGGGGTTGAAACGCAACCTCCTCCCTTCCGAGATCACGGGGCAGATGACGATCCTCAGGCGCCGGACCCCCGAGGGTCCGGAGATCAAGAACATCGTCCTGATGGGAATGGGAGAGCCGCTGGCGAACTACGACCATACCGTGAAGGCGATCCGGATACTCACTTCCGATTTCGGCCTCGGATTCTCCAATCGGAAGATCACGGTCTCCACCTGCGGCCTTGCCCCGCAGATCGTGCAGTTGGGGAAGGACGTCTGTGTCAACCTCGCCATCTCCCTGAACGCACCCGACGACCGGAGTAGGGACGACCTGATGCCCATCAACCGGAAATACCCCCTGGCGACACTTCTGCGGACCTGCCGGGACTATCCCATGCCGGGCCGACGGATGCTGACCTTCGAGTACATCCTCATGGCAGGCGTCAACGACTCCCCCGAAGACGCGGAGAAGCTGGCCCACCTGCTCAAGGGAGTTCGCTGCAAGCTGAACCTGATTGCCTTCAACGAATTCCCAGGCTCTCCCTTCAAGACGCCCTCCCCCGAAGCAATCAGCGCCTTCCAGCAGATCCTGCTCGATCACCACTATACGACGATCCTCCGGGCAAGTCATGGCCTGGACATCATGGCCGCCTGCGGCCAGTTGAGCGGCCAGGCCGCAGGAGAGGAGGCTAATGTCTGACTTTTGGCATATAGTCTCCTGGCCGATTTCATGGTTCTCCTCCATGGGGCATTCGTTCTGTTCGCTGTCCTGGGAAGCTTCTGGTCCTACGGAAGCGCTACCCCGTTGAGGCGTTTGACATTTCCGGCCGCCTTCAGTATGGTGGTGGCACCATTTCAGCGGAGGGCAATGATGACCCACCCCAAACTTCTTGCCGCAATGAGCCGGCCGGATTTCTATCCCCACCGGCCGGAGAAAGTCGATGTCGTCCAGACCCACATCTCCTTCATCTTCATTGCCGGGAACGAGGTCTACAAGGTCAAGAAGGCCGTCGATTTCGGTTTTCTGAATTTCACGACCATCGAGAAGCGGAAGTTTTACTGCGAAGAGGAGCTCCGGCTGAACCGGAGGCTGGCGCCGGAGACCTACCTCGGCGTCGTCCCCATCGCAGAGGAAGCCACGGGCGCTCTCCAGATGGGGGAAGCCGGACGCATCGTGGACTATGCAGTCCGGATGAAGCTTCTCCCCCGGGAACGGATGCTGGGGCTACTCCTGGCCGAAGGGAAAGTTGAACCCTCCATTATGGATGCCATCGCCCGCAAGCTCACCGACTTCCACCGGCTGGCGGAGACAGGGGGGAGGATAGACGAGATCGGCGGCATGGAGACAATCCGCCGGAACCACGAGGAGAACTTTACCCAGACGTCAGATTACCTCGACGTCACGATCCCCCGCGGCCGATACGACTTCATCAGAGCCTATGTCTTTGATTTTCTGCAGCGCGAAGAGCCCCTCCTCCTGCGACGGGTAGCCGAACATCGGATCCGGGACTGCCACGGTGATCTCCATCTCGAACACATCTGCGTCGATAACGGGATCACGATCTTCGACTGTATCGAGTTCAACGAGCGGTTCCGCTTCGGGGACGTCGCTGCCGAGGTCGCCTTTCTGGCGATGGATCTCGACTATAACGGCTACCCGGACTGGGCGGAGGCCTTCGTCGCCGCCTACATCCGTCACGCGGGAGATCCTGACGTCCGGACTCTGCTCAATTTCTACCGGTGCTATTACGCCTATGTCCGCGGCAAGGTCGTCGGTTTCCGGATCAAGGATCCGGCCATCGGCGAAAAAGAACAGCGGGAGGCAGGGGAAACGGCGGCCCGCTATTTCGACCTGGCGTATACGTATGCCGCCCGGCCGGAGCGGCCGGTGCTGCTCCTGACGGCAGGTCTCATGGGAACGGGGAAGAGCGTCCTGGCCCGCGGCCTTGCCCCCCGTCTCGGCGCGGAGGTGATCCGCACCGACGTCCTGCGCAAGGAGCTCCTCAAAATCCGGCCCTCGGAACGCCGCCTTGAGGACTTCGGCCGCGGAATCTATTCCGATGAAATGTCAAGGCGGACCTATGACCGGGCGCTGGAAATCGCCGCCGAAGCAGTGGGACAGGGGCGTTCGGTCATCATCGACGCGTCTTACAAACGGCGTGCGGAACGCCTCCGGGCCTTCGCAGCGGCTCAAAAATTGAGTGCAGATTTCTTTCTTCTCGAATGCGTCTGTCCGGAGGGGATCGTGAAGGAGCGCCTCGTCGCCAGGCAGAAGGAGAGCGCCGACCCCTCCGACGGGCGGTGGGAGATCTTCCTCGCCCAGAGGACCGATTTCGACCCGGTAAATGAGCTTCCGGCAGAATTCCACATCGTCATCGATACGGTGCGCGATCCCGACGCGTGCATGACGGAGGCGCTGAGCAGGATCAGGGGATTCAAGCTTGAGAAAGAGGGAAACGGAAAGAGGGCGGCATGATTGCCGGAAGTCGATGGTCTACTTCTTTCCCGCTGTACTTTTCGACTCCGCCTCGGCGAGGCGCCTTTTCGTTTCGATGAGGAAGTAGCTCACCTTGTAATCGAGTCCGACGTTCGGATATTCCCGCGCGACCTTCTCGAACCGCTGCTGGGCCGCCCGATACTCCTTTATGTTGAAGTAGAACTGTCCCACATAGAATTCCTGCTCGCCCAGCGTCTTCTTGCATTCCCGGATCATCTTTTCCGCAAGGAAGGCGAATTTGCTGCTGGGGAAGCGGGCCACAAGCCGCTCCAATTCCTTCAGGGCCTTGAACGCCTCCGACTGGTCGCGGTCGATCGTCGTGATCTGATTGAAATGGCACATCCCGATCTGATACAGGACATAGGGCAGGTTCTCGTTCGTCGGGTGGAGATTGAGGAATTCGCTGTAGGCGAGTTCGGCCTCGACATACTGCTTGCCGCTGAAATAGGAATCGGCGATCCCCATCTCCCCCATGATCGCGTATTTGCTCAGGGGATACTCCTCCTTGAGCCGCTGGAAGAGATCAACGGCCTTCTTGTAGCTGCCGTCTTGATAGTACTCCACTCCCTGCTGGTAGAGCCCCTCCGGGGTTGCACGGGTCATATCTACCTTCTTAGTCCAGGGCCACCAGATCTGGCATCCGGAGAACAGCAGAACCGCCGTGAGGAGGATCAGCAGAATTCGTTTATTGCGCACAGCTCTTACCTTCCGTCCCCTGCTTACAGGGCTTTTTTGATAAACGCCTCCAGGCGTTCCTTCGGGACCAGGCCGACGATAGTGTCGAGGATCTTCCCTTCCTTGAATAGGATCAGGGTCGGGATGCTCATTACGCCATAGGTCGCAGCCGTCTTGGGGTTGTCGTCAATATTGACCTTCGCCACCTTGAGCTGACCGCGGTACTGACCGGCCAAGACCTCCACCGTTGGGCCGAGGGACCTGCATGGACCGCACCAAGGCGCCCAGAAATCGACCAGGACCGGCTTGTCCGCCTTCAGAATCTCCTCATTAAAATCGACATCGCCGATGTGTACCACGGCTTCTTCCGCCATACATTCTCCCCCTTTCCATAATCTCTTAGAGTGCACTATGGCATATTCCGGTAAATGATGTCAACCTCGATCCACCGTTAAAAAGAATTTAATAGCCGCTCCTTAACCCTTCAGTAATCCTCGTTTGCGCCAATCGGCGATGGTTTTCTCGATCCATGTTTGAGTGGCATTGCCATGCACCAAGTCGGGCAAATCGCGCGCCGCATCCTCTGGCTCGATGAGAATCAGCCAGCCTTTGCCGTAAGGATCCGAGTTCAACAAACCAGGCTGGCTCATGACCTCCGAGTTAATTTCGATCACCTGTCCTGCGATTGGCGCTCTGAGTGGCCCTACGTACTTGCCCGCTTCCATCGTTCCGAACGTCTTGCCCTTGGCAATGGACCGGCCCGGCGGCTTGAGCCGGACGGCGTTCACCGTTCCGGCTGATCGCTGGGCCAGGTCATCAAGCCCAACGCTTGCTCGTGTGCCGTCCATGCGTACCCACAGATGATCATCCGACTGGTAATAAAGTTCATCCGGAAAATTGATCCCTTCGACTTGGGCCATACTGTCCTCCTTACTTGTAACCCTTGGAAAGATTTAAACCCTTCGCAAGGGTTGACCTCATCTGTCCAGGGCCTCATCCAGCAATTCCACTATGTCTTTCACCGTGACATCGGGAGCGGTTTGCTCTGCTCCGCGCGTCAACGTCCGCACGCACTGTGGGCAGGCGGTCACGATAGTCTGTGCGCCGGTCCCAGCCAGTTTGCTTACCGTTCGCGCCGCCACGCGCCCGGACAACGCCGTGTCTACCATTTCCAGGTCGCCGCCGCCGCCGCAACACAGCCCACGCTCGCGCCGCTCGTGTACCTCGACGAGCTGCAGACCCGGGATTGCCGCCAGCACCGCGCGCGGCGCATCATACACCCCGCTATTGCGCGCCAGGTCGCACGGATCGTGGTACGTAACGATCCGGTTTACATCCTTCATCGGCAATCGTTGGGCAGCAGTCAACTCGGCCAGCAACTCGGTCGAGTGGAGCAGCCGCACGCCGGGCAAATGGCGAGCGTATTCTTCAAGCCACATCATCCGGCAGGCCGGGCAGTTAAAGACGATGGTTGTTGCGCCGATCGCACGGACACGCTCCAGGTTGTGCTCAATCACCGCTTGCGCCTGGTCATGCATCCCGGCAGCAAGCAGCGGAAAGCCGCAGCAGACTTCGCCTTCGCCCAAGATCGTGAAATCCACCCCGGCGGCATCGAGTACACGGACGAACGACTCGGCGATGTGCTGGACGCGCGGCGAAAAGGACGACGAACAGCCGACAAAATAAACCACCCCGGCCTGATCCCGTTGGTAGAGATCGGCGGGGGCATCATTCATGTACTCGACCCAGCCGGCCCGTTCGTCGTTCGGGTAGCCATAGACGTTGCCGGTCTTGGCTACGTTATCGCGCGCCGCCGCCAACCCTTGGGGCGACAGCTCTCGCGCGACTGTTTGCTTGCGCGCCTCCAGCCAGAACCGGCGCAGATCAATGCGCGTTGGGCAGACCTGGGTGCAGTGTCCGCACAGCGTGCATTGGTATAGCCGCGTCATCTGATCTCTGGTCAGCGGCGTTCCCTCCAGCAGAAGCCGAGTGAGTTGGATACGGCCACGCGGTGAGCATGATTCCCAGCCGACGCCCGCGTAGGTCGGGCAGACCGCCCGGCAATAGCCGCAGTAAGCGCAGATGGCTGCTTCGGCCATCAGTCCTTCGAAAAAGGCCTGATCCTTCATGGCCCCTCCCTACCCAGCGCGATGTGCGCCGCGCCAAGCACTGTAGCTCCTATGCCAAACGTGATCGGCCACAACGGGAACGGCGCCTGGTACAACTTGCCTGGATTCATGATGCCTGACGGATCAAGCCGCGCCTTGCGCCGCTTGAGCTCGTCCAGTCGAGTCCGGCTGAACAACCGGGGCAGGTAGGCCGAGTTCCACAGCCCGACACCGTAGGGTCTCCCACCGTAGCGCGCGGCCAGGTCGTGCAACCGCTTGGTGAATCCAAGCGCCGCCAGGTATTTTACTGTGTGTCGCTCGTCGGTCGGATAGAGAGACATGACCAGGGCCATGTTCGGTGCTACGGCCAGGCCATAGGTGCCGATCAGCAAACGGCTGCGTTCGGCCAGGGTCCTGACCGACTTGAGGTAGTGGTGCAGCGCGTCTATCGGCAACCACGATTCGGCAGCCAGCAGCGAAGGCCCGGCCCGCTTGGCGCGCAGGTGATACAGGCGCAGATTCCATTCCTCCAGCGCCAGGTCGGAAGACAGCTCGCACCCCGCCACACGGGTCAGCCTGTCTTTGCCCTGATTGACCTCAGACGGCTCGCCCTGGAAACTCACCAGGAGCAAGCCTTTCTCGCTGACAGGAAAATGTGACTGCGGCAAGTCGAGCGGAATGTGGAACCCGGCGCGCGCCAGCAGGCGCAGGTAGCCGCTGTCGGCAAAAAAGATGGTGAAGGGGCGTGGCTCCGCGCAGGCGAGCGAGACGACGTTCCGGCCGAGTGTGTTCAGGTCATCGAAGGCGAACAGGTGATGAGACTCGGCGGCAGGACGCGGGCGGACGGTGAGTTCAACCTGGGTGATCACGCCCAAGGTGCCTTCGGCGGCGACGAACCAGTCGAGCGGCGGATCGCTTTCGCGCGTGACGGTGACCAGCTCGCCACTCGGCAGCGCCACTTGCAAGCTGACCAGTTGCTCGCCCACTCCGCCGTACTTGAGACTGCCCATGCCGTGCCCCTGCATACTCACCCAACCGCCGACAGTCGCCGAGACCGCGCTCGACGGATACGACTTGACGGCAAAGCCCTTCTGTTGCAAAACATCATCCAGATCAAACCAGGTGGTGGCCGGCAGCACTCGAACGGTCTGCCGCTCGGTGTCCAGCTCGATTCCGTCGCGCAGGTCATTCACATCCAGCACCCATCCCCCGCGCACCGGCACGGAGTTATAGTAGCTGGTGCTGGCGGCGGCGCGGGGCGTGACCGGGATGCGCTCGCGCGCGGCCTGGCGGATCGTTTCAGCTACCTGCTCGGCATTGCCAGGCCGAATGACGGCATCCGGCAGCGTTCGGAAAAACGGCTTGACCATGATGGCCGGGACGGAGGCCAAGTCGCGCGAATACAACTTGCGCTCGATGGCGTCCTCGGTCACGCGATCAGCCGGAATACCGGCAAGTTGTGTCAGCGGCATAGTCTATCCTCTCCGAATGGACCCTCATCCCAAACCCTTCCTCCCTACGCGGGACGCTTCGCGGGGAACGTGTTCCCTCTCCCCCATGGGGACGCCAAAGGCGAATAGTGAGAGGGACAATCACCCGTGTAGCAACTTTTGTGGTATTGTCTTTCGCCAGTCTTTTCGCTCCACACCTCTTCGGCGTGGTATGAGCTGCGCACTAATGGGTCGGCCATGACCATTTGAAAGCCCAGAAACCGACCCACCTCACGATACCATGCGAACACGACGGGGTGGACGTGATCGACCACATCGAGCTGCTGGTTCGTCGGCTGAAGATACTGGCCAATGGTCAGAATATCGCAACCGGCGCGGCGCAGGTTGCGCATTGTCTCAATCACTTCACCACAGGTCTCGCCCAGACCGACCATCAACCCTGATTTGGTGGTCAGTCCTCGCTGTTTGGCCCAGGCCAGCACGGCCAGAGAGCGGCGATACTCGGCCTTGGCTCGCACCTTGTCCGACAGCCTCTCGACGGTCTCGACGTTGTGATTGAACACGTCAGGCTGGGCGGCGGCTATAGTGTCCAGCGCCGAGAGCGACCCGCCGAAATCGGGAACCAGTATCTCGACCGTCGCGCCGGGCAAGCGGTTACGAATGGCCTGGATGGTCAAGACAAACTGGCTGGCGCCGCCATCGGACAGGTCGTCGCGTGTGACAGAGGTGAGGACGACGTGATGCAGGCCCATTCTCACGGCCGCCTGGGCGACACGGAAAGGCTCCTGTGGGTCGGGCGGAAGAGGGTGACCGGATTTCACGTTGCAAAAGCGACAGTGACGAGTGCACACATCGCCGAGCAGCATCAACGTGGCCGTGCCCCGCGCCCAACATTCACCGATGTTCGGACAGGCGGCTTCCTGGCAAACAGTGTGTAAACTCAAATCGGCGACCACTTGCTCGATGCTTGCCGTCGCTTCCTGGGGCGCTGGAGCAACCAGCCATGGCCCGGGCATCTGACGCGGCGCAACTTGGCGCATGAACACGTGGCTAAAGGCGGCAACGAAACTGTGTTCGACCGCCTCCATTGTCACTGGCTGCCCTAAGACTGCCCGCATGGATGTGACGCCCCGGCTGCTCAAGCCGCACGGGACGATCAACTGAAAGTGCGCCATGTCGGGATCAACATTGAGCGCCAGTCCGTGAGACGTCACCCGATCCTGTACCGCCACGCCTACCGCCGCGATCTTGTCTCGTCCGATCCAGATGCCCGGGTGCCGCTCGACACGCCTGGCAGCGATGCCCCATTCGTTCAGAACCTCCAGCGCGACCTGTTCCAATCGCCACAGATAATCATGCAGGTCATCGTTCGGCAATTTCAGGATTGGGTAAACAACCAGTTGGCCTGGACCGTGATATGTAACCCGGCCACCGCGCTCGGTTGGGACAACTTCGATGCCAAGTTGTTGGAGATAGTCAGAGGATACGCGCAAGTCTTCGCTTCCGCCTGCACACCCCAGCGTGATGACCGGCGGATGCTCGACGAGAAGTAGAGCATCGCCCATGTCGCCTTGCCGGCGAGTGTTCACCATGAGCTGCATGAGACGTAACGCGTGGCGGTAAGGGACTCGCCCCATGCGAAGGAGATGGATCAGCTCACCTGAAGGCACGCTCAAACTCCTAACCGAAAAATAATCTAAAACTTGGGCACGTACAACGCCTGGCCAAGGATCGCTCGCCCGGCCTCCACCATACTCTCACTCAGCGTCGGGTGAATCCGGATAGCCGATGCAAAATCCTCGGCCAGGGCTTCGAGCTGGATCCCCAGTGTCGCTTCGGCGATCAACTCGGTCGCCCGGTGGCCGACGATGTGAACACCCAAGACCTTGCCCAGCTTGCAGTCGGTGACGAACTTGATGCCGCCTTCGACCTCGCCCAGGCCCATCGCCCGCGCGTTTGTCCCATAGGCGATGTTGGCGACCTCAATATCGTAGCCCTTGTCTGTCGCCTCGTCTTCAGTCAGGCCGACGGTGGCGACTTCGGGGATCGAAAACACATAGCGCGGCACGGCGCGCTGATCCAGGCGGCGATTGCGTCCCATCACGTTCTCCGCAGCCACCAAACCCCCGGCCGTCGCCAGCGAGGAATACAGCCGCCCACCGGTCAGGTCGCCCAGGGCATAGACGCCCGGCACGTTTGTCTGCATACGATCGTCCACGACGACGGCGCCGTCGTCCAGTTTGACACCTACCTGCTCCAGTCCCAGCCCATCGGTCGCCGGGACACGACCCGCCCATAACAATTTGTCCACAACAACGAGAGTCTCGCCCTTCAAACCGGACAGGGTGACATCCAACCCACCGCCGGTGCGCGTCGCGGACTTGACATGGACGTCATTCATCACCTGGATGCCTTGGTTCTGCAAGATGCTCTGGAGCCGCTGGCCGATTTCGTAATCTTCCAGGGGCAGGGGGTATGGCCCGTCCACGGCGAGCGTCACCTGGCTGCCCAGCGCGGCATACAACGTGGCAAACTCGATGTCAGACGCACCCCCGCCCCAGATAAGCAGCCGGTCCGGCAACAAGCCGAGTTTTACCGCTTCGTCGGGCCGCAGGACATCCTCCACGCCGGGAGGCAACGGAGCCCACTGCGCCCCGGTCGCCAGGATGATGGCACGGGTTGCCTGCAAGCGCTGTCCATCTACCTCGACCGTCTCGGCATCCACGAGCATTGCCTGGCCCTGCACAATCTCGATGCCAAAGGTCGGCAGCAGACCCGCTATCCCCTCGCGCAAATCTTGAACGATGCGATCCTTGCGAGCAATCATTCCAGGCACATTGAGCGAGGCTGGTCCTACCTGAATGCCCATGTCACCAGCATGGCCGATACGCCGGTACAACTCGACGCTCGCCAGCAGGCTGGTCAAGGGGATGCAGTTGTTATTGACGCAGTTGCCGCCCAGGTGTGCGCGCTCAATCACGGTCACCTGTGCGCCAAGCTGCGCGGCGCGAGTCGCGGCGGCATACCCACCCGGTCCCCCTCCGATGATGATGATATCTGGCATAAAAAACCTCCGACACGTTAGTTCGATCAACCCACTCCCACCTGCAAAGGCTCACGGCTGCGAGAGAAGCATGATGGCTTTCGTTAAATTGCTGGTTGTCAGGCCCGGTGATTGAATGGCGATGCTGCGATACATATCTTCGATGCGTGCCTGTACGGCGCTTGTTTCCAACGCCGTCCCGCGCAACGCCAGTTCGAGCATGCCCGGCGCGAACCTGGGCAGCATTGTGAAATCGCCGGAGAGCGTCACATCGTCAATCCGCCCTTCGCGCACCCGAGCGGTCACACGGACGAGGCCGCCCGGCGTTTTCAAAGCCACTTCCCGCACACGCACATCCTGGTGAATCTTGACTCCAGCTTGCTGCAAGCCGCCCTTTTGGTAAAGCCACTCGTCCGTTGCAAATTGCTTGTCAAGTTCCCCTACAAGCGCAAGCTCCTTGGCTGTCGGCTTGCCGCGTACGATGCGTCGTCCGAGCGTGGCTTTCGCCTGTTCCAGATAAATCTTGATAACGGCGTCGCGGTCGGGCGAATAGCCGAGCTGATGCGTCATCGTCGTCATGTACTCGTTGAGCGACTGGAAAATCTTGTCGCGCATCTTTTCCGACGAGACCTTGAGCACTTGCGACATCAACTCGAGATTGAAATCGAACATCAGCGAACCGACGACGACTTCGGCCATGCCCATCTGCCCCGCACCTGTGCCGCCAATTTTCTTGCCATCCACGTGCACGTCGTTGATGGGACGATAGTTCGCGGGGATGCCAAGCGAGCGATACGTTTTGACGAGCGGCTCGACGTACAGCGCAAAGCGCTCGTTAATGTCGCGCGGCAGCGCTTCGCGGCGAAAAACCCACTGCATAAACACTTGGTTCTTGTCGAGATACACCGCGCCGCCGCCAACTTCACGTCGAACCATAGGCAAGCCGTGCGCGCGGCAGTACTCGACATCTACTTCTTTTTCGAGTTCCTGATGAAAGCCAATGCAGACATACGGCTCGCTCGGTGCGACGAGAATGATCGTGTCGGGCGTATTCTCGTCAAGCGCGTAAGCAACGGCGTGGTAAATCGTTTGCGAACGAATCGGTGGAACAAGCCCCAGATCAAGCAAGCGAATGGCATCCACGGTCCGAGCTTCCCGGTTACGCATCCACCGAGCAATCCTCACACAAGCAGCCGGTACGGATTCTCTATCATCTCCTTGAGCGACCGCATGAACTCGGCGCCTGTCGCGCCATCAATCAGGCGATGATCTATTGTCAGGCTGAGCACCATCATCTTCCGCCGGGCGATCTGGTCGTCGTGGACGACCACTCGCTCGACGATGCGGCCCACACCCATGATTGCGGCCTCCGGCGAATTAATGACGGGGGTAAAACCGTCAATGCCATAGGTGCCCAGGTTAGTGATGGTGAAGGTGCTGCCCGTCACTTCGTCCACCGACAGCGAGCCGTCCCGCGCTCCCTGCGCCAGTCGCCGTACTTCCCGGCCGATTTCCTGCACTGTCCGCTTGTCGGCGTCGCGCACGACGGGGACAATCAGCCCATCTTGTAGCGCCACGGCGACGCCGATGTGGATGGACTCGAGCTGGTGAACCTCGTCTCCGATGAGCGTAGCGTTCAACATCGGGTAAAGTTTGAGCGTCTTGGCAACGGCCTTGACCACGAAATCAGTGTACGTCACATCAAATTCAGCCTTGACCTGCTCACGCAACTTGACCAGTTCGGTGACGTCCACTTCCATCATCATGGTCAGTTGAGCCATGCTGTGCAGGCTCTCGACCATATGTTCGGCGATGGCCTGGCGCATCCCGGCGAACGGGATGACGCGGGCTTCAGACTTGGCCGTCTCCGTCGGCGCGGCTGCTGCCGGGGATTTAGCCTGCGCTTCAAAGGCCAACACATCCTGCTCGGTGATCCGTCCGCCGATGCCAGTGCCGGGGATCTCGGCCAATTTCAGCCCGAACTGCTCGGCAAGCTTACGGGCCGCAGAAGTTGCCAGCACCTCAGGGGGTACGGCGGCTTGAGCGATTTCCTCGATAAAGCGCGTCACATCTATCTCGGTCACCATGCCATTGGGCCCAGTGCCCTTCACTTGGGCCAAATCAATGCCCTTCTCCTTTGTCAGTCGGCGGGCAGCCGGGGAAGCTAATACGAAGCCGGGTTTGGCCGGGGGTGGTGCGGCTGGCGCGGGAGCCGCAGTCGTCACGGCCGCAGCGGCGGCTGCCGGAATGACATCCTCAACTGCCGGAATCGGCTCACCGGTCGCAGTGATGAAAGCAAGGATTGCGTTTATGGGCCGCGTTTCTTTCTCCCTGACAATGATGCGCAGCACGCCTGACTCGGGCGCTTTGAGCTTGTAGGTGATTTTTTTGCTCATCACGACCGCGATCTCTTCGTCCTTGTTCACCCCCTCGCCGTCGCGCTTGTTCCACTTGGCGACAATTCCTTCGGTCATCGCCATGCCCAGCTTGGGCATGATTATCTTGCTTGCCACAGATCAGTCCCTCTCTTTCGAGTTGCCAAACCGCTGAAAAAATCCGCAGCGGGTGGCTTCTTCCATACAACGGGCAATGTCCACGACACGGGGGCCATTATTCGTCAGCCGGACGGTAATCGTCCGCGTGCCATACACCTCGATGTACCGCTCGCCGTCGAGGGCGATGGTACAGGGATCGGAACTCAGCGTCACCGTGCCCCCCACAGGCACCAGGCGGTGTTCCCGAACGGGGACTAGCGTGACCAAGCCCGGCCCCGTCGGGGCGAGCACCTGTGTGCCGCCGGGGCCGAGCGCCAGGTACATCCCATACTCATCGCGGGCGCTCAGCGCCTGAAAGCAACTGCCGACCGACGACATGCCGATGCTGCCCGGCTCGGCGCGCGTCAGGACAATCTCCTGGATGTGGCTGAGGTCCCAGATGGCCCGCGTGGCAATCCACAGATCACAACTGGACAGCACGTCCACCAACGCAATGTCCACCAGCTCTCCGTCAATAGACACTTCCAGCCGCTTCGCCTTATAAATCACTGTCTCCGCATCCACCGCACCCAGCGCGACCAATCCGGCGGCTATCCCCGCGACGGTGCCCTCGACCATCACGGGAAAAACGTTGTTGGTGCCGGTCGAGATCGCGACGATGGGGACGCAGCCGCAACCTTTCCCCACGACGCGGTTAGTGCCATCGCCGCCCAAGACCACGATACTGCCGACGTTCATCTCGCACAGCCGCCTTGCCGCCGTAGTCGAATCCTCGTCGGTTGATGTCATCGGTATATCCAGAATGTCGGCGCTCAGCGAGGATAGTTTCAACCCATCCAACGCTCTTTCTCCGATGCTATAGTAATCGGGCATGATGCTCACCCGATCAATGCCAATGGCGTCCAGGGCCAGCAGCGCCCGTTGCAAGATGTTGACCTTTTCGTTGTTACTGAACACCGACGCATGGGCGACCAGGCGGCGAATGTCCTTACCAGAAGCCGGGTTGGCGATGATCCCTACATGCGACATGAAGTGTCTTTCTTTAAAAAAGCAGTAGCGCAAAACTCGCGTGGCACTGACCCTCAGTCCCAACCTTTCTCACGACAAGGGAGAGAGGAATGCGACCTCTCCCCCGATAGAGACTGCAAACTTTGCATAATTGATAATTTGAAAACAATTCTCAACGTAAGTATAGATTTTTATTATATGCCATTTCCAAAGAATCCTCAAACGTTTAAAAGTCCACGGCCTATTTAACTCTATGTGTCTCCTTGAAACCGATAACTGTAAACGGCGGCGAGATCACTGCAAGGACCTTCAGTTCTACATTTCCAGTATTCAGCAGTTGGTGCACGGTCTTAGGTGGGATAAAGATACAACTGCCTGGGCCAATGTCTTCTTCCTCCTCTCCAACCTTAACCCTACCAGCCCCCGAAATGACGTAGAAAATCTCCTCAGCGTCGTCGTGGAGATGGGGATTGGATGAAGAACCCTCCTCGATTATTGTGACTCCAGCCCAAAGTTTAGTGGCACATAGTGTCCACGGTGCCACTAGATGCTTTATCACTCTGGCATGGGGTGGTGGGAACCGCTCACCCTCCACCTCATGTTCCTTGACATGTTTCATCATTCCTCCTCTCTATAAACGCGGATCGCACCTGATGAACACACCGACTCACAATAGTAGCACTCACTACATCGTTCCAGATCAAGAATGAAGACCTTGTTGTCTTTCATGGCAAGGGCCCTGCCCGTGCAGTTCTCAACACACAGCCCATCCCCGCTACATAGATCGTGGTCAATGGCAATTATAATCGCAGCCATTCCCCCCCTTTCTTCTATTTCTGGACAAGCTGGATGTAGACGCCGCTGCTGGTCTCCGGGCTGAGAAAGGCGATCTGTCCTGCAACACTTGGCCGCGGCACTCTATCCTCAAGCATGAGCCCAGACTTCCGGGCTATCTGCATAGCGGCCTCAATGTCATCCACTTCAAGAGCGAGATGATGGAGCCCTTGGCCTTTTGTTTTCATATGACGGGCAAAGGGTGTACCCGGGCCGATGGGCTGGATCACTTCAAGCCGAAGTTCTCCAAGGTCCAGGAAGGCAACCTTGATCTTATCCTGTGGTAATTCTACCCGCTTGCTGACCGTCAGGTTGAAAACCTGGGTTAAAACGCTTAGCAGATTCTCCATATCTTCAACCAGCATGGCAATGTGGTCCACCTTTCGGACGCGCATAATTCCCCCTGTTGTCTAGACCAAGACTTCGCCTTTATCGAGCACAGCCTTACCATCGAACTCGACGGTAACACCCTTGTATATGATGTCAATGTGGCATGGTGCCAAGACCTTGCCGCCAATAGCGTAGCTACTGCCTATGCCGTGATGACCGAAACCAAGCTTCCCCAAATCCTCCAAGTTGGTGGCATAAGCCCGGCAGGAGGGGTTGAGTCCCATGGCAAACTCAGCCAGGTTGTAGGCGGTGGGGTCATTGAACGATGCCAATGTCTCCCGCAGGTAATCAGCTGCCTTACCACCAACCACGTCGGCGACTCTACCCTCGCGGACATGGATAGTCAATAGCTCGTCTCGAATCACACCATATCCCATCAGCCGCACATCACCCACAATGATGCCCTCAGTCGTCCCTTCAATCGGGGAGATATTGAGCTCGCTGTCAGGCAGGGCAGCAAATTGACCCGGCTCGCGGAACAGACCTGTCTCGTACTGAACCGGTCGGCCCCCAACCTCGCCCCGCAGATCCGTACCCATCGGCGAGGTCATTCGGATCGTCTTTGTTTGTGATAGGACAGCACCCAGTCGCCGACCGATCCTGTCACACTCCTCATAGTCACCCAGAATGCCGCCAGTGCACAGACAGTCTTCGGTTACCTCGCACATGGTGGTCCCCCGCGCACCGTTTTTGATCGCCTCGATCCGGGCATCGGTATGGGTCATTGACCAGCTTGTGGGGAGGAAAAAGACATCTGATCGGGCACAGGCTCCGACCACTGCCTTAGCCACCTGAGCCCCATGAGCACCAGTCGGGGGAAACATGACAATAACTGGTATCCCGCCCACGGCATAAGCGGCCGCTGCCAGTGCCTCGGCGAGCCGCAACTTGTTGGTGTCGCAGGCGATTACAACGTTCTCGCCAGGCTTGAGGGCCGCACACTGAGTCATTACCTTCATTGCTCCGGGCATCATCTCAATGATGCTGGATGGCGCTGGGATATAGTGGAAATACTCAATCGGCCATGGCATTTGAAAATATCTCCTTAATTTTTAATCTGTAAACCAGCTCCGACAGGCCCGGACTTCGTTGAGCCCAGGCCTGGTTGCGAGCCTTTTACAACTACAGCCTTAACGCGACGAAGTTGGCCTCTTCCATGGCTAACAGGATCTGCAATTCACTCGGTCGGTTGCAGTCGCCGATCTTATACAGTTCAGCTACCTTGCCTTCCAGAGCCTTAGCCAATTTTTCATTGGCTACCCGGCCCATGGAGACAACCACTGTGTTAGCCGGGATGTCCGTCACTTTCCAGTTCTTATCCATAACGCTGACACCCTTATCGGTGATTGCGATGGCTTTTTGGCCGGTCATCACCGTTACCTTGGCGTCGGCCAGGTAGCCTTTGACGACTGCTTGCCGACATCCATCCAGTACGCCGGCCACGTTGTCAGACTCCTCTACCAAAGTAAGCTGCTTAACTCCATCCTCCCCGGCCAGTGATACGGCGGCCTCAGCGCCCCACTTCCCGCCCAGCACTACCACCTTGGCTCCCAGCTTGACCTTGCCCATCAGATAATCGTCCTCGGTGAAGACGAAGGGCTTGTCAATGCCTGGGATGTCGGGTTTGAAGGGAGTAGCGCCTGTGGCCAGAATAACTGCATCAGCCTTAGCGGCATCTACGGTCTGCTCAGTAGCCTCGGTGCCCAGCTTTACATCCACCCCCAGATTCTTCAGTTGGCGCCTTAGCCAGTCAACCGGGTTGATGAACTCTCGCATATGGAGTTTGGGCATGCCCGCGTAGAGGGCCATGTTGCCACCCAGCTTGTTGTCCTTCTCATACAGGGTGACATTTAAAGCCCGCTCAGCAGCCACCCGAGCCGCTTCCATTCCAGCCAGACCACCACCCACCACCAGCACCTTCTTGGGACTGGCGGCCGGTTTCATCTGATACTGCCACTCCCTACCGATACGGGGGTTGATCGCACAGGTGACCGTGTAATTACAGAAGAGTCGCTTAAGGCAGCCCTCGCCGCAGGCTATGCACTTCCGGACATCGTCGAGCCTTTTCTCAACCACTTTCTTGGGAAGGTTAGGATCAGCCAGGCACTGACGCCCGAAGGTGACCCAGTCCGCCCGACCATCCTCAATGACGCCATTGGCTACGGTGGGGTCGTTGATGCGACCTGCCACCCCTACCGGGATACTGACCCCCTGTTTGATCCCCTCAGCCAGGTGCACCAGGTAGCCCCGCTTGTAATACGGCGGTTGAATCTGGTGCCAGACCGTCTCAAAGAGACCTGCCGAGATGTCTAGCGCGTTCACTCCGGCTGCCTCCAGAGCCTTGGCCTGCTCCTTGGCTAAGTCCAGGGTGATGCTCTGGTCGCCCAGGAAGTTGTCCCCGTTGATTCTTATCATCACCGGGTAATCTGGGCCAACCGCGGCTCGTATTGCCCCTACAATCTCTGTCGGGAACCGCATCAGGTCACCATACTTGTCTCGGCGGTTGTTGGTAAAGGGATCCATGAACTGGGTGATGAGGAAGCCATGGGCGCCGTGGATGTACACACCATCATAGCCTGCCTCCTTGGTTCTGCCGGCGGCTATCCCAAACTCCTCTACCAGTTCCTCCACTTCCTCGGTGCTCAACTCCCTGGGGTTGACCGCCCACGGTCGGCGAGGGGAAGCGGATACCGGCTGAATTCCGGTAGCAATGGAGCGGGCGGTTCGACCGCCGTGCATGATCTGCAGGACGCATTTGCTGCCAGCCAACTTGATGGCCCCGGCCAACTCGTTGTGGCCTGCCACCTGGCGGTCATTCCACAGACCCAGCATCTGGCGGAAGTTGTTGCCATCAGGCCGGATAAAGGTGGCCTCAACGATGACCAGTCCCCAGCCGCCGGAAGCCCGCTCAATATAATTATCTATCATGCGTGGGGTCACATAGCCTTCGGAATCAGCCCAGTTACTGACTATGGGGCCCGCCACCATCCGGTTGCTGATCTTCAAGGTGCCTATACGTAAGGGACTTAGTATTTTCATCTCAATCCTCCTCGTATAATGTGTTTTGTTAGTGGTTAAAAATTCTTCTTTACCTGTGAAGAAGGGGTCTTTTTCATACCTACGGGGAATGAAAGATAGATTCTATTTCTCCTTGTTGCCCCTTCGCTGATACCAAGGGGGACTTCTTGTTTGATCCATCTGGAGATCCTCCTTGGCTTCGGCTGGTAGAGAACCAAAGGAGACTACACCCTGCCAGAGAGGAAGAGTTCTAATTGACGTGGCTGTTTTACTCACTACCTCTGGGCCCTCTTCACGACCCCAATCCAACCTGCCTACCGCAGACAGGGAAGAGAGGAGATGAACACCTTGCCAAAGAACTTGTTTGTGAGCCAATTTAAGAGTCTGACTGCCCCGTCATTGGGGCATTTTCGCGGGTTGCTTTCGATCGATCAACCCAAAAAGTTTCTTGCTTTGACACTTCCTTGACCTCTTACACCAGACGCGCCAAGAATGATTTCAACGTGGAGATGGAACCGGGCAGCATCGTCTCAGCCCTGACCAAAAAGGTCAACAGCGGCCGCATGTTCAGGAGGGTGGGCCCCAGCACATTCGAGATCGCCGAACGTCTCGTGTTTCTCTCCTATAAGATCATCGCCACCGACGGGGCTCTCTTTCCGACCCGCGCCCGATATATCGGAAAACCTCTCACCCCAGGCCTTGAAAACAAGGGGTTACGATCACAAAGGCCGACCTTACGCCCCCTGTGGTATCCTCACCCGTCCCAACGGCTTCGATCAAAAATGTCAAAGAGCCTCATTTTCCTGCCAGCGTCATTGCGTCAGCTCAAATGATCAGCAGATCTGTCAATACGCCGAGAACTGTAAGCACTGGATCAACTACTACGGATTCCCCCACCATATGTCGGTCAAAGACTTCCCCAGGCTGATCATCGGGTCCTCCGCGGAACCGACCGGCATCATAAACTCAAAGCCCTCCGTTCCGCCTCCGAAAGAACCAATTCTTCCGCCAAGGAAGATCTCTGCATCCTCAACAAACCAAAGATCCGGGGACTCAAAAACGCCCAGGTTCTCGCCCAAATGGCCGTCATGGTCCTGCTCCTCAAGCGCATCAGCCGTTTCATCGTCAAGGTCACGCCTGCCATGAGAAAAATGTTCAGTAGCAACTCCCCGCCTCTAAAACCCTATATCCCCGGTCCGGATGTCCCAAAGTTTATCGTCAATCTGATCCAACGAGAGTAACTTGCCAGACCGAAGGACCTCGGCCCGTGAGTTCCAATCTAAACCAATCGAATCCTTTTTTCTTTATCCTGCCATCCGTCATCCCGCCAGTTGATCCTTCCAGAAAATCATCCGTCAGCACAGCCGAAGGTCTTCCCTTCTCCTAAAAATCGGTCCCGGCGTCAAATCCCTTTCCTCCTGATGCCGATGCCAACCCCAGAGGCGCTGCGGGTGGCACACTCTTAAATCGCCTCATTCCCTATCAGCTACCGCGAATCTCAGTGGTAGCCTCAACCAGCCCCTCTCGGGGAGAGAGGAGCCGGTTGGGAGCAAAAAAGAGATTTTCTGAAAAAAAGAATATCATGGGAACATAATGGGTTGCGCGCCAATTTCTTCGCCGATATGCACGGGTTCCCAGATTGCCCGGAGGGGCTTAATATCAACGTAATTGTAGGCGCCCTTTTGTTCCGTCGGTCCGAAGCGCCCGCTCTGAATGCTGGGGAAACCT
>Ga0214473_10002021_pt1 | contig 25613 bp, 24 predicted proteins | sample RVTome_7_FD_203509 | JGI IMG/M metagenome (GOLD analysis project Ga0214473, IMG submission 203509) | Soil microbial communities from uranium-contaminated site in the Upper Colorado River Basin, Wyoming, United States - RVT98D197 | ecosystem: Environmental > Terrestrial > Soil > Contaminated >...
TGTCCCGCACGAAGGCTCCGGTGATCTCCACCGCCGACAGGACCTCCTCTCGCGAGGCCGAGACCCCCAATCGGACCAATTTGGCCTGGAGTTGGCCCCCGTCCTCCCGCGAGTTGTTGGTCAGGAACAGGATCCGGCGCCCCGTCGCCCGCAGCTCCTGGAGGACCGTCTGGACGCCGGGGACCAACCGGTTGCCCGTATAGACGCACCCGTCCAGGTCGAAGATGAAGCCTCGGACGCCGCGAAGATCCATGGCGGTCTGTCGCTCCGTGAAGCGCGCTCGCGTTAGAATGCGGGCTCCGCGATTTCGGCGCCGTCGGTCAGGACGTCCCGCGCGGCGAGATCCTGTCCGCCCTGGCCGAGATGACAGGTGTCGTTCAGCAGAAGCACCCGCCGCACCCGTCCGTCCAGCTCGATCTGGTTGATGGCCGTGTTGTCCTGCTTGATGCGGAACAGGTTCCGGACATCCAGCCCGAGCGCGACACAGAGGAGCGTCTTGATCACCCCGCCGTGAGAGACCACGATCAGGTCGGCCTTGGGGTGGGCGTCCCGCATTCGTTCCAGGCCCCCGACGACGCGACGCTCGAAGGACCGGAGATCCTCCCCGCCCGGCGCCGGGAAGGCGAGGGGGTCCTCCAGCCAGTGCTCGTAGCAGCCGGGATACGCCGCCTGAATCTCCCCGACGGTCTTCCCCTCCCACTTCCCCAGGGACATCTCGCGAAGATCGGGCTCGTGGACCACCGGGATCTGATACGCCAAAGCGATCTGGTCGGCCGTCTGGGCGGCCCGCCGGAGCGGGCTGGAGTAAATCGCCGCCACCGCGGGTGTGAGGTGAGGCCGGAGATGGGAAACCAAAAGATCGGTCTGCCGCCGGCCGCGCGGGCTCAGCTCGGGATCCAGGCTACCCTGGATCCGCCGCTGGCTGTTCCAGACCGATTCCCCGTGCCGCACCAGGATGACCTTGGGCATCCCTCATTCCCCGCCTCGACCGTTGACTCTGGAATTCTTCCGTTTACCTCAATTCATGTAACGGTGCGCTGTAAAGCGTCGCCTCCATCCGCGTGTTCGCCGTTGGTTCTCTTCAGTCCCAAGCAGGCGGAGTCCCCGTCGTGACCGATTTCATCTGGTCAAGGGCGTTGCTCACAGCCAATTTCCCGCTGTGGCTCCGCTGTATGAGCGGCGGACGGTTGTACCGCAGGTGACGCGAGATGCAGTCGGCACTCATTCACAAGCTCCTGGATCAGTTCTCGCACAGATACGATGCGATCGATACGATAGGCATTGGCGCCGCATGTGGCGAAACCAGCGCTCATGTTGCCCCGATACGCGTTCACTAAAGCCTGTGCTATGCAATACGGCACCTTGTGGGGCTCGCAGGTGGCAAGGCACCGATATGCGCAACGGAACTTCACCTTTTCGCCGCTCAGTATGCGATCGACGAAGCTATTCCGGATGACTCGAAGAGGGAGTTTGAGCGGACTCTGAATGATCAGGATGTCCTCCTGCCGACAGTTGAGGTAAGCCTCCTTGTACTGCAAGGACGCGTCGCATTCGTGTGTGCAAACGAATCGCGTGCCCAGTTGGACCCCGCTCGCTCCCAGGTTGAGAAAACGAGCGATATCCCTTCCGTCGAAAATACCGCCCGCCGGTATCACGGGAATCGAAATGCCATGCTCTTTCGTGTAGCGCGCCGCGACCGACAAGACATCCTGCACAATAGATTCCAGGGGAACGTGTGAAGAAACGACGTCGTCCACTGAGAATCCAAGATGCCCCCCGGCTAAGGACCCCTCCACAACGAGGGCATCGGGAAGCCTGTGGTGTTTTCTCAACCACGTCCGGCATATCAGGTCGGCGGCTCGTCCCGAGGAAACAATAGGAATGAGTTTGATGCTCCTGCGCTTTACCAGTGCGGGCAATTTCAGAGGCAGGCCTGCGCCCGATATGATGGCGGCGACCTCCTCTTCGTCAGCAGCCCTTACGAGGTCTTCATAGTTGGTCAAGGCGCACATGATGTTGACCGCGATCGGGTTTGGCGTCAGCGACTTGGTTTTCTGCAACATGTCTCGCAGGCTGATGTACGACCGGGCGGCATAGTTGAGGCTGCGATCTGGCCATTCCTCACCGGTTCCCACGGATGCGACAACGCCGAGGGCGCCCTCATTCGAGACAGCGGAAGCGAGACGCGACGCCGAGACGCGCACGCCCATGCCGCCTTGGATGATCGGCGGGTTTATTCGTAGATCGCCTATGATCAAGTCCGGCAAGGAGGTAACGTTCTTCATAGATCTCCCTTCGGCGAACGCTCGCGGTCAGCGGCCGGCGGAGTCGGTCCGCTGCAGCGGGCTGTTACCCATGCCCCCGATCGTTCACTTCACCATGGCGCACTCTGCGAGGCGCGGCCACTACCGCTCGGGTTTTCGGGCGGCGCGCTGGGACCCCGTGAAGCATACCCTCAACGCTCAGGTCCTCATCAACGTCAGGCCAGTGCACTCCTTGCCCCGTAAAGAAGGGGACGTTGGTTCAAACGCAACTTTTCCTCACCGGAGGTGTCGGTCCACCCGCGCGACCTTCCCCGCGCTCGCCATCCGTTTCGCCAGGGAGGTCGTGACCCCCAGGAACCGGGCGAGCACCGCGCCCATGTATCCTAACCGCTTCACGGCCACCTGGCAAAGCATCTTTCGGGCCCGCACCGAATCACGTTTCCGATTCCCGCCGCGGATCCTCGCCCGCTCTTCTCCTGCCGCGGCATGGCCTGAACTCAACCGTTCTGGCCTGTCTGTCCAGAAGTTACTTTTGAATCTGGTCCCCCTCAGAGGGACAGGAACATTATTTTCTTGGCGACCTTGGCGGTTCGTAGTCAGCCGCCGACGATGCCGACGTCCTCCGGCGCGAAGACCACGACCACGGGGTCACCCCGCTGGAAGAGGCGCTTGCCCTTCGGATTGGTCACGCTGGCCCGGAGCAGCGTTCCCCCGATCTCGACCTCGTACTGGATGGCGGCGCCCTGGAAGGCGGAGGCCGCGACCTTCCCCTCCAGCCGGTTGTGGCCCTCGGATCGGCTCCCCGGTGGGAGGAGGTCCATGGCCTCCGGCCGGATGGTGAGCAGGATGCGGCCGGACTCGGCGGCATCCGGGACGGGGCGCGCCACCTGCACCTCCACCCCCAGGTCAGTCATCACGGCGATCGTGTTTCCGGTCACCCGCCGCACCTCACCCCCCAGCAGATTTGCCGCGCCGACGAACTCTGCCACGAACCGCTCCCGCGGTGCCTCGTAGATCTCCCGGGGCGTCCCTTCCTGCACCACCGCGCCCACCGACATGACCGCGATCCGGGTGGACAGGGCCAGGGCTTCCTCCTGGTCATGCGTGACATAGATCGTCGTGATCCCCAGGTCGCGCTGAAGCTTCAGCAGCTCGAGGCGCATCTGGGCCCGCAGTCGCGCATCCAGGTTCGACAGCGGCTCGTCCAGCAGGAGCACGCGCGGCTGGACCACCAGCGTGCGGGCCAAGGCCACCCGCTGCTGCTGCCCCCCGGAGAGCTGGGACGGTCGCCTCCCCTCCAGCCCCTCGAGGTTCACCATGCAGAGCGCCTCCGCTACCCGCGCCCCGATCTCGGCCCTCGGAACCCCGCGTTCCCGGAGGCCGAAGGCGACGTTCTCGAAGACCGTCATGTGGGGCCAGATGGCGTAGCTCTGGAAGACCATCCCCACATCCCGCCGCCACGGCGGCAAGGCGTTCACCAGCTCCGCATCCAGCCAGACACCTCCCTCGTCGGGGAAGGCGAAGCCCGCGATGATCCGGAGCAGGGTCGTCTTGCCACACCCGCTGGGGCCCAGGAAGGTGTAGAACTCCCCCGCCCGAACGTGCAGGCTCACGCCGCGGACGGCCCAGGTCTCCCCGAACCGCTTGCCGATGCCCTCCAGCCGAACCTCCGACGCCTTGTGGGTCACACCCGCCACCTCTCGCTAGCAAGCTGGAAAGCTGGCACGCTGGAATGCTTTCCCTCGGCTTTCAAGCCTTCTAGCCTCCCAGCCTGCTAGCGGGTTAGACGCGGAAGGCGGTCCCCGATCGGCCGGCGAAGATCCGGTTGGTTACGTAGGTGCACAGGGCGACCAGCAGGATGGCCACGACACCCAGGGCCGCCCCGGGACCCCGGCCGATGGCACTCTGCATGTACACGTAGATCCCGTAGGCGATGGGACCCAGCTCGATCCTCGGCACCAGCATGATGGTGGAGCTGAGCTCCACAGCCGAGGTCATGAAGCTGATGAGCCCTCCGGCCACCAGGCCCCCCACCATCAGGGGAAAGGTCACCTTCCGGAACGTCCGCACCTGGTTGGCCCCCAGGTTCTGCGCCGCCTCCTCCAGCGAGACGTGGATCTGCTGCAGCGCGGCGAAACAGGCCCGCACCGTGTACGGCAAGCGCCGCATCGAATAGGCAATGACCAGGATGACCCAGGATCCCGTCAAGGGCCCGCCCAGGCCCGGGAAATCCCACCCGTGGAAGACCCGGAGGTACCCCACCGCCAGCACCACCCCGGGAATCGCCAGCGGCATGGTCGCGATCGCATCCAGCAGGTTCCTCCCGAAGACCCGGCCGCGCAGGAGCAGCCAGGCGATGGCGGCGCCCAGGACGACGTCCACCCCGGCCGCCAGCAGGGCGTACAGGAGCGTGTTCTTCACGAAGTGGGGCGTGCGGAACAGGATCTCCTCGTAGTTCCCCAATGTGTACACCGTCGGGAGCAGGGAAAAGCTCCAGATCCTCGACAGGGAGAGCAGCAGGATCCCCAGGTGCGGCAGGAGACTCACCCCCAGCATGACCGCGCTGACGCCCAGGACCACCGCCAGCTTGACCCCTCGGATCGGCCTGGCGATCTCCGCCCCCGTCGTCCCCCGCTGGACCGTCGCATACTCCGACAACCCGAGGTATTTGCGCGCGGCCCACAGCGAAGCCAGCGACAGCACCACCAGGATGACGCACACCACGTAGCCGTCCACGTCGTCAATGCCGATGGTCGTGATGCGGAGATAGGCCTGGGGCGCGAGCAGCTTGGTGTAGTTCAGCATCAGCGGCGTGCCGAGATCGTCGATGACCCGGATGAACGTGAGGAGGCACCCGGCCACATAGCCCGGCAGCATGAGGGGGAGTGTCACCCGACGGAACAGCCGCCACCCGTGACTTCCCAGGTTCTGCGCCATCTCCTCCAGGGACGGATCGATGTTGGCTAACGAGACGGCGGTGTTCAGCATGATGAACGGGAAATAGTGGAGAGTCTGCACCAGGATCACACCGGCCAATCCCTCCATGAAGGGCACGCTGGTGCCGATCCACCGGAGCAGGAGCAGGTTCACCATGCCGCTGCGACCCAGGATGAGCTGCAGGGCCACGGCGCCGACGAAGGGTGGGATGACGAGGGGCAGCACCCCCAGGGTCTGCAGGAGGAGCTTCCCGCGGAACTGATACCGCACGCTGAAGTACGCGAGGGGCACCCCGAGCAGGCTGCCGAACAGGACCGCCAGTCCCCCGGATGCCAGGCTGTTCAGCAAGGCCTCGCGGAAGAGCGGCCGGTCGAAGAAGTTGAGCAGGTGGCGGAGCGTGAACCCCCGTCCGTCGCTGACCGCCACGACGAGGACCCGCAGGAGCGGGTACAGGATGAAGAGGGTCAGCAGGGTGAGCAGGCCCGCCAGGACGATGGCCTGCCCCCACTCCCACCGCCGCCGGGTCGCACCTAGGGGAAGAGCGATTGCCGAGGTTTGTTGCGGCCTGGTCACGGGCGGACGAGTGCTGGAATGCAGAGACTGTGCTGGAGCGCGAAGACTTCAGGACAGTTGCGTGTATTTGCGTTCATCTGCGGTTGCATTCAGAGGCTGTACCCCCCGTCCACCACCAGGTTGCACCCGGTGGTGAAGTCGGAGGCGTCCGAGGCGAGATAGACCACGGCGCCGCCCAGGTCCTCGTAGGCCTGGCCGTACCGCTTGACCACGCCCTGATCCACCCGGATGGCCCGGATGGCCGGGTTGTCGGAGCGTGCGGCGTTTCCCGGCGTGCGGAAGTAGCCGGGGCTGATGCTGTTGACGTGGATCGCGTACCGGGCCCACTCCACGGCCAAGGACTTGGTCAGCATCACCACCCCGGCCTTGGCCGCATTGTAGTGGCAGTAATCGGCGTCGCGGTTCACGTGGAAGGCGGACATGGAGGCGATGTTGATGATCTTCCCGCGCCCCTGCCGGATCATGTGGGGCGCGGCCGCCTTGGAGCAGAGGAACACGCCCTTCAGATCCACCGCCAGCAGGCGATCCCAGTCCTGCACGGGCATCTCAAGCGCCGAGAGCGGCTGGGCGTACCCGGCGTTGTTGACCAGGATGTCCAGGCGCCCCCATTCCTGGATCACGGTCCCGACCACGGCCTCGACCTCTTCCGGAAGCGTCACGTCGGCCTTGATCGTCAGGGCCCTGCGCCCCAGCTTCCGGATCCCGGCAGCCGACGCCTCCGCAGACGGCATGTCCAGCTCGACGATGGCGACGTCGGCGCCCGCCTCCGCCAGCGCCAGCGCCATCCCCTGCCCCAGACCTTTTCCCGCCCCGGTGACTACGGCCGTCTTTCCCACCAACGAAAACCGATCCAGGATGCCCATGGGCAACCCCCCACACCCGAAATGGTTCCCAAAGGATGAAGGCACGAGCGGCCAGAAAAAAGCCTTGCAATCCGGTGGAAGGCCGGGCTAGGATTCGGCCCCTTCCGGCACACCGCCCAGGTCACCCCGCACGCGAAGAGGACGCCGCCATGGAAAGGCCCACCATCCTCATCGTCGAGGACAGCCCCGACATCTCCGACCTGCTGGCCGACGCCTTCCGGTTCGAGGGGTTCGACACGCTCCAGGCCCCTGACGCCGTCCAGGCCCTCCAGCTCGCCAGCGAGCATCGGCCCGACCTGATCCTGATGGATATCCAGCTTCCGGATCTGGATGGCCTCTCGGTGGCCCGGACGCTCAAGAGTGATCCGGCCACCAAGCACATCCCCATCGTGGCCATGACGGCGTACGACATCGTGGGCGATCAGGCGCGCACCATGAGCAGGATCTGCATCGGCTACGTCCAGAAGCCCGTCCGCCCGCGGGAACTCGTCAACCTGGCCTCGGCCGTCCTGAAGCTTCCCGCGCTCCCCAAGTCTCCCAAACAGCCGCGTCCCCCCGCCCGGACCCCCGGTCGCTGAGCCTCCCGGGCTCTGGCAATTCGGCAATCAGGCAATCAGGCAACTTGGCCATCAGGCGCCTCGGGAAAATCCGAGGTGAGATCGGATTGCATCCCCTGATTGCCCGATTGCCTAGTTGCCCAGTTGCCTTCGTTACCGAAGGGCGGCGACCGCCGCCTCTGCCGCTTCCTTTGCCTTGCCGTAGTTCGCCTTGGCGAAGGTGTCCCACTCCGTTTCCAGCTTCGACTTGAAGTCAGCCTTGGCCTTGTCCTTGAAGGCCGCATTGACCTCCTTGTCGCTGGCCTTTTTCGCGTCAACCGGCACGGTGGTCGCGAGCTTCCGCGCTTCGGCGACCATGGCCTTGGCCTGGGTCACGTCCTTGCCCGTGGCCTTGGCAATGGTTTCCTCGGCGCGGTAGATGGCAGCCCAGGCGGCCTTGAGCTCGGCGTGGCGGAAGGTGATGATGTGGTCAAACAGCGAGTTGACCACGCTTCGCCGCCCGGAAGACAGCTTGTTGTTGAAGTCCACGCCTCCCAGCTTCATCTTGAATGGGTTGGGATAGCCCGCCGGCGCCTTGGCGTACAGGTCGGGAACGACGGGGAGCCGGCCGATCTCTTTGGAAAAGAGCAGCATCTGCCCCTCGTCGCTCAAGAGGTAGTTCACGAAGGCCCGGGCGTTCTCAGGATTCGGCCCGCCCTTCACGATGCCCACGCTGGCCGGCACCACCGAGGTCAGGGACGGATAGACGAAGTCCACGGGGAAGCCGCTGGCGATGGCGGATAGGCCGAAGAAGTCGATCACCACGCCGACCCCGTACTGCCCGCTGTTCACCGCCTCGGGCACCCCGAAGGACCGCTCCGTAATGCTCCCCATGTTCCCGCCGGAGTTGAGGAGCAGCGCCCACCCCTTCTCCCACCCGTAGGCCTGCAGGATCACCTCGATGGTCAGATGCGTGGTCCCGCTCCGCGATGGCGCGCTGATGACCAGGTGCCCGTGGAAGCGCGGATCGGTCAGATCGGTCCACTCCTTCGGCTCGGGCAGCTTGTGGGCTTGCATGTACGGCTTGTTCCACATGAGCCCATAGCCGCTGACCGCGAACCCGAAGTACGTCCCATCCGGGTCGGAGATGGGGAACGCCCCGATCTTCGCCGGCATCCGTGCCAGGATCTCCTTCGGCGGGGTGTACTTCTCCAGGATGCCATCGGTCTTCAGGGTCAGGAAGGCGTCCGGCGCGCTCACCCAGAAGATGTCCGCGGCCGGCTTGGCCTTGGTCTCCTGCAGGTAGGTGACCCCGGCATTGGTCTGTTTCACGTTGACCACCACCGTGACGCCGGGGTGTTTGGCCTCGAAGGCCTTCTTGTAGTTCTCGAACAGCTCCTTGGGAAAGGAGGTCACGATGACGACCTCCTTCGTGCCCGCGGCGGCCAGCCCCACGACCAGCCCAAGGATGACTCCCGCGATCGCTCCGATCGTCCCTCTGCGTCCCATGGGACCCCTCCTTGCCTGTATCCCCTTGCTCCCTCCACCGATCCGCTGACCTGAAAACCTATCACAGCTCTCCCCGCATTGCAGCACAAACCGGCACCCGGCCAGCGTCAGGTCTCTGTGGCGATGCGGGTCAATCCATCACGCCATTCCCGGCCAGAGCGAGCGGAACGCCTTCCCCGCTATCCCTCGACCCGCCAAGAGGGGAACACCTCCCTTGGGGGGCCCGTGACACGCTAAGGGAGGTCCCAGGCCACTTCGGGGGCACAGGGCACAGATTCGAGGGGAGACCGGGGGCGGACAGCCACTCTGACGTTTGAGCGGTCTCGCCGTTCTACGATTGGAGGCGGTCGCGCGTGGTAGTAGCCCGGAGCATTCGCTTGGCGGTGGTGGTCAGTCCGTGGAGCGCTTGGCCTTGAGGGCGAGGGCGGTCTTGATGGTGGCGATGAGCTTCTTGGGGTCGTAGGGCTTCTGGAGGGCCAGGGTGGCGCCCGCCTGAAAGCCCTTGACGTTCAGCTTGGGGTCCACCATGGCGGTCACGATGATGATGGGGACGTCCTTCAGGATGGGATCGGCCCGCATCCGCCGGCAGACTTCAAATCCGTCCATCTCGGGCATCATGACGTCCAAAAGGATCAGGGTGGGCCGCTCCTGCTTGGCCATCGCGATCCCCAACGGGCCGTCGGCGGCCGTCAAGGCCTCGAATTCGGCTCCCTCGAGCGTATGCTTGACGAGGCCGAGGAGGAGCTTGTCGTCATCGATGCAGAGGATCTTGGGCTTCCCGAAGAGGACGTTGTCCTTGTCGACCACCCCCTCATCCACGGGGAAGCCGCAGGTCTGGCAGCGGATCTTGAGGTGTCCCGCCTGCCAGTATTCATAGGTCGGCTGGTTCGAGTTGCAGTGCGGGCAGAAATAGGTGACGCTCATGGCTCACTTCCTCAGGGCGTCTGCCGCCGCCGGATGTCGCCTACCCAGCACGCTGATCCTCCGGGTCGCCGCCTCCGGCATTCCAACCGGGGCCCACAAGGTCTTCCCGCCCCTGGTGTGGGGGCAACTTGTTCCTAGCAGACCGAATCCCGGAATTCAAGGGGAAGGCCGGACGCTGGCCCGTGGGAAGGATCCACCCCCAGGACCGGCATCACGGACCCTCCTCGAGGGACCGCAGGCTCTCTGGATCGGCCGGCCAGATGCGGATGCGGGCAGGGTCGAAGGACACGCTGACCGGCCCCTCGAGCAGCGGCTTGCCCGCGGGATCGTGATCGTCCACGGTGAGGGTTTGGCCGGCCAGCTCAACCCGGTACCGGACGATAGTCCCCAGGTACGTCCTGGAGACCACGCGGCCGGGAAAGCCGTCCCCCGTGTCGGGCCCGGTCCCGATACGGATGGCCTCGGGGCGGAGGGCGAGGATGGCTTCCCGGCCTGGCGCCGGCAAGGACATGCCCTTGGGGGCCGACAACCGAATGGGTCCCACAGAGAGCCCCCCCGCTTCGACCCGCGCGCGGAGCAGGTTCACCTGACCCACAAAGGCGGCCACGAAGGGGTCGGCTGGCCGCTCATAGATGTCCCGCGGTGTGCCGACCTGCATGATCCTGCCGGCATTGATCACGGCGATGCTGTCCGAGATGGCCAGGGCCTCCTCCTGGTCGTGGGTCACGTACACCGTCGTGATTCCCACCCGCTGCTGGATCTCCCGGATCTCCGTGCGGACGCTCACGCGCAGCTTCGCGTCCAGGTTGGAGAGCGGCTCGTCCATCAGGAGGACGTCGGGCTCGACGATCAGAGAACGGGCCAGCGCCACCCGCTGCTGCTGGCCCCCGGACATCTCCCGGGGCAGCCGGTCCTCAAGCCCCTCGAGCCGCAGGAGCGACAGCGCGTGCCGCACCTTGTCGGCAATGGTCGCCCGGGAGAGTCGGCGCACGCGCAGGCCGTAGGCAATATTCTCGAAGACGGTCATGTGTGGGAACAACGCGTATTCCTGGAAGACCGTGGACGTCTTTCGCAGGTACGGAGGCAGACCCCGCTGCGAGACCCCGTCAATCAGGATGTCCCCGGCATCGGGTTCCAGGAAGCCGGCAATGAGACGCAGGATGGTCGTCTTCCCGCAGCCACTGGGTCCGAGGATGGTGGTGAGGCTTCCCCGGGAGATGTCCAGCGACACCCCCGCCACGGCCACCACGTCGGCGAAGCGCTTCTCCACGCTTTCCAGCCGGACGCGGACGATCCCCGGTGCCATGGTCACAGCTCGAAAAGCCGCATGCGACCCCCGCTCAGCAGGCGGAAGCCCAGCAGGACGAGAAAGACAGCCGACATCAGGCTGGCCGCCAGGGCGCTGGCCTGCCCCCAGTCCCCGTGCTCCGCCAGGGCCAGGATGGAGGCCGACGCGACCACGGTGCCCGGTGACACGAGGAAGATGACGGCACTGAGCGTGTTCATGGATCGGATGAAGGTGAAGACCAGGGCGCTGGTGAACGCCGATCGAATCAAGGGTAACGTCACGTCCCAGAGGGTCCGCAGGGGACGCGCCCCCAGGTCGGCCGCGCCCTCTTCGATGCTGGGCGCGATCTGGGCGAGGCCAGCGACGGCCGCCCGGTAGCCCACGGGGATCGTCCGGAACAGCATGGCCGCGACGATGATCGTCCCCGTCCCGGTGAGGGCGAGCGGCGGCGTGTTGAATGCCAGGATGTACCCGACCCCGATCAGGGTCCCCGGAAGCGCCGCCGGCAGCACGGCGGTGAAGTCCACCGCTCCCCGGCCCGGAAACCGTTTGCGGTGCACCAGGTACGCCGCCAGCACGGAAAACGCCGATCCTCCCACGGCCGCCATCGCGGCGAACCGGATGCTGTTCCAGAGCTGCCCCCCACGGAAGACGGTGTACTCGAAGTTGGCGAGCGTCGGCCGCCAGTTCACGCCCCAGGTTCGGGCGAAGGCCCCGACGAAAACGACGGCATAGGTCGCCAGGAGCACCAGGGCCACCAGCGCACACGCGGTGAACAGCCCCCAGCGCACCGGGCCGGAGGTGGGCAGCGGATCCGCGAAGCTCCCCTTCCCGGTGATGGTCACGTAGGACCGGCCCTCGACCCAGTAGCGTTGGAGCATGAAGAGTGCGAGGCTTGGGACGAGGAGCGCACCGCTGAGCGCCGCCGCCATGCCGAGATCCCCCCACCCCGTGACCTGGGTATAGGTCTCGGTCGCCAGCACCTTGAACGCCCCCCCGACCAGCATGGGATTGCCGAAATCGCTCAGGGCATAGATCCCCACCAGCAGCGCCGCGCTCGCCAGGCCGGGGATCGCCAGAGGGAGCGTGACCGTGCGGAACAAACGGAAGCCGCGGGCGCCGAGATCCTGTGCGGCGAATTCCAGCGTGGGGTTGATTCGTCGAAGGACCCCCGCCAGCGCGAGATACGCGATGGGGAAGAAGGCCAATGTCTGGACCATCCACAGCCCGTGCCAGCCGTAGATGTCGCCGCTCAGCCCGAGCAGGGAATACGTCACGAGTCCCCGCCGGCCGAAGAGCAGGATGAAGGCCAGGCCGCCCACGAAGGGGGGCGAGACCAGCGGCAGGATGGCGATCAGCTTGAACAGGGTGCGCAGCGGGACGTCCGGCCGCGAGGTGGCATAGGCGAAGAGGAATCCCAGGGCCACGGCCGACGCGGTGGACAGGACGGCGATCAGGAGCGTGTTGCCGCCCAGCCGGAGCCAGCGGGAGGTGGTGAGCAGGCGTACCCACTCCGCCTGCCCAGGCTGGGCCAGCACCCTGGCGACGGGCAGGAGAACAAACAGGCCGAGCAGCAGGATCACCAGGGCCGTCACCCCCGACCCGAGGGGGTCCACCGCTATCCGGCGCGCCAGGTGGGGCGCGTTCCACTCCCGCGCCGTGACGCCTTTGGGCATTCGGTGCTTCATCTTCGGGCGCCGCTTCGACCGGGAACTGGAAACGTCCGCTCCCGGCTACTTCTTGAACAGGTCCCCCCACTGCTTCAGAATCCGCTGGCGATTCTGGGCCGCCCAGTCCAGCTTGTAGTCCACGAGGTCGAGCTTCTCCAGCGGCGTGGCACCCAGGGGGAGGCTGACGTCGGAGCGCAGGGACCCCTCGAAGTTCAGATCCACGATGAGTTGGATCGGATCCCGGCCGAGCACCCAATCAATGAATTTCCCGCCGCCCGCGGCATTGGGGCCATTCTTGATCAGGGAGACAGACCCGACGTCCCAGCTCACCCCTGTGGGGTGAACGAGGGCGATAGGATATCCGGCCGAGATCGCCTTCAGGGCGTCGTGGGCAAAGGTGATGGCGATCAGGAATTCGCCCGCCGCCACCATCCGGGTGGGAGCGATCCCGCTTGGGGTGTAGAAACGGATGTTTCGGTCCAGGGCCTTCAGGTACTCCCAGCCCTTCTCCTCCCCCACGCGGAAGAACTGCCCGACGATGAACGTGAACCCGGTACCGGAGCTGAGCGGACTCGGCGCCACGATGAGGTCCTTGTACTTGGGGTCCAGGAGGTCCTCCCATGTCTTGGGCATCGGGGCGCTGCCGAATTCCTTCTTCCAGCGCTCGGCATTGATGGCGATTCCCTGGACGGTGAGCGAACTGCCGGTCCAGTAGCCGTCGGGGTCCAGGTACTTGCCGGGCACCTCGGCCCTTCGCGGCGACTTGTACGCCTCCAGGAGGCCCTGGGCCTTCATGGACTCCTGGATGGCCCGGGAGATGCCGAAGATCACGTCACCTTTGGGCGACTGCCGTTCGGCCAGTACCCGGGTGGCCACCTCGCCGGCCGACAGCCGGATGAAGTCCGCCTTGGTCCCGGTGTCGCGCTCGAACTTCTGCATCAGGCGGGCGAGCGTGTACTCGTGAATCACACCGTACACCATCACGGGTTTCGTCTGGGCCCGGGCAGGTGCAGGCCAGAGGCTCGCCGCAAGTCCCAGCCCGACCACCACAACCAGCCACCGCCGGGAACGATCACGCTGTAACATACTCGCCTCCTGTTCTGGGCGTGTCCTCCGCCCGCTATCGGCCTCCGGGCATTCGGTCCGGCCGGGAGGCCAGGTATTGATCCACGACCCTACGCGTTTGCTCCAGGGTCTCTCGCGTGTGGAGTTCCAGCACCCACCAGTCACAGCCGGCCGACCAGAGGCCGTCTAGGGCTTCGGCGACATCGCTGATCCCCGCCGGCGGCACGTGGGACTCCCCGGTCTCCGTCAAGTACAGGTGGGCGGCCACGATCCGGGTGGGGATGCTCCGCAGGAAGTCCACAACGGACCCCCGCCCCCCCTGCACCCACGCACTGCCGTGGGCATGCCCCAGGTCGAAGGTCACGGGCGCCCCGGTCGCGCGGAGGAGCGCGACGAAGGTCTCCGGATCGCTGGCGAGTCCCCGCCGCAGGTTCTCCACCGTCACCATCATCCCGCGCCGGGCAGCATAGTCCATCAGGGCGGTGAGATTGCGCACAAGATTCTCCCACGATCGCTCGTCCGATTCCAGGGCATGCGACCCCACATGCAGGTTGAGGTGCCGGGCCCCCACCTCCGCCGCGGCGTCCACGTACTCCCGGAGGATTCGGAGCGCGGCCGCCGCATACTCCGCGTCGCGGTGTCCGATCTCCAGGTCGGTGTACGGGGCATGCAGGGAGCACGGAACGCCCACGCTGCGGAATCCGTCCAGGATATACGACCGGCGTCCGCGGGCCACGGCCAGCCGCTGGCCGTCCAGCCCCCACTCGACCCCATCGTACCGGTGGGCGGTCACGTACTCCCGGACCGCAGCGGGATCCTTGCCGATGGCGAGATGGCACAGGGCCAGCCGTGGAGTCATGCGGTGTCCTTTCTTCGTGGGCGATCGCTTCCACCTCTCCGCTCGAGGCGGAGCCCTGCTACTTGAACGCCCCCAGGGTGAGCCCCCGGACGATGTACCGCTGGAGCAGGAGGGCGGCCGCCGCTACCGGCAGGACGATGACCACCCCCGAGGCGAAGACCGGCCCCCAGTTGATGGCGTATCCGGTGATGAAATCGTTGGCCGCCGCCGGCAGCGTCTTGGAGGCGGTGGCGGACGCGAACACGATGGCGAAGAGATACTCGTTCCAGGCGAAGATGAGGGACAGGATCACCGTGGCGGCCACCCCGGGGCCCGCCATGGGCAGGACGATGTAGAAGAGGCTCTGCATCCGGCTGGCCCCGTCGCACGAGGCGGCCTCCTCCAACCCGACGGGCACCTCGTCGAAGAACCCCCGCAGGAGCCAGATGGAGAAGGACAGCAGGAAGGAGGCGTCCGCGATGATCAGGCCGGTCAGGGTGTTGATCAGACCGAGGGTCCGGAAGATCAGGAACAGGGGGATCAACAGGGTCGCCGGCGGGAGCATCCGCGTGAACATCAGCCAGAACTCGAACAGCCGCCCCCCGGCCCGGTAGCGCGAGAGGGCATAGGCCGCCAGGATCGAGGCCGCCACCGTAATGATGGTGGTCGAGATGGCCACCAGGAAGCTGTTGGCAGTGTAGGTCGAAAAGGCAAACCGGGAGAAGATGGCGTCGTAGTTCTCCCAGGTCGGGGTGAACCGGAGGACGAGTTCGTTGGCGATGATGCTCTCCGGCGGTTTGAAGGATCCCAGAACCATCCAGAAGAACGGCCCGGCCCAGATCAGGACCACAGCCACCATGGCGAGGACAAAGCTGCTCCGCCGCAAGAGGCGTCGCATGATTACTCCTGGGCCAGAACCCGCCGCCCGAAGCCCTGCTGGAACGTCCAGTACACGAGGACGCTCACCGCCGCCAGGATCAGGGACAGGACCGCCCCTTGGCTGTAGTCCTGGGTCTGGATGCCTACCGTGTAGATGTGGATGGGCATGACCCGTGTGCTGGTGGCATTCCCGAACAGGGCCCAGATCATCCCAAAGGTCTTGAGGATGTCTATCCCCCGGACCAGCAGGACCACGCCGACCACTCCCTTGAGGAGCGGCAGGGTCAGGTACCAGAAGGTCTGCCACGCCGTGGCCCCGTCAATGCGGGCGGCCTCGAACGGTTCCGCCGGCAGCGAGCGCAACGCCGCCCGGAGCAGGAGGAACATGAAGGGCATCCACTGCCAGGTATTGGTGATGAGGATGCTGAGGAAGGCGAAGTTGGCATTGAGGTGCTCTACCAGCCACGGGCCGAGCGCCGGGACTGCTTGCACGAACCCGATGGGTTCTACGGTGAGCCAGGGGAGGCCTTCCAAACCCAGGAGATTCAGGAGCAGGTTGAAGAGCCCATTATAGAAGTTGAGCAGGTGCTTCCAGAGCATCCCGACCACGATGCTATTGGTCATCATGGGCAGCAGGATCAGCGTCGCCAGGAGCGATTCAAACCGAACCTTCCGGTTCAGCCACAGGGCCATCAGAAGGCCGAGGCCAAACTGCAGGAAGAGCCCCAGCACCAGCAGCTCGAGGGTCCGGATGAGCGTGGGGAGGAACAGGGGATCGTCCCGGAACACGCTGATGAAATTGTCCAGCCCCACGAAGGGCCAGTGCCCCCGGAAATTGAGGATGGTCACCCGGAAGAACGCGAGGTACCCCAGGAAGGCGATGGGAATCACGGTGACGGCCAGGAGTAGGACCATCGCCGGGATGAGCAACGTGTAGCGAAGGTAGGCATCCCCCAGGCGTGCCAGCAGGACCACGTAGAGGGCGGCGAAAGCCGCCCCGCTCATGAGCACCGCCGGCGGACCCGGGGGCATGACGGCCCAGATCAGCCCCCAGGATCCGGCCAGGGCTGTGATCCAAACGCCGAGGGTGGGAATCAGCCGGACGGAACCCATGCTGCTCCCGCGTGCCTGAGGCTGGCCAGAAGACCCGCGAGGTCCGGGACCAGAAGGTCGGGCCCCGCCTCACGCAGCCGATCGGGCGGGGTGAGCCCAGTGCAGACCGCGATGGCCACCGCCCCGGCTCGGCGGGCGCTCTTCACATCGTGCACCGAGTCGCCCACCACCACCGTGTCAGAGAAACCGCCGGGAAAGCCGAGGGTGCGGGCGGCGTTCAGCGCCTGCCGGATCAGATTGTCCCGTGCGGAGGTGGCGAGGTCCGAATAGACGACCACGTCCAAGAGAGGCCGGAGGCCCACGCCCGCCAGCTTCGGCTCGCCCTCTTCCGCGAAGTTTCCGGTGACGACGCCCACCACATCGCCCCGCTGCTCCTTGAGGAAGTCCAGAAGCTCCCGCACTCCTGGAAGCAGCCTGGCGGGGCGCGCGGCCAGAGCCTCACGGACATGACGGGTGTAGACCGCAAGCGCCTCGAGGATCCGGGATAAGGGAACAGCCTGCCCGTGAATGCGAGCCACGGCACTCACGACTCCGGCAAAGGTCAACCCCAGGTGCGGGGTGATCGTGGCAGGGGCCGCCTCGAAGCCGAAGATCTCCCGGAAGGTCGTCACCCAGGCGTTGAGCTGATCCTCCGAGGGAGCGACCAGCGTGCCGTCAAGGTCAAAGAGCCAGAGTCTCCGGCGCAACCTACTTGCCCTGCTGCAGCCGCCGGATGGTCTCCGCGGCGTGACTCAGGGACGCCTTCACCTCTCCCTTCCCGGTCACGATCTTGGACAGCGCCGCATTCATGGCCTCGTGCTGCTTGAGGTAAAACGGCGGGGCGGGATCCCCCTTGGCGATCTTCAGGGAGGCCTCCATCAGATCGAAATACTCCCGCGGCTGCAGAGACGCATCCCGCAGCAACGAGAATCGGGACGGGGTGCCGCCGGCCTGCGTCATGATCCGCATCCCTTCCTTCGAGGTGAGGTACCGGTAGAAGCCCCAGGCGTCCTCCTTGCGCTTGGAGCTATTGTTCATCAAGAGAATCTTGCCCTGCTGGAACGGCGTGCGGTAGATCGTCCCATCCGGTCGCCGGACCCCCGGGACCAGGGTGATGGCGATCTGATCCTTGAGCGGGCTCTTCCCCGACTTGATCATGGGGTAGGCGGCGTTCCAGTAGGGGGCCGCCATGGCCACGATCCCCGTTTCCAGGGCGTCCTTGACGTTCGAGAACCCCCAGGAGAAGACGTCCGGGGGGAGCAGCTTGGCGTCGCGGAGCTTCGCGTAGAATTCTCCCGCTGCCACGGCGCCCGGGCTGTCCACCCCGACCCGGCCCTGCTCGTCAATGATCCATCCGCCCATGCTCCACATGACGGAGTAGAACACCTTGGGCTGCTCGGACCCGGCCAGGGCCGTGAAGGAGGCGCCAAACATCGTGGGCGATTTCTCGTCCAGACGGCGGGTCCACCGCTTGGCCTCCTCGAAGTACTCATCCCAGGTGGCCGGCGGCGTCTTCACCAGGTCCCTGCGGTAGTACAGGAAATGGGTGCTCACATCGAAGGGAATGGCGTAGGTCTGTCCCTTGTACCCGTAAACGAAGGCGATGTCCTTGAGGTCGAAGGCCTTGGGGTCGGTCTGACGCGGGTCGTCGAGATACGGGCCAATCGGCGCGATGGCCTTGGCCTCCGCCAGGACGCCCACGTCCACGTCGTTGGCCTGGGCCAGGTCAAAGGCGTCGGTCCCCGCCACGAGCTGCGTGTACAACGTCGCGTAGAAGCCCGAGCGCCCGATCTCCATCATCTCCACCGGCCGGCCCGTGGCCTTGGTATAGGCCTGGGCCACGGCCCGGATGGCGTCGGCCTCCACCCCCGTCCGGACCATCACCACGACCTTCTCGGCTGCCTGGGCGGCCGTCGCCACCAAGAGGATCACGCCCACCATGAGAGCCAGAACCCTTTTCATGACCTTAACCTCCTCGTCCCAAGGCTCCGGAGGTCGCCCTCCAACCCTTCTCGGTTGATCGGCAGCCCTCCGAGTCTGGTGCAAGACCCCAGGAAACACTCCACGCCCCTGCGAACGCGGGGGACTCCGCCGCCGCATACGAATCCGCAAACTTGTGCTGAAAGTTGTGAGGCATTTGTTCTGCCCGGTGGGATACAGCCACTGGATCATCTCCACGAGGGATGCAGGGCGCACCCGGGAGCCACACGGTCGGAGGCACCACAGCTTCACGATATCCCTGGCCGTTCTTCCCTGTCAAGGGAAATGGTCGAATTTGGTCGAAGAAGACAATTTCGCACATTTTCGCTTGCGCAGCGCTGAGAGATCACGTATACAGCGGACCATGCCGCGCCTGATAGCCGCCCAGCGCCGCGCCCGGATCGTCGAGCTGGTCAACCGGCGGGGAATCCTGTCGGTGGCCGAGCTGGCTCGCCAGGCGGGCGCCTCGCTCATGACCATCCGGCGAGACCTGGGTCTTCTGGATGGTCAGGGCCTCCTACGGCGGAGCCACGGGGGAGCGCTGGCAATGTCCTCCCCCCGGGATGTTCCCTTTCGCCGGCGCGCACGGTTGGAGCTGCAGGCCAAGGCCGCCATCGGCCGAACGGCGGCGGCGTTGGTTCGACCGGGAGAGATGGTCCTTCTCGACGCGGGGACGACCGTAGTGGCCATGGTCCCCGCCCTGCGGGCCCTCCGCAACCTCACCGTGGTTACGAACTCGGTGCAGGTGCTGGCCGCCCTGTGGGACCGCCCAGGGATCCGGGTGGTGGCGCTCGGGGGGGTGGCCCGGCCTTCCAGCGGCTCCCTCACCGGGCCGTTGGCCGAGAAGGCCCTAGAGGAGATCCGGGTGGACCGGGCCTTCCTGGGCACCACGGGGATCACCCCGCGCTGGGAGGTCTCCAACAGCGACCTGGACTTGGCCGTCCTCCAGCGCCGCGTCCTGGCCGTGGCCCGAGAGACCTATCTCCTTGCGGATCATACGAAGTTCGGGCGGACCGGCCTAGCTATCGTGAGCCCCCTCAAGGCCTTCACCGCTGTGATCACGGATGCCCATCTTTCCCCCACGCTCCTGAGCCACCTCCGGAAGCACATCGGCCGGGTCCTCACCGCTCGCTGACCGAAGGGCTTTCCCCCCAAGCCGCTGAAGGCCGCGGGATCTTCGGGGCTGTCTGGTCACCGAAACGCAGGAGGGCGGGAAGGGAAGGGACGGGTCTGGCACCCTACGGACAGACGGCAGGCAGTCAAAGGCACTGGGATGTCTTGTGGGGAGGAAGAGGCGGGAGGGATGGTAACTGTCCGCGCGGGCGCGCTGCCCGCTGGATCACTCGCCGCGCATCGTCTCGAGCGTCACGGCCCGGGGTGGGTCCCCATCCAATCCCCAGCGGATTGAAACGGCGATCCGGGCCTGGCGGGGCCGGGCACCCCCATCCACCGGGGTGATGCGGAATGTCCCGCTGAATCCGGGCTCGAGGCCCGTGAGCGCCCCAGCCACCGTCCTCGGGGTCAGGGGTTGCCGCATCAGTTCCTCCAGCTTTTCCTGGGCGAGGAGGGAGGCCACGAGCTCGTCGCCGCTCGCCTCGCCCCGGACGTCGCCGGGGGACAGGGTGCTCATGAACCCCAACAGGCCGGCGGCGGCGATGGCCGCGAAGAGCCACACCTCGGCGCGGACGGTAGCGTGCCAGAGCGTCAGAGACTTTCCAGATCTTTCCACGGCATTTCTATCCTTGCCGCTGGCCTTGCCGCCGGCCCTTCACGATGGCGATGACCCGGGGCACCCCGCGGGGAAGGCCGTTGTCGAAGAGGGTGTCGAGGGATCGCTACTTGAGGGTAAACGGGTCTTTCTTCCGGCGGCGCTCCGGCCCTTTCCAGCCGTTCTCCTCGGTCTCCTCGCCCTCCGACTGCCGCCGGTCAATCACGATCTGAATGTCTGGCCGCTCTTTCAGCATCTCGACCAGCTCCTCGTACATCCGGGCCCATTCCCGGCTCACCACCAGGACCGGTTTCCGGTAGGCAGCCAGCGCCCCGGCGCATCGGGGACAGATCGTCGAGGTCACTTCCGTATCCTCGGCGCCCTTGTCTCCGTTCGGCTGCTCGTCTGCGGGAACCGCCGCACCTCCGCTCTCGCGGTTCGGATTCGCGTCCTTCACACCGAGGTCTCTCCCGCACCACGCGCACTTCCGTCGCACAATCTCCTCCTCTTCCTGGGTGCGGCCCGCGGTCAACCGGGCCTGCCGCCTCGGGAATAGTGCGCGGTGCGACTCTTATGCCCGAAGCTCGGTCAGAACCAACGCCGAGAGTAATGTCCCGCCGACCACTGCGGAAACCTTGGAAATTTAATAGGTTATCGACCGTGTGGCGATGTGGGATGGCAGGAAAATCTTGGAATTCCTCGAGGAATACTCAGCAGGACGGTGCCCAGTGTTCCTGACCGACACATTCACAGACCGGAGGGCAGGAGATCTTGTGCCGGTCCGGCACAACGGTCAGGAACCTATAGAGGGGAGTTTATGGCCAGCGTCTGGGTCAAGCGAGATGCCGTATCTTGCGGCCTTGGAGTAGAGCGTTCGGCGGCCGATTCCGAGCCGGCGGGCAGCCAGGCTCTTGTTCCACCCGCACTCGGCCAGCACCTTCTCAATGAGGGTCCGTTCCATGGCTTCCATCACGCCAGCGCCCGGTCGCTCGAAGGAACCGATTTCTCTCAAGTCGGGCGGGAGGTCCTGCAGCGTCAGCGAATCGCCCCCCATGACGATCACCGACCGCTCCAAAACGTTGTCCAGTTCCCGGATGTTCCCCAGCCACCGGTAGGCGACCAGCGCCCGCAGGGCCTCGTCCGCAATGCCGGTCACCGCCTTGTTCAACCGCGTGGCATGCTTGCGCAGGAGGTGGTCCGCGAGGATCGGGATGTCCTCCGGCCGGTCCCGGAGAGGAGGCAGATGCAGGTGGACCACGCGCAGCCGGTATAGGAGGTCGCCCCGGAAGGTCCTCGTCTCCACCGCTTTGTCCAGATCCGCATTCGTGGCCGCGATGAGCCGGGTCTCGCTGCGCATGGGCTTCGTCCCGCCCACCCGGACGAACTCACCGGTCTCCACCGCCCGGAGGAGCTTGGCCTGAAATGGGCCGCTGGTACTGGCGATCTCGTCCAGAAAAAGCGTGCCCTCGCTCGCCACCTCGAAGATCCCTCTCCGGGTGGAGACCGCCCCGGTGAAGGCCCCGCGTTCATGGCCGAACAGCTCGCTCTCCAGCAGGGTTTCTGTCAGGGCCGCACAGTTGACGGGGAAGAAGCCGCGATCGCGGCGAAGGCTCAACCGGTGGATCATCCGGGCGACCAGCTCTTTCCCGGTGCCGCTCTCCCCGGTCATCAGGACCTTGCTTTCGGTCACGGCGGCCTTCTCGGCCAGCGTCAAGAGCTCCCGCATCTGGGGATTCTGGCTGGCCGCCACCACCTCCCAGAGGGCGTGCTGTCCGCGGAAGATGCGCGCGCGGCCCTCCTCCCGAGTCCGCGTCCGCTCGACCCCACTCCGGATCTTGGCCAGCAGCTCTTCGGGGAAGAAGGGCTTGGGGAGGAAGTCGGTGGCCCCCTCCCGCATGGCCTCCACGGCCCCGTCCACCGAGGCAAAGGCCGTGAGGAGAATCACCGGCAGGGTGGGTTTCTGGCTCCGGACCTTTTTCAGAAGGTCCATGCCGCTACCCCCCGGCATCCGCAGGTCCGTCAGGATCAGATCCGGCGATTCCGCCAGCACCGCGTCGAACGCCCGCGCCCCGTCGGTGCAGACGGCACAGGTGTACCCCGCGTGCCCCAGCAGCTCCGCCAGGCACTGGGCCATGTCCACTTCGTCGTCCACGATGAGGATCTTAGAGGTCGCTGCGGCGACGGCTGGCAACGCTTCCTCCTGATACCGGGAGAGACAACCGAAGCCTCCATCCCGGGGGGGACCCCAGGCCCCGTGAGCCTAGCGACAATTTTTCCCCGGGTCAAGCATTGGTGCAAATGGCGTGTGCAAATGGCGCCTGGATTGTCTGTCCAGGAGTGGGGGGAAGAAGCCGGGGGGATTCTGCTTGACATCCCGGGCGAATCCCCTTAGAGTCCGTTTTGCCGACGGTTCAGACGGTTTCTCCATGTGTCGCAACGCCGCGAGGACCCGAGCCTTGTGGCGTTTTTTCTTTCCCAGACTGCACGTCTTTCGGACCCGGGTGAGACCTCGCCGGGGAGGATTCATGCCCTTCCGCAGTGGACAGGATGCAGACGGCGGCCCACCGGCCGGCCAAGGTCCGTCGCGCCACCGCCCCTTGGAGGTGACCGTCGGAGATCGCGGCGTGGAAGGCGCCATCCGCCTCTTCAAGAAGTTGGTCCTCCGCGACGGGATCCTGCGGGACCTGAAGCGACGCGCCCACTATGAGAAGCCCGGCGACCGTCGCCGGCGGAAGTCGCGGGAGGCGGCACGGCGCCTTCGGAAGCAGCGAGTGCGCGCCCTGGCCCGGGGGGAACGGCTCGAATAGCCGCCGGAACCACCCCTCCCCGGGGCCGGACGTGGCCGCGCGGGCCGACGATCCGGGTTATGATTCAGAAAGGTCCGGTGCTGGTGGGAACGCGCCCCGCAGCCGCGGGGCAAAGAAGGAGGTCGAGGACGATGGGAACGAGGTTGTACGTCGGCAATCTCCCGTTTGACACGAACGAGTCACAACTCCGCGAACTGTTCCAGGGGGGTGGCTGGCAGGTCTCTGATGTAAAGATCATCACCGATCGGGACACGGGTCGCCCCCGCGGGTTTGCCTTCGTCGAGATGGCAAGCCAGGCGGACGCCCAAGCGGCCATCAACGCGCTGAACGGCCGGGAATTTGGCGGCCGGGCCCTGACCGTCAACGAGGCGCGGGAGCAGGCGCCCCGCCGCAGCGGTGGCGGTGGGTTCGGCGGTGGCGGCGGCCGGCGCGGCCGGGACAGGTACTAGGTTTCCTGCCAGGCCCTGACGTCCATTGGGCCTCCTGCCGCCCGAGGGCAGGCGCAACGTCTCGTCTCGCCTCTGCTCTCCTCCTCGCTCTCCCTGCGATGGGTTGGGTCCGGTCGGGTTGCCGGTTGAGGCGCCGGGGACGGCGTCGGTCACGGCCATGCCAGGGGGGACCGCATGGCGTGCGTGTTCTGCAGGATCCGGGATGGCGAGCTTCCCTCGACAAAGGTGGCTGAGGCGGAGCGCGCTTTCGCCATCATGGACATCAACCCGCTGAATGACGGCCACGTCCTCGTCCTCACGAAGGCGCATGCACAGCACCTCTTTGATATAGCCGAGGAGGACCTGGTGGCGGCGGCCCGCCTTGCCTGGCGGGTGGCGTCCGGCATCCGCCGAGGATTGGCCCCCGACGGCCTGAATTTCGTGCAGGCCAACGGGAGGGCCGCCTTTCAATCGGTCCCGCATTTTCACATCCACCTGATCCCGCGGTGGCTCGGAGACGGCAAGGGCTTCGACTGGACCCTGGTCCCCGGGGACCCCGCGCGCATCCGGACCGCGGCCGAGCGGATCCGGGCGGCCCTGTGACGGCTGGCGGATCCGAACGGCTTCCGTGCCGTGACCCCGATCCGGGCTCGCTCATCTTTTTCTCCGCTGAATCATCCGTCGTTGATGCAGGCCGTCCCGGAACGCGAGGCCCGGATCGGGGTTGACAGGGGTGGGGCGCCTGGGCTAGCGTAATTCCGCTCTGCGGAACTGCATCGGAGGATCGCAGTGGCCTGGTTCAAGAAAGAACCGCTGGTCAGCGTGAAGGAACCCAAGGTCCGGATGCCCGAGGGGCTCTGGATCAAGTGCGACCACTGCAAGGAGAGCATCTACAAGCAGGAGCTGGAGCGAAACGCCAGCGTCTGCCCGCGGTGCCAGCATCATTTCCGCATCGGGTCTCGGCCCCGCATTGATCTGCTGACGGACCCGGGCAGCTTCGAGGAGCGGAACGCGACCGTCCGCTCCCTGGACCCGCTGCACTTCAAGGATCAGAAGAACTACCCCGATCGGATCAAGGCGGCCAAGAAGGCGACCGGGATGGAAGATGCGGTGCTGGCGGGCATGGCGACCGTCGGCGGGCACCGCGTGAGCCTCTCCTCTCTGGAGTTCGCCTTCATGGGCGGGAGCATGGGGTCGGTGGTGGGCGAGAAGGTGACGCGTGGCATCGAGGACGCCATTGCGGAGCGGACCCCGTTCATCGCGATCTCCTGCTCCGGCGGGGCCCGCATGCAGGAGAGCGTCCTGTCCCTGATGCAGATGGCCAAGACCAGCGCGGCGCTGGCCCGTCTCTCGCGGGCGCGCCTGCCCTACATCTCGATCCTGGCGGACCCCACCACCGGCGGGGTCACCGCGAGCTATGCCATGCTGGGGGATATCATCATCGCCGAGCCGGGCGCCCTCATCGGCTTCGCCGGACCGAGGGTCATCCAGGATACCATCCGCCAGGAGTTGCCGCCGGGCTTCCAGCGGGCGGAGTTCCTCCTCCACCACGGCTTCGTGGACATGATCGTGGACCGGAAGAACCTGCGGCCGACCTTGATTCAACTCCTCGACTTCCTCATCGGGACGCCGGCCGGGGCCTCGCGACCCTAACCCGGATTGTTCGCGAACCCGCTCGCGAACAATCGCGGGAATGACCAAATCCCAATGGCCAATGCCCAATGGTGGATGCCATTCGCGGCATGCCATGGACAGCGCGATCCGGGCCGCCACTGTCATTGGTCATTGGAAATTGGTCATTGGTCATTTGATCCGAACGCGCGTTCCCGTTCCACGCTCGTCGCTTTCAGGGCCGACCCTCATGACCTACACTGAGGCCACCGAGTTTCTCTTCAGCCTTCGCCGCTTTGGCTGGCGCCTGGGCCTGGAGACCATCCAGCGACTCCTGGACCTGCTTGGGAACCCGCAGCAGGGCATGCCGAGCATTCACGTCGGCGGGACCAACGGCAAGGGGTCCACCGCCGCAATGCTCGCCGCGATCCTCCAGGCGGGCGGCCGTCGCACGGGCCTGTACACGTCGCCGCACCTTCTGGATTTTACCGAGCGAATCCGGGTGAACGGACGCCCCATCGGCGAGATCGAGGTCACGCTTCTCACGGCACGGTTCATGGCGCTGTGCGCCGCGCACTTTGCCCCCTTTCCGACGCCGAATGCTCCCCCGGACCCCCTGCCGCACCCCACGTTCTTCGAGT